>Ga0209648_10000075_pt1 | contig 63230 bp, 63 predicted proteins | sample GraSoi2013_115cm_FD_185830 | JGI IMG/M metagenome (GOLD analysis project Ga0209648, IMG submission 185830) | Grasslands soil microbial communities from the Angelo Coastal Reserve, California, USA - Sample 9_17_2013_115cm (SPAdes) (version 2) | ecosystem: Environmental > Terrestrial > Soil >... | reverse complement strand
AGGCGGCACCGCCGGCCGGGATGCCGCCGATGACGCCGGGCTCGGCGGTCAGCGTCATCAGGTCGGCGATCTTCTCCTCGGCGGCCACCGAGGCGACCCCTTCGGGGATGCCGACGCCGAGGTTCACGACGCTGTTCGGCCGTAGCTCTATGGCGGCGCGCCGGGCGATGATCTTGCGATCGCTCATCGGCATCGGCGCGAGCGATGTCAGCGGGACCCGCACCTCGGCCGCGAAGGCCGGGCTGTAGGGGCTGGCCCAGGTCTGCGGGTGGTTTCCCGGGTCCGTCGCCACCACGATGCAATCGACCAGCGCGCCGGGTATCTTCACCTGACGCGGGTTGAGGCTATTCACATCGGCGACCCGTTCCACCTGCGCGATTACCAGCCCCCCGGAGTTGTGCGCCGCCATCGCCAGCGACAGGGTGTCGCAGGTCAGCGCCTCCCGCTCCATCGTGATGTTGCCGGCCGGGTCGGCGGTGGTGCCGCGAACGATCGCGACATTGACCGGGAAGGCCTTGTAGAACAGGTACTCCTCGCCGCCGATCTCCATCAGCTCGACTAGGTCCTCGGTCGTCATCTCATTCAGCTTGCCGCCGCCGAAACGCGGATCGGCGAACGTGCCGAGCCCGACCCGGGACAAGTGCCCGGGTTTGCCCGCGGCGATATCCCGGTAGAGGTGCGACATCGGGCCGAGCGGTATGTTGTAGCCCTCGACCTGGTTGCCGGCGACGAGCTGGTACAGCGCGGGTACACCGGTCCAGTGCCCGCCGATGATCCGCTTGACCAGGCCGGGCTGGGCCAGCCGGTTGGCGCCGCCGGATTCCTGGTCGCCCGGGCTGACGCAGAACACCAGGGTCAGATCGCGCGGCTTGCCGAAGGCTGCGGACTCCTCGTCGGTGGCCTCGAACAGCGCACCCAGCTCGTGGATGACCTCAAGGGCGAGGCCAATGCCGATGAACCCGCCGATGGCGACCGTGTCGCCGATCCGGATTAGCCGGACGGCCTCCCTGGCTGAGACGACCTTGCCCGTCGAACTAGACCGGGCAGTCGGGACAATGGACCTGATGCTCATCGGACCGCGCTCCCTTGGTAATTACTCCTGCGTTTGGTAATGGGCGGCACTACCGGTAGATCACGACCGTCTCGATGACGCAGGCCGGGCGATCCGACCCCTCGAGCTCGACGAGAATCCCGAACGCGCACTCGAGGCCGGCCTGCTTCTGTTTGGCCGATACCAGCCTCACGTGCCCGCGTATCCTGCTGCCGACCGGCACCGGTGCCGGGAAGCGAACCCGGTTGACGCCGTAGTTGACGGCGGCCGTCACCGCGTCGATCTTGAGAACGTCGTCGAGAAACACCGGACAAAACGACAACGTCAGGTAACCGTGCGCGATCGGGCCCCCGTAGGGGCCCTTCGCGGCGCGCTCGGGCTCGACGTGGATCCACTGATGATCATGGGTGGCGTCGGCGAAGATGTTGACCTGGTGCTGGGTGATCGCATGCCACTCGCCCGTCCCGATCTCCAGGCCGACCATGCCGAGCAGGTCAGCCGGCTTGCTCAACTGGGTGGTCATCGCGCCCCAATCCGGCTAGCCCGGCAGGCCGCTCCTGATCGCATTGGCGTACATCGAGGCCAGGTCGGTCACGAACTTCGCGTGCGATTGGGCGACAGCTTGGAGCCAGTCAAGCTGGCTGCTGCCCGCGATCTTGGTTTCGAAGTCGGCCATGTCCTGCAGGGCTTTCTCGTAATCGTCGACCGCGCCCGCGCCGGCGGCGCGGGCCCGGGCGAGGACCTGCTTGTTGAGCCTGCGGATGCGCTGCGCCGCGGCCTCGTCAAGCACCCCGGTCACAGGTACATCCGAAGCGGCCTCGCCGGTGGTCTTGGCGAGCGCGTCGGTCGCCTCCTCGATGAACTTCGCGTGTACCTCGGCGAGCGCCTGCACCCATTCCAGAGGCTGCTTCAGATCGGCCGGGTTGTCCACCAGGCTGCGCAGGGCCTTCTCGTGTGCGTCGGCCAAGCCGCCGCCGGCGTTCCTGGCGGCCGTGAGCATTCGCTCGGTCAGCTGATTGATCCGCGTGGCGGCTGCTTCGGCCTGCTGTGCGATCGGTGTCTGCGACATCGTGACCAGATCCTTTCCGTTCTTCGCTAGTGAAATCTCAGCTCTCGAAGACATAGGTGCCGGGCGCGCCGGCCAGCGGAGCCAGCCCGGTCGTGCCGAGTTCGGCCGGGCTCGGCTTCTGCGGACCGCCGCGCTCGGTGAGCCAGCCGACGTAGTCGTCCCACCAGCTGCCCTGTTCGGTGCAGGACGTCTGCATCCACTGCCCGGCGTCCGCGAGCTTCTCATCTCCCACCCGGTAGCTGGCCTTCGGGTTGCCGGGCGGGTTGACGATGGCCGCGATGTGCCCGCTGGTGGACAAGACGAACCTGCTGTCGCCGCCGAGCAGCTGCGTGCTCTGGTAGCAGTTCTGCCAGGGGCACAGGTGGTCGGCCACGCCGGCCACCACGTAGTTGTCGACGCCGACCGCGGACAGGTCGACGGGCGTGCCCATCATCGTGGCGGCACCGGGCGTGATCAGCTGGTTGCCCCCGCAGACGGTGAGGAAGTCGCGGTGCAGCGCGGCTGTCATGCGCGTCGTGTCGGCGTTCCAGGACAGGATGTCGAACACCGGCGGCTCCTGGCCCAGCAGGTAGTTGTTAACCCAGTAGTTCCAGATCAAGTCGCCCGGCCGCAGCCACGCGAACAGCTCGGCGAGCGTCGCGCCGTCGAGATACCCGTTGCGGGCCGAGCTGGCGGCCGCCCGGTCGAGCATCGCCTTACTGACCAACGCCGCGGGCAGCCCCGCTTTGGCCTGGTCGAGCACGGTGACGAGCAGGCCAAGCCCGGCGATGCGGTCCTGCCCTCCGCAGGCCGCCAGGCGACCGAGCAGCATCGACGTGATGATGCCCCCCGAACACGCGGCGAGCAGCAACGTCCGGTCAATCTCGCAGATCTTCTCGATCGCGCCGAGCGCGTCCAGGATCGCTTCGCCGTACGTGTCCATGCCCCATGCTGCCCCGTCAGGCCGGGGGTTTCGCCAGGAGATCACGAACACTTGCTGGCCCGACTGCACCAGGTACTCGATCAGGCTGCGCCCGGGCGCCAGATCGGTGACGTAGAACTTGTTGATCGTCGGCGGCACGATCAGCAACGGCACCGAGCGGACCCGTTCGGTTTGCGGCGTGTACTGGATCAGCTCCAGAACGGGCGACCTGAACACCACCGCCCCTGGCGTCAGCGCGAGGTCACGCCCGGGTTTCAGCGCGTCCGGATCGACCATGCGCGGCACCCGTGGCGAAGACGACATGTCCCGGACGAAGGCCCGCGCGCCGCGCACGACGCTCGCCCCGCCGGTGTCGATGACGGCCTTCGCCGACGCGGGATTCACGAACGGGACATTGCTGGGGGAGATGGCCTCGACAAGATTCTCGGCCAGGAACCGGATCTTCTGGTCGCTGCGCCAGGCGAGCCCGGCGTCGTCCACGAGTCCCGCCACCGCGCCGCCAGTTGCCAGGTAGGCCTGGACGAGCCGGCGCAGCCAGGGGTTGTGCGTCCAGGCCGGGTCGGCGAACCGCCGGTCGCCACGCTTCGGCTCAACAGCGGACCTGCCAAGCGCGACGCGGTCGAGCTCACCGAGCAGGGTCGACACCCGGCGGCCGACCTTGCTGGGCTTGCCGGCCAGGCTGGCGATGAACTCGACGCCGGGGCGGCCGGGCAGCCAGCGCCGCACCGGCCCGGCTCCGACGTCGACCAGCAACTGGTCGAGGGGCGCCGCCACGTTGTCCGCGCCGGCCTGCGCAGTTGCCATCGCCGATCTCCAGGGTGAGACACCGATGCCCGCGTGATGGTTAGGCTGTGTCCGCTATGACATTGCCCTCCCTGGCGGGGGCCGTCGATGGCTGGTACGACAACACGGCGCCAGATCCGCGGTGGTGGCGCACAACATCGGGCCGTGACCGGCGACAGCCCGACGTCGCGCACCATACCGTCGGAGTCACGGATCACCCGCAATCGCGGCGAGGCTGACCCCGCGGACGGCACGATGACCTGTCGAGCCAGGCGCAGCGCGAACTGGGGAAGCGAGGTCACGGCTGTGGTGGGGGACGCACGCGGCCCGTGTTGAAGTGAGCGTGTTGCGCCCTGACCTGCTACGACCTCGTTGCTGCAGGCACTTTGGGGCGCGTATGGGGCGCGCGGTTTTGATCTGGTTTGCGTTTCCGCAGGTCACAGTCCTGCGGACGAGCGACGGTGGGTCGAGTAGATATTCGAAAAAGCGCCCCCAGCAGGATTCGAACCTGCGCACACGGCTCCGGAGGCCGTTGCTCTATCCCCTGAGCTATGGGGGCTCACCTGCTGCCCGCGGGCGCGCGCCTGCAGGGCCGGAGCCAGGCTACCAGTCGCGAAGATATGAGGACACGACGCCGATCGGCGAGCATTAGTGCGGCGGAGGCGATAGCCTCGCGCGGGTGACACGGGGACTGGGCCGAGTGCTGGTTGTCGATGACGACGAGGTCATCAGGCAGCTTATTGCCGTCAACCTCACGCTTGAGGGGTTCGACGTGGTCACGGCCGTGGACGGCAAGGACTGCCTGGACAAGGTGCTCGAGGCCAAGCCCGACGTGATCACCCTGGACGTCATGATGCCGCGCCTGGACGGCTGGGTGACCGCGACCCAGCTGCGCCGGAACCCGCAGACCGCGGGCATCAAGGTGGTGCTGATCACTGCGCGCGCGCAGGAAGACGACCGGTCCCGGGGGCGCCAGATCGGCGTGGACGCCTACCTGACCAAGCCGTTCGACCCGGCCGAGATGATCCGGGTCGTTCGCGAGCTTGCGGGCGCGCCGACCAGCGTCTTTGAGTGAGCCGACCGGAGTCTTCGACGGGCGGGGGGCCGTAGCCTGAGCCCGTGATTCCCGGTGACATCGCCGCGGCGCTGGGCGTTCGCGCGTCCGGCACCTGGCGCCCGGCACCGCCAGGGGCAAGTGGCGCGCCGGGAACCTACGCCACGTCGCTCCCGTTCCGGCTGGCCGGCGCGACCGGCCGGGAGCCGGGGCAGCTGGCCGCCGGGCTGGCCGCCACGCTGCGCCGGGTCGCCTGGATCAGCGCCGCGGCCGTCACTGGCGGCGGCTACCTCACTGTGACCGCCACCCCTGCGGCGCTCGCGGCCCTGGCCGTCCGCGTACCCGCGGCCGGCGCCGCCTGCGCTGCCAGCGACGCCCTCCGCGGCACCGCGCTGGCCGCGCCCGCAGCCGCCGACCCGGCGTCGGCGGGCAGCTGGGACGAGGCCCGGGAGCGGGTGGCCGCCGATATCACGGGCCGACTCGCCGAGGCCGCCGGAGCCAAGGTCACAGTCCGGACCGAGCCACCGTGCTCGCCTCGCCCCGATCTATCCGCCCCGGCGGCTGCCGTCGCGTTCGCAGGACCTGAGGCGATCCGTTACGCACTCGCCCGGACGCCGCCCGGCCGGGCGGTGGCGATCGACGCGGCGGCGTGCGTTCGGAATGTTCTGGGGAATCCGTTCTTCGCGGTTCGCTATGCGCATGCGCACGCCGCCTCGCTTCTGCGGTGGGCCGCTGACCTCGGTATCGACCGCGGCCCGCCCGACGCGTTCCGGCCGGATCTACTAGGCCATCCGAGCGAGCGCGAGCTGCTCGGCGCCATTTCCTGGCAGCCAGAACGCGTCGCCGCCGGGGCCCGGCGGCGACGGCCTGACGCCTTCGCCCGGTACCTGGAGGGCCTGGCCGGAGCGTGGCTCGGCTGTCATGAGAGCTGCCCGGCGCTGCCGTTCGGCGGCCGGTCCGCGCCGCGGGACCGACCCGAGGTGGCGGCCAGGCTGTGGCTGGCGGCCGCAGCGCAGACCGCGCTGGGCACGGGGATGCAGCTTCTCGGCATGGCTGCCCCGGAGCGGCTGTAAGCAGCCCGGCGCGACGGACTTGTGAGAATCGCCTGGTTGAAGTAGCTTTCGTGGGCATCCGCATCTGCTGCCGGCGACGGGGCCGGGGGATTGGCGACCAGGCGGTTCAATCGCCAGTGAAACGGGTACCGCATGCGATGTAAGCCCCCCTGGACGTCGACAGCCACCGCGTGGTCTCTAGTCTCTCCTGCTGGGCCTTCATCCCCGCTCACGGCCTGCAAGAGCGTACCCGGAACCTGCTCGCGCACAGGCTGCCGACTTCTTCCGCAAAGGACGGACAGCACTGAAGGAATGCCGTGGGCGCTCATGGTGTTAAGCTGGATGCCGCACCAGATGCCCCGTCATGGGGACAGGTGCTCGCCTGTTCGCCGCCAGTCCTCGTCCGCATCCAGCGGAGGGCCGTGGCTGCCACAGACACTCACCCATCCCCGCACCGCTACACCCGCCAGGCGCAGACGGTATACGACGGAGCTGGGTGCGAAGCGGTGCGAGCCAGCCCCGCGTTCTGGGCATGCCGTGACTCTTCGCTACCGGTGCTGACGCCAATGTCGGTGCCAGCTTCGGCGACTGCCGGGCAGGCGCGGACGGCGGACCGTGCATGGTGGCCGGCGCGACGACGCACCGTCGGAATGCGGGGAAGCGCGGGGATGGCGGACAGCACAACAACTGGCCCGGCCGATCGGCCGGAGCGTGACAGCGGGTGGCAGCGGCCGAGTCTGCGGCCGCACCCGCGCCCTGGGAAGGACCCCTCGTGAGCAACACCACCGATCTGATGACCGGCTCCTCTGGCCTGCCTGAAGAGCCTCCCGCTGTGTCCACTTTGCCCGGTGAAGTGCCGGACTCGGCGGGCAGTGTCGGGACTTCCCTCGAGTCGGCGGGCGCGGTACGCTCCTGGCCGGATGCTGATGCCCGCGCTGGTGAGGCACTGCGTCCTGACCGGGCACCGCGTTCGGAGGCGGCCCAGTCGGCCGGAACCAGCCGCCGCGGCAGCGCCGGGCTGTCCGCGATGCTCCTGCCGGAGCTGCAGCGGCTCGCGCAGTCGATGGGCATCATCGGCACCGGCCGGATGCGCAAAGGCCAGGTCATCGCCGCGATCGAGGAACGGCAGCAGCGCGGCGGGGCCGGTAACCAGGCCGCGGAGCGCGCCGCCAGGGGCAGCCAGGGCGCGGAGAACGAGATTTCAGTCCAGCGGGGGGCGCCCGCGGGAGCCGGCGCTACCCGCCCCTTTGAGCAGGACGCCATGGAATTCGAGACATCGACGCAGCCCGGCCTGGGCAGCGCAAACGCGGGTGGGATCGGCGAGAGTTCGCATCAGGGCGGCATGGCGGCTGCGGGCATCGGGGGTGGCGACGGTGCCGGGGGCGCCGCCCCGGCCGCAGCCGTAGCACCAGTCGGCGTGAGCGACGCCGCCAGCCGCGGTGCCGACAGCCGTGAAGCCGACAGCCGCGAAGCTGACGGCCAGAGCAGTGCGCAGCGGGACGATGTCCTGCAGGGCGAAGGCCAGCGGGATAGCAGGCGCCGTCGCGGGAACAACGGCCGGCGTGACGACCAGGGCTCAGGTCGGCGTGACGACCAGGGCTCGGGCCGGCGTGACGACCAGGGCTCAGGCCGGCGTGACGACCAGGGGCGGCGTGACGACCAGCCCCGCGCCGCGAGCGATGGCTCCGACCAGCACCGTGACTCCCGTGACCTCCGGGACTCGGGCGGGCAGCGAGACTCCCGTGACTCAGGCGGGCAGCAGGGCGGCCGCGGAGACGACGACCGTGACGGCCAGGGCGGCCGCCGCAGCCGGGACAGGTTCCGCAACCGGAACAACAACCGGGGGCGCCGTGAGCGCGGCGGGGACGCCGAGCCGGTGGTCTCCGAAGATGACGTTCTGATCCCCATCGCGGGCATCCTGGACGTGCTCGACAACTACGGGTTCGTCCGCACGACCGGCTACCTGCCGGGCACCGACGACGTGTACGTCTCGCTGTCCCAGGTGCGCCGGCACGGCCTGCGCAAGGGCGACGTCATCGAGGGCGCGGTCCGGCAGCCGAGGGAGGGCGAGCGCAGGGAGAAGTTCAACGCACTCGTCCGGCTCGACAAGATCAACGGCCTGGACCCCGAGGCGGCCAGGTCCCGCCCGGAGTTCGCCAAGCTCGTGCCGCTGTACCCGCAGGAAAGGCTGCGGCTGGAGACCGATCCGACCATCATGGCCACCCGGATCATCGACCTGATCGCCCCCATCGGCAAGGGCCAGCGCGGCCTTATCGTGTCGCCGTCGAAGGCGGGCAAGACGCTGATCCTGCAGGCGATCGCGAACGCGATCACCAAGAACAACCCCGAGTGCCACCTGATGGTCGTGCTCGTGGACGAGCGGCCCGAGGAAGTCACCGACATGCAGCGCACGGTCAAGGGCGAGGTCATCTACTCGACCTTCGACCGGCCGTCCGAGGACCACACCACGGTGGCTGAGCTGGCCATCGAGCGGGCCAAGCGGCTGGCCGAGATGGGTCATGACGTGGTTGTCCTGCTGGACTCGATCACCAGGCTCGGCCGCGCGTACAACCTGTCTGCCCCGGCTAGCGGGCGGATCATGTCCGGCGGCGTGGACTCGACCGCGCTCTACCCTCCGAAGCGGTTCTTCGGCGCGGCGCGCAACATCGAGCACGGCGGCTCGGTCACGATCCTGGCCACTGCGCTGATCGAGACCGGCTCCCGCGCGGACGAGGTGATCTTCGAGGAGTTCAAGGGGACCGGCAACATGGAGCTGCGGCTACGCCGCGAGCTGGCCGACAAGCGGATCTTCCCCGCCGTCGACGTGGACGCGTCCGGCACCCGCAAGGAAGACCTGCTGATGACCCCGGAGGAACTCAAGATCGTCTGGCAGCTGCGGCGGGTGCTGCACGCGCTCGAGCCGCAGCAGGCGCTCGAGGTGCTGATGGAGCGGATGAAGGAGACCAAGAGCAACACCGAGTTCCTGCTCCAGGTGCAGAAGACCACGATCGGCACCTGACCCCAGGCGACCCGCCCTCGGGAATCTCCAGACCCCGGCGCGTGTTACACGCGCTGGCACTGTCAGCGCAAACTGTGCTGACAACCACGGCGCGGTACCGGTTCACGTCCGCCACGGCAGGCGTGTGGCGAGGCGACCCGGCGACCGCCAGAACCAGGAGTCCTGACATGAAGCCTGACATTCACCCGGACTACGTGGTCACCACTGTGACCTGTACCTGCGGGAACACCTTTACCACCCGGAGTACGGCCGGCAGCGGCGTGATCCACGCCGACATCTGCTCCAACTGCCACCCGTTCTACACCGGCAAGCAGAAGATCCTGGACACCGGTGGCCGGGTCGCCAGGTTCGAGCGGCGCTTCGGCAAGAAGCAGCCTGACGGAAAGAAGTAGCTCCCTCAGCCCGGTGAATGTACCGACCGGCGGGTTATTAGCCGCCGAGAGGTACATCCACCGGGTTCCGCGCGCCCGGGCCCGCCCCGGCGGGCGCACGGTGTTTGCCGACGGGGCTTGGCCCGGCAGGCAGGCAGCAATGTTAGTGGAGGAAATCGTGTTTGACCGGCTCGACGAGCTGGCGGGTGAGTACGCGGCCCTGGAGCGGGATCTCGCTGACCCGGCCGTCCACGCTGACCCCGACCGGGCGAGGACCGTCGGCCGGCGTTATGGCGAGCTTGGCCCGATCGTGCACGCCTACCGGGAGTGGCAGCAGGTCTCCGCCGACCAGGCCACCGCGCAGGAGCTGGCCGGCGAAGACGCCTCGTTCGCCGCGGAAGGCGAGCAGCTGGGGCGTCGCCGGGCCGAGCTCGAGGACCGGCTGCAGCAGCTGCTGGTGCCCAGGGAAGCGGGCGACGCCAGGGACGTGATCCTCGAGGTCAAGGCCGGCGAGGGCGGCGAGGAGTCGGCGCTGTTCGCCGGGGACCTGCTGCGCATGTACCTGCGCTTCGCCGAGCGGCATGGCTGGAAGACCGAGATCCTCGACTCGACCGTGACCGGCCTGGGCGGGATCAAGGACGCCACGGTCGCGGTCAAGGCGGCCGGGCGCAGGACCATGCCGGGCGACGGCGCGTGGTCACGGCTGAAGTACGAGGGCGGCGTGCACCGCGTGCAGCGGGTGCCGGTCACCGAGTCGCAGGGACGGATTCACACGTCGGCCGCTGGCGTGCTCGTCATGCCGGAGGCGGACCCCGTCGAGGTCACCATCGACCCTGCCGACCTGCGGGTCGACGTCTTCCGCTCGTCGGGCCCTGGCGGCCAGAGCGTCAACACCACCGACTCCGCGGTGCGGATCACGCACCTGCCGACCGGCATTGTCGTGTCCTGCCAGAACGAGAAGAGCCAGCTGCAGAATAAGGAGCAGGCCATGCGCATCCTGCGCGCGCGGCTGCTCGCCCAGGCGCAGGAGCAGGCCGACGCGCAGGCCGCGGCCGAGCGCCGGAGCCAGGTCGCTGCCGTAGACCGGTCGCAGCGGGTCCGTACCTACAACTTCCCGGAGAACCGGATCACCGATCACCGGGTCGGCTACAAGGCTTACAACCTGGATCAGGTCATGGACGGTGACCTGGACGCGGTCATCGATGCCCTGGCGACGGCCGGCCGCGCGGAGAAGTTCGCGGCCGCGGCTGGGCGGGCCTTATGAAGCCGAGGCACCCCGATGAAGCTGAGCCAGCCGGATGAAGCCCGGCGAACCCCATGAACCTGCTGCTTGACGAGGTGGCCGTCGCGGCGTCCCGGCTGGCCGAGGCCGGAGTGGAGTCGCCGCGCGCCGACGCCGAGCTGATCGCGGCGCACGTGCACGGCGTGGCCCGGGGCGCCCTGCACACGGTGCCCGATGCCGCGTTCGACCCCCGGTACTGGAACGACGTCGCGCGCCGGGCGTCACGCGAGCCGCTGCAGCACATCACCGGCCGGGCGTACTTCCGCTACCTGGAGCTTGAGGTGGGCCCCGGTGTGTTCGTGCCGCGCCAGGAGACCGAGGTCATGACCGGCTGGGCCATCGAGGCGCTCGGCCAGATAGACATCGCCGAGCCGGTCGTCGCCGACCTCGGCACCGGATCGGGCGCGATCGCGCTGGCGATTGCCCAGGAAGTACCGGGGGCCCGGGTGCACGCGGTTGAGGCTGACCCGCTCGCCCGTCAGTGGGCCCAGCGGAACATCGCCGGCTGCGCCGCCGCGGCACCGCACACGGCCGGCCGGGTCACGCTCCACGGGGAAGACTTCGCGAGCGCTCTGCCCGGCCTGCGCGGGGCGGTTGACCTGGTCATCAGTAACCCGCCCTACATCCCGGCCGGGTCCTGGGTGCCGCCCGAGGTCGGCGAGTACGACCCGGCCACCGCGCTGTGGGGCGGCGAGGACGGGCTGGACTCGATCCGGATGATCGAGCGCGTGGCCCGGCGACTGCTCCGCGGCGGGGGCCTGGTCGCCGTGGAGCACGGCGCGCCGCAGGGCGCGGCCGTCTACTGGGTGTTCGCCGAGGAACAGGGCTGGCGCGGGACCCGCAACCACAGCGATCTGGCGGGCCGGGACCGGTTTGTCACGGCCGCGTGGCAAGATGAGCGGCGATGAGCGCCAGGTATGACTGCGCGGACGCCTCCGCGCGCGCCGAGGGACTCGCGGCGGCGGCGCTGGCGCTGCGCACCGGCGAGCTTGTCGTGCTGCCCACCGACACCGTATACGGCATCGGCGCTGACGCGTTCCATCCGGCGGGGATCACCTCCCTGCTCGTGGCCAAGGGCCGGGGCCGGGACATGCCGCCGCCGGTGCTGGTCGGCACCGTCCGCGCGGCCACCGCGCTGATCGAGGACCTGGGGCCGTACGGCAAGGACCTGATCGACGAGTTCTGGCCGGGCGGCCTGACGATCGTGTGCCGCGCGCGCCGGACGCTGAACTGGGACCTGGGCGACACGCGCGGGACGGTGGCCGTCCGGATGCCGCTGCACGCGGTAGCCCTGGACCTGCTCAAGGAGACCGGCCCGCTGGCGGTGAGCAGCGCCAACCACACCGGCTCGCCGGCCGCGACCACCGCGGCCGAGGCTGAGGAGCAACTCGGCGACGCGGTCTCGGTCTACCTGGACGGCGGGCCGTGCGGCGCGGATGTTCCGTCCACGATTGTGGATCTCACCGGGAGCGTGCCGCGGCTGCTGCGGGCCGGCGCGGTCTCCGTCGGCCGGCTGCGCGAGGTGGCGGCCCTGTCCACGGGTGGCGATGGCGAGTCCGGGCGACCAGCCGAGCCGGAGTGACCGGCTGAGTCCGGCTGACCGGCTGAGTCCGGCTGACCTGCTGAGTCCCGGTGACCGGCTCAGTCGGGGTGATCAGCCGGTGATGAGCACAGCCGTCGGCGCGGTGCTCTAGAGTGACCGTAATGCCGTACATCCCGTCCGCACCTGGTGGCCGCTGTGCGTGAGTACGCCCTGATCGTGCTGGTCACCGCGGCTGTCACCTACCTGCTGACGCCGCTGGTGCGCCGCCTGGCGATAGCTGGCGGCGCGATACACGCCGCCCGCGACCGGGACGTGCACATCGTGCCGATCCCGCTGCTCGGCGGGCTGGCCATATATGGTGGCGTGGCCGCGGGCCTCATGGTCGCCGGCCAGGTTACCCCGCTGCGCACCGTGTTGCAGGACAGCCCCAGGATGGCGTCCGGGCTGCTGCTGGCGGGCGGGCTCATCGCGCTCGTGGGCGTGATCGACGACCGGTGGGGGCTGGGCCCGATCATCAAGCTGGCCGGCCAGGTGGGCGCGGGCGGGATCCTGGTCTGGAGCGGCGCTCAGCTGAGCTGGCTGCCCGAGCCCAACGGCGGGACGCTGGGCCTCAGCCCGAACGAGTCCACGGCGCTGACGATCCTCGTCGTCGTGGCGACCATCAACGCGGTCAACTTCATCGACGGCCTGGACGGCCTGGCCGCCGGGATTGTCTGCATCGCGGCGATCGCCTTCTTTGTCTACTCCTACCGGCTCACCCAGGTGGTGCAGCCGCGCCTCTCCGACCTGGGCAACCCGGCCCTCGCCTCCGCGGTGCTGGTCGGGGCCTGCGTAGGCTTCCTGCCGCACAACTTCTACCCGGCCCGGATCTTCATGGGCGACACCGGCTCGATGCTGCTCGGGCTGCTGCTGGCCTACGTCCCGATCTCGAGCATCGCGTCGGTCGACCCCGCCACCCTGCCGCGGACCGTCAACCGGTTTCCTGAGGTCCTGCCGCTGCTGCTGCCCGCCGCGATCCTCGTGATCCCCTACGCGGACCTGCTGCTGGCCGTGGTGCGGCGGACGCGCGCCGGGCAGTCGCCGCTGGCCCCGGACCGCAAGCACCTGCATCACCGGCTGCTCGACATCGGTCACTCCCATCGCTCCAGCGTGCTGATCATGTACCTGTGGGCCATGCTGTTCTCCGGTGTCGTGGTCTGGCTGTCCATCGCGAAGACCCCGCTGTTCGCGCTCGCCGTGATCACGGTGGCGGCGGTGCTCATGCTGCTGCTGATGTCGATGCCGAGGCTGCGGTGGTGGGAGCGCGGGCGCCAGGCCAGAGCCGCGGCGGCCAGGTCCCTGGTGGCGGACCAGCTGGCCGCGAGGTCCGCGGTGGCGGCCAGCCCTGCGGGAGGACCCGGGGGGTCGTCCCACCGGGCCAGCACGCCGGCGGAACCTAGCACTGCGGGGGGACCCCGGGTCAGGCCTGAGGATGTGGCGCCCCGCGCCGCCTCGGGTGTTTCCGCGCGTCCCCGCTGACCGGATACAGGGTCCCATCAGTCACTTTCGTCACGTTAGGTGACCTGGTGAACCTAAGGCCGGAGAGCTTGTGATATCTTTCACGAGCACCCACTCGACGGCGAGTAAGAGGTCCGTGATACGTTTCGCTCACCTGGCGACGCAGCGGCGCCGCCGCTGCGGTGACGCGGCATGGTGCCACCCGGGTACTGATGCGTCCGCGGGGGTCAGGAAGTTTCGGTCGAGCTCTCCCGGAGCCTTGTAATGGTGGCGAACTATGTCCGGATCGTCCGGCGATCGGCAGCGGTGGCAGCCGTCGCCGCGCTAGTCATGGCGGTGCTCGGTGCCGTGCTCGGCGGCAGCAAGGGGCTCATCGGCGCCGCGATCGGCGTGGCCGTGGTCGCGGCGTTCTTCGGGCTCAGCGTGCTCGTCGTGGGCCGCTTCGCGCGGGTGAGCATGCAGGCGATGATGGGGGCCGCGATCATCACCTATCTCGTCAAGATCGTGATTCTGATCATCGTATTCGGGCAGCTCCAGAACACCACCGCGTTCAATCCCAGGGCCTTCGGCCTGACCGTCCTCGTCTGCGTGCTGGTGTACAGCGCGGCGCAGGTCATCTGGTCCGTGCGGCTGAAGACGCTCTACGTCGAGCCGGATGGGGAACGGTGACTCGTGCGGAGCACTCGGGACTTGGACGGCGTAGAGCGGCCCACGGGTCAGGCTGCGGCCCTTCGGCCGCGGCCGGAACGTCATGAGCGCTGGTCCCGGCCAGAAGCGCGACTCGCCGCCGCCGCGGGCGGGCACGGGCTGGACGGTCATGAGCTACCTGATCGGGGGGATGGGCCTCTACGGCGCCATCGGCTGGCTGATCGGACGATGGACGCATATCGCCGCGCTGTTCCCGATCGGGTTGCTGGTCGGCATGGGTCTCGCGCTCGCGCTGGTCATCTTCCGCTTTACCCGGTCCTGAGGGTCGGCCGCGAAGCATCCCGCCGCGGGGCAGGGCCGGCGGCCGGAGGAGCACGCGATGAGTGAGGTCCAGGCGATGACGGCGGTCGGCGGTTGCCACATTTTCACCGGCTGCGGCTATCCCGCCCCGTCATATCAAGACTCCTTCATCTTCAAGCCGATCTTCACGATCGGCGGCTTCGAGTTCACCAAGCCGATGATGCTCGTGGTGTTCGCCGTGGTACTCATCCTGAGCTTTTTCGGCGTCGCTTTCCGCAGGCCGCAGCTCGTGCCGCGCGGCGCGCAGAACCTCGCCGAGCTCGGCGTCCTGGCCGTCCGGGACCAGATACTGCGACCTCAGCTCGGCAGAAAGGGCGACCGGTACCTGCCGTTCCTCGTGTCCCTGTTCTTCTTCATCTGGCTGGTCAATCTCTTTGAGCTCATACCCTGGATCCAGTTCCCCGCCATGTCCAGGTACGCCTTTCCGCTGTCCCTGACCCTGATCGTCTGGGTGACCTACATGACGATCGGCATGCGGAGCCAGGGACCGGTCGGCTACTTCAAGAACATGGCGGTTCCGAAGGGCGCGCCGTGGTGGATCCTGCCGCTGCTCAGCCCGATCGAGCTGCTGTCCAACATATTCGTGCGGCCGTTCACGCTCTCGATCCGGCTGTTCGCCAACATGCTGGCCGGCCACCTGCTGCTGGTGGTGTTCTCACTCGGCACCTGGTATCTGCTCAGCCTCTCCATCGGCCTGCTCTACGCGGCGACCTCGTTCATCGTGGTGATACTGGTTTTCGGCCTCGAGGTGCTGATCACCCTGTTGCAGGCCTTCATCTTCACCACGCTGACCGCTTTCTACATATCGGACTCGCTGGAAGCAGCGCACTGACCCGACGTCAATACCCCGGCGGAAAGGTCCGCCGACTGGAGAAAAGGAAACCGACACATGCATCATGTGGTGCATCACCTGCTCTACCTGGCCGCGAGCACGCCGGGCACACCGGGCAACCCGTACACGGTCCACATCCTCAATGTCGGGGCGCTGGTCTACGGCCTCGCGGCGATCGGCCCGGGCATCGGCATCGGCCTGGTCTTCGGCCATGCCATCGACGGGATGGCCCGCCAGCCCGAGGCCACGGGCCTGATCACCACGTACATGTGGATCGGGTTCGCGCTGACCGAGGCGCTCGCGCTGATCGGCATCGCCGTCCCGTACTTCCAGAAGTAGATTGCCCGCCGGGAAGGTAACCGCCCATGACGTACCTGGCCCAGACCGGGTCGGCCAACCCGCTCGCCCCCAACCTGACCGAATTCATCATCGGCCTGATCGCGTTCTTTATCGTCTTCGGCGCCCTGGCCAAGGTGCTGCTGCCGAGGATCCAGAAGACGCTCGAAGAGCGCACCGACGCCATAGAGGGCGGCCTCGAGCGCGCCAAGGAGACGCAGGACCAGGCGACCCACCTGCTCGAGCAGTACCGGGCGCAGCTCGCCGACGCCCGGCACGAGGCCGCTCGGCTTCGTGAGGAGGCCAGGGAGCAGGGCGCACAGATCAAGGCGGAGCTTCGCGCGGAGGGGGAGGCTCAGAGGCAGCAGCTGATCGACTCCGCCCAAGCTCAGATCGAGGCCAACCGCCAGCAGGCGCTGACCTCGCTGCGGGCCGAGGTCGGGACCCTCGCCGTGCAGCTCGCCAGCCGGATCGTCGGCGAGTCGCTGGAGGACGAGGCCAGGCAGCGCAGGACCGTCGACCGGTTCCTCGCGGAGCTTGAGGAGCAGCCGGCGGGCGCGGGGCGGGAGACGGCCCGATGATGAGGGTTGGCCGATGATGACGGCCACCCGATGAGAGAGGCCACCCGGTGAGGGGAGCCAGCCGGGCCTCGCTGGCCGAGGCCAAGGAGCAGCTCGCCGCGGTCATCGCCGGCGGCGCCGACCCCGGCCAGCTCGGCGACGAGCTGTTCGCCGTGACCGGCCTGCTGGACGCCGAGGCGGGGCTGCGCAGGATGCTGTCCGACCCGACCCGCGAGGCCCAGGCCAAGGCGGGCCTGGTCCAGGAGCTGCTCGGGTCCAGGATCGCGCCCACCACGCTGGAGCTGGTCCGCGGCCTGGCCAGCGCGCGCTGGTCCGAGCCCGCGGATCTCCCCGACGCGGCCGAGCAGCTCGGCGCGCTCGCGATCATCGAGATCGCGGACCAGCAGCACAAGCTGGACGACCTCGAAGACGAGCTGTTCCGGTTCGGCCGGATCGTGAACGCCGACCCGGAGCTGCGATCCGCGCTGTCCAGCCCGTTCATCCCGGCCGAGCGCAAGCACGAGCTACTCGACGCGCTGCTGGGCGGCAAGGTGACGGGGCCGACGCTGCGGCTGGTCACGCAGGCGGCGGACCAGACCAGGGGACGTAGCCTGGATGCGAGCCTGGATGAGTATGCGCGCCTGGCCGCCGAGCGGCGGGAGCGCCTCGTGGCCGAGGTGCACGTCGCGATCGCGCTCACCGCGACACAACGCCGCAGGCTCGCGGCGGCCCTGGCCGCGACCTACGGCCACGACGTACACCTGAACATCGTGCTCGACCCCCGGGTCGTCGGCGGCATGTCCGTGCAGATCTCGGGCGAGCTCATTGACGGCAGCGTGGCCAGCCGACTGGCCGGGCTCCGGCGCGGGCTGGCCTCCTGAGCCATCCAGACCTAGCCACCCAGACCCAGCCACCCAGACCCAGCCAGAGATGCAGCAGAGAAGAAAGACACGAGGACCATGGCGGAGCTGACAATCCGACCGGAGGAGATCCGGGACGCGCTGGCGCGCTTCGTCGAGGCGTACCAGCCGGACGCCACAGCCACCGAGGAGATCGGCGTCGTCGCCGAGGCCGGCGACGGCATCGCGCGCGTCGAGGGGCTGCCCTCGGCCATGGCCAACGAGCTACTGGAGTTCGAGGACGGCACCCGCGGCCTCGCGCTGAACCTCAACGTGCGCGAGATCGGCGTGGTCATCCTCGGCGAGTTCAGCAAGATCGACGAGGGCCAGCGGGTCAAGCGCACCGGCGAGGTCCTGTCCGTCCCGGTCGGCGACGCCTTCCTCGGCCGGGTGGTGGACCCGCTCGGCAGCCCGCTGGACGGCAAGGGCCCCATCGAGGACACCGAGCTGCGCGAGCTCGAGCTTCAGGCGCCCTCTGTGGTGCAGCGGCAGAAGGTGAACGAGCCGCTGCAGACCGGGATCAAGGCGATCGACGCGATCACCCCGATCGGGCGCGGCCAGCGCGAGCTGATCATCGGTGACCGGCAGACCGGCAAGACCGCCATCGCCATCGACACGATCATCAACCAGAAGGGCAACTGGGAGTCCGGCGACCCGGCCCGGCAGGTCAAGTGCGTCTACGTGGCCGTCGGCCAGAAGGGCTCGACGATCGCCCAGGTCCGCCAGTCGCTCGAGGACGCGGGCGCGCTGGAGTACACGGCGATCGTGGCGGCGCCCGCGTCCGACCCGGCGGGCTTCAAGTACCTCGCCCCGTTCACCGGCTCGGCCATCGGCCAGCACTGGATGTACGCAGGACAGCACGTGCTGATCATCTTCGATGACCTGACCAAGCAGGCCGAGGCTTACCGGGCCATCTCGCTGCTGCTGCGCCGCCCGCCGGGCCGCGAGGCTTACCCGGGTGACGTGTTCTACCTGCACTCCCGGCTGCTCGAGCGGTGCGCGAAGCTGTCCGACCAGATGGGCGCAGGCTCGCTGACGGGGCTGCCGATCGTCGAGACCAAGGCCAACGACATCTCCGCCTACATCCCGACCAACGTGATCTCGATCACCGACGGGCAGATCTTCCTGGAGACCGACCTGTTCAACTCCGGCGTCCGGCCGGCCATCAACGTCGGCCAGTCGGTGTCCCGGGTCGGCGGCGACGCCCAGGTCAGGGCCATGAGGAAGGTGGCCGGAGGCCTGAAGCTCGCCCTGTCGCAGTACCGCGACCTGGAGGCGTTCGCGTCGTTCGCCTCCGACCTCGACGCCGCCTCGCGGGCCCAGCTCGACCGGGGCGCGCGCCTCGTCGAGCTGCTCAAGCAGCCGCAGTACAGCCCGATGCCGGTCGAGCGGCAGGTGGTCTCGGTCTGGGCGGGCACCTCCGGGTACCTCGACGACGTTCCGGTCGGGGACATCGGCCGGTTCGAGTCCGAGTTTCTCGACTACCTGCAGCGGTCGCACGCCGGCATCTACGACGCGATCAGGGAGACCGGCGAGGTGTCCGAGGACACCACCACCGCGCTCAAGGACGCGATCGACGAGTTCCGGCGGGGCTTCGAGATCAGCGGCGGCCAGCTGCTGGTGACCGACGAGCCAGCCGAGCCCGTCGACGAGGGCGACGTCGGCCAGGAGCAGGTCAAGCGGCGCGTGCCGCCCGCCAGGCAGAACGAGAAGAAGTAGGGCGCAGCGATGGGAGCCCAGCTTCGCCTGGTCAGGCGGCGGATCAGGACGGTCAAGTCCACCGCCAAGATCACCCGCGCCCAGGAGCTGATCGCGTCCTCGCGGATCATCAGGGCGCAGCAGCGGTTGCGCGCGGCGGAGCCCTACGCCCGCGAGATCACCCGGGCGGTCGAGGCCGTGGTCAGCCGGTCGTCGAACATCCGCCATCCGCTCACCACCGAGCCGGACAGCCGGACCCGGGCGGCCGTGCTGATCCTGACCAGCGACCGCGGGTTCGCCGGCGGGTACAACGCCAGTGTCCTGCGCGAGGCGGAGGGACTGAGGGTGCTGCTGGACGAGGGCGGCGTCGAGGCGGTGCCGTTCGTGGCCGGGCGGAAGGGCCTCATCTGGCACCGGTTCCGCCAGCGCGCCATGGGCGGGGAGTGGAGCGGCTTCTCGGACACCCCGGCGGCCGCGAACGCCAGCGAGATCACCGCCGCGCTGCTGGAGGCCTACCAGCGGCCGACCAGCGAGGGCGGCGTGGACGAGATCCACCTGGTGCACACCGAGTTCGTGTCCATGCTCACGCAGCGCCCCGCCATCCGGCGGATCCTGCCGCTGGAGATCGTGGAGACGACGGAGGAGGCCCCCAGCGGGCCGGTGCCCTTGTACGACTTCGAGCCCTCCCCGGAAGCCGTGCTGGACGCCCTGCTTCCGTGGTACGTGGAGAGCATTATCTTCCATGCGCTGCTCGACGCGGCCGCCGCGGAGATCGCTGCGCGGCGCCGGGCCATGAAGTCGGCTACGGACAACGCCAACGAGCTGCTCGATCAGCTCAACCTTGAAGCCAACAAGGCCCGGCAGGCCGAGATCACCCAGGAAATCAGCGAGATCGTCGGCGGCGCCAATGCGCTGGCCGAGACGACCGCAGGGAGTTGAGCAACACCATGACCGCAACCGCAGAGAACACCGCCACCGAGGGTGCGGGACCTCCCGCCGGCACCGGCCGAGTCGTGCAGGTCATCGGTCCCGTCGTCGACGTGGAGTTCCCGGCCGAGCAGATTCCCGGCATCTACAACGCCCTGCACGTGGACGTGAGGCTGGGCGGCGAGGAGAAGACGCTGACCCTGGAGGTGGCCCAGGACATCGGCGACAACGTGGTCCGGGCCATCTCCATGCAGCCGACCGACGGCCTGGTACGCGACGCCCCGGTCAGCGACACCGGCGGGCCCATAACGGTGCCGGTGGGGGACGTCACCAAGGGCCACGTGTTCAACGTCCTCGGCGAGACGCTGGATGTGCCGACGTCCTCGCTGAAGATCACCGAACGCTGGGGGATCCACCGGGACCCGCCACCGTTCGACCAGCTCGAGGCCAGGACCGAGATCCTGGAGACCGGGATCAAGGTTCTCGACCTGCTCACCCCGTACGTCCGGGGCGGCAAGATCGGCCTGTTCGGCGGGGCCGGCGTCGGCAAGACCGTGCTGATCCAGGAGATGATCACCCGGGTCGCCAAGAACTTCGGCGGCGTCTCGGTCTTCGCGGGTGTCGGCGAGCGGACTCGCGAGGGCAACGACCTGTTCATCGAGATGACCGAGTCCAACGTGATCAAGGACACCGCGCTGGTGTTCGGCCAGATGGACGAGCCGCCGGGCACCCGGCTGCGGGTCGGCCTGTCCGCGCTCACGATGGCCGAGTACTTCCGCGACGTCCAGGGCCAGGACGTGCTGCTGTTCATCGACAACATCTTCCGGTTCACCCAGGCGGGCTCGGAGGTATCCACGCTGCTGGGCCGGATGCCGTCCGCGGTGGGCTACCAGCCGACGCTGGCCGACGAGATGGGCGAGCTGCAGGAGCGGATCACCTCGACCCGAGGCCACTCGATCACCTCGATGCAGGCGATCTACGTGCCCGCCGACGACATCACCGACCCGGCGCCGCACACGGTGTTCGCGCACCTGGACGCCACCACGGTGCTCTCCCGCGAGATCACCCAGAAGGGGATCTTCCCCGCCGTGGACCCGCTCGACTCGACCTCGCGGATCCTGAGCGTTGCGTACGTCGGGCAGGAGCACTACGACGTCGCGCGCGAGGTGCAGCGGATCCTGCAGCGGTACAAGGAACTGCAGGACATCATCGCGATCCTCGGCATCGACGAGCTGTCCGAGGAGGACCGGGTCACGGTGCAGCGCGCCCGGCGGATCGAGCGGTTCCTGTCTCATCCGATGTTCGTCGCCCAGCAGTTCACCGGCCAGCCGGGGGTGTTCGTCCCGCTGGACGAGACCATCGCCTCGTTCAAGGCCATCGCCGAGGGCAAGTACGACCAGTACCCGGAGCAGGCGTTCTTCATGGTCGGCGGGATCGAGGACGTGGAGAAGAAGGCCAAGGACCTGGAGCAGTCGTGAGCCAGGCGCGCCAGGCAAGCACCATGACGCAGTCGCGCGAGGTAGCACAGTGACCCTCCAGGTGGGGCTCGTCGTCCCGGAGGGCGAGGTGTGGTCGGGCCCGGCCGACCTCGTCATCGCCAAGACCCTGGACGGGGACATCGGCGTGCTGACCGGCCACACGCCCGTGCTCGGCATCCTGGTCGAGGGCAGCGTGGTAACGATCAGGCCCGAGGCGGGCCCTGGGCCCGGGGAGGGCGCGGACGGCCCGGGCGACGGAGGCGGCGACTTTATCGCTGTGGTGGGCGGTGGCTTCTTCGCCGTCGCGGATGACCGGGTATCGATCCTGGCCCATGAGGCGCAGCTAGGCCGCGAGGTTGACGTGGGGGCGGCCCGCGCCGCCCTCGACAAGGCGCTGCAGGACGCGCAACGCTCCCCCGGAGGGGACGAGGAGCCCGCGGACGTCCGATACCTCAGAGCGCTGCTCAGAGCCGCCGGCGAGCCCGACGACCGGGCCTGACGAGAGTCAGCGCGGAGAGGGCCGGGGTTGGCCGGGGGGCGGCTCGCGCTCGACGCTGGCTGGCTCCTCGTCGCTGTCCTGGTCATTGCGCTGGCCTGCGCCACCGTCATCGCGGGCCGCAGGACCCTGATCGAGCGCGGCGGCGGAAGCGTCGATTGCGGCCTTCGGCGCGCGCAGAACCGGCGCTGGAGGCTCGGGCTGGCCGCCTACGGGCCCGAGGAACTGCGCTGGTATCCCGTCTTCGGAGTCCGGCTGCGGCCGTACGAGGTCTTCGCCCGGCATACGCTGAGCGTCGTGTCCCGCCGGCCAGCAGACCCGGTCGAGGTGGCGAGCCTCGGGGCTGGCACCGTGGTCGTGGAGTGCGACACCGGCGCGAGGGTGGGGCGGATCGAGCTCGCGCTCGGCGAGGACGCGCTGACCGGGTTCCTGGCCTGGCTGGAAGCCGCTCCGCCGGGCCCGGTGTCCGAGTTCAGGTGAATTGACCGGTCGTTCGCCGTTCGGGGAATCCTCGCCCTCGTTCTGGCTCCTCAGCGTTCTCCGCCTGGCCGCCAGAGCAGGTCACCGTCGGGCTCGTTGGCCTGCCGGGCGAGGATGAACAGCAGGTCGGAGAGCCGGTTGAGGTACCTGGCCGGCAGCGGGCTCATGGTCTGCCCGTGCGCCTGGATGGCCGCCCAGGCGCTGCGTTCCGCGCGCCTGACGATCGTCCGGGCCGTGTGCAGCAGCGCGGCGCCCGGGCTCCCGCCCGGCAGCACGAAGCTCCGCAGCACCGGCAGCCCCTCGTTGTACTGGTCACACGCCTGCTCGAGCCGGGTGACGTAGCCCTCGTCAATCCGCAGGGGCGGGTAGGGCGGGTGCTCGCTCACCGGATTGCACAGGTCGCTGCCCACGTCGAAGAGCTCGTTCTGCAGCCGGAGGAGCAGGCTGGTGATGTCGGCGGGCAGCCCGCCCATGGTCACGGCCACGCCGATCGCGCAGTTCGCCTCGTCGACGTCCGCGTAGGCCGCGAGCCTCGGATCGGTCTTGGCTGTGCGGCTTCCGTCGCCGAGCGCCGTGGTGCCGTCGTCCCCGACGCGGGTGTAGATGCGGGAGAGCACGACAGGGGTCTCGCGGCGGTCGCGTGGCATGCAGTCCACCGTATCGGGCGCCATCCGGGCAGGGAACCCGTGCCTCAAAACCCGAAATCTAGGGCCGAAACGCCTGTGCCGCATGAGGTTCAGAAGTCTCTGAGTGATTACCTCAGGAAGGATTTCTCTTCGAGGGTTTAGCGCGCTGACCTGGGGTATTCACTTAGACACCACGATGTGGCATCGTAGGGGTACGAAGGGTGATCGCCGGAGGGGGCCGGCCGACATCGCAGAAGATGCGGTTTCGGTCACCCGCGTCGATGACCCTGACCAGGCCGAAACGGGGGGACGAGGCCTGGAGGCGGGCCTATCACATTGGCCCGCAGGCCAGCCCGCGTGCCCGGCGGATCTCGGGGGCCCGCCGGAGCCCGGGCCGGCCGCCACTGTGGGGGGAGCGCGCCCCCGGCCCGATCGGGCCGGGGGCGCGCTTGAATTTGGGCGGCCTGCCGGCCCTCGGCTATGGCATCTTTGCCGCTCGCTGCGTTATCCCACGCCGCCGGGCTGCGGTATACGCCGCCCGGCCGCGGAATCCGTTGGCCTGATCCGCCCTGGGGGACGACCCCCTTCAGCACCCGGAGACAGCCCGGAACGGGCGGGGTGCTCCGGTTATGCGTATGGTATCTGCATATATTCCGAACTGCGGGCCGGAGGTGGGCCGTGTATGACTATGTCATCGTCGGCGCCGGCAGCGCCGGCTGCGTCCTCGCCGGGAGGCTGACCGAGAACCCGGCGACGCGCGTGCTGCTGCTCGAGGCGGGACCGCCCGATGACGCCGACGAGATACACATCCCTGCGGCCCTGAACCTGCTCTTCCAGAGCACCTACGACTGGAACTTCCAGACGGTGCCGCAGGAGCGCGCGGCCGGGCGCTCCATCTACTGGCCCCGCGGCCGGACGCTGGGCGGTTCGTCGTCGATCAACGCGATGATCTACGTCCGCGGCAGCCGTTACGACTACGACACCTGGCGCGACGAATACGGGTGCGAGGGATGGGGCTACACCGACCTGCTGCCCTACTTCCTGCGGGCGGAGGGCAACTCCCGGGGCGCCTCCGCCTTCCACGGAGCGTCCGGGCCGCTCAGCGTGCAGGACCCGCGGCACTCCTCGCCGCTGACCGCCGCGTTCGTCGACTCGGCCCGGCAGTCAGGCCTGGAAGCCAACGACGACTTCAACGGCCCCCGGCAGGACGGGGTCGGCTTCTACCAGGTGACGCAGCGGGGAGGCCGGCGCTGGTCGGCGGCCGACGCGTACCTGCACCCGGCGTCCGCTCGGCCCAACCTGACCGTGCATACCGACGCCCTGGTGACCGGCCTGGCGATGGCCGGCGGCCGCGCGGCGGGCGTGCACTACCTGCGGCGCGGGGTGGCGGAGACGGCGCGCGCCGAGGGCGAGGTCATCCTGGCCGCCGGCGCGATCGGCAGCCCGCAGCTGCTCATGCTGTCCGGGATCGGCCCGGCCGACGAGCTGCACGCCCACGACATCGCCGTCCTGGTGGACAGCCCGGGGGTCGGCGCGAACCTGTCCGATCACCCCGTGGTGACAGCCATGTGGCACACGCCGAAGTCACGCGGGCTGTGGGAGCAGGCTGGCCCGAGGAGCCTGGCCCGGTGGCAGCTCAGGCACTCGGGGCCGCTGACGACGAACGTGGCCGAGTCCGGCGGCTTCAGCCGTTCCGACCGGGACCTTCCCGCGCCCGACATCCAGTGGCACGCGCTGCCCGGGCCCTACCAGAACGGCGGGCTCACCGATCCCGCGGTCCGCGCCCTGTCACTGCTGGTGGCCCTGGTGGCCGTGGGCAGCCGCGGCCGGATCCGGCTGCGCAGCGCTGACCCGCGGCACAAGCCCCTGATCGACCCGGCCTACCTGTCCGTGGGGACCGACATCGAGCCGCTGGTCACGGGGATCCAGATGGCCAGGGAATTCGCGGCCGCGCGGCCGATGTCCAAGATCTGCACGTCTGAGCTCGCGCCGGGCGAGGAGGTCCGGACCGACGCCGAGATCAGGGACTTCATCAGGCACAATCTCACCACCCTCTACCATCCGGTGGGCACCTGCGCGATGGGCGGGGACTCCAAGGTGGCCGCAAGCCGGCTGGCCAGCGTGGTCGACCCGGAGCTGCGGGTCCGGGGGGTCGAGGGGCTGCGGGTGGTGGATGCCTCGGTCATGCCGGCGGTGCCCAGGGGCAACACCAACGCGCCGACCATAGCCATCGCCGAGCGGGCGGCTGACCTGATCTGCGGCCGGGCCCCGCTCGCCGCCGTGGAGCCCGCCGACCTGGAGCTGGCCGCCGGCACTTAACTTCACCGTGCGGCGTCGGCCGCCAGCTTGAGGAAGGCCGCGGCGCGGCCGAATGTCTCTGCGATGGTCTGACCCGGTAGCTGGGCCTGGTATGCCCGGTACCGCGTCATCTCCCACTCCCGCCCGCGCGGCGGAAGCGACGCGAGGGAGGGCTCGGGCAGTGACTTCCACGTCCAGGCCGTGACGGGGCGAGAGCCACGGCCAGAACGGGATTCCTGCGGCTGGACGAAGTCAGCCGGATCGAGGTGATAGCCCATCCGGTTGCGGACGAACCGCAGCCCGGTGAGCGTGCCCTCGATCAGCCGACGCTCCGCAGCGGCCTGGCCTGCGAGGACGGCGTTGTAGGGGTCGGGGTGATAGCGCACCAGGGTGGCATCGACGATCGTGACCCACCACACCGCCTCACTGATCATCGCGAAGGCCTGCGGCCCGTCGGCTGCCCTCCTTCGCAGCAGCCGCTCGGTCGCGTCGCGCATCGCGATGATGGACCAGTCGAGCGCGCTCGCCTCGGCGGCGCGGTCGATCGCGTTCTGGCGGTTCCACGCGACCCGGCAGCGAGCAGAGCAGAACCGCGCGTGCTCGCGGCGCGGCGCGAACAACGTGCCGCACTGCTCGCAGATTCGGGTATCGCCCACCAGGAACTACGTTACGCGTAACGGGCCGGAGTCAGCTCCCCACATCCGTGCGGCTTCCGGGGCGCATCCGGCTGCGCCAGAGGGAGGCCCGCCGGTCGGCGAGGATCTGGCGCACGACGTTGCGGCCGGGTATGCCGGTGACGCCGCCTCCGCCGTGGGTGGCCGACCCGGCCTGGTACAAGCCGCGGACCGGGGTGCGCAGGTCGGCGTAGCCGGCCGCGGGCCGGGCGTGGAACATCTGGCCCAGGCTCAGCTCGCCGTGGAAGATGTTCCCGCCGACCAGCCCGTACTCCTGCTGCATCAGGTGCGGCCCGATCACCTGCCGGTGCAGGATCGAGTCGGTGAAGCCAGGCGCCACCGCCTCCACGCGGGCGACCACCCGGTCGCCATAGCCGGACAGCGCGTCGTCGTCGGGTGCGTCGGCGTACTGATGCGGTACCCACTGGGTGAACAGCGACATCACGTGATGCCCCGGGGGGGCGAGCGAGTCGTCGAAGACGCTCGGGATGCAGATGTCGGCGAACGGAACCGATGACGGGCGGCCCGAGACGGCCTCCTGGAACGCGGTCTCGATGTCGTCGAGGCTCTCCGCCAGCACGATGGTCCCGCCGTGCACCTGCGGGTCGACCTCGGGATGGCTGGCGAACACGGGGAGCCTGCCGAGCGCCAGGTTGATCTTCACGGTGCCGCTGCGGGTCTGCCAGCCGCGGATGTCCTCGACGAAGCCGGCCGGCAGGTCAGCCGGGTCGAGCAGCTGCAGGAACGAGATCTGGGGGTGAGCCGTGGTGACGACGGTCGCCGCGTCGATGTCCTCGCCGCTGGCGAGCGTCACCCCGGCCACCCGGCCCGCGCGGGTGCGGATCCTGGCCACCTCGGCGTCGGCGCGGAGCTCGGCGCCGAGCGAGCGGGCCGCCGCGGCCAGCGCCTGGGTGACCCCGCCCATCCCGCCGCGCGGGAAGCCCCACGCACCCGCCTGGCCGCCGGTGTCGCCGATGTGATGGTGCAGCATCACGTAGGCCGTGCCGCTCGACCGGGGACCGGCCCAGGTCCCGATCACGCCGGAGACCGACAGCAGCCCGCGCACGGCGTCGCTGCGGAAGTAACGGTCGACGAGGTCGGCGATGCTGCCGGTGAGCAGGCGGGTGACGTCGACGGCCCCACGCTCGTCGAGCTTGCGCAGGTGCCGGAGTAGCAGCCCCTGCCGCCACAGGTCGGCGGGCCGCCGCGACCCCAGCCGCGGCGGGATCTCCTCGAGCAGCGGCCCGAGGACGGCGCCTAGGCCGGCCAGGTGCTCCTGATACCGGTCGTACGCCGCGGCGTCCCGCTCGGAGAACTTCGCGATCTGGGCCCGGCGCGCCGCCGGGTCGGCGGGCAGGCTGAGATACCGCCCGTCCGCCCGGGGCGCGAAGTAGGGACCCTGCGGGTACACGCGATAGCCGTGGCTGGCCAGCCGCAGGTCGCGCACCAGCCCCGGCGGCAGCAGCGAGACCACGTACGACAGCGAGGTCACCGTGTAGCGGGGCCCGAACGGATGCTCGCTCACCGCCGCCCCGCCGAGCACGCCGCGGCGCTCGCAGACCACCGTGCGCAGCCCGCTGCGCGCGAGATAGGCCGCCGCGACCAGCCCGTTGTGCCCCCCGCCGATCACGACGACGTCCCGGCTGGCCCTCATGAGCCGCCCTGCTCCCAGGTGGCCGGGACGGCGCGCGGCCCGCCCCCCGGCCTGCCCGAGACGTTGCCGCGCAGCCGCTCGAGCACCCGCCCGAACTCCGCGAGCTCGTCATCGTCGAACCCGGCCCGCAGCCGGTCGTTGAACGCCAAGGCCGCCCGTCGCATCCGGTAGAAGGCCTCCTCGCCCGCCGGAGTCAGCTCGACCAGGTGCACCCGGCGGTTCTCCGGATCCCGCCGCCGGGTGATCAGGCCGCCGGCGTCCATCGCGTTGAGGTGATGGGTGAGCGTCGCCTCCCGGATCCCGACCGCGTCGGCGAGCTCCCGCTGGCTCGCCAGCCGGCGGGTCTTCAGGGAGATCAGCACCAGCCAGGCCGGCTGCGAGCCCCCGGCCTCGGCCAGCGCGTCGTCGAAGGCCCGGGTGACCTCCCTGGCGGCGCGGGCCAGCAGCCGGCCGACGGGCGGGCTGGCCGGCGGGCCGGCCGGCGGCTCCGGGTCGCCCGCATGCGGGCCGGCGGGGTGTCCCTCTGGCATGGCTCGATGTTACCACCACCAGTAGAAGTCTTAAGGTTTGACATAGAAATGGTTAGTAATCTATGTTTCTGGCCAGGGAATCAGGAGGGAGACAGGCATGGAACAGGCCACCGACCGGCCGATGCGGGGGCGGGTCGCCCTCATCGCCGGGGCCAGCAAGGGAATCGGCGCGACCACGGCGGAAGCGTTCGCCGACGCTGGCGCCGCCGTCGTCCTCGCCGCGCGCGACGCCGCCGCCCTGGAGTCGGTCGCGGAGAGGATCAGGGCCCGCGGCGGGCAGGCGACCGCGATCCGGGCCGACGTATCGGATGCCGATTCAGTGCGCGACCTCGTCGAGTCTGCCCTGGACGCCTACGGCCGGCTGGACGCCGCGTTCAACAACGCGACCGACGGGCCGCCGCCCGCGCCCCTGGCCGAGATCGATCCGCGGGATTTCGACCGGGGGATCGCCACGAACGTCCGGGGCACGTTCCTCGGGATGAAATACCAGATCAGCGCTATGCTCCGGTCCGGAGGCGGCACGATCGTGAACATGGCCTCGCTGGCCGGCGTCTCCGGCGTGGCGGGCCTCGCCGCCTACGTCGCGGGCAAGGCCGGGATCATCGGCCTGACCAGGGTCGCGGCCCTCGACTACGCTGACCGCGGCATCCGGGTCAACGTGGTCGCGCCCGGCACGATCCTCACCCACCACCTGGAGGCCGCAGGCGCCGAGGCCCAGCGGCTGGCCGCCCTCGCCGCCCCCATGCGCAGGATAGGGAGCGCATCCGAGGTCGCCCGGGTCGTGGTCTGGCTATCCTCGCCAGGCTCCTCGTACCTCACCGGGGCCGTGATCCCGATCGACGGCGGCCAGTCCGCGGGCGTCAAGCCGCCCCAGATGTACCGCCAGGGGCAGCCCATGCAGGCAGAGTTACCGGTAGCGGTAGCGCTTGCCGTGCAGCATCGTGGCGAGGTTGAGGATCCGCTTCATGTCCTTGTCGGTGCGGGCGAACGAGGTCAGGTTGACCAGTGGCTTCATCCGCTGCCTGGTGATCGCCTTCGGCCGGGAGAACTCGCGCAGCCCGTCGGCACCGTGAATCCGGCCGAACCCGGAATCGCCCGACCCGCCGAACGGCAGCGAGGGCACGCTGGCGAACGAGATCACCGAGTTGACCGCCGTCATCCCGCTGCGCAGCGACCTGGCCGCGGCCATCGCCGCCTTCTTGTTCCGGGCGAACACCGACGCGCCGAGGCCGTAGCGGCTGGCGTTCGCCAGCCTGACGCCCTCGCTGAGGTCGGTCACCCGGGCGACCGTGACCGTGGGCCCGAAGGTCTCCTCGGTGACCGCCCGGCTCTGCTCGGGAACATCGGTGAGGATGACCGGGCCCACGAACGGCTTGCGGATGCTCGCGAGGCCGCCCACGACCGGCCTCCCGCCTCTGGCCAATGCGTCGGAGATGTGCCGCTCGATCACCTCGATCTGCCCCGGCATGGTCATCGGCCCGTAGTCGGCCTCGCGGTCCTCGCCGGGACGGACCTGCGACAACCGCTGCGTCAGCTTCTCCAGGAACGAGTGATAGACATCCTCCGCCACGTAGACGCGCTCGATACCCACGCAGGTCTGCCCGCCGTTGGACACCGCGCCCCAGGCCGCGGCGTCCGCCGCGGCGTCGAGGTCGGCGTCGGCGGCCACGATGAGCGCGTCCTTCCCGCCACACTCGGCGACCATCGGCGTGAGGTTCTGGGCGCAGGCGGCCATGACCTTCTTCGCCGTGGCCGCTGAGCCGGTAAACGCGATCTTGCTCACGGCGCTGCGGGCGAGGAGGTCGCCGGTGTCGCCCGCGCCGGTGACCAGCTGCAGCACCGGCTGCTCCGGCACCACCTCCGCGAACGAGCTGACCAGCCAGCCGCCGACCGCGGGGGTGAGCTCGCTCGGCTTGAACACCACCGCGTTGCCGGCCGCCAGCGCGTACACGATCGAGCCCATCGGAGTGAACACCGGGTAGTTCCACGGACCGATGACGCCGACCACGCCGAGCGGCTGGTACTCGAGCGTCGCGGCCTGGTTGATGGCCACCAGACCGCTGCGGACCCGGCGCGATCGCAGGACCTTGCGGGCGTTGCGCGCCGCCCAGTCGATGTGCACGACGGTGAGCAGGATCTCGAGCTCGGCGTCGGCCAGCGGCTTTCCGGTCTCGGTGTGCACGAGCTCGGCGAGGCGCCTGATGTACCGGATGATGTGCGATTTCCAGGCGAGCAGCCGGGTCTGCCGGTCCTTCGCCGGGAGGCCCGCCCACCAGGCGGCGGCCTGGTGGGCCCGCGCGACCGTCTCGGCCACCTCGTCCTCGCCGGAGACCGGGAAGGTGGCGATGACCTCCGACGTCGCGGGATTGAGCGTGTCGAAGGTCTGCCCGGGCCGAGCCGGGCCCTGCGCCCGCGCCGTCGTGACCATCGCCGTGCACCACCGTTCTGTGCCGCGTACGTTCCTGCCTGGCGCCTGTGCCGCGTAAGTCAATGGCGCCGCCGTCGCGTGCCAGTAAACCACCGGCCACCTGGCGGAAGATACCGTTAGGCAGGCATCTGCCCGGACTGAAATAACCCGGGCTGAAAATAACGGAGTGCCTCATTGACAGAGCATCCAGCCGAGCATCCAGCCGCTGAGGACCGGGGCGCTGAGGACCGGGGCGCTGAGGACCGGGGCGCGGGGCACTCGGCCGCACTACCCGGCCAGCCGGATGCCGACCTGCGCTGGCTCCGCGAGGCGATCGAGCTGTCCAGGCGCTGCCCGCCGTCGGCGTCGGCGTTTTCCGTCGGGGCCGTGCTGGTCAGCGACGCCGGCCGCGTCATCGCGACGGGCCACTCCAGGGAGCGCGACCCGAAGGATCACGCGGAGGAGGTCGCGCTGGCCAGGGCCGCCGGTGATCCGCTGCTGACCGGAGCGACGCTGTACAGCTCACTCGAGCCGTGCCAGGCGCGTGCCTCGCGGCCCCGCTCCTGCGCCGAGCTCATCATCGATGCCGGGATCCCGCGGGTGGTCATCGCCTGGCTGGAGCCGCCCCTGTTCGTGGAGGGCGGCGGTGGGGGCGCGCTGCGCCGGGCCGGAGTCACCGTCGTCGAGATTCCCTGGCTCGCCGAGCTCGCCCGCTCGGTGAACGCTCACCTGTTCCCCGCCTGAGGCGAGAGGAAGCAGATGATCACGGCCTAGCTCCAGCCCCGGAACGTCGCCGGCACGCCAATGCTGCCCTGGCGACAGCGACGCGCCGGCGACGCTCCGGGAGGCCCCCCGCCGAAGGTCGTTCTCATCTCTCCGGTTCCAGGGCGCTTCGCAGAGCCGCCTTGGCCCGGGCGGTATGACTCTTCACCGCGCCTCGGCTGATCCTCATGGAGGAGGCGACCTGCTCTTCCGAGAGATCCAGGAAGTACCTGAGCACGACCGCCTCTCGCTGCCGGGGCGGGAGCGAGCGCAGCGCCGCGATCACCGCCGAGCGCTCAAGCTGCGTGATCGCACCCTGCTCGGCGCTGGGCATGTCCGGCTCGTGCTTGGGCGCGTGCCGCTCGGCTACCATCCGGCGCCGCAGGACCGACCGGGACCGGTTCACCACCGAGCGGCGCAGGTAGTTGACGGCCTTGTCGGCGTCCCGCAGCCGGCGCCAGGCGCTGTGCATGGCGATGAAGCAGTCCTGCACCACTTCCTCGGCGATGCCAACGTCACCGACCAGGACAACCGACATCCGGACGAGCGAGCGATACTCCGTGCTGTACATCTCGGTGATCGCCTGCTCGGCATCTGATACGCCGTGAGCGGGAGCCGAGCCGAGCACGGCGGTTCCTAGCGCGGTGCCGACCACGTACGCGGAACGGGCCGCGGGCGGGGCCGGCTCGGTATCGGTCAGATCGACCGGGTACACGAGGCTGTGCGCGGTCAGAGGCGCCGGTCGCTTGCGCAGTCCGGCCGCGCGTGCGATCAGCGGGAGAGCCACGTGCGCGTCCTGGCCCGAGCCACCACGCACGCAGGGTGCGCGGCTGGCGATTGCAGGCATCGGCACGACCTTGGGGATCTCGGCCCAGCGCGTCGGCCAGGACAGGCCGGTGCGCTCGGGTTGACCTCTGGCATGCTCCAAGATTAGGAAGAGATTGTAAGAAATGTCAAGGTAGTGACAACAAGCTCTGAAGTGAGTATTATAACTACGAAATCTGCTGTACGGTTTGATCAGGTAGGTGCAACTATGCGTGGGGATGGCACTCTAGATTCTTCCGATCTCTTCCGGCATGATGTGGTTATGGCTGGTGAGAACTGGGAGCGGCTCGGCGACTACGTCGTTGCGAGGCGCACCGCGCTTGGCATGAGGGACCGCCGCGCGTTCGCCGCCAAGACCGGCGTAACCGACCGCACACTCGGAAAGCTCGAGAACGGCAAGCGCGTGTCCGCCAGTACTCTCGGCGCGGTCGAGAATCATCTCGGCTGGGCTCCTGGGTCATGCCGCCGGATCCTGACCGGCGGGGAGCCGGTCATGGTGTCGGCCAGCGCGGGCCACTCCCGATATGAGGACCCTACGTTGCAGCACATCGCCGAGACGCCAGGACTGCCGCCCGACGTGGTGCGCGGCCTCATCGCGCTCGCCCGTAACTGGCGCGAGCAGGAGGATGAGCGCGGACAGCCGGAGCGCCGCCGGGCCTGACCGCAGGCAGGCGCCATCCGCCACTGCCGCTGCTGCCGCCAGGAGCGGCAGCAGCCGGCCAGCCCGTCAGACCTTCAGCGATACCGAGATGGGAGGCAGGCACACCTTGATGCCCAGGATGACGACGCATACCCCCGGCTCGCCTCCCCCCGGCGAGGGGGACGGCGACGGCGAAGGCGTAGGCGATGGTGCCGGGGCGGGCTGGGTCGCGGTCGGCGACGGTGCTGGCGCCGGCGATGGTGCGGGACCGGGCGCCGCGGTGGTCGGCGCCGTCGGGGCCGGGCGCGGGCGCCCGGACGCGGCGGGCTGCCCGGGCGCGGGCGAGGCGGGCTGCCCGGGCCCGGGCGAGATGCGCGCAATGGCCACCGGATGGCCCTGGCGACCATGAGGCGCACGCCCGCCGGGCTGCTGACCAGACGGCTGGACTGAGTTCGGCCCGGGCGGGCGGCCGGCCGCCCGCGGGCCGTGCAGATGCGGCGCCGCCGCGATGAAGACGCCCGCGGCCGAGGCGCCCACTACCGTGGCCGTCGCGGTCCCCCAGGCCACGGGCCGGGCGCCGACCGTGCTCCTGACCCGCCCGAGCAGCGCCCGGATAGCCAGGAACATGCCGATCCCCACCGGAAGCATTCCCTTCTTCCCCCAGCCCGCGCGCCGCGAGGCGCGGATCGCCTCCATGATCGCGGCCCGCTGGCCCTTGGCGTCCAGCCGTTCCGATACGTAGACGACCAGGTTGCCTTCCCGATCCCGGTAGGCGAGAGCCCTGAGCCCGTCCGGCAGGTGGATCCGCTCAAGGTGGATCACGACGCGCTCCTCAGCCCGGACGCCAGGCGCCGGATCGCGGACCACCACTCGTGCGGATCGCCGCCCTCGCCGTCCACCACGGCGATGAGTTCCCGGCCGTCCACGTAAAGCCGCACCGGGGCGCCAGCCTGGCGCGGATCCTGGGCCGCAGCCAGCAGGGATGGTGGCACGGGGTCCGTCGCCACAGTGTCGTCGAGCTCTGCGCCGGCCGCGGCAGCGATCTTCTCGAACAACTCGACGCGCCGCATCAGCTCAGCCTGGCCTGCTCTCGCCTCGGCGACCTCGTTCTCGAGCCACCGCAACCGCCGGCTTCCCTTCCACACGCTCTTTGCAGCCCCTTCACGGTCCGCGCCTGACTGGCCCTGGATGTGCCGCTCCTGCGGCTCGCGGGCTCCGGGGTCTGGAGAGCCATCGCGTGCCACCCTGATGCCAGCACGTAGCCGACACCGTGCATACCGCTACCAGTCAGATGCGGATATGCATGATGAAATGGTAATCCCGGACCCAGTGAGATTGCACGCGGATCGAGGGGACCCTCGCCTGGCCCGGAACAGATGCATCAGGGCGACGTTAGGCTTCTGGTAACCAGGCCCGAGCGTCAGGAGAAGACTCGCCTTGAGCGTGACCGCCGGCACTCGCGCAGTGCGCGACCGGGCGGCCGCCGTGCTGCACAGCAACGACGCAGGCAACTGGACGAAGGCGTCACCGCATCTGTATCCGCACCAGTGGAGCTGGGACAGCGCCTTCATCGCAATCGGCTGGGCGCACCTGGACGTCCGGCGGGCCATGGCGGAGCTCGAGGAGTTGTTCGCGGCGCAGTGGTCGACGGGCATGGTGCCGCACATCGTGTTCCGGGCGGGCCCAGGCGAGCCTTACTTTCCCGGACCGGAGTGGTGGGACTGCGCCGTCGCGCCGGCGGCGCCAGCGCTCCCGGTACAGACGAGCGGGATCTGCCAGCCGCCGGTGCATGCCCTGGCACTGCAGCGGATCTGGCAGCTGACGCCTCAGGCGCAGCGGCCGGAGATCCGCGCGCACATACAGGCGCTCTACCCGCGGCTGGTCAAGTGGCATCGCTACCTCGCCACGCAGCGCGACCCTGAGTCGTCGGGACTGGTCACCGTCTATCACCCATGGGAGGGCACGGACAACTCCCCGCGCTGGGACCATGCGCTGGCGCGCATCGAGGTGGCCAAGCCCGGCCCGTACACCCGCCTGGACACCAGCCAGGTAGGAGACCCATCGCAGCGGCCCACCAACTGGGACTACGACCGGTATCTCTGGCTGGTCGGCCTGCTGAAGAAATACCGGTACGACGACGCGCAGATTTACCGCCAGTACCCGTTCCTGATCAAGGACGTGTTCTTCAGCGCCGTCCTCGTCGCGGCTAACGCCGCACTCCTGGACCTGGCCAGCGTAGCCGGGGCCAGTGACGGCGACCGCGGGCAGCTGGACTGCTGGCTGGACCGCGGCCGCGAGGGGCTGGCGCGCTGCTTCGACGCCGAGTCCGGCCTCTGCCTCGACTACGACGTCCGCGCCGGCCAGCAAATCCGGCTGCGGACGTTCGCGGCTTTCGCGCCGCTCTTCGCGCAGACCGCGGACGCCGGCCAGCGCGCTGCCCAGATGCGGCTGCTCGACTCGGAGGACTTCTGCGGCAACCCGCTGTTTCGCTGGCGCCTGCTACCGAGCACGAGCCCCGCCGAGCCGGCGTTCGAGCCGCACAACTACTGGCGGGGCCCGGTCTGGCCGGTCATCAACTGGCTGCTGTGGCACTCGCTGACCCTGCTCGGCTACTCCGGCCGCGCGGACGAGCTCCGCCGCGACTCGCTCGGCCAGATCGCCACGGCCGGGGAGTTCGCCGAGTATTTCGAGCCGTTCACTGGCCAGCCGCTCGGCTCGCCGCAGCAGTCCTGGACGGCCGCGGTCGCGCTGGACTGGTCGGCCTCCGATCACGGCGGCGAATCAAGCTAGCAACCTGCCTGGCATCGTGGCTGTACGGCGGGTTCGCCTAGAACAAGGTCATCTCGTGACTCGGCGTTCCGCGCATCGTATCGTAGTCCAAGACCACACAGCGCATCCCGCGATCCTCGGCCAGGGTCCGCGCTTGGGGAGTGATCGTCTGGGCCGCCAGCACACCCCCTACAGGTCGTAGCAGCGGGTCGCGGTTGAGTAGCTCTACGTAGCGGCATAGCTGCTCAACTGCATCGATACCCGCGCGTCGCTTGACCTCGACGGCCCAGTGTCTGGGCTTGGGCGCAGCGGTTCCTTCGTGGAGATCCGCCCCGTCGATCTCGCCGCGATGCTTGATCTCGATGGCCACGCTGGCGCCCGCGGAGTCCCGGCACATCAGGTCGACTGGTCCGATCGCGGTCGGGTATTCGCGCCGGACCAGCCGCCACCCCTCGCCGAGCAGGTGCACTTGCGCCGCCAGCAGCTCCTGCAGATGGGACTCGACCCCGTCCTTGCGCAGGCCCGGATCAACCCCCAGGTCGAATGAGGTGTCGCTGAGGATCTCCTCGATATCGATGGTCAGCGCCTCGCCGGACTTTCCCGTCACGACCCACCGGCCTGGTTGCTCGTTCAGGAGGCAGGGCGGCGACATCCAGTTCAGCGGCTTGTAGCTGCCGCCGTCGGAATGTACGAGGACAGAGCCGTCGGCCTTCACGATCAGCAGTCTCAGGGCTAGCGGGAGATGGGCGGACAGGCGCCCCGCGTAGTCCGCGCTGCACCGGGCGATGACGAGCCGCACGGGAGCCCACTCTAGCCAGGTGGTGCCCTGAGCGCCGACCAGACCACCGCAACACCGCCGAACTGGAGTGCCGCCCGGGGCTCTGCGGCCGCGAGCTTGGTACCGGCCGCGTTCCGCCGCGCGCACGGCCGGCTGGCTGACGCCATGCCATAGCCTGACGGCCGTGAGCCCGCGTAAGGCACGCCGCCTGCCCGCCGAGATTCCGCGCCGGCCGCGCGGCGGTGCAGGCCGGGCGGACACGGCCGGGGGCCGGGTCGCGGGGGGCCAGGGCAGCGGGGGCCGGGTCACCGGCGGCCGGGGCAGCGGGGGCCAGTTCGCGGGGGGCCGGGGCGGCATCCCCGGCCGCGCGGGCGAGCCGTCGGCCCTGGGGCCGCCGCAGACCCAGACCTGGCCGGACGGGGAGTGGGTGGTCCGCCACGTTCCGGGTGCCGCGGCCACGAAGACGTACCGGTGCCCGGGCTGTGATCAGGAGATCCTGCCCGGCGTGCCGCATGTCGTGGTGTGGCCCGCGGAGTCCCCTGGTCCGGCCGAGCGCAGGCACTGGCACAATTCGTGCTGGCAGCGGCGGCCGCGCCGCCCGGGACCGGGTCCCCGGACACGCCGGTGAGGGATGCGATGACCGAAATACGGGCGAGCACGGTCCTGCCGGCCGTCAGGAAGCCGATCACGCTGCGCACCGCCGACGGGCTGAACCTGGTCGGCGAGCTCGCGCTGCCCGAGGGCCGGCCTCCCGCCGCCACGCTGATCTGCCTCCATCCGCTCCCCACGGCCGGCGGGATGATGGACAGCCACGTGCTGCGCAAGGCCTCGTACCGGCTGCCCGCGCTGGCCGATCTCGCGGTGCTCAGGTTCAACACCCGCGGCACCTCATCCGAGCAGGGAACCAGCGAGGGGGAGTTCGGCGACGGCGAGTCCGAGCGCCACGACGTGGCCGCCGCGATCGCCTACAGCGTCGCCGCCGGCCTGCCGCGGCTGTGGCTCCTCGGCTGGTCGTTCGGCACCGAGCTGGCCCTGAAATGGGGCAATGTCCCCGAAGTCGAGGGCGCGATCCTGCTCTCACCTGCGCTGCACCGGGCGAGCGACGCGGACCTGGATGGCTGGGCGGCATCGGGGCGCCCGCTGCTGGTGCTGGTGCCCGAGCTCGACGACTACCTAAGGCCGGACGAGGCGCGGGCCCGGTTCGCCCGGGTGCCGCAGGCCGAGGTCATCGCGGCGGAACGGGCGAAGCACCTCTGGGTGGGGGAGCCTTACGTCCGTATCGTGCTGAATGAGATCGTGCGGCGAGTGAACCCCGGCGCCTGGCCGCTGCCCACCGAATGGAAGGACTGACCGTGAGCCTCTTCGACCTCACAGCCAAGAACGCGTTCGTCACCGGCGCGTCTCGAGGGATCGGCCAGACCATCGCGGTGGCCCTGGCCGAGGCCGGCGCCGACGTCGCGCTCGTCGCCCGGAGTGAGGATGGCCTCGCCGATACCGCGGAGGCCATCACCGCCATCGGCCGCAAGGCCTTCGTGATCCCCGCGGACGTCACCAGCCAGGAGGCGGTCGCCAGCGCCGCGGCTATCGCGATCGATCAGCTCGGGCAGGTGGACGTGGTGGTCAACAACGCGGGCGGGTCCAACTTCATGGTCGGCTTCCGCGACCTGCGGCTGTCGGGCTGGGAGAAGCTGATCCGGCTCAACCTCGATTCCGCCGTATACGTCTGCCACGCGTTCGCCGGCCACCTGCTGGATCGTGGCCAGGGATCGGTGATCAACGTCGCCTCGGTGGCCGGCGTGGCCGCGTCGCCGTTCCTGGCCCCCTACGGCGCGGCCAAGGCGGGACTGATCTCGCTCACGAAAACGCTGGCCGTGGAGTGGGGTGGCGAGGGAGTCAGGGTCAACGCCCTCTGCCCGGGCTGGACGGCCACCGAGCTGAACCGCAACCTGTGGGAGGACCCGACGGCCGGCCCGGCGACCATCGCGACCGTGCCGATGCAGCGGTGGGGCCGGCGGGAGGAGATGGCCGGGCCCGCGGTCTTCCTGGCCAGCGACGCATCGTCCTACATGACCGGCCAGGTCCTGATCGTGGACGGCGGCCAGACCGTCAGCCCATGAGAAAACGGCGCGCGCCCCAGCCAGCGGGCGCGCGCCGTCACGAGGCGGAAGACGCTACTCCTGCCACCATTCCTGGTCTTCGGCCTGGCCGGCCTTGGCGTTGGCCGACTGCTTGGCGGACGTGGCCTGTGTCTGGGCGTCGGGCCGGCCAGGAGCGGCGTGCTGGCCGGCTGGTGCCTCAGAGCGGACCGTGGCCGGGGCCTTGGGCGCCTGGGATGCCGCAGTAGCCGACGGGGATCCGTTGCCCCCGGGCGAGGGCGCGGCGACGGCTTTCGTGGCAGGAGCCTGAACGGCAGGAGCGGGCTTCGCCGTGAGCGCGTCGGCGAGACCCGGCATCTGCCCACCCAGCAGCTGGCTGATCTGGGCCAGGTGCGCGGCGACGCTCTCCTTCTGCTTGTTCAGCTCGTCGACGTGGCGCTGCGCGGAGGTGCGGATCCGGTCGGCCTCGGACTTGGTGTCGGCCAGGAGCTGGTCAGCCTGCGACTTGGCCTGCGCAACGATCTGGTCAGCGTTCTTCTGCGCGTTACTGACCAGCTGCGGGGAGTGCTGGTCGGCGTCCCGGCGGGTCTGCTCCGCCTGGGCGCTCGCCTTGCTGGCCCGCTGCTCGGCCGTGGCGGCGCGCTGCTCCGCCTCGGACACCATCTTCTGCGTCGCCGTCTGTGCCGCGGCGAGCCGCTCGGCCTCCTGGCGCTCGGCCTCCTCGCGCCGGGACGCGAGCTGGATGTCGAACTCGGCCTCGGCCTGGGCCCGCTGCGCCTCGCTCTCCTCCAGGATCCGCTGAGCCTGGCTGCGCATCTCGTCGGCCTGGCGCTTGGAGGTGGTGAGGATCTCGTCCCGCTCACGCTTCGAGGACGCCTTCATCTGGGCGACCTCGCGCTCGGTGGTGGTGCGCAGCTTGGCGATGTCCCGCTCGATCGCGGCCCGCTTCTCGGCGACTTCGTGGTCGGCGGTGGCGCGGACCTTGGCCACCTCGCGCTCGGTGGTCGAGGTCAGCTCGTCGGCCTCGCGCCGCGCGCTGGTCCTGATCGCGTCGGCCTCTCGCTCGGCCGAAGACCGCAGGTCGTCGGTCTCCCGCTTGGCGTTGGCTCGCAGCTCGGCGGCCTCGTTCTCGGCCGCCGCCCGGAGCTCGGCCGCCTCGACCTTGGCCGTCGCGTTGAACTCGTTGGCGGCGGTCCTGGCCTCCTGCAGGATCTCGGTGGCCTGTTCCTCGGCGAGCCTGAGCAGCTGCTCGATGCGGGAGCCGAGACCGGAGTAGGTGGGACGCTCCTGCTCCTGGATCTGGCGGTGTGCATCGGCCAGCTCCCTGTGCAGCGCCTGGACCTGATCCCGGTGCTGTCGCAGTTCGCCGTCGATCTGCTTGAGATGCTCGTTGACCTGGTGCGGGTCGTAGCCGCGCATGACCCTCGCGAAGTCGCGCTGCGGGGTCTCCTCGAAGAAGTTGCTGAGCTGGGCATCGATGTCGGGCTGCATTTCGCCTAATCCTGGGGGTAGACGCGGGGCCGAAAGGGGGACACGCACGCCCGGGCGGTCGCCTCACGATTCCGCTCGCCGGGTCGGTGCCGGGTACGCCGCCGCCGCCCGGCCGACACGCAATCTCTCGCTCGCCCGGTGCCTGGCAGCGTACTCCCCAACTGCGGGGTTGGCGGCCCGTTCGCGCGTGGTCTGGCTAAAGATCCCATATATAACGTATCCTCGCCTTTTGCGCTAAGCGTTGCGGAGAGTGCGGGGATTGGCTGCTGATTCTGGGGCCGCCGAGGCCATTCTGCTGCATGGGGTCACGCGGGCTGGGGTGCCTGGACGAGCTCTGTGAGCACGCCGCCGACATCCTTCGGGTGCAGGAACGCGATCGAGGCGCCCATCGAGCCGTGCCGCGGCCGCGGGTCGATCAGCCGCACGCCAGTGGCGCCGATCGACGCGAGCGCCGCCTCGATGTCCGTCACCCCGTAGCCGATGTGATGCACCCCCTCGCCGCGGCGCGCCAGGAAGCGCCCGACCGGCGTGTCCGGGCCCAGCGGCTCGAGCAGCTGAAGGTACGACGCGCCGGCCGGCGCGTCGGCGATCCGCAGCAGCACCTCCCTGACGCCCTGATCGGAGTTCTCCTCCCGGCTGGCGACGGTCAGCCCGAAGGCTGACTCGTAGAAGGCGACCGCACTGGCCAGGTCACGGCAGGCAATTCCGATGTGGTCGATGCGGGTCAGCACGGGGGTAAGCACGGGCAGTCTCCATCCGGTCTTCGCGGGGGGTTGCAGGGGGTCGTCCCCCCGTAGGGCAGGCAATATCCATGGGTATCGTTTCAGGCATGCGAGATGCGGTCATTGCCGGCGGGGCCAGAACGGCCATTGGGCGCCTGCTCGGCTCGCTCAGCGCTTTCAGCGCGGTGGACCTGGGCGGAATCGTGATCCGCGCGGCGCTGGAGCGCGCGGGCGTGCCGGGCGAGCGGGTGGACTACGTGATCATGGGCCAGGTGCTGCAGGCCGGCGCCGGCCAGATCCCGTCCCGGCAGGCGGCGGTCGCCGGCGGGATCCCGATGACCGTCCCGTCGCTCACGATCAACAAAGTGTGCCTGTCCGGGCTGGACGCGATCGCGCTGGCTGCGCAGCTGATCCGGGCCGGGGAGTTCGACATCGTGGTCGCCGGCGGCATGGAGTCGATGACCCGGGCCCCGCACCTGCTGCCCGGGTCGCGTCAGGGCTTCCGGTTCGGCTCGGCCGAGCTGGTCGACGCCATGGCCCACGATGGCCTGACCGACGCGTTCGACCACCTCTCGATGGGCGAGTCCACCGAGCGGCACAACGCGCGGCTGAACATCAGCCGTGCGGAGCAGGACGAGTTCGCGGCACGGTCGCACCAGCGGGCGGCCGCTGCGATCAAGAACGGGCTGCTGGCCGGCGAGATCGTTCCGGTCTCGGTGCCGCAGCGCCGAGGCGACCCGGTGATCTTCGACACCGACGAGGGCGTGCGGGCCGACGCCACGGCGAAGTCGCTGAGCAGCCTTCCTCCGGCGTTCGGCCAGGACGGCACCATCACCGCGGGCTCGGCCTCGCAGATCTCGGACGGCGCCTGCGCGGTCGTGGTGATGTCGGCGGACGCGGCCGCGGCCGCTGGGGCGCCGGTGCTCGCCGAGATCGGCGCGCACGGCGTGGTCGCGGGCCCGGACAACTCGCTGCAGTCCCAGCCGGCCAACGCGATCGCCCGCGCGCTCGACCGGGCCGGGCTGACCGTGGCCGACCTGGACCTGATCGAGATCAACGAGGCGTTCGCCGCCGTGGCCATCCAGTCCATGCGCGACCTGGGCGTCGGGCCGGAAAAGGTCAACGTCAACGGCGGCGCGATCGCGATCGGTCATCCGATCGGGATGTCCGGCGCCAGGATCGCCCTGCACCTGGTGCTCGAGCTGCGGCGCCGGGGCGGGGGCCTCGGCGTGGCCGCGCTCTGCGGCGGCGGCGGCCAGGGCGACGCGCTGCTGCTGCGGGTGCCAGCGCCCGTGGTTAGCCAGCACGGCCGGTGACTGACATCGGCCGGGGCAGCCGCGGCAAGCCGGCTGCCCTCGTCGCTGCCGCTCGCGACGGCGATCCGCGGGCGCTGGCCCGGCTGGTGTCGCTGGTCGAGAACGGCTCGCCGCAGCTGCGGGAGGTCATGAAGCTGATCGCGCCGCTCACCGGCCGGGCGCGGGTCATCGGCCTGACCGGCGCGCCCGGGGTGGGAAAGTCAACGATCACGGGCGCGCTGGTCCGGGCCTACCGGATGCAGGGGCTGCGGGTTGGCGTCCTCGCCGTGGACCCCACGTCGCCGTTCACCGGCGGAGCGCTGCTCGGGGACCGGGTGCGGATGCAGGACCACGCGACCGACAGCGGGGTGTTCATTCGCTCCATGGCCAGCCGCGGGCATCTGGGCGGCCTGTCCTGGGCCGCGCCGCAGGCGCTGCGGATCCTGGACGCCGCCGGCTTCGACGTGATCATGATCGAGACCGTGGGGGTCGGCCAGGCCGAGGTTGCGATCGCGTCGGCGGCCGACTCGACGCTGGTGATCGTCGCGCCGGGGATGGGTGATTCCATCCAGGCGGCCAAGGCCGGGATCCTGGAGATCGCCGACATCTTCGTCGTGAACAAGAGCGACCGGCCGGGCGCTCAGGAGGCGATCAGGGACCTGCGCACGATGCTGGCGATGGTGCGCCACGGCCCAGGCGAATGGAAGCCGCCGATCGTCCCCGCGACCGCCACGGCGGGCGAGGGGATCGATGACCTCGTCGGCCGCCTGAACGCGCACGGCGCGTGGCTCGCCGAGTCGGGGGAACTCGACCGCAGGCGCCTGGCCCGGGCCCGGGAGGAGGTCTCGGCGATCGCCGTGGCCGCGCTGCGGGAGCGGCTTGGCGCGCTGCCCGGGGAGTCGCAGCTCGAGGAGCTGGCCGGGCACGTCGCCTCCGGCGAGCTTGACCCTTACACGGCCGCTGACAAGCTCATCGGCGGCTAACCCGATCTCAGGGTGCGCTCGGGGCTCGACTCAGAATGCGGTCCGGGCTGGACTCGGGGTGCGCTCGGGGCTCGACTCAGAATGCGGTCCGGGCTGGACTCGGGGTGCGCTCCGGCCCGGATCGGCGTCGGCCGCCAGAGCATGGCCTGGATCGGTGTCGGCCGCGGCGATGGCCTGGCCTAGATCGGCCTCCGAGGCTGCGTGCTGGCGGGGTTCGGCCGCCTCGTCCCGGTCGGCAGCGGCCGCTTCGATGGCCGCCTCCATGATGGACTCGCTGCGCAGCCGGGCCTCGTAGGCGTGATTGCCCCCGCGCACGCCGAATAGCCGCCTGGTGATCACCAGGTACAGCACCAGGGCCAGGTTGACGGCGAAGAAGAGCGCCCGGGTGACGGTGACCTTCGAGGAGAGGTCGTAGATCTCGTAAGGCACGCCGAGCGACGTCGCCACCATCGCGAAGTACTCGCCCCAGCGGCGGGCCAGCCACAGACCCACGCCCTCGATCAGCTCGATCACCGCGTAGCCGGCCAGCGCCCCGGCTACCAGCTTGATCGTGGTCGGGCTGAGGGTGAGTGCGTGGTGGATCAGGCCGACCAGCTTCGAGTTGCTGATGTTGAAGCCGAGCTGATGGAACAGCGCGCGCAAGGACGGGAACTCGCGCTGGAATGCATCCTCGACCGACTCGCGCGAGTACTCGATCCGCCACACGCCGAATGCCAGGGCGCCCGCGATCAGAGCGCGGACGAACCGCTCGACAGCGAAGACCCGGAGGATGAGCGCGCCGCGTATCTCCTGGCCGCGGCGCACGCCCGGCGCCTGCGCGGCCGGCCCGGACAGCTGCGGCTCGCCGGGCACGAACGTGCCGCAGCGCAGGCAGCGCCAGGCCTCTCCGGATTCGGTCTGCGCGCTCACCTGCTTGCGCACCTCGAACTCGGCGGGGGCGTAGGTCACGTGCCCGGAACGTCCACAGGTAAGCAGGCTCCAGTCCACGCCCGCAGCCTACTGTGTCCTCATCGACTGACCGGCTGTGTCCGCAAGGGCTTGCGGGGCTCAGGGCCAGACCAGGATCCCGTCGGCCATCGTGAGGACCTCATCGCAGGCCAGGGCCAGCGTGGCCGCCTCACGCCCGGTGGCGACGACGGTCGTGTCCCGGCCCAGGTCGCGGATGGCGTCGGCCAGCGCGGCGGAATCCCGGGGGCACAGGTCGTCGAGCAGGCCGTCCATCAGCAGCAGGTCGGGCTGGTGTACTGCGGCGGCGGCGAGCCTGGCCCGCCGGCAGACCACGTCCGGGGCCGTCCGCAGCGGGACATCGGCCCAGGCCGTCAGCGACAGCCGGTCCACGATAGCGGCGGTCAGCGGGTCCCGGTCCCGGCGGGGCAGCCGGGTCAGCCTGGCCGCGTGCTCGACCAGCCCGCGCACCCGGAACGCGGGCTGCGGCCTGGCGAGCCGCCGCGCTACTCCTACCTGGCCGCGGACCGCGTCCCGGCCGCGTGCCGTCGTCAGGTCCTCGCCCAGGACGCGCAGCTCGCCGTAGGCGGGCCGGACCAGCCCGGCCAGAACATCCACCAGGGCGGTCGCCGCCCCATGGTTACCGGCCCGGGAGATCGCGATGCCGAAGGTAGTCCGGCCCGAAATCGGGCACTCGAGGCGGAAGCTCGCCGAGCGAAGGGCCCAGCCCCGTCCGTGCCGCACGCCGACCCCGGCTGCGACTACGGGCGTGGTAATCACAGCGGCGTGACCGGACCGCACACGTTCCCCCGAGACTCGTCGGCCACACGTTCCCCCAGCAGGCAATACTACGTGGCGCGCCACGGCAGGTCCACGGGCCGGGGCCGTGTTGCCCGCTCGCCTTCGGGGCCCTGCCCGCCTCCCCATCCTCCTTCACTGCGCCGCTCCGGCTCGCTGATCCTGTTGCGGCCCGGCCTGGGCGGCGGAGCGGGCAGGCGCGGCCGGCGGCCGGTACCTTGGGCCTGTGCCGAAACCGCTGGACCTGCCGTTCGATCCCATCGCGCGCGCGGCGGAAATCTGGGAGCGCCGGTTCGGGGATTCCCGCGCGATGGCCGCCGTCACCTCGATCATGCGGGCCCAGCAGATCCTGATCGCCGAGCTGGACGCGCTGCTGCGGCCGCACGGGCTGACGTTCGCGCGTTATGAGGCGCTGGTGCTGCTCCGGTTCAGCCGGGAGGGCGCGCTGCCGCTGCGGCTGATCGGGCAGCGGCTGATGGTGCACCCGACCAGCGTGACCAACATCATCAACCGGCTGGAGACGCAGGGCCTGGTGGCGCGCAGGCCCAACCCGGCCGACGGGCGGGGGACGCTGGCCGAGATCACCGCGGCGGGCCGCGCGGTGGTGGAGCTCGCGACGGCGGACCTGATGGCGGCCGACTTCGGCCTGGGCGGCTACGACGAGGCCCAGCTCGAGGAGATGTTCGGCATGCTGCGCGGGCTGCGGGTGACCGCGGGAGACTTCAAGGACGGCTGACTCAGGGCGCGCTGACGGTGTGCGGCTGCCAGCTGATGCCGCCGTCGGTCGTGATGAACACCTCGTGCAGCCTGGCGTCGGCGGGCAGCGCCACGCCGTTGGCCGGGCTGGTCATCCCGACGTAGCTGAATCCGGGTTCCCCGGCCGCGGCACGGGGCGGGCTCGGCTGAGTCTGCCGCCAGGTGCGGCCGCCATCAACCGAGCGGTAGAGCCCCGAGTCGGTGGCCAGCACCACCAGGTTGTCCTGGGCCTGGATCGCGACCGAGGTAGCGATCCCGGCCGGGAGCCCGTCCCCCACCTTGGACCAGTGCGCACCGCCGTCCGTCGACTGCTCGACCGACTTGGCCTGGGTGTCACTGGCCGCGCTGGCCGCGCTGGTGCACACCAGGACCAGCCGGTTCGAGTTGGCCGCGAGCAGCCCGCCGGTGGGCTGGCCGTAGGCGCCGGGAGCGCCCGGGGCGCACGGCGCGGCCTGGTTGGCCACGCTCCAGCCCGCGCCGGTGAGCGGCCCGCTGAGCAGCTCGCCGGACGGCGCCAGCAGGTAGCCGGTCCCCCCGGCCGAGCCGCCCACGAGGACCAGGCTGGCGGACCCCGGCGGCCCGGCCGCGGCCGGCGACCCCTGCAGGGTGGCGGCCGGGACGGGCACGGAGTGCCACTGATGGCTCTCGGCGGGGGAGGAGTAGAGCGAGAACGACGTGCAGTGAGCCCCGTAGTCCGGACCGGTCCCTGAGCAGCTCGCCAAGATCGCGAAGGCCCGGCCGTCGGCTGTCTCCAGGCCGGTCACCCGCAGTCCGAAGGTCTGTTCCTGCGTCCATTGGGCGCCGCCGTCGTGCGTGACCCACAGCTCAGGACCGAACGCCCACCCGTCGTGGGCGTTGAGGAACCGGAGCTGGCTGACGCCGGACGCTCCGTCCGGCGCCCCGGTGAGCGGCGCGCTCACCCCGTACCAGTTGGTGCCGTAGTCCGAGGTGCCCGCCAGTGACGTGCAGTGGGCCGTGGCGCAGTGACCCGGGGTCCCGGCCTGGCCGATCACGGCGCCGGTGGACTGGCTGACGAACGTGACCGAGGTGGGCTGGAAGTTCCGCGGCACGGGGAACCCGGAGGTGCCCCTGAGCGGCAGCGATGACGTGCCCGACGGTATCTGAGTGGGGGAGGTCGCGTTCGGGCTCGCGATTCCGCGGCTGGGGGTCGGCGTCCGCGGGGAGCGTGATGGGCCCGCGGCCGCGGATCGCTCGAGGCCCTTATGGCTCTGCAAAATGGCCGGGGCGATCCGGGGGGCCGCCACGGCGGCCGCGATGACGATCACGATGCCCGCGGCGGACACCACGGCCCGGCCGGCCTTCCGCCGGCGCGCCCGGCGCCTGATCCGCTCGAAGGTTCCGGGCGGGGGCGCGAGCGGCTCGACCTCGGCGTTCAGCCAGGTGTCCATCGGGTCATGGTCACGCGGGTTACCCATCGGAGTCCCCCCGGCCATCCTCAAGCGCCGCCTTCAGGCGCGCCCGCGCGTGGTACAGGTCCGCTTTGACCGTGCCCTCCGGGCGGCCCAGCATGACGGCGACCTCGCGGACCGCGAAGCCGGCGTAGTAGTGCAGCAGGAACGCGCTGCGCAGCCGCGCGGGCAGCGCCTCGATCAGCGCGCGCACGTCCACGTCCTGCGCCGGGTGGTAGGCCGGGTCGGCCGGGGCGGCTGCGGTCAGGCTCCGGATCGCGCGCCGCTCCCGGCCCGACCTGCGCCAGTGATCCCGGACCAGGTTCGTCGCGATCATGTAGAGATAGCTCTGCGGGTTGTCGAGGCCGGACCAGCGGGCCAGCAGGCGGGTGAAGGCCTCAGAGGCGATCTCGTGCGCGGTGTCATCGTCGTCCACCAGCCTGCGGACCCAGCCGGCCAGCCTGGGGTAGCAGGCATTGAACAGATCCTCGGCCGCCTCGCGGTCGACAGTCCGGAGCCTGGCCACCGAGCTCCCTTGCCTCGCCACCGGAGCCGGCAGCTCCACCCGCGGCAGCGGCACGGTCACGACGTCGCCGAGGACCGCGACGCGGCCCGCGTCATCTGCGCGATATCGCATTCGTTCTACCACACATCGCCGCTGGGGAATGGCTGCCCGGGCGGCCCCCGTTGCGCCCGGGCCTCCCTGGGTACTGAGACGACACAGTCCGGCCAGCGGTTGGGCCTGCCCGGCACTTTCCGTTCTGGATCCTGACGTACACTGGCCTGGATAGTAGGACGTCCTACTATCTGGCTTACCGGCCGGAGGTTGCTATGAACCCGGACTACGGCAGGCAGCGCTGGCAGCGCCGGTACGACGCGGCTCGCCTCCGCGACGCGGACTTCAGCACGCTGTCCGGCCTTGACGTCGACCCTGTGTACGGTCCGCCGGACGGCGCCGTGGTGCCCGGCTTCGAGCGGATCGGCTGGCCGGGGGAGTTCCCGTTCACCCGCGGGCTCTACCCGGCCGGGTACCGCGGCCGGACCTGGACCATCCGGCAGTTCTCCGGGTTCGGCAACGCCACGGCGACCAACGAGCGGTACAAGATGCTGCTGCGCGGCGGTGGCGGCGGCCTGTCGGTGGCTTTCGACATGCCAACCCTGATGGGGCGGGACTCCGACGACCAGCGGTCGGCGGGCGAGGTCGGGCACTGCGGCGTGGCCATCGACTCGGCCGCTGACATGGACATCCTGTTCGACGGGATCCCGCTCGCCGATACCACCACGTCGATGACGATCAGCGGCCCGGCGGTGCCTGTCTTCTGCATGTACCTGGCCGCGGCGGAGCGCCAGGGCGCCGACATCGGGAAGCTGAACGGCACCCTGCAGACCGACATCTTCAAGGAGTACATCGCCCAGAAGGAATGGCTGTTCCCGCCTCAGCCGCACCTGCGGCTGATCGGCGACCTGATGGAGTACTGCACCGAGCGCATTCCCGACTACAAGCCGCTGTCGGTGTCCGGCTACCACATCAGGGAGGCAGGCTCCACGGCCGCGCAGGAGCTCGCGTTCACGCTGGCCGACGGATTCGGGTACATCGAGCTCGGCCTGTCCCGAGGCCTGGACATCGAGGTCTTCGCCCCGGGCCTGTCGTTCTTCTTCGACGCGCACATCGACTTCTTCGAGGAGATCGCGAAGTTCCGTGCCGCGCGCCGGATCTGGGCGCGGTGGATGCGGGACGTCTACGGCGCGCGCACCGAGCGGGCCCAGTGGCTGCGGTTCCACACCCAGACGGCCGGGGTCTCGCTGACCGCTCAGCAGCCGGACAACAACGTCGTCCGGACCGCGGTCGAGGCGCTCGCCGCGGTACTCGGCGGGACCAACTCGCTGCACACCAACGCGCTGGACGAGGTGCTCGCGCTGCCGAGCGAGAAGGCGGCCGAGATCGCGCTGCGCACCCAGCAGGTGATCATGGAAGAGACCGGCGTGGTCAACGTGGCTGACCCCCTCGGCGGCTCGTGGTACCTGGAGGCGCTCACCGACCGGCTGGAGGCCGAGGCCGAGGAGACCTTCGCCAAGATCCGCGCGATGAGCCCCGACGGGACCATGACCGGCGGGATCCTCCGCGGCATCGAGGACGGCTGGTTCATGGCCGAGATCGCCGAGGCCTCCTTTGCCTACCAGCAGAAGCTGGAGAAGGGCGACAAGCGGGTCGTGGGCGTGAACTCCTACACCGACACGGTCGAGCAGCCGGTGGAGATCCTGCGGGTCAGCCAGGAAGTCGAGCGAGCGCAGGTGCGCGAGCTGGCCAGGCGGCGGCAGGCCCGCGACCAGGCGGCGGTCGACGCGGCCCTGGAGGCGATGCTGGCCGCGGCCCGGTCCGGGGACAACATGATCGAATCGATGCTGGACGCGGCGCGCGCCGAGGCGACCCTGGGCGAGATCTGCGGGGCCCTGCGCGAGGAGTGGGGCGGCTACTTCGAGACGCCGGCGTTCTGAGTCCCGAGGCGGGTCCCGCCTTGATGACCGGCGCTGACCCGGCGAGGCGTATGGTGCGCGTGTGACCAGGTTGCTGCCGCCGCGCGCCCGTGCCGTGCGCGACGCATTCCACGAGGAGCTGGACCCCGGGCAGAGATCGGCGCTGCTCAGCTGGCTCGCCTTCGCGGCGACGTTCGCTGCCGTGCGGGGCATTACCTGGAGCATCCGGGCGGGCACGGGCCCCTTCGGCAACATCAGGGCCGGGGGAGAGCACCTGCACCACTATCTCTGGGGCATCGGGCTGCTGAGCGGGGTCGGGGCGATCGCGGTTCGCGGCGATGACGCACATCGCAGGCACCCGGCGGTGGCCATCAGCTACGGGTCCGGCCTGGCGCTCATCATCGACGAGTTCGCCCTGCTGCTGGACCTGAAGGACGTGTACTGGACAGGGCAGGGCCGGATCTCGGTCGACCTCGCGATCGGCGGCATCGCGACGGCCGGGTCCTATTTCGCCGCGCTGCCCGTGCTACGCGCCGTGCGGCGCGACCGCCGCTCCGCTGCCTGACGCTCCGCCTCGGGACGCTCCGCCTCGGGACGCTCCGCCTCGGGACGCCGCGCGGCCTCGTCGGCCGGGCAGGCTGGGCCGGCCCGTGGTGCCCAGGCGGTCTTGTTCATGCGGCAGGATAGAGGCATGCAGCAGCCGCGGGATTTCTCCCTTCACGGTGCCGTTGACCTGGGTGCCCGGCAGGCCGCCGTGCAGCGAAGGCAGCAGGCCGCCACGGCCTCTGGCTCCGGCGACCAGGCGGGGGCACCGGGTAACGTGATCGACGTCACCGACCAGACCTTCAATACCGACGTCGTCGACCGGTCGCGCACCGTTCCGGTGATCATGGATCTGTGGGCCGAGTGGTGCGGGCCGTGCAAGCAACTGTCGCCCGTGCTGGAGAAGCTGGCCGCCGAGGCTGATGGCGCATGGGTCCTCGCCAAGGTGGACGTCGACGCCAATCCCCAGCTGAGTGCGGCGCTCCAGGTGCAGTCCATCCCGATGGTGGTGGCCGTGGTCGCCGGGCAGGTGGTGGACGGCTTCCTCGGCGCCCTGCCCGAGGCCAACGTGCGGGAGTGGCTCGGTCAGATCCTGCAGGTCGCCGGCCAGCTCGGGCTGGCGGCCCCGGACTCTGGCCCGGGCGCTCCCCAGGCTGACGCGCAGGACCCGGGCCGCACGGTCGATGCCCAGAGGCCCGGCGCCCAGGCGCCCGGCGCGCAGAGCCCTGGTCAGGCCGGGCAGGATCCCGGGCGGGCACCCGGCCCGGGAGGACCGGCCGGCCCGGGAGGACCGGCCGGCCCGGGAGGACTGGCCGGCCCGGGAGGACCGGCCGGCCCGGGAGGACCGGCCGGCCCGGGAGGACCGGCCGGCGGCGGGCGAGGGCCGGGGATGGGCCGGGGCGGCCCTGGTCCCGGCGACGCCTTCTCCGACCCGGGGTTCGGCGAAGCCCAGCAGGCCATGGAGCGCGGCGACCTGGACGGCGCCGCGGCGGCGTTCGAGAAGGTACTCGCGTCCGCACCAGGGCACCCGGCGGCCACGATGGGGCTCGCGCAGGTGGACCTGGTCCGGCGGGTGAACTCCTACGACCAGGCGAAGGCCCGCCGCGACGCGGAGGACAACCCGGACGATCCGGACGCACAGGGTCGGGTGGCCGACATCGACGTGGCGCTGGGCCGGATCGAGGCCGGGTTCGGGCGGCTTCTCGACACGATCAGGGTGACCTCGGGAGATGAGCGGAACCGGGCCCGGCTGCACCTGCTCCGGCTGTTCGAGGTCTTCCCGCCCAGGGACCCGCGGGTCACCAAGGCCAGGGCCACGCTGAGCAGCCTGCTGTTCTGACCGTGTTAGCCCGGCGGGGTTGTCAGCCCGCCGGGTCGCGGGGCGCGGCGTCGGCGAGCTGCTCGAGCGCCGGCAGCGCCGCGGCCAGCGCGGCAAGCTGGTCCGCCGATAGCGTCAGCAGGCTGTCGGCGAGCAGGATCGTGTTCTCCTGCCTGATCCGGTCCAGCACCTCGTGCCCGCGTGGTGTGACGACCAGCGTCCACGCGCGGGCGTCACCGGGCACCGCGCGCCGCTGCACGTAGCCTTGGTCCTCAAGGGCGCTTGCCAGCCGCGTCAGGGTGGACGGCGCGATCCGCTCCGCCGCGGCCAGGTCACCGAGGCGCAGCGGTCCCGCCCGCTCGACGGTCGCCAGTGCGGAGAGCTGCGTCGGCGTCAGCCCGGCCAGATCGTGCTTGCGCAGCCGCCGTGACAGCCGGGCGATCGCCACCCGCAGCCGGGTGACATCCACTGCGGGCGCACCCGCGAGCACGGCCGTCGCCGCCCGGCCACCGTCATGCCGGCCGTCTTGGGGATCGCCAGCGTCCCCGCTTCCGGGGCTTACCTGAGACACCCTCAAAGCGTACGTGCCGCTGGGTCATCGGGTCGCCTCGCCGTTCCTTCGGGCGGCGCTGCGCGAACTCTCAGGGTTCTGGAGCATCATTAAGAGATGGAGGCTGAATCCCTCGGCGGCCGGCTTCTCGTGGCCACGCCGCTGCTCGGTGACCCCAACTTCCGGCGCACCGTGATCCTCGTCGTGGAGGACGAGCCGGAGGAGGGAACGCTCGGCGTCGTGCTGAACCGTCCGACCGAGGTCCAGGTCGGGCAGGTGCTTGAGTCGTGGACGGAGCTCGTGACCGGGCCGACCGTGGTGTTCAAGGGCGGGCCGGTCTCTCCGAACAGCGCCCTGGCGCTGGCGCTGGCGCTGGGCGAGGACGAGCCGCTGGGCTGGCGCTCGCTGGACGGGTCCAGCCTGATGTCCAGGATCGGGCTGGTCGACCTGGAGGCTCCGCCCGAGCTGCTCGCCGGGGGCATCACCTCGCTGCGGGTCTTCGCCGGATACGCGGGGTGGGGGCCGGGCCAGCTGCGGGCCGAGATCGAGGAGGGCGCCTGGTACGTGCTCGCCGGCGAGCCGACGGACGCCTTCCTGGCCGATCCAGAACGCCTCTGGCCCGCGGTGCTCCGGCGGCAAGGCGGCGAGTTCGCCATCGTGGCCACCTATCCGGACGATCCGATGCTCAACTAAGCCCGCATGTCCAGGTTCGCAGGGGGCGGCAGCGTAGACTCGCTCCTTGTGAGCACAGAAGTCCTGCCGGAAAGCGACATCAGGGAAGACACGCGGACCCGCCCGGATCTCTCCCACGGCGACGGCGATCACGAGCGATTTGCACACTATGTCGACAAGCACAAGATTGTCGACAGTGCCGTGACCGGGATACCGGTGGTCGCGCTCTGCGGCAAGGTCTGGGTGCCGAGCCGGGATCCTAAGCGCTATCCCGTGTGCCCTGAGTGCAAGGAGATCTACGAGTCTCTGCCGGAGGGCGAGGCGTAGACCGCCTAGGCTCGCCCGCCGCCCCTTGCTGGCCAGCGGCGCAGGCCGGCTGGTCAGTTCTGGCTACCCGCGATGGGGCTGCCGGTGAGCTTGACGCCCGCCGTGCGCATTTCGGCGAGAGCAGCCCGGGTCGTGTCCTCGGCCACTCCCGCGGTGAGGCCCAGCAGCACCCGGGTGTCGAAACCAGCGGTCGCCGCGTCGGTGGCCGTGGCCCGTACGCAGTGGTCGGTGGCGATACCCGCCACGTCGACCGAGGTGATCCCGCGGTCGCGGAGCCATGCGGCCAGCGGGGTGCCTTCGGCGTCCGCGCCCTCGAAGCCGCTGTAAGCGGCCGAGTGCGCGCCCTTGCGGAACACCGCCTCGATCACGCTCGTGTCCAGGCCGGCGTGAAAGTCCGCGCCGGGCGTGCCGACGACGCAATGCGGTGGCCAGGTCGCGACGAAGTCGGGCTCGGCCGAGAAATGCGCGCCGGGATCGATGTGATAGTCCTGCGTCGCGACCACGTGGTCGTACCCGCCGCCCTCCGGGTCGGCCAGGTAGCCGCTGATCGTGCGGGCCACCTCGGCGCCCCCGGCCACGGCGAGCGAGCCGCCCTCGCAAAAGTCGTTCTGTACGTCCACGATCACCAGCGCTCGGGCCACAATCCGAGCTTAACCAGCGAGGCGGGTTCGGGGACCGCCAGGGCTCGGCCAGGTCAGCCGAGACCTGACACCTGACCCCGCCCTTGCGGCGACCGGCGGCCGGAGGCTGCCAAAAACTTTTTCGAGAAATCTATGGTGTGCTCGCTGAACCCGGCTGTTTTGTCAGTACCGGCCGATACCGTGGTCACAGGCCAAGGCACCACCGGACCGCCTGCGCGGAGGAGGTGAACCCGATGACCGTCCCGATCCCCGAGCCCGGCCCGGAAGAAGAGCAGCCGCCCGGCGGCGCCCCCGGCCCGCGGCCTGCCGCAATGATCACCAGCTCAAGCAGCATCCCCGGTGGAAGCTGCGGCAGGACCGGCCGGGCTGGTTCACCTGGGTCACCCCGGGCGGCCGAACCTATACGGCCGGGCCCGACACCCACCCCGTGTAGCCCGCGGCCCCGCCCGACCACCGGGGCCCGCGGCGTGAGGGCCGTGGCGTTCGAGCTCACCGAGAGCTGACTCGCCCAGGCGAGGCTGCCAAAGGCAGCCTGAAAACTCAGCTCGGCTGTCGAAGTCGTTGACCCAACGGATCGCTAGCCGACCTCGGCCGGCGTCCCCCCGGTGATCCGCACCAGCTCCGCGAACGAGCTGGGGAAGACCGTGCGCGAGTGACCGGCGGCCGCCCACACCACGTCGTACTTCTCCAGCCACGTGTCGACCACGGTGCGGACCGGCCGCGGGTGGCCGACCGGCGCGACACCGCCGATCGTCTGGCCGGTGCTGGCGCGCACGAACTCGGGGTCGGCGCGCCGCAGCGACCCGATCCCGAGCAGCGCCGCCACCTTCTCGGTATCCACCCGATGCGCGCCGCTGGTCAGGATCAGCAGCGGCTCGGAGTCGGCGTTGAACACCAGGCTGTTCGCGATCGCCCCCACCTCGCAGCCGAGCTGCGCCGCCGCGGTCGCTGCCGTCGGGGCGGGTTCGGGCAACTCTGTGACCTGCCCGGCCACACCGAGCTCGCGAAGCACGCTGGCGACGTGGATGGCGCTGGGATGCATGACGCCAGGCTAGCCGGAGCCCGGCCGGACAGTCGCCTGGGTTTATCGCTGGCCGTCGTTCGGGCCGAACACGGTCGGGATGGCTGGGTATCCGCGCGACAGCTGCAGCGCATACGACGGAAGCTCAGCCACCACCTCGCGGTGGCGGGCGCGCGCCGCCTCGAGCGGCTCCCGGCCGATGATCTCGCCGCCGTGCACAAGCGGCCGCAGCAGCGCCCGGTCGGTGGGACCTGGATCGGCTGGCACGGTGGTCACCAGCTCAGCTACCGCCGTCCCGGCGCTATCGCGGCTGCGTACCGCCCACTTGCGCCCGCCGCGCCCGGGCTTGCCGACCGAGCGCTTTGCTACCGGCCGCAGGGGCGCGGTGTCCCCGGCCTGGTCGGCGCGGGCCACCAGCTTGTACACCAGGGCTGCGGTCGGCACCCCGGATCCGACGACCAGGGATGTGCCCACCCCGTAGCCGTCTACCGGCGTGGCCCCCAGCGCGGCGATCGAGTACTCGTCGAGGTCGCCGCTGACCACGATCCTCGTCTGGCTCGCGCCGAGCGAGTCGAGCAACGTGCGCACCTGCCGGGCGACCTCAAGCAGGTCGCCGGAGTCGATTCGGACCGCGCCCAAGCCAGGGCCCGCCACCTCGACGGCCGTCCGCACCGCGGCGGCCACGTCGTAGGTGTCGACCAGCAGGGTGGTGCCGGCGCCGAGCGTATCAATCTGCGCGGCGAATGCCTCCCGCTCGCTGTCATGCGCCAGCGTGAACGCGTGGGCGGCGGTGCCGCTGGTCGGCACGCCGTAGTCATGACCGGCCCGCAGATTGGAGGTGAAGGCGAACCCGGCGATGTAAGCCGCGCGGGCACTGGCCACGGCGGCCAGCTCGTGCGTGCGGCGCGAGCCCATCTCGATCAGCGGCCGGTCGCCAGCCGCGGTCACCATCCGGGACGCGGCCGAGGCAATGGCGCAGTCGTGGTTGAGGATCGACAGCGCCAGCGTCTCCAGCACGACGGCCTCGGCGAAGGTCCCCTCGACGACCAGGATCGGGGATCCGGGAAAGTAGCACTCACCCTCCGCGTATCCCCAGATGCTGCCGCTGAAGGCGTAAGACTCGAGGTAGCGCAGGGTAGCGTCGTCGGGCACCACCCCGCTCTCTCGCAGGAAGTCGAGTTCAGCTGGGCCGAACCGGAACCGCGCCACCGCGTCGAGCAGCCGTCCGGTGCCCGCGACCACCCCGTAGCGGCGACCGTGCGGCAGGTGCCGGGCGAATACCTCGAAGACCGCACGCCGCTGGGCCGCACCACTCCGCAGCGCGCCGCGCAGCATGGTCAGCTCGTAATGATCGGTCAGCAGCCCGGTGCTGGTTAGCGGGCCGACGGCGGATGGCAGGCTCCCGTCGGCTAGGTCACTTGTCACGAACCGAAGCCTACGTTCCGGGCCTCGGCCGTCATCCTGACGTCACCGGGCTGTCACCCGCCGGCGTCGCCGGCCAGCTGCGGTCCTGGCAGACTGGGGTCTACGCGCAAAGTAGGTACTGGGGAGGTGGACGGCCGTGAGCGTTGCGCCTGCTGAGGTTGAGCGGCCGGAGACCGAGGAGAAGGCGGTCCCCGATTCGCCGTGGGTCACGATCGTGTGGAACGACCCGGTCAACCTCATGTCGTACGTGACGTATGTGTTCCAGACCGTGTTCGGCTACGCCAAGCCGAAGGCAGAGAAGCTGATGCTGGATGTGCACCACAAGGGCAAGGCCGTGGTCTCCTCCGGTGCCCGTGAGGCCATGGAGAGCGATGCGGAGACCCTGCACGGCTACGGGCTTTGGGCCACGATCAGCCACGACTCGTGACCGCCGGCGAGCAGGAACCCGATGAGGGCGGCGGTCTGGAGGAGCTGATGGCAGGGTTCCGCGCCACCTCGGGCGGTGCCACCGCTCGGTTCGCTGCGGCCCAGGCGACCATCATCCGCGACCTGGTCGGGCAGATCGCCGAGCTCATCGGCGACGAGGGGCCGGGCGGCGGTACCTCCGAAGGGCCGAACGCCGGCGCGACTGGGGCCGGCGAGCGAGGCTGGCCGGATGACGGGCCGGTCGGCCCGGACGATCTCGCGGCGATGATCGGGCTGACGGAGAATGCCGAGCTGCCCGACGATCCCGTTCTGGCCCGGCTGTTGCCTGACGCTTACCGCGACGATCCGGAGGCGTCGGGGGAGTTCCGGCGGTACACGGAGCAGGGGCTGCGTTCGGGCAAGGCCGCCTCGGCGAGGACCGTGCTGGCGACGCTGCCGCCGGGCGGCGGCCGGATCCGGCTGTCTCAGCCGGAGGCCCAGGCCTGGCTCCGGGCCCTCAATGATGTCCGGCTGGCTCTCGGCGTGCGGCTCGAAGTCACCGACGACTTCGATGAGCGGGCGGAGGAGATCGGGCCGGAAGATCCTCGCTCGGCCTACATCGGGGTCTACCAGTGGCTGGCGTTCCTGCAGGAAAGCCTGGTGCGGGCGCTGTCCTGACGGCGCTGGCCTGACGGCGGCGTCGTGACCGTGCTGGCGTCACTGGGCGCGGGCTACGCTCGCGTGCATGCTGACCTTGTCAGGCGCGCTGCGCCGCGCAGTCATCGCCCATGCACGGGCCGACCACCCGGATGAGGCCTGCGGGGTGATCGCGGGCCCGGCGGGCAGCGATCGCCCGGAGCGGTTCGTCCCGATGACGAACGCGGAGCGGTCGCCGACGTTCTACCGGTTCGACTCGATGGAGCAGTTGCGGGTGTGGCGGGAGATGGACGAGCGGGGTGAGGAGCCGGTGGTGATCTATCACTCGCACACCGCGACCGAGGCGTACCCGTCCCGCACCGACATCGCGTACGCGAGCGAGCCTGGGGCACACTATGTGCTGGTATCCACCCACGATCCTGACGAGGTCGAGTTCCGCTCGTTCCGCATCGTCGACGGAGTCGTCACCGAGGAGGAGGTGCGGGTCGCTGAGGATGACCCGGCGGGCGATCCGGTGCGGGCAGTGCCGGAACCGGAATGATCCGGGTCAGCCGCCGGTTGGACCGCACGGAATCTCACGCACCCACCGGACACCCATCTGCATGTGATCTGGAGCGCTACGAATGGCCATCGAGGTACGGATCCCGACGATCCTGCGCAACTACACCGACGGGGCGAAGTCGGTCGAGGGCTCGGGCGACACGCTGGCCGACCTGATCGCCGACCTGGATTCGCGGCACGGCGGGCTGCAGGAGCGGCTCGTGGACGACTCCGGGCTGCGCCGGTTCGTCAACGTCTACCTGAACGACGAGGACGTGCGTTTCCTGGGCGGACTGGACGCGCCGGTCAAGGACGGCGACACGGTCACCGTGCTTCCCGCCGTGGCCGGCGGGAAGCTTTAAACGGCGGGCTGAAGCCCGATGCGCTACGACTCGCTGCTCGACTCGCTCGGCAGGACACCGCTGGTCGGGCTGCCGCGGCTGTCACCCGGGCCCGCGACGCGGCTGTGGGCCAAGCTCGAGGACCGCAACCCGACGGGATCGGTGAAGGATCGGGCGGCGTTCTTCATGGTGTCGCAGGCCGAGAAGGACGGGCTGCTCAAGCCCGGCGCGACGCTGCTGGAGCCGACCTCGGGGAACACCGGGATCTCGCTGGCCATGGTGGCGAAGCTGCGCGGCTACCGGCTGATCTGCGTGATGCCGGAGAACACCTCGGCCGAGCGCAAGCAGCTGCTCGAGATGTACGGCGCCTCGATCATCTATTCCCCGGCCGCGGGCGGGTCCAACGAGGCGGTCCGGGTCGCCAAGCAGCTGGCGGCCGAGAATCCTGACTGGGCGATGCTTTACCAGTACGGCAACGAGGCCAACTCGCAGGCCCACTACGAGACCACCGGCCCCGAGCTCGCAACTGACCTGCCGTCGATCACGCACTTCGTCGCCGGGCTGGGCACGTCGGGGACGCTGATGGGCACCGGGCGCTACCTGCGCGAGCACGTACCCGGGGTGCAGATCGTCGCGGCGGAGCCCCGGTACGGCGAGCTCGTCTACGGGCTGCGCAACATGGACGAGGGGTTCGTGCCGGAGCTGTACGACGAGTCGGTGCTGACCTCGCGGTTCTCGGTGTCCTCGGGGGACGCCCTGCGCCGGACCCGGGAGCTGCTGGATCTCGAGGGGCTGTTCGCCGGGATCTCCTCGGGAGCCGCGCTGCACGCGGCGCTCGCCCTGGCCGAGAAGGCCGCCGCCGCCGGCCAGCGGGCGGACGTGGCCGTGATGATCGCCGACGGGGGCTGGAGGTACCTGTCCACCGGCGCCTACTCCGGCACGCTGGAAGAGGCCGAGGCCCGCCTGGAGGGCCAGCTGTGGGCGTAACCCGGGCCTTGCATCCCCCGGGGGCTTCACAACGGTGGCGGTGGCTGATGTGAGCGTGCTCGACGAGGCGACGGCGGTTCGGCGGGTCGGGGCGGGGCTATACGAGGTCCAGCCCGACCCGAGGTTCGCCGCCGTGGCGCCGGGCGGTGCCGTCCCGGCGGTGATGAACGGCGGGGTGATGGTGGCGACGGCCCTGCGCGCCGTGCTGGACACCTCGCCGCATCCGTACCCGGTGGCGACCAGCGCGCATTTCCTGCGCGTGCCCCGGCTGGAGCCTGCCGAGCTCCTGGTGAGCTGGCTCAAGCAGGGCCGCACCGCGGCGACGGCGCGCGCCACGCTGGTCCAGGGCGCCAAGCCCGTGCTCGAGGTGACCGTGACCACCGGAAGCCTGCCCTCCGACCCCGCGACGAACGGGGAGCTGAGCTGGACCGGCGAGCCGCCGCACCTGCCGCCGATCGAGGAGTGCGTCAACCTCGGCCATTGGCCGGGAACCATCGGGCCGGACGGGGCCGCCGGGTACGCGGCCCAGATCGATGTGCGGCTCGACCCGGCGACCACCGGATGGCGGCGAGGCCAGCCCGCGGGCGTCCCGGAGATGCGCGGGTACTTCAGGCTCCGCGAGGACCGGGACCCGGACGCCTACCTGCTCGCGCTGGCCGTGGACGGTCTGCCGCCGGTGGTGTTCGGCCTGGGCGCCGCCGGCTGGGCGCCGACCGTGGAGCTGACCTGGCACATGCGGGCGGTGCCCGCGCCCGGCCTGCTGCGGGTCGCGACGCGGTGTCGGCACGTCAGCGGCGGCTGGTTCGACGAGGAGGCCGAGGTCTGGGACGCCGCGGGCCGCCTGGTGGCCCAGAGCCGCCAGATCGCGCGGGTGGGCCGCATCAGCCGCGAGCGCTAGGGCACGCTCTTGATCCGCCACACGAATATCGAGCCCAGGAACGCAACGATCGCGGTGCCGGCGAACAGCGTCGGGTAACCGCCCAGCGCGACCAGGGGCGCGGCGACCAGCGCCCCGATCGCGGCCGGGCATACGATCGCGATGTTGATCACGCCGAGATCCTTGGCCCGGTCCCGGGCCGCGGGCAGCACCTGCGTGATCAGCGCCTGGTCGACGGCCAGGTAGGCACCGAAGCCGACGCCGAACAAGACGGCCGCCCCGATCGCGGCCGTCCAGGTCTCCACGAACGTGAGCAGCACGGCGGCCGCGGCGATCAGCACGCCGGAGACGGTGACGATCAGCTTCCTGCGGCCCAGCCGGTCGGAGATCATCCCGCCGACGATCGCGGTGATCACCACGCCGCCGGTGTAGATCACGATCAGGATCAGCAGGCCGTCGGATGCGGTGTGGCCGGGGAACAGCCGGGCGTAGTGGATCACGTCGCGGAGGAAGTAGAGCAGGTACAGGGTGCCCATCGCGATGGCCAGCGACACGAGGAAGCGGGTGATCCAGGCCCAGGCGAAATCGGGGTAGGCCCGGGGGCTGATCCAGTACGAGCGCGCCAGCTGCCGCCACGAGAGCGGGGCGCGATGCTCGGGCTCCAGCGGGTGATCCGGGGTCAGCAGGACGAACGGCAGCGCGAGCCCGGCGAACAGTACCGCCAGGACCAGGTAGCCGCTGGCCTGCCCGGTGAACACCGCGACCACGAGCACGGTGCCGACCACCAGGCCGAGTGCCTGGGGCATACCCACCCAGCCGGCCACCGTGGCGCGCTGCCGGACCGGGACGTGATCGGGGATGGCCGCGCTCAGGCTGGCGTACTCGCCGTTCTGGAAGGCGCAGAACGCCGCCCACAGCGCGGTCACGCCGACGACCGTGGCCTGCTGCGACAGCCCCACGAGGGACACGGCGCCGAGCAGCGCCATGCCGAGCGTCCAGCGGTGCCGCCTGCCGCGCATCCCGCCCAGCGCGTACCGGTGCGTGGTGCGGTCGGACAGCGCTCCGGCCAGCGGGGTGGCGAGGCCGGAGGCGATCGCGCCGACACCGGTTACGACCGCGAGGGCGACGATCTTGTGGCGGGGCGTGATGTGCTGCAGCTGGAGCGGCAAGAGCACCTGCAGCGGGGTGTAGGAGGCCATCCACATGCCCAGGCTGGCCAGGCCCAGGCTGGCGATCCAGCCTCGGCGCACTCCCGCGGTCGGCTCGGCCAGGGCGAGGGGCCCGACCCGTGGCTGGTCGGTTGTCGGGTCGGCCATCGCACCTCCGGGAACCGGCTCACCCGCTGCGAGCCCGGTCTTCGCCTAGCCGGGATCATGCCGCGTTCCGACGATATTGGCAGATGCGCGGCGGGCGTAGCCCGGGGACCGTGCGGCTTACCCACCTGGGCATCCGGCCTGCGCCTCGTACTCGGCTGAGCACGAGGCGTAGTATTCAAGCTCTCTGATGTGACCAGGGATGGCCGAATTACACTCCTCTCCCATGCGCGTACTCGTCACCGGCGGCGCCGGTTTTATCGGCTCACACCTGACCGATGCGTTCCTGGCCCGCGGTGATGAGGTGCTGGTCGTCGACGACCTGTCGAGGGGCCGGCATGCCCGCCTGGACGACCACACGGCACTGCACAAGCTGAGCATCACCGACGCCGGCCCGCTGACCGCGCTGGTCGAGTGGGCCAGGCCCGAGCTGATCTGTCACCTCGCCGCGCAGATCGACGTCCGGGTCTCGCTGGCCGCCCCGGCTGACGACGCGCAGACCAACGCGGTGGGAACCGTGAACGTCCTGGAGGCGGCGCGGGTGGCCGACGCGCGGGTGCTGTTCTGCTCCACCGGCGGCACCCTGTACGGCCGGGACGCGCCGATCCCCTCGATGGAGGACGTGCTGCCGCTGCCCGAGTCGCCGTACGGCATCGCCAAGTACTGCGCCGAGCAGTACGTCGGCCTGTACAACCGGCTGCACGGGACCAGGCACATGATCCTGCGGCTGGCCAGCGTGTACGGTCCGCGGCAGGACCCGGCCGGCGAGTCCGGGGTGATCCCGATCTTCTGCGCCCGGGTGCTCGCGGGGGAGCGGCCGGTCATCTACGGCGACGGAACACAGACCCGCGACTACGTCTACGTGGGCGACGCCGTCGGCGCCTTCCTCGCCGCGGCCGACCAGGGCCGGCCCGGGATCTGGAACGTCGGCACCGGCGTGGAGGTCCGCGTCCTCGACCTGGCCGCTCTGATCGGCGAGGCGGCCGGCCGCGGCGTTGACCCGCAGTTCGAGCCCGCGCGCCCCGGCGAGCTGCAGCGCAGTGCCCTGGCCGCGGAGCGCGCCGAGCGCGACCTGGGCTGGAAGCCGGCCGTCTCGCTCGCCGACGGCGTGCGCCGGGTGTACCGGTGGATCGAGGCCGGCGCGCCCGACCGCGCCGCCTACTGAGAGTTCCCGGTACGCTGACCGGCATGTCGCGACCGGACGGGCGCAGCCCCGATCAGCTGCGTGAGATAAAGATCACCAGGGGCTGGCTTGATCACGCCGAGGGATCGGTGCTGGTCGAGTTCGGCGCCACCCGCGTGCTGTGCGCGGCCAGCGTGGCCGAGGAGCTGCCCCGATGGCGCCGGGGGAGCGGGCTGGGCTGGGTCACCGCCGAGTATGCGATGCTGCCTCGGGCCACGAACACGCGCGGCGAGAGGGAGTCGGTCCGGGGCCGGCTCGGCGGCCGCACGATGGAGATATCGCGCCTGGTGGGCAGGTCCCTGCGGGCGTGCGTCGACGCCAAGGCGCTGGCCGATAACACGATCACCGTCGACTGCGACGTGTTGCAGGCCGACGGGGGCACCCGCACCGCCGCGATCACCGGCGGCTACGTGGCGCTGGCCGACGCGATCGGCTGGCTGCGCGCCAGGAAGCGGACCAAGGGCGATCCGCTGGTCGCCTCGGTGGCCGCGGTCAGCGTCGGGATCGTGGGCGGGCAGCCCCGGCTCGACCTGTGCTACGAGGAGGACGTGGCCGCCGAGACCGACATGAACGTGGTCTGCACCGGCGACGGCAGCTTCGTCGAGATCCAGGGCACCGCGGAGCGCGAGCCGTTCGGCCGCGAACTGCTCGACGAGATGCTCGGCCTGGCCGTCGCCGGCTGTGCCGAGCTGACGGAACTGCAGCGCCAAGCGCTGTCGAAGGCATGAGCTCCGAACATGAGGGGCCCGGGGAACCCCCGCGGCCCCGGCTGGTCCTGGCCACCGCGAATCAGCCCAAGCTCGCCGAGCTGACCAGGATCCTGGCGGCTGGCCGGGTCGGGGTGGACCTGGTGGGGCTCGGCGAGTTCCCCGGCGCGCCGGAGGTAGCGGAGACCGGCGCCACCTTCGCCGAGAACGCGCTGCTCAAGGCGCGGGCGATGGCCCAGTTCACCGGCCTGCCCGCGGTCGCCGACGACTCCGGCCTGTGCGCCGACGCCCTGAACGGGATGCCTGCCGTGCTCTCGGCGCGCTGGAGCGGGCGGCACGGGGATGATGAGGGCAACCTGCGGCTGGTCCTGGCCCAGCTGGCCGACGTGCCCGACGACCGGCGCGGGGCGCACTTCGCCTGCGCCGCGGCGCT
>Ga0209648_10000074_pt1 | contig 63406 bp, 52 predicted proteins | sample GraSoi2013_115cm_FD_185830 | JGI IMG/M metagenome (GOLD analysis project Ga0209648, IMG submission 185830) | Grasslands soil microbial communities from the Angelo Coastal Reserve, California, USA - Sample 9_17_2013_115cm (SPAdes) (version 2) | ecosystem: Environmental > Terrestrial > Soil >... | reverse complement strand
AGGGGATGCAGAGAATTGAACTCTGATCTCAAGGTTCGTAGCCTTGCGCCCTCATCCGTTGGACCACATCCCCACATTGGAAGCGGCAGAGAGATTTGAACTCTCATCGTCCGAGGTAGAAGCTCGGAGCATTGTTCCGTTATGCTATGCCGCCTCTTTGTTAAGTAACCCTGGTGCGGGATGCAGGAATCGAACCTGCTTCGTCTCGCTTAAAAGGCGAGTGCATATCCCGATCTGCCAATCCCGCAAACTCTGGTGGGTGACGCTGGAATCGAACCAGCCTTGTCTCGATTAAGAGTCGAGTGCATCTGCCATCTCTGCCAGTCACCCATGGTTAACAACAAAATGGTGCAGGATGTTGGAATCGAACCAACGCCTCGCGATTATCGATCGCGGGCTCGACCTTCGAGCTAATCCTGCATGGTGCGCCGTTCGGGAGTTGAACCCGCATCTGTTGGGTGTAGGCCAACTATTCTGGTCCGTTGAACTACCGGCGCGAAAAATTGGTAGAGGGTACAGGAGTTGAACCTGCCTAGCCGCGCTAATCTGGCGCCGAAGTGGGTATAAGCCACTGCCCCTCCCGGAGGCCCCTCCACTGGTGGCTCGCGATGGATTCGAACCATCCACGACGGCTTTATGAGAGCCGCGTTCTTCCTACTGAACTAGCGAGCCGCTGAAATCTGGCTGGCCGGGCAGGATTCGAACCTGCGCATGGCGTGAGTAACAGTCACGTGCCTTTCCAGCTTGGCTACCGGCCAAAAAGCCGAAGGCCCCGATTTTTGGTCGGGGCCTTCGAGAATGTCTGAATTTAGAATTTAGAAACCGAAAATGGTCAGACCAATCCCGACGGCCCAGCGCGATTGACGCGCCGTCTCATCATGGATTTGGTTTTTATAGTCATCTTCGAGGCCGAGTATAGCACGATTCTCAAAAGGTTCAGCCACTTAGTTACTCGACGTTGAGATAGCCGACATTTGTTAGAGACACCCACGATCCTGCACTACTCATCCCATCTTCGTAAAAGCGTGGTCCACGCATCGTACTTGCAACTGAAATATGAGTTTGTGCGTTTGTGCCTTTTTGTGCCTCCCAAAAGTCGACAAGTCTCTAGAAGTATAAGTCTGCCGTGAGAATGAAATTGGTGAGCGCGGCAGGAATCGAACCTGCGACCCTCGCATTAAAAGTGCGATGCTCTACCAACTGAGCTACGCGCCCACAGTAATTTCAATCTAACAGAAACGCCAAGAGTTAACTGGCATTCCGCACAATCCCAGATTCTTGCTCAAAAGTGCTGGTGTCAGTTTTGGTGTCAGTTGGCCGATCCGTCTGCCACCCCGCCGCCAGCTTTTCGACAGCAGCCAACTTGTGAGCGGGTGCGAGATGTGCGTATCGCATCGTCATCTGGATCGTCTTATGACCCATCAATTCGGCCACCGTGCGAAGGTCGGCGTCGGCCATCACCAAGCGGCTGGCGAACGTATGCCGCAAGCAGTACCAAGTAAAGAAGGTGACGCCCGCCTCGCGAATTGCACGGTCAAACCAGTGCTTGTAGCCCTTAAGCGGCTCCCCTTGCATATTAACAAAAACTCGCCCCTGCCCACTGGAGCGCGCGAACAGCTCCTGAAATGCAGCCAACGCGATAGAGTTCAACGGAATGTGCCGGGTGTTCCCGTTCTTGCTCTTAGGGATCGTAATTAGCTTGCGAACGAGATCGACCCTGCTCCAAATCAAACCGTATTGTTCGCTCGGTCTCATACCCGTGTGCAGAGCAATCTCAAACTCCGGCATATGGGCCGGATAGTTGGCAAGGATCACTGCGCGCAATCGTGATTCCTCGTCTGCGTGGGGCTTGAGGTAGTCCACTTCGCTTTTGGCAGGCGCGAGTTGATTCAAGAATCGGACTCGGCCGTTGTCTTCGCGTTTCCGCTTTAGCGACCTTGCAGGGTTCGTCGATGCCTTCTTGTTCTCGATCGCCAACCGAAACATCAAGGACAGCGTCGATTTGTAACGGTTGTGCGTGCCCGGCTGCCATTCCTGCTCGCTGAACCATCGTCGTAGATCTTCAATAGGTATTTCCGCGGCGTAATTCCCGAACTCATCTCTGAGGCGCCCGATACGGTAGCCATCGAACTGCTGTCCTTGATTGTTGGCCTTGCAGTAAGCCAGTGCGTCGTCCACAATTTCAGCAAAACGGACTACTCTGCCTCGCAACTGCTCGGGAAGCTTCTTCCCCTCTAAGATTTCAGTCCTGCGCTTTTGATAAAGCTTGACGGCAGCGCTCTTCACTCCCGCCTTTTCACACCGGATACGTCCTGCCGCGTCGGCGTAGCGAACCCACCAAACATTGGAGCCCGGGACCTTTTCGTAAATTCCGCGCCGCGCCTTCATCCTGCACCTCAAGCACCCGCCAGCTTTGCGCTTGCCGCTCAACTTCATCTTTCTTGCCTTTTTCGTCTTCTTCATAAGCCTTCGGGCTTCGGAGTCGTCGCGATCGCCGTGAACGTATTCAAGAAATTCGACGTACTCATGGAGTTGTTTTACGACTTCCCCAGGAAGTTTTCTCGCTTTTCGAGCCAGCGCGTCCACTGTTCCTCGACTGTGGTTAGAGCCTCATACTTAGGGAAGAACTCAACAATTGATCGCTCGAAAAAGATCGCCAGCTTCTGCAGATCCTCAACTGTCGGTTTGTAGGTCGCCGTCTCCCAGCGCGAGATCGTGTTGGTAAAAACTCCTACTACCTTGGCAAGTGCTTCCTGGGTCCATCAGCTCGTGCGCGACCTCAACGGAAATCTTCTAGCGGATAAGATGGTCGGTCACGTGTTTCGAATCGAAAACGGCTTGATCAAGCGTTTTGATATCCAGAGCGCATAATTCCCAACTCCGCTGCATTGAGGCTCGCGTCTTTCGTGCCGGGGAGGTTCCAGCGCCATGAAGTGCTTCGGGCGGTTGACGGACTACGCTTCCACAATCCGTTAAGGAAGGGTTGCCGACCACCCCGGGAACTGGCTGATTCATTCGCAGGTGTGGCGTTCCGTTTTGATACTCAAAAATCACGCTGAGAGAAGCGGCGAATCGCGATAACGAGTGCGATTGTCAGGTAAATCGCGGCATAGAAGATCATGGCCGTACTCGGAACCGAGAGGGTGCTGAATGGAGAGATGCGCATGGCACTTGCCAACGGAGACTGCATTTCAAACGCAGCTCGGCGCCAGAGAGCTTCACTCGGCATGAGCACGCTAGCGATTACGCCGACATTCACAGCGCGCTGCGTCTGAGTGATGGCGCCAAATTGCTCGATCCAACCGCCGAGAAATGCGAGTCCGTGGAGCCCGAGGGTGAGCACGCCCGTGGTTAACGTTGAAAAGTAGGTCGCAAAGGCAAAAGTAACCGAGAGCAGCACTACGCTCTCCATCCACATCAGTGAGAGGCCCGATGCGAGGTGACGTGCAGTGACACCCGCCATGGCGTAAGTGATGGCGTTCACGCCAACAACCATGATTGCAATATACGCGGTCAGCATACCGAGGAAACCAAACCACTTGCCCAGGAGCACTTGCCAACGTGGAACGGGCTTGGTCGCAATCGCCTGGATCGTCCCAGAAGCGATTTCACCGGAGAGTGTGTCGATAGAGGTAAGAATAGTCATGAGCACCGCGAGCAGGTCGACGGCATAGAGGCCCATAGTCACCATGGTGAAGGAGATTTCCCGCCGGAAGACTGGGCTCATGCCGTGCGCGGCCAAATCTTTTGCCTGAAAATGGAGGCCCGTACCGAACAGGATAAGGAAGGCGCCGCCGGCGGCGAGCGCCATCCACAGCATTTTCTTGCGTGCCGCCTCGCGGAATGTCACCGCGGCCATGATCCAGACGCCCATCACAGCCCTCCATCGGTGCCGACGATTTCAAGAAAACGTTCTTCGAGGGAACGGCGCTGGGGAGTGACCTCATAGACATCGGCGCCACTTGCGACCAGATAGCGCACGATCTCCGGCATTACCGCACCGGATGACATGGAGAGCATCACACGCTCGCCTTCCGTGCGAACTGACCGACTCCACTGTGACAGGCCACTGACAATCTCCGCAGTCACATTGGCGGCCCGTATAGACACCGTGGTTTGCTCCTCGAGATCGTCATCGAGTTGCCGAGCCTCCAGCACCTCGCCATCTTTGATAAAAGCGACGCGGTTGCACGTAACTTCGACCTCCCCAAGCAGATGCGAGTTGAGTAGGACGGTTGCGCCGCGTTCGCGCTGCGTTTTAATGATGTCACGAACGAGGCGGCGGCCGACGGGATCTAGGCCCGACGTGGGCTCGTCGAGGAAAATCAAGTCGGGTTCATTCAGGAGCGCCTGTGCGAGGCCAATGCGCTGTAGCATGCCCTTGGAAAAATCGCGCAGTCGTTTGTCGCGGTGCGGCGTGAGCCCGACTAGGTCGAGCAAAACGGGAATGCGCTCGCGGAGCTTCGAGTGCGACATGCCATAGAGCCGACCGTGCAGTTTGAGAAGTTCTGTAGGGGTGAGCCAATCGTAGAAACGGAAATGTTCGGGAAGAAAACCAACTTTGCTGCGTGCCTTGACGTCTCCGACAGGGCGGCCAAGAATCTGGGCTTCTCCGCTTGTGGGGAATACCAGGCCCAGCAGCATTTTCACCGAAGTGCTCTTACCTGCGCCATTTGGTCCCAAGAAGCCGAAAACCTCACCCCTGGGAACATCGAGGGTGAGGTTTCGGACTGCCACTTTGCCGCTGAAGACTTTGCGCAGCCCACGGGTACGTATGGCAAGGTCACAATATCGGCTCATCTCGATCTGTCGACGGATCAATGCAAAGAAGCGGCCAGACTCAAGGCATCGGACGAGTTGCCATGACCTGACAGGGAGTGGATCACTCCGTTCTTGATCCACAACAGACTATACCGATTTCCCTGGGAGAGCGTTTCGGTGATCAGGGTGCCTTCCACCCCATCCACGGTCACGGTCTCATAGGAGCTCGAATTACGCGGAATCGGGACCACCAGGGTGGAGGACCAATCCACTGTCTGGCAGAATGACTGGGCCTCGGCAGGACTCATGCCCGCCAGTTCCAATGCCGCTTCAGCAATCTCCGACATATTGAAATCAGGCGGAACGCTTACAGTCGGGCTGGGAGCTTGAATCAGGTAGGTACAGTTTGTGTCCTTAATGCTTGCCATGCGTTCCATCTTGCGCTCGGCCAGAGCCTCAGCCTGGGACTGCGGATTGGAGGTCACATATCTGTGTCGAATTGGGCAGTCTCCATATATAGAGATGACCGTCTTCGGAATGTGAACCGCTATCAACGCGCCGTTTGCCGACTCGGGAATGTGGATGTCGGAACGACCAATCTCATCCAGTAGAGTCGCCACACGATCACGATTAATAGTCATCTGGAACGCGGTTTCACCATTGACCTCGACGCTGTGTGGTGCTCCCAGGCTACCGATCACGCGGATCGGGTATCCCGTCAACTGGGCAGCTGTTGTCAGGTTCGAAACGACGGCAGGTTTGCCAGGATCCATGGTGACCACAATGTTGTCGGCGACAAACTGATTGAAAAGCTTATAGGGACGCGAGTCCGGTTCGGAGCTAGACATCAGAGTGGTGGGATCGATCGTGACTACCTGAATCTTCTGAACCCGCAGCATAGCCAAGATCCGCTGCGCCCAGGTGCGAATCGGGTTGACGCTGACCAAAATCGTGACAACCATTGCAACTGCCGCGAAGCTCCAGGCGGGACGCCAGCGCGGCGCGAAAAGACGAGCGATCCACGTGGCCATTGGCTCACTAGCGGTTCCATATTGATTGTCGAACTGGGCATAGGCCATGGCGGGATTGATTGCGATCCTGTCCGCGGCCGGAGCAAGGGTCGCCAACAAGTCCTGCATCTGCGCACTCTCAGCACGCAGCTTCTCGAAACAGGCGCGGCAGTCGGTGCAAGAAATAAGGTGCTCAGTGACCCCTATCAACTCAGCACCAGCCAGTTGACCGTCCAGATGTGCCCGAAGAATTCCATCGTTAATACAGGTCATAGTTCCTCCTGGTTCGGATTAAGCGCGAGGTAACGGATGCGGAATTCCTCTTCGGCACGGTTCAACATGGTGCCGATTCCACTCACCTTCACATCGAGGGCGTCGGCGAGTTCTTTGTACGACAACCCGGAGCTGCGCAAGATCAAGAGCTGTGCCTGAGTCGGCTTAATCAAGGCCAGCACAACACGCACTCGGCGGCATTTCTCTTCACGCAGCAAGGCGTCCAGCGGTCCGCCGACCCCGCCTTCGTCGCTGGCTCCTCCGGCAGCCTCTTCGTATCGGCGGCGTCTGCCAGACGCGCGCAAGGCATCGATTCCCAGATTCGTCGCGGTGCGATACAGCCATCCTCCGACGTTGCCATCGACTTGCAGCGCGGGCTGACGGTACAGACGCCAAAAAGCATCGTTCGTCACTTCTTCGGCATGCGAGAGATCGCCAAGCAGGCGCATAAGTATCGCGACGATCCGGGCATAGTGCTGAAGAAAAACGGCCCGGAACTCAGTTTCGTCCCAGTGCTCCGATGAACTCTCCCGGACTGTCATGGAGCGACTCAATACCTGTGCAATTCCCACGATAATGCCCGCCCGCCTTCCCGGTTCACATATTTAAAACGGCGCTCAGTGGCAAATTGTGACGGGCCCCCTACTCTGATGATTGATCGGTGGCACGGAGGCCACCGGTCATGAAGCAGAAGCCAAGTACCAGAAGAAGACGTAACAGTACCAAGCCCATCCTGCGCTTGCCCGACCTTGAACACGCTAAGGCGGAGGTGTTGAACAGCCTCAACTCAGCGGACGCAAAGAAGGAGCAAGGAGTGCCGATAATCTGCGGCGGCATCCGTCGCTTTCTGGTCGGATAACGGGCAAACCTTCCATAATCCGGGTAAGGTAGCCGACCATCCATAAAATGCCGAACCGCTATTTCAACGTATTGCCCATCGTTTGGATCCGAACTTGGCCTACCGAATCGAGTTCAGGGCACACCATGCAGCAGTTGAGATCGGACGGACGAGAAGGGCAGGTTGGCAAACATGGCGACGCCAACCCAGAAGATGTTCTTCCCAAGCCTAGTCAAGGCCGACACGCCGGACTAGCTGCGTAAAGCGAGGGTCACCGCGCAGGGGATCAAAGTAGGGATGCACTTTGACGAATTGCAGAATGTTTGACTGTTCCTTGTAGGCCTGCTCGAGCCACACAAATGCCTGGTCGTAGTCGCCGAGTCCTAAATAAGCGTTCACAAAGGCGGCCGCAGGGACGTAGCCGGCCTGCCTGCGATTTTTCAAATCCGCGAGCAGCCGCAATGCATCCGCGCGTCGCCCGGCAAGGGCATAGGCCCTGATCAGCACGCCCGTCGCGGCAGGGCTGCTGTTCGAAACAGAGACCACTTTCTCCAGAGCGGGGATCGCATCCCGGGGATGACTGTTGGCCGCCAGCACGAAGCCAAGGGTCGTGAGGGCACCTAGGTCGTCCGGGTGCACAACCAGTAAGCTGCGCAACTCGTGTATGGCCTCATCGTAGCGATGAGACTGAAACAGAATCCATGAGATGGCATCGCCGGAAACCGCAAGCGGGTCGAGTTCGCGGCCACGCTGGGCCCAGGTCACGGCCTCGTCCGTCCGTCCCTGGCACAACAGCCATAAAGCAAGTCCGGCATGCGCATGGGCGTCGCTTGGATTCAATTCGAGGGCGCGCCTGTATTCAACCTCGGCGTCGGCCCAGCGCCACTGTTCCTGCAGCACGTTTGCCAGGAGAACATGCGCTTCAGTAAGGTCCGGATCGAGTTCCAGCGCTTTTCGGGCTGCGCTGATTGCTTTCGGGCGCGTCTCTTCAGGAGGAGCGCCGAAAAAAACCGAGCCGAGTCCAGTATATGCGTCCGCCAGGCCGAGGTATGCGGGACAAAAGCCGAGTCTCTCTTTATCGCCTCCTCGAAATAACCTACGCTGTTCTCGATATCAGCTCTGCTTTTGCTGTTGGTTAAGGCGAAACGGCCTTTGAGATAGCTCTCATAGACTTCGGGCGAGACGGAACGCACTGCGGTAAGCCTCTCGTGTTCCTTTCCAGTGACCGTGACCGCGACTTTTCGCGCGATAGATTGCGCCACCTCGCTCTCCAGAGCAAGCACGTCCCGAAAGTCGCGATCGTAGGTTTCCGACCAGAAGTGTTCGTCGGTCGCGGCCCGAATCAATTGGGCGTGCACGCGAATCCGATCGCCCTCTCGCATTACCGACCCTTCGACAATGGCATCCACGTGTAACGTTTTGGCAATCTCTGGCACCGAGAGCTCCGTGTCTTTGAAGTGCATTGCCGACGTGCGAGAAATGACGCGCAGATCTTGGATTGCGGCAAGGCGTCCGATGAGTTCCTCAGTCATCCCGTCAGCGAGGTATTCCTGTGTTGAGTCGCCAGACAGGTTTTTCAAGGGCAATACCGCCAAGGATTTAATTGCCGGCGGTCTTCCGCCGCCGCGGTTCATCAAGAAGACGCCAGTGATGACTGCCAGCAAAACTGTTACTCCGAGTAGGATCCTCAGGCGAAAAGAAACGATCATCTTTGACGTAGGCAAAGACCCTGGCGCCGAAATCGCCGGGGTGAGCGAAGGCGATGGTTCCAGCCGGAGACTGGAGACGCCATTGTTACCGGTCACCACGGCGGCGAAGCGGTATCCTTTGCCAACCACGGTTTCTATAAAGCGGGGCTTATCGGGGTCGTCCCGGAGCACGGTACGAATTTTGCGGACCGCCACGTTGATGCTGTGATCGACGTCAAGAAAGACGTCCTTGCCCCAAAGGCGTTCCGCGATCTCATCGCGGGATACCAGCTCCCCACGCCGCTGGACCAGGAAGATGAGCAAGTCCATGGGGAGCTTCTCCAACCGCAGGAGGCGTTCGCCCTGTCGTAGCTGGTAGCTGGACTGATCGAGTCTGAAATCGCCGAAATGAAGTTACTGGGCCGTAAAATCCACCAACTTTCCGCGCGTTGCATTGCTGAGATGATGCCCTAGTCCCGGATAAGAAGCAACCGCACCAGCAACTTAGGGGTTTATACGAAATTTAACGAAATTTATCGTGTCTTTAGAGAATCTGCATTGCCATCACCAGGCCGGATGAGCAATAAGTGCAAGTCATTACTCAGACTGGGAGGTCTGTCATGAAGAGCAAAGGTTTCTGGTGGCTGGCAAAGATTGGACTCTTTATCGTGGCGGTGAGCATGGGTACGCTCGCGCAAAATCCTCAACCCGTTCATTTTCGTGGAACCATCAACGACTTTACACCGGCAAGCGGTGTCGCCGGTCCGTGGGAGATTAGCGGCACATGGTCCTTAGACATGACGGGAGATTCCGGCAAGGCGACTTTCTCAGCAGCTCTCACCATGGTCCGCTCCGATATGGGAGTGATGCTGAACGGTACCCGCACCAGCGGCGGCGGCAGCCTGGATGTTCCCGCACAACGCAATGCACACACCCACCACCTCATGCTGGTCAATGGCACAGTTACCCTCATACCGAATGGCTTCGAGGTAACCGGTCCGATCACGATTACGGCGAACGGAAAATTTCCTCCGCCTTTCGGGACACCCTCCACAGCAACAATAGATATCGTAGGCGGTAACCTCGTTGCCACTTCGAATATTAAGTTGACCCTCGCGGGCGCAGCGGCTGCGCATTTCGGATCCCAACCTATAAACGGTGTAGTTCGGAGCGCCAAGTAACGTAGTTCGCGACGCAGAGATGCGCTTGATGGCGCTGTAACCAGCGCGCCCGCGTTGAGCTCGTGCGCCGTTCGGTAACTCTGTCAAATCGTGCCGGGCGCCGGTTGCGCCCGGATCACGGGCAACCCTGAAATAATCCCAAGGTAAGGTTTGCCGACGACACACTCAGAATCCATTGAATAAGAAAGTGGACTAGCTGCGCGCGCCTGCCCGATTCGCGGTGAGGATCCTAGGACATTAACGGGGATGATGATCCCCTCATTTCTCGCGCCCCAGTTCCCAACGAAGGCCAAAGCTGTAGGTAGGCTTGTAGTACTCACGCTGAATGAAGTACTGAGGGCTGCCCATGTAGAACCCAAACACTGCATTGTTCAAATTCAGACCTGAGGCGATCGCCGTGAACCCTTTCCCAAGATAATAGCTGCCCTGCGCGTCCACCTGGAAGTGTGAATAGAGATAAACGTCGCCGGAAGGACCTCTGAGACCGCCAGGCGCGCCGTCCACGTAGAAGTATTGGAAGATGTTGGCGCCGTTATAGGCGAGCCCAACCCGGGTCGACAGGCGGCCGCGGTCGTACGTCGGGCTGATGTTCCAGGTGTTGGGGGCTTGGCGCAGGAGTGCGGGGCTGTCCGAGCGAGGCCCTGCCGGATTCACATTGTGCGCCTTCGAAGTGGCGTAGCTGTAGTTTGCGAAAAGGCCAAGTCCACTCAGCAAACCGGGCAGGTAGGTGAAGTGCTGATTGAAGTTGAGCTCGATACCCGCTATGTACGCGCTGCCCGCGTTAACCGCCTGACTGACCTGGTCCGGTTGGGTGGGCGTTGGCGGAGCCAGGTTTTGAACGATCGGAGAACTCAGGTTCTTATAGAAAAATCCTGCCTGGATCGCACCAAGTGGGTGCAGGTACCGTTCGTACAGCACATCGAAATTGTTGGCATGCTCCGGTTTCAGAGCCGGGTTGCCTTCAATCAAGGTAGGCGGTGTGGTCGAATTGTCGACGGTGGTAGCGGAGGTCAGGAACTGTGGATCGGGACGGGACAGTCCACGGGCATAGACCACGCGCAACGCCGAATTATCGTGGCTGTCCAGCCGGATGCGCAGGGAAGCACTCGGCAGAACGTCGATGTAGGAATGTTGGCCCTTGATAGTCAACGGACCTGCGTTAGTAAGAATATCGCAATTGCACGACAGAGTATCGTCATTCGTACCCTCGAACCGCACGCCCGCGACTAGGCGGAAGCGGCTGAAATCGAGGCTGTTCATCACATACCCGGCAGTAACGCGTTCGACAAGATTGAAGTTATTGTTGTTGCCCCCCTGCGGCGCAGGTCTGGGGACTACAAGGTCCGGAGGCAGTGTCAAAAAGACCGCGATTGGCGGCAAAGAATGCATTAACTCTCTCCCAGCTTATTCCGGGGCCATACGGGTAATGACCGTTGTAGTAGTTCGAGTTAGTGAAGCCGCTGAGGAACTGGCTCGCGAGGGGCGCCGTCGCCGCGTTGGTTGGACAGTAATCGATCTCGTAAGAGTCATCAAATTTGTGAGCGTTACGAAAATAGAAGCCCGTCTCGAGTGTGCTGGTGTGAGAAGCAATGTGGTAGTTCTTGGCCGCAGAGACCGTGCCTTCAAGGTTGAGCTGGGCGGTTTTTCCGTGGGCCGAGTCCTGAATCTGTTGGAGCTGCAGGTTGGCAGGGTTGGAGGCTTCCGTGAAACAGGCAGGTGTAAACACAGGGAGGTAAGGGTCTTTTGTGCCAGCCGAGTCCCACTGGCAGTTGCTCGAGCTTCCGGTGTATGCAAAGAGGTCATGCGACTCGCCTCCCCCGATCGGATTCAACATGCGAGAGCGACCAACGGCAAACTGCCAATTTATTAAAGACGCGCCAAAGACGTGATTGCCGCCAACCGACACGCTAGCGACCTGAAAGTCCGGATTGCGAATCTCAGTCGTAAACGAGGGGACGTTAACGCAGGGAATGAAAGGGGCAACGTCACAAGTCGGTGGGTTGGGGTTACTGGGGGTGCCCGGGTTGGCAACGTCGTTCGTATTGAGGATGTACTCGTACCTATCACCGTAGTCTTTGAAGTCGGAGTACAGGGTATGCACGTAAAGGTTCGAGGATTCTGAGAGCTTGTAGTCGGCGCTGCCGCCGAAACCATAGCGCTTTCGGTCATATAGGTACTCGCGGATTGCCGCGTTCGAGATATCAGGCGTGAAGGGGCCATTCGTTTGCAGTTGGACTTCGGTAGGAACGGGCTCAATATCATCGATACCGCGACCGTTGTAATCGTAGGACCCGCTCACCATCACGCCGAGACGATTTTGCGCACCGAAGCGTTTGCCCGCAGTGCCGCCAAATTCGTAAACAGAGCGAGTATTGGCAATGGGAGTGAACCCGCCTAATCCGTAGAGCGAGAGGTTGGGCCGATCCCCAGCTTTCTTCGTTACGAGGTTCACCGATCCGCCAATCGCGTCGCCATTCATGTTGGCTTGCAGCGTTTTGTTGATCTGGACCGAGTCAACCAGGTCTGCTGGGATTACATCGAGCTTTACCTGGCGCACACCTCCTTCCGGCGAAGGAACTTCCACGCCATCAATGGTGAGGTTGGCGAGCCGCGGCTCTGTGCCGCGAACCTGGACGTACTTGCCCTCGCCTTCATCGCGCTCCAGCGTAACCCCGGGCAAGCGCCCGACAGCGTCGGCGATGTTTGCATTGGGAAGACTGGTGATTACCTCAGAGGGCAGGACATTGAGGATGTTGTCTGCGACCTTTTCTTCATTGATGGCTTCGGCTTCGCCATGCGCGCGTTCCGCAGTGACGATGATACTTTCGGTCTCCGATGCAACGTTCATCGCCACGTTGGCGCGCGCCACCTGACCAGCGGTCACAGTGACGCTGGTTGTCGAGGGAGCAAACCCGACATAGCCGACGGTGATGGTATAAGCACCGGGAGCAACGTTTGCAATGCTGAATTGACCCTGGCTGTCGGAGATTGCAGAAATGCTACCGGGATCCAGTTTCACCGTAGCGCCCGGTAGAGTAGCTTGGCTCTTATCCGTCACTGTGCCGATAATCGTGCCGGTGCTCTGTTGCGCGCAGACTCGGGTTAGCGTTAGCGTGTTGGTGACCAGGGCCAACAATAGAACCGATAGCGCCGTTCTAGACATCTGCTCGAACCTCCGTTTTTCGACGTGTTGCTCTGCCGGTCATGGCGGGGAGAAACTAAACGGCAAGGTAGCGGGACGAGCCGAAGGTGGTCGAACGATTGCCGCTTGTCTGAGGACTCGGCTGACCGAAAGAACCATGAATCACGGAGAATATGGCTGCCTCGGAAGTTCCCAATTATGGACGGGCAACTCGGAAGTTATCCTTCAGCAGCGGCTCTGCGGCAGTGAATGTTCTTCCCGGTGTCAGTTCTGGTGCCAGTTGGATTTCAACTTTTGTGCAAGTCAGTGCCGAGTGGTTCCTGGAAAGAATTCGCGGAAAGCCTTATCAGTATTGGGTTTTCGGGTGGTTGTGCAAAAACGAGCGACACCGTGCGAAGATCGAAAAAATGATTAAAAGGGCATTGCTCTACCAACTGAGCTACGCGCCCACAGTTATTTCAATCTAACAGAAACGCCATGACTTAACTGGCAATCCTGAATGCATATTAACAAAAGTCTCCCCGGCCTACTGTAACGCGCAAACAACTCCCAAAATGCGGCGGGGACAACAGAGTTCAACGTAACAGATTTGTTCCCACCTAATTATTTCAGGAGCGAGAGCAGGAAATAGAACCCGAGCGAAGGCCTACCGATCAAGACCTCTCCTGATCGGCCAGCGCATCTAAGGAACGTGACTTTCGCAGGCATGAAGCGAGCTCTCATACTCGCTTATCGCGACGTGATGGAGCATCACACGCTGCAGGTAGCAGCGGGGCTTTCGTACTACCTCGTTCTGTCTTTATTCCCAGGGCTGATGTTTCTTTCTGCGGTGTTGGGGGCGATTCCATTACCAGATCTATTTGGAAGCGTCTTGCGCCTGATGTGGACATTGCTCCCGGCTGACACTATGCGCTTGGTGCAGTCGGTGCTGTTGGATGTGCTGCCCACCAATCACAAAGCATGGCTATCATTCGGCATAGTTGGGACGATTTGGGTGGCCTCGGCAGCGTTCGACGCGATGATTGAAGCGCTCGAAATTGCCTACGATGCGAAAGAGGATCGTCCCTTCTGGAGGACGCGGCTTCTAGCGATCGGGTTGGCCGCGATTACCGCGGGTCTGGTGTTGTCTGCGCTGGCGGTGATGATCGCGGGAACTCACTTCGGTGAGTGGCTGGCTAGCAGGATCTATGTCTCCCAGGAGTTTGTGTTGCTCTGGCCTGCGATCCATTGGGCGGTCGCCATCGTCTTTACCCTAGTGGCGGTAGAGCTGCTATATTTCCTCGCTCCCAATGTGAAGCAGCGTTTTCTAGCGACGTTGCCAGGAGCAATTCTTGCGGTGACTTGCTGGATCGTACTCTCGTATTCGCTGGGATTCTATTTTCGTCACATAGCCAGCTTTAGCCGGACGTATGGAACGCTGGCAGGCTTTATAGCGTTCATGATCTGGTGTTACTGGAATTCATTCGCCCTGCTGGTGGGAGCCGAACTCAATGCAAAACTGGCAAAGGAGAGCGCCAAAGGGCAGTTGCCTCCAAAGGAGCACCCGGTCGCAGACGACACTCTCGGTCGCGCCGCCTGAGCGCACGACGTAGACGTAGTTGCGAGGCATGCTCAGAACTTGGTATGGAAACGGCCGTCTATGGAGACTCCTCCCAGCTGGTCGCGTGCGACGCTGACGGACCAACGTTTGTTGATCTGGTAATCCCCCTGGACCAATTCATTCCCGGGCTGAGAAACGTCGGTAGAAAAAGTAAAAAGAAAATTCTTGCTGACCCGCTGCTGCAAAGCGACACGGGCCGAAGGATTCTGATTATTGCTCCCGACGAGCGGGTCGATTTGCAGGCTGGAGATTCCGGCAAGCTTCTGCAGGCTGCCGCTGACCTGGCTGGCAGCCTGAGAGGCAATCATTGAATCTGTGCTTGGACTCGATGCCGCTAATTCTGAGCTGGTCTTTCCGCGCGCGATCAGATTGATGATGTCGGCGCTGGACAGCGGTGGATCGGAAGAATAGGAAGTAGTCAGCGCATCGAATGGGCCGCGCAGGTTCAGCGTCAGATTGTATTGCTCAATAGTCGTGGACACCGCCACATTCAGTACGGGCTTGGTCTGATTTGGATCCTGGAAAACGATGATGCCGCGCTGCAATTGGTAACGGACATTGCGGTAGAAGAGTTCTCCGGCAGTGAGATCGGTTCTGCCGGTGATGACCGGATTGGCAGCGGTTCCTGCCACGTGGAGGTCCGCGGTTCCTTCCAGGCTAACCTGCGAACTAGTCGCACTGAGATTGTTCTTCGACTGCAATGCGATTTGTAAGCCGACGGTATCGGCAAAGCCTGGCTGGGCAGGCGCTGCCGCATTGCTACTGAACTGATCGCCGAAGGTGGCGAGATCGAAATCCGGAGTAAAAGAGAGCCCACCGATCAGGACACGCCCGGTCAAGGTCGATGCCTGCGTGGTCCCGGTCCAAGTGAGCTTGCTATCCAGCATGGCTCTCAGACCGTCGGGATATCGCAGTCGGACCGAGTCCCCCTGAAGCGCAATATTGAATTGCAGACTGGGCTGGTACGTGATTGAACCACCGGCGGAGATCTGGCCTCCGCCGACTTCTGCCGCCAGGTTGGAGATTTGTACGCGTCCGGTACTTACGTCCAGCGTGCCGTTCAGTTTGTCGACACCCAAGGGAGCGGTCGCCGCTGCCACAGCGATATTTTGCAAACGGACTTGCCCCTGGACCTGAGAACTGGTGCCAGATCCCGAAGTGCGAATGTCGAAAGCGACTGTTCCCGAGCTTTGCAGGTCAGGAGAAACGATGCGGAGGATGCGAGCGTCGATTGATCCTTGCGCCATCAGGTTTGGAGATGCCGTCCCAGCAAGAGGGATGCTGCCCTGCACGCGAACACTGGTCCCGGTGCCGCGAATCTCGGACGGGCGGAGGGTGACAACGGAATGGGAATAGTCTGCGCGAATGGGACCCGCGGCGCCGATCTGCAGGGATTGGTAGCTGGCGTTTAGCGTGGGAATGGTGAGATGGGCTTCGAGTTTGGTTTTATCTTTTAAGGGGCCCTTCAGAGTGGCGTGAAATTCAGTCTGGCCGTGGAAACCTTCGGGCACGCTCCCGGCATAAGTTGCCAGCAACACATCGAGCGGAATCGCGGCAGTGTCGATGGACGCATCGGTGTCATATTCGCCCGTAAGATCAACGTGGCCATGGGCCTGTATTGAGGCCTCGGCGACTCGAGAATCCAAAGTAAGATCTGCTCGCTTATTGGCGACATGGAGTTCTGCTTTCAATCCGCTAACTGCCTTCTGCCGCACCTCGAGCTTGGGTAACTGAACCATGGCAGTGAATTGAGGATCATCGAGGGTGCCCTCTCCGCTCGCGGAAACAGCCAGTGTTCCGTTCACCGCCAGATTCTTTGCCTGCACCGTTCGCAGCTTTTGCAGCACGATCGAAGGAGCATCAAGACGAACTTTGTAAGCCTTCGTTTTGGGTGTGTAGGTCAGGGTCGAATTGGCAGAGCCAGCATTGCTAGTGACATCCAGGTTGGAAACAATAGAGCCGTTTTCGGCATGGAACTTAAGAGCTATGGTCTGAATGGGCTCATCGTAGGCGCGGCCGTTCGCAAGCTGGAGGGAACCTGATCCTGCGGGGTCGAGCTGCGTTCCGCTCACGGAAACATTCGCCGACAATTCTCCACTAACGGGATATTGAACGTTGGCCATGTGCTCAAGGGCGGTCAGGGACATCTGCTGTATCGAGAGATTCGCGTGGATACGATTGGCAGGCAGATAAGACCAGTCGCGCAGTTCAATGGTTGCACCGAACGAAGCCTTGCCGCGTTGCGCACTGGTCAAGCTGCCGTTCGACACTACGATCCGCGATGGGTCGGCCCGGAGCGAGAGCTCCGCGCTCTTCCACTGGCTGCCTTGGACGTCAAGATTCTTGGCACTCACGTGCCCAGTTATCTGAGGCTTCTCCGTGGAGCCCTGCACTGTGGCGTTTAGCATCGCGGAACCTGAGACCGGAAGCGGAGGGGTCGATGTTGAACGGAATGCCGAAGCCAGCGCGACCAGTTGATGCAGGTCGGTGGCAGTAGCCTGAAGCTGCAAGCTAGAGTGGTGGCTGACTTGTCCGTCTGCGGTCAGACTGGCGGAGGGAATCCGGAGCGTGGTTTGATGGACGGTTAAGACACTCTTTGGTCGATCATAGGCGGCATGAATAACGCCCTCGACCGGAACTTCCCTCGTGGAACCGGATGCAGCGCTCTTAGCAGCGCGTACGGTTAGGTCAGAGTTGGCGCGCACATTGCTCACACTGCCCGTCCAGGAGGCGTCGGCAGTGCCGTCGAGTGTCCCTAAGATCGCAATGCGGTTGAGCTCTGGCCGATGGATAGCCTGTTGTGCCGCCTGAAGCGAGATGTTGTGCAAACTGGCTCGGACCTTCGCCTTGGGCGTCGAGTCAACATTCTGGACGCCGATATCGTTGCTGACTCGGCCGCCGAGCAACTCTGCCTCAACACCGTTAGCCCGCAATGAGCCGTTGGCTAGCTGATACTTCCCCCGCAGTTTCCGAAGATCAAGGCGACGCCCGGAGGAAACCGCCGAGAGAGCCTCACTTCCGATCTGTCCGTCTATCGCGACGCTTCGTAACAAGGGCTGGTTTTTCTTACTCCGGTAATGAAGTTTGCCGCTCAGCAGCACGTCGCCTGCTGCCCTCACGGATGGCGATGACGACATAGCGGCCAGATCCTGGGTATGGATTTGAAGGTCATAATCCCCCGCCACATTTGGATCGCTGAAGTTGGTTACTTCACCATGTAATGCAACCGTTGACGAAGCGACCTTCAGGACAGCCGACTCGAGCGAGAACACGGACGGCGTAGCGTTGAACTTCACATTGAAGCTGTGAGCCACGGGCGCGTATCTGCCGTAGCGCAGGTGGCCGTTGGCGTAGGAAACCGCACCACGGTAGCGGCGCGCCAACGACTCGAAAACGATATCGCTTCTGAGATCGTGGAGGTCGGCATCGACTGGCGTCTTTCTGTCGTTGTAGTTGACCTCGCCGCCGGTAAGCGCAACGTGACCGACCGCAAGGTCGAAGACGCTCATGTTGCTGCCGGACTTACTCGGCGGTGCCTGGGGGATATTGCTGTCGCCTTGGCGATTAACCTGGAGGTACACAACTGGACGCTCAATCCGTAATTCGCTGAGGTTGATTTTGTGGCGAAACACTGATTGGATTTTCAGTCCAACGGTTATTTTATTGACCTCGAGAAGCGGGTGAGCGGTGGGAGGCTCGGTGCCGCGCAAGACTACACCATAGAGATGAGCAGTTAGCGTTGAGAGGTCAAAGTCGAAGGCCGCGATCTGCGTGTGGCCGCCGGTGGCCTGGTTGGCTTGCTCAATAATCCTCCGCATCGCCAGACGGTTGAATGTGCTGCTCTTGAGGTAAAAATATCCCCCGACGACTGCGATCACGAACATGATTGCGAGTACTGCGGGCGTCCGGACGACTATTTTTTTCCAATGCATGATTGCTCCTAAAACGCCTGGCCCAGAGTTATGAAGAACTGGGTTGGCTTGATCCCCGGAATTGGATTCAGGTTGCGGCCAATATCGAAGCGGATAGGTCCAACCGGGGTCGTGTAACGCAGGCCCAGGCCGACTGTGTTGCTGTAGTTGTTCACGAAGTTGGGCAAGTTGATCGCGCGATAGACATTGCCGCCGTCATAGAAGATCACACCGCCGAGGGCCTTCATGATGCCAAGGGGGAACCGCGCCTCCGAGTTCAAGATGAAGAGCTGGCGTCCACCCACCGGGACAGTAATGTTGGTGCATCCGGTCTGCCCTGTAAGGACATTGCAGAAAGGAACAATCCGCTGCGGACCCGCTTCGTCGATGGGGAAACCGCGTAAAGAATTGCCACCACCGGAAAAATAAAGTTGGCTGGTTGGGACGAAGCTTCCTGCAAAGGACTTCGCCAGGCCAAGCCGAATACTGTTGGCGAAAACCAGGTAGCGAAACGGCTTGTAATAGGCATACTGGCCCGTAAGCTTGGCGAAGCTGGCGCTGGAACCCAGGGCCGTCGGTGTAATGCCCAGAGTAAGTGTGCTGAAAGTGCCGCGGTGCGCGTCGAGAGGTTTGTCCCGTGTGTCGCGAAGAAAGGTACCGGAAAATGTGGACAGGTGAATGTTCCGGTCCTGTGGCAGGACCAGCGCGGGAACCAGCAAATGCGATAAGTATGTCTTATTGAAGTCGTAACGAATTTGCAGGCGCGTATTTTGCTTCTTGCTGATGAGCCGCTCGACCTGAAAGGAAAGATCTCCCAGTCCGGCGGCGAAGAGCGGATTTTCGGTAGTACGCTCCGCCGAAAAGCTGGTGAGCGAACTCCATTGTGAATTCAAGAAGTGAGGCTGGGTGTAGGTAGCGAGCGCGCGCTGATCGAGCCGGGAGAACAGCAGCGAGGCGCTGGCGGTTTCCCCAAGTCCGCGCAGGTTGCGTCGATTGAATTCGATCGACCCCCGCGGGCTGGCAAAAGTGGATTGGCTGGGCGCAACTCGGTTCCCGCCGAGCTGGATCGGGGGCCCTCCGGGCACGGCCACGGTTCCGCCCGGAACGTTCCCGCCACGATGGGAGACCTCGAAGCCGAATCCGTAAATGATCTCGTTGCGCTTCGCCTCGTGCACTTTGACCAGCGCAGCTTCCTCGGTTTGATCAGTAATCGGCCTTCGCGGACCGACGCTTGACCAATCGAAGATGTTCAGGTCGTAGAGGTGGCTCTCAGCTTCGAGCAATTCTCCCTTTCTCATCGGAGACGCGCTCGGAATCTGTGCAGTCTTGCGGATGAGGGAGAGCCGGGTCTGCTTCTGTCCCAGATAGATCACCTCCCCCACACGCACACTCTGGTGTTCGTTCACAACGTACGTGACATCTACTTGGTGAGGATCGCTGGGGTCGCGATTCACCTTGGGGGTGACTTCGACATTGAGATACCCGTGATTGAGATAGGTGGCGGAAATTCGATTGCGATCTTCGGATAGGCGCCGCGGGGAAAATGGAGCGCCCGAACGCAGTTGCAAGCCCATAGGAGGGGCAAGTTGTCCGTATGGGACATGATCGTTACCGGCGACTTCAAGGTCACGAACGACAGTCTGGGTGCCTTCTTCAATGTTGAAAACGACGTCGATCCTGGGCTCACGATCCTTGGATTCGCGATCAACGATCTGGGATTTCACCTTGGCGCTTTCATATCCCCGATCGCGATATAGTGCCTGCAGGTTGTCGACACTCTGCCGCACTAGCTTCTGACTCACAGTCCCGCGCGACCAGATATGGGATTTCTTGGCCACGACAAGCGGCAGCAGATCCTTCTCTGAAATCTCGTGGTTTCCCTGGAGCACGATGCGGTCAACTTTGTGCTTCTTGCCCTTTTCGATTTCGTACACCAGCAGAAGATTACCCGGCTGTTGCTGAAAACTGGTCTTGACCTCGACGTCGAAATAACCTTTTTTCTGGAAGTAATCGGCGAGATTTCGCTGGCCTTCCTGAATGAGGTCGCGGTCGATGCTTCCCTCGGAATAGATGGGGATCAGCTTTTTCATCTGCCGCCCAGACATGAATGGCAGCACAGAGAGACGCGCCCCGGTTGTGCGCACGGTGACTACCGGGCCAACTTCAACTTTGAACGATACGTCCACGCGATTGGTTTCAGGATGATATTGTGGCGGATTTTCCTGAACGTGGCTGGCCAGGCGCTGTTGCCGCGACAGCGTTCGGTGGATCAGCGTCGTAGCCGCTTTAATGCGCTCGCGCGTGTAAGCCTTTCCCGGCTTAAGAAGTCCTCCGGTAAGGCGGGCCCGAAGTGAGCGGATCGAGCGTAGCAGATCGGCGTTCTCACTTGCGTCGGGACCCTGAAAGCTTACTTCTCCTACACGCGCCCGCTTTCCCAGATTGACGGAGAATCTCACGTTGACCAACTGGTGGGGGTCGTCGATTTGGGAGTCGGTCTGGATAGTTGACTGGAAGTATCCATTGTGCTGAAGGAACTCTTGCAATGCGTCTTCAGCAACCGCTACCCGGGTCTTGTCGTATGGATCTTCGTCAGGCAGGTTGACCACCTGCAGAAGACGCGAGTACGAGAAAACCTTCACCGCCCCTGGAAAGTTGATTATGCCCAGGAAATAGGCGGGTTCCAGCAGGAAGTTCAAACGCAGGCCGGAAAGATCGGGGACGACACTCACCTGAACCTTGGGAAATTGTCCGGTGCGCTCGAGCGAGGTGATGCTGGCTTCCACGTTGGCCTGGGAGTAGGGCTGTCCCGCTTTCTGAGCGACCAGGGGTCGAAGTGGTTCCACGTCGCGATGAGGATTTGCGATGAGATCGATCGCAGCTACATTTTGCCCTTCGTAGGCGGATTGCGGGCCTTGCACCGCAACCTGGGCAGCAGCGGCAATCGCGAATAGGAAGAAAAACACTCCTGACACATGCACTGGACATCAGATCCGTTTCCAGAGATTTTCCTGTTAGCCTTCTCGTCTCAGCGATCCAAGCTCAACCCAGCAGCGATGTTGTGATGCGGCCTCAAGCGGTGGAGTTGTCGGCGAGAGCGGGCGGGAAATTCAGCTCTCACGGGACGATATGGAAGTTATGCCGTGGTCTACACAAGGCAGCAATTGACCGGTGTTTCAGGGGCTAATTCTGGTCCTGAATCTCACATTGTGCGCTGGTCTGTGCTGGGTGGTTCTCGAAAGGAATTGCTGGAAAGCCTCGCCTGTACTGGTTTGTCGCGCGAATTACAAAATGGAGAGCGAGTGTGCAATATATTTGTAAGAAATTAGTTCGCCTCAGGCGCTGGCTTCTACTCCCTCGCGTTCGCCAACCTGTTGGCGCCACATCGCATAATACAAACCTTTTTTATTGAGCAGCTCGGAATGTTGTCCGAACTCCACGATGCGCCCACGCTCCAGCACGTAGATACGATCAGCATGCATCACCGTGGACAAACGATGAGCGATGAGAATCGTGATTGCCTCCTGATTGCTGGCCAGCTCTCGAATCGTTCGGCTGATTTCTTCTTCGGTCAATGAGTCCAGGGAGGAAGTCGCTTCGTCGAATACCAGCAAATGCGGATGACGCAACAAAGCCCGAGCAATCGAAAGACGCTGTTTTTCGCCTCCCGAAACTTTTACTCCGCCCTCTCCAATCAGCGTATCCAAGCCGCGATCAGCGCGTTCCAGGAGGCTGTGCACCGCTGCTTTGTGCAGTACTTCCAAGCATTCTTCATCGGTTGCTTTGGGATTGACGAAAAGCAAGTTTTCACGAATCGAGCCAGAGAATAGCTGCGTGTCTTGGGTAACGAATCCAATCTTCTCGCGCAACTCATCCAAATCCACGTCCCGCGCTGGGATACCGTTGTACAGGATCTCTCCCGATTTCGGCGTGTACAGGCCCACCAGGAGCTTTACCAGCGTAGTCTTACCTGCGCCCGAGGGACCGACAAAGGCAACGGTGTCTCCGCGAGCAGCATTAAAACTGATTGAATCCAATGCCAGAACTGACGCACTGTGATGCTGAAAACTCACTTCTTCGAAATGTAGAGTCATCAGTTCTTTCATAGGCACAGGGTTTTTAGTTTTCGGATCGCGGGGAGTATCGAGTATCTGCTGGAAATTCTGTAGCGACACCTCGGTCTCCCGATAGGTGTTGATGATGTTTCCCAGCTCCTGCAAGGGAGTGAAGATAAAAAACGAATAAATCATGAGCGAGAAGAATTGGCCGACCGTAATCTCCTGGCGAAAGATCAGGTAGAGCATCAAAAATAAAAGGCTGCTTCGCAGCGCATTCACCGCGGTCCCCTGAATGAAACTCAAGCTGCGCAGGTACTTCACCTTCTTGAGTTCCAGATTCAGGATCTTCCCGGTAACTCCATTGAGCCGCCTCACTTCTTGTTGCGCCAGGCCCAGGCTCTTCACCAATTCGATGTTGCGCAACGATTCTGTCGTCGAACCGGCCAGCGCTGTAGTCTCGGAAACAATTATCTTCTGCATCTTCTTGATTCGGCGGCTGAGTACGAAGCTGATAAGTCCGAGCAGCGGCACCGTAATGAGGAATGCCGGCGCGATGGCCCAGTGGACGTTGAAGGCGTACACCATGACGAAAACAACCCCGATCAGCGAAGTAAAAAGCACGTTGATAGCGGCCGTAATAAATCGCTCCACGTCGAGGCGCACTTTTTGCAGTTTGCCGAGGGTTTCTCCGCTGCGCTGGTCTTCAAACACCTGGTATGGCAAATCCAATGAATGGCGGATCCCATCCGAGTACATCCGTGCTCCCAGTCGCTGCACGATCACGTTCACAAAATAGTCCTGAAAATTCTTGGCCACGCGCGAGACGAACGCTACTCCAACCGCCGCCAACAGCAGCAGCCCCGCGCCTCGAATGAATTGCGACTGTGTGTACTGGTGATATTTGGTGGCGTACCCGTCAATAATGTGACGAAAGATCAGCGGGTCGAGGAGCGAAAATATCTGGTTCGTGGCGGCCAGCAACAGAGCAACCACCACCAGCTTCCAGTATTGCTTCGAATAATGAAGGAGAAGTTTCATCGCGAGACTCACCCCCGCCTGCCAAATCAGTTAGATGGTAAGCATAGCGTTTTGATTCAAGAACTCCGGCGCTGATCGCGGAACGCACCAGCGTGGGCTCACCGGGGAGTCCAATGGGGATGGCCTGTCAACAACCCATTCACGATGCAGATCTGGTACGCGACCACCATCCCGAAGCTGAGGCTGAGCAGCCCGGAAGCCAACGCCAGCCGACGAAAAAAAAGGTTGCCTCCCCTGACCAAATGAAAGCTCGAGGCAATGCTCATCGTGATCAACATCATTCCAGCGATGGTTCCCACTCCGAACACCAACAGGTAAGCAACCGCCCATCGGGGATTCCGGATCGTAGTCAAGACCAGCAATGCCACCGCCGCCGAACCCGCCAGCCCATGCACAATTCCAACAATCAAGGGACGAATGGGCCGGTAAGCTCTGAACCCTGACAGCACACGATCCAGCCACGACAGCGGATTTCTCCCGGCAGCATGCGAGTGGACCTCGGGCGCGTGTCCGTGTGGGTGGCTGTGGACATAATCACCATGACTGTGAGCATGGGAATGAACAACCTGCAAACCAACGTCCGCTCGGGACACCGGCATAGAGCGTAGAAAGCTCCAGACATTCATCACGCCAAGCAGGATCAGCATCACCCCGACCAACAATTCCATGCTCAACCCGATCCGCGGAGGGATGACCAGATCGAAAAGGATGATTGCCGCGCCCACCACAACAATAGTGACAGTGTGCCCAATCCCCCAGAACACGCCGATCCATGCCGACTTCGAAATTTGGCGCTCACGGCTCACAATGGTCGTGACCGCCATCACGTGGTCGGCATCGGTCGCGTGCCGCATGCCCAAGAAAAACCCCAGGGCAATAATGGAAAGAAAGCTGATCATCGCGCTTAGATAAGACTCATGCTCCCTCGCAAATAATCAAATGCTTCCTCGGGCGTTTTTACCACTTTCAGCCTAGGCCGCGTTTCTTCCGCCAGGTTTTGGAACATGCGCGCCATGCGAAAAACCAGCCCTGGGGCCGCGATTACCACGTGCTTTGAATCGGGGTAAAAAACACTCTCCCGCTGCGCCATTTGCCTCAACGTCTCGGTGGACGCCCTTAGCTCCGTCACTCCCCTCAAATCAACAATTTCAGAGAAGCTGGGATCGAAGTTGGGATGCGACTTGATCGTTTCCGCATGGCGCAAGAATTCCTCTTCACATACGTCACCGTGAAACGCGGAGTAGACCAGACGGCGCTCGGGATGAATGGTCAGAGATACCGGCATTCGTTCAGCAACGAGAAATGAACTCGGGGGAGGTCACTCGCTGCTCGAAAGAGTATAAACCAGTGGTTTCGTGGCGTGCTCTGGAAAAAACGCAAGAAAAGGAGATGCGTGAGGGTGCTCAGCCGTGTGTGCCCGAGAGTTCCTTCACGATGTTACCTACGAAAACCTTCGCATCGCCGAAGAGCATCAGCGTCTGGTCCATATAATAGAGAGGATTGTCGATTCCGGCGAAACCGGGGTTCATACTGCGCTTAATCACCATCACGGTATGCGATTTTTCGACATCAAGCACCGGCATGCCATAAATTGGACTCGATTGATCTGTCTTCGCGGCGGGATTGGTCACATCATTCGCGCCGATGATCAGCGATACATCGGTCTGCGCAAAATCGCCGTTGATGTCGTCCATCTCCATCAGCCGGTCGTAAGGGACGTCTGCCTCGGCTAGCAGCACATTCATGTGTCCGGGCATTCGTCCGGCTACAGGGTGGATCGCAAACCGCACATCAATTCCGCGTTTGGTCAGCGAGTCGTAGAGTTCGCGAACTTTGTGTTGCGCTTGCGCCACGGCCATGCCGTATCCAGGAACGATCACAACCTTGCTTGCTGCCGCAAGAATTTCCGCAGCTTCATCTGGACTGGCACTCTTGACCGGTCTGGCTTCCTCAGTTCCCGCCGCCGCTGCCGCCACCTGCCCAAAAGCCCCGAATAAGACGTTCGTAAAAGAGCGGTTCATCGCCTTCGACATGATGACCGACAGAATGAATCCCGACGAACCGTCGAGCGCGCCGGCGATGATCAGCAGCTTGTTGTTAAGTACAAATCCCATTGCGGCCGCGGAAAGTCCGGCATAGGAATTCAGCAGCGAGATGACGGTAGGCATGTCTGCGCCGCCAATCGGAATCACCAGCATGACGCCGAACACCAGAGCAATGCCGACCATTACTGGATATAAATGAGTCGCACCAGGATTGTGTACCAAGTAGGCCGCAATGCCGACCGCGACCACAAACAATACGAGATTGACGAGGTTTTGCCCTTTATATGTGATTGGGCGTTGGGGCAGCACTTCTTGCAGTTTCCCTGCCGCCATTAAACTGCCCGTGACTGTCAGTCCGCCGAGAATCACTTCGCAGCACAACACCGACATCATAAAGGGCTGCACGTTCGGGGTGCGGAGATAAAACTCGGCAGTGCCCACCAGCGTCACGCAAAATGCGCCGAACGCATGGCTGAGTGCTGTCCGCTGCGGCACGGCGGTCATTTGTACCAGCCCCAGTGGAACACCAATGCCGGAGCCGATCACCAGCGCGACCGCGATCCACTTGTAATCAACGATCCCGTGCTGCAGTAGCGTGCCGCCGATGGCCAGCACCATTCCGATTTCGCCAGCTAAAATTCCGCGCCGTGCCGTGGCCGGAGTGTTCATCCACTTGAGTGCCAGAATGAACAGCGCGCTCGCAATCAGATAAATCAGCTCGATGATGTGCTGGCTGCCTACGTACTCGGTCATGATTTTGCCGGACGGCTGGACTTGAACATCCTCAGCATGCGATCGGTAATTAGAAATCCACCCACAATGTTGCTGGTGGCGGCAATCACGGCCAGCATGCCCAGAATGAAAGACAGCCGGCTTTCGTGTTTGCCTACCAGCACAATCGCGCCAACCACGGCGATTGCGTCAAGGGCATTGGTGATCGACATCAGCGGTGTGTGCAGTAGCGGCGAGATACGCTTGATAACTTCAAAGCCAATGAACCCCGCCAACATGAATACGAACAAACCATCAATAAGAGAGGACCCCATAATTTGCTTCCTGCCCGAATTTACGAATGTACGGATTTAACAATTTACGGATTGACGAATTTGAAGATTGACGAATTGAAGTACAGGGTGCGATTTCAATTCGACAATTCGTAAATTCAACGATTCGTAAATTACTTCAACTTTGTGCCACCAGCGCCGGCATACCCAACAACTCCCGCACTCTCGCATTCACCACTTCCCCGCCCTGCGTCAACAACGTTTCGCGAATAATCTCATCGCTCTCCGCCGGACGCACTTTCCCGTCTTTCACCAGGTTCGCCAGAAACGACGTTAAATTTCGCGCGTACATCTGGCTGGCATGATGCGGCACGCCCGCCGCCAAATTGATCGTCCCAATCAACGTGACTCCGTGTTCGACTACAACCTCTCCCGGCCGCGTGAGTTCGCAATTCCCGCCGCGCTCCGCGGCCAGATCCAGCACCACCGATCCCGGAGCCATGCCCTTCACCATCTCCGCCGTCACCAGCACCGGAGCTCTCTTCCCTGGAACCACCGCCGTCGTAATCACCGCATCGCTCTCCGCTACCACGCGCCCTAGCAACTCGCGCTGTTTCGCGTAGAACGCTTCATCTTGGGCCTTCGCATATCCGCGCGCGTCTTGCGCATCGTGTGTCTCCAGGGGAAGTTCCACGAACCTCGCGCCCAGGCTCTGCACCTGCTCCTTTGCCGCCGGACGCACATCGTATGCTGAGACAACTGCTCCCAGCCGCCGCGCTGTAGCAATTGCCTGCAGGCCGGCCACTCCTGCGCCAATCACCAGAACGCGAGACGGAGTGAGCGTGCCCGCAGCGGTCGTCATCATGGGAAAGATTCGCGGCAGCGCATCTGCTACCACCAACACAGCTTTGTATCCGGCAATCGACGCCATCGCCGACAACGCATCCATGCTTTGCGCCCGCGTGGTGCGCGGCATCAGCTCCACCGCAAAGGAGGTTATGCCCGTCTGCGCTACCTGCTGCACCATTTCGGCCGAGGCGAACGGACGCAAGAACCCAACCAGCACCTGCCCGCGGCGCATCAGCGGAAGATCACTCGCCCCATTGTTGTCATTGGCTCCGTGGCAGAGCACCTGCGCAATAATGTCGCACTGCGAGAAGACAGCCGCACGGTCCGACAGGACTTTCGCGCCCTTCTCCTGATACTGCGTGTCGGGATACCCTGCCTCGACGCCCGCGCCCGCCTCGATCGCAACTTCCAGCCCAGCTTTGGCAAGCATGGGGACAACCACCGGCGTCAGCGCAACCCGCCGCTCTCCTGGATAGATTTCTTTCGGAACCCCAACGATCACGAGCCAGTGGTCCTTTCAGGAACCGAGTATTGTATCCGATGATTTCACTTGGTTGTTCCGGCTTCGCCCTTCAGCTTATCGCTCGCGGCAGCCTGCGCTGCGGCCAGGCGGGCGGTAAGCACCCGGAAGGGTGAGCAGGAAACATAATTCAATCCAATCTGATGGCAGAACTCCACCGAGGACGGCTCGCCGCCGTGTTCGCCACAGATTCCAACTTTCAGGGCAGGCCGCGTCTTACGCCCACGCTCCGTAGCCATTTTGACGAGCTGGCCAACGCCTTCGCGATCGAGCACCGCAAATGGGTCCTGTTTCAGGATGCCTTCAGCGATATAAGTGGGCAGGATCTTGTTCACGTCATCTCGCGAAAAGCCGAAGGTGGTCTGCGTGAGATCGTTGGTACCAAAGGAGAAGAACTCGGCTTCTTTTGCGATCTCGTCGGCAACCAGCGCTGCACGGGGAAGCTCAATCATGGTGCCGACCAGGTAAGCGACCTTCGCGCCCTTCTCCTTGAAGACTTCATCGGCAACACGTCTGACGATCGCACCCTGGTTGGCCATTTCTTTCACCGTAGCGGTTAGGGGGATCATCACTTCGGGTAAAACTCTGACGCCGTTTTTTGAAACTGCAATTGCCGCCTCAAAGATGGCGCGCGCCTGCATCTCCGTGATCTCAGGATAAGTGATGCCGAGGCGACAGCCGCGATGCCCGAGCATCGGATTGACCTCGTGCAGGTCTTCAACTCGCCGCAGGAGCTTGCGCAATCCTTTCAACTTTGGCGATTTCGGCTTTGTCGCTTCCAGGACGGCTATTTCAACCATCAGTTCTTCGCGGCGCGGGAGGAACTCGTGCAGCGGCGGATCAAGCAGCCGGATCGTGACCGGAAATCCATCCATGGCTTTGAAGACGCCAGCGAAATCGGAGCGTTGCATCGGCAGCAATTTCTTCAACGCCGCGCGACGATCTTTCTCGTTGGTCGCGAGAATCATGGCGCGCATGTGCGGCAGACGGTCTTCAGCAAAAAACATGTGCTCGGTGCGGCACAGACCGATTCCTTCTGCCCCGAATGCGCGTGCCTGAATGGCGTCACGAGGAATGTCGGCATTGGCACGCACTCCCAGCTTGCGGAAAGGTTCAGCCCAGCCCATGATCTTCTGCAGTTCCGGATTGTCAGGCGATGCTTCGAGCGTGTTCAGCTTGCCCTTGATCACGCGGCCAGTGGTTCCATCGAGTGAGATCCAATCGCCCTCGCCGAACACTTGTCCCTTCACGTGCATCTGGCGCTTCTTTTCATCCACGTGGATGTCCCCGGCTCCGGCCACGCAACACTTACCCATGCCGCGCGTGACGACGGCCGCGTGACTGGTCATGCCTCCGCGCGAAGTCAGAATGCCAGCGGCGACTTCCATACCATGAATATCTTCCGGAGTAGTTTCGGCGCGAACCAGGATCACGGGATTTTTGTTCGCACCATGCCCAGCTTTCTCGACCGCTTCATCCGCGGTGAAAACAATCTGCCCGACTGCGGCGCCGGGGGACGCAGGAAGACCGGTGGCCAGTACCTCAACCTTGGATCTCTTCTCGTCGAGCCCCGGAACCAGGAAGTCATAAAGCTGGTTGGGCTCGACGCGGAATATTGCTTCTTCTTTCGTGATCAGCCCCTCCTCGACCATGTCGATAGCCACACGCACCGCCGCGCGTCCGGTGCGCTTTCCGTTGCGTGTCTGCAGCATGTAGAGCTTCCGGTCCTGGATGGTGAACTCGAAGTCCTGCATGTCGCGGTAATGTTTTTCCAGCCTGGTCGTAATTTCACGGAGCTGGTTGTAAACATCGGGCATTACTTTCTCGAGTTCAAGGATTGGAACTGGTGTGCGAATGCCGGCGACTACATCTTCGCCCTGCGCGTTCATCAGGAACTCGCCATAAAACTCTTTTGTGCCGGTACCAGGATTTCGTGTGAAACCCACGCCCGTTCCGCTGGTGTCGCCCAGATTGCCGAACACCATGGCTTGAACGTTGACCGCGGTACCCAGCATGTCGTCGATGTTGTTGATGCGGCGATAATGCTTGGCGCGGTCGTTTTGCCACGAGCGGAAGACCGCGTCGCGCGCCATCACCAGCTGTGCTTGCGGATCTTGCGGAAAATCTTGTTTGGTGTGTTTCTTGACGACCTTCTTATATTCAGCAATGACTTCTTTGAGCGCCTTCGCGTCCAGATCGGTATCGAGTTTCGCTTTCTTATGCTTCTTCTTGGCGTCGAACACTTCGTCGAAAGCATGCTTCTCGACCTCGAGCACGACGTTGCCGAACATCTGAATCAACCTGCGGTAAGAGTCGTATGCGAATCGCGGATTGTTGCTCAACTTCGCCAGCGACTCGACGCTCTCGTCATTGAGTCCGAGATTGAGGATCGTGTCCATCATGCCGGGCATTGAAAATTTCGCGCCCGAGCGGACGCTCACCAGCAGAGGATTCTGACCTGTGCCCAAGGGCTGGCGCTGTAACTTTTCCAGCCCGCGCAGTGCTTCCTCCATCTGTCGGTCTACTTCTTCGGAGACTCCGCCATGCCGCATGTACTCGCGACAGGCCTCGGTCTGAATGGTGAACCCCGGGGGCACTGGCAATCCAGCATTGGTCATCTCGGCCAGGCCGGCGCCCTTGCCGCCCAATTCATCTTTCATTTTGCCGTTGCCGTCGGCTTTGCCATCGCCGAAAAAGTAAACGTACTTGGTCGCGGTCTTTGGTACAGCCTTGCTGGTCTCTTGGATCTCAGTTTCTGGAAGCGTTGAGGTGGCCATATGAGTGCATTTCCTTTTCTATGTACGAGATTTCATTCAACGATTTATTTTAAGCATTGTCATTCCGAGGAGCGAATGCGACGAGGAACCTGCTGTTGCTCGGTAATTTGTGTCGCCCTACGGGACTCGATCCTGGTTTGGCTTACCCAGCGCTTGCGCGCTGGGCTAACCTATGCCGCTCCTCCGGAGCTGGATTTGCCTTCCGTCACAATCTCGGAAAAATCTGCGATCGTTGAAAACTCTTTTAACAGTGTCATCAGTAGTGCCAGCCGATTCCTACGCGTCTGCGGATCGTCGTCCATCACCAACACGTGGTCAAAAAATTGAGTAATAGAGTTATTGAGCAGGTAAACGCAAGCAAGGGCACCGACGTAATCTCTTGCCTTCACCAGCTCTGTAGATCGCTCAGCATTGAACCGGATCTGTCGATAGAGCTCAACCTCATAGTTGTCACGCAAAAAGTCCGGGCTAAAACTGTCGGAATTTAACGAACTCGCTTCTGGCGCTTTTTCTAGAATGTTCTTGATTCTCTTGAAGTCTCGGCAAACCGCGAGAAAACCAGGTAAGTCCTTGCTCTCTGTATTTGCCCGAACTCTGCTCACCGCCTCGGCGCGTGCAACGGCGTCCACAACGTCGTCGGAACCAGCGGCCAAAACCGCGTTGACAACGTCATACTTGTATCCAATCTGATCACGCAAATAAAACTCTAGCCGCTCGCGGAAGAATGCGCGAATCGAACAGCCGTATTTGATGTCGTGAGCAAATTTCTTTTCCGCAGCTGAGTCCTTATAGGTTTCTCGCGCGAGATCGAACAAATGCGAGAGCCCAAGCGGCAGCTTGTGCTCGGCAATCGTCTTCACGATCCCGTTTGCCTGGCGACGCAGCGCGAACGGATCTTTTGATCCGGTTGGCTGCAAGCCCAAAGCGAACATTCCGGCGATGGTGTCAGCCTTGTCGCAGATCGAGAGCACCGCGCCTTCAATCGTCCGGGGAACCGAGTCTTCCGCCGACTCCGGCTTGTACTGGTCGTAGATCACCTGGGCGATAAGCTGACGCGTAGCATCCGGCATGTCACGATCGAGCGCCTGCACGCGAGCGTAGAGTCCGCCGACAATACCTTGCAGTTCGGTGAATTCCTTCACCAGTTCGGTCGTGAGGTCCGTCTTCGCCAGACACACAGCCTTGTGGACGATCCCAGGCCGCACCTGGATTCCGTTCTGACGGATGCCCTCGCACCCCCAACTGCATAACCGCTGCACGCGCAACGTCTTCTCGTAATAGCTGCCGAGGTCTTTCTGAAAGGTAACGCTCTTCAACCACGAAACCCGTTCGCGCAACGGATGCTTCTGGTCGGTCTGCCAGAAAAAGCGTGCGTCGTTGAAGCGTGCCCGCAGTACTCGCTCGTTGCCGTGACGAATCCGGCCTTCCGGGTCGCCATCTGTATTCAGTACCGCAAGAAAGTGCGGCAACAGCTTACCCTTCGCGTCTTCAACCGCAAAGTATTTTTGATGGTCGCGCATCACCGTGACCAGAACTTCATCCGGAAGCTCAAGAAACTCAGCGTCAAAACTGCCGAGGATGACCGAGGGCCACTCGGTGAGGTTCACAACGGTTTCAAGCAACGACTTGTCTTCGCGCCAACGCGCGCCGAGGATGGTGCGCGTGACAGCATCCAGAGCTTTTCGGATTTGCTGCTCGCGCTCGCCACGACCGAGAACCTTCGCTTGTTTCAAGGCCTCAACGTACGTAGCACCTGCACTCGGTATGACAACTGGGCCATCAGACAGAAGCCTGTGCCCTCGCGACTGATTAGCTGCGCGAATTCCAGCAAACTCCAGCGGGACAACTTGATCATCCAACATCGCAACCAGCCAGCGCACCGGACGCACAAAGCGTTCGCTGGGCTTGCGCCAGTACATACTCTTGGGCCAGTAGATTGAGGCGATCTCTTTAGGCAGCGCTTCAGTCAAAATTGCAGCGGCACTGCGACCTCGTTTGGCGATCTTCGCCGAGAGATACTCGCCTTTAGGAGTTGTAACTCTCTCTAACTTCGTGACATCTGCGCCAGCCTTTTTCGCAAAAGCGTGCGCCGCGGGAGTGGGTTGGCCATCTTTGAATGCAACACTCGCGGAGGGACCGGTGACCTGTTCGGAGAGATCGGGTTGCGCGGCGGGTATTCCCGGCGCGAGTACGGCCAATCGCCTCGGAGTATCGAGGTAGCTGATTTCCCCGGCGGCCGGAAGCCGCTCGCGATTCAGCAAGTCAATTACACGGCGCTGCAACTCCTCCTGCGCGCTGGCAATCATCCGCGCGGGAATCTCTTCACAACCGATTTCGAGTAAAAAATCCGGCATTGATCCTTCTTAAACCCCACAAACCTTTAACCACAGAGGACACAGAGGTTCACGGAGTAATTCCTCTGTGAACCTCTGTGCCCTCTAGGGTTGAAGGTTTTCATGCGACCGGTAAGGCTTCCTTTTTCGCCGCAGATATTTCCCTCGCGGCAGGTTCTTCCTCTTCAGAGGAAGCGGTTTCGACTTGGGTCTGCTGGTCCACCCAGGCCTTCGCGATTCCTACCGCCAGCGCCCGCACCCGCGCAATCACTCCGACGCGCTCAGTGACAGAAATAGCGCCGCGGGCGTCCAGAATGTTGAACAGGTGAGAGCACTTCAGGCACAGCTCATACGCGCCGAGTAGCGGGAAACGTTTCTTCTCGGCTGCCGGGGCTTTCTTTCGAGCCAGCTCTCCGTATTGGTCGAGGAGCGTCTTAGCCTCGGTCTCGCAGAGTTCAAAATGTTTCCAGGTACTCGCAACATCCGCCATTTCAAAGTTGTAAACCGAGAGCTGCAGCTCATCCGCCAGCCGCACATCGCCATATTTCGTGACCTGCCCCGTCTCCGGATCGCGCGCCCAGACAATGTCGTAGATGGAATCCACATCCTGCAGAAACGCAGCGATTCGCTCCAACCCATAGGTCAACTCAACGGAAATCGGATCGAGGTCCACTCCCCCGCACTGCTGGAAGTACGTAAACTGCGTGATCTCCAGGCCATCGAGCATGACCTGCCAGCCGATGCCCCACGCGCCCAGCGTCGGCGATTCCCAGTTGTCCTCTTCGAACTTGATGTCATGCTCGCGCAGCTCAATCCCCATCGCGCCTAGCGACTCCAGATAAAGCTCTTGCACATTTTCCGGCGGAGGCTTCAGGATCACCTGCAACTGCATGTGCTTGTAAAGCCGGTTGGGATTCTCTCCGTACCGCCCATCCGCCGGCCGCCGCGACGGCTGCACATAAGCAACCTTGTACGGCTTCGGCCCCAGTACCCGCAAAAACGTCTCCGGAGCCATCGTCCCCGCGCCGACTTCTACGTCGTACGGCTGCTGCAAGACACACCCGCGCTCCGCCCAAAAGGTCTGGAGGCGCAGGATGAGTTCCTGGAAAGTCGGCGGGTTGGAGGCGGATGGAGTCATGAAATCCGAAGCTTCTAGCTCCTAGCCGCTAGCTTCTAGCGAGCCGTTTGCTAGATGCTAGTAGCAAGTAGCAGCTTACAGTGCCATGGGAGCCGAACAGGTTAATCCCTGATTGTAATGGACGACTGAGGAGATTAGGAAGCTTGAGGGTGCCCCGTCCTTGTCTCTGGAGAGACAGGACGGGCATTTTGATCTCGGACATGATTCGCGCGCAACGTTGCCTCGCGTGGTGATTGAGTTGGTTTAACCGCTGGCCGACCAAGGCGCTAAGAACCCATTTTCTCCAGCATCCCCCGCGTCACCAGCTTCTTATCGATGTTCCGCTCAAGCAGTTGCATCAGGAATTTCCTCAAATCCGCGCCGGATTTCTGCGACCCATCCGCGTCAATCGTGGAGAGCGGCGCTCGCAGCATCTGTGCCGCCAGCTTTCGCGATTCCGCCGACAGCTCCGACGACGCCAGCCGCTTGTGCTCGGGGCACATCAGGCCGTCGGCGAGGGCGTGAAAGAAAGCACGGCTGCCGTTCAGCGAGCGTCCGCAGTTAAGGCATGCGGAGAGTTCCGGCAGATAGCCCATCAGGCGTGCCATCCACAAGTCGAAATAGGTGATGGGCAGCCAGAACTCCTGGCCTCGCAATTGCGTCAGCACGGAAAGCGCCAGGCGGAAAACGGCGTCGTTGGCCTCGCGGTCGGGGAGAAGTTCGTCCAGCAACTCGGCTACGTGGCCCAGCGCGACCGCCCGCGGATAGCTGACCTCCGACGCCAGGGGCGATTCCAGGACTTCGCAGGAATCGAGTCGCGCCAGTTCCTGCCGCTCGCGGTCTTCATACGCAACTTTGATGTAGGTGAGCGGCTCCAGCGCTCCACCGAAGCGGCGCCGCGACTTCTTGGCCGCCCGCGCCACTCCGCGCACCTTCCCTTCGAGCCGCGTGAACAGCGTCACCAGCAGGTCGGACTCGCGCAAAGGATACGTGCGCAGAACAATCGCTTCCGACTCCTTCAGTGGCATACACTGAGGATAGCGGAAGCCGCTATCAGGTCAAAACCTATAGGAAACACGCGGTTCCAACTGCCCTCGCGGCCAATTTTCTGGACCGGTGTAGGATCCTGCTGGGAGGCGCTCGCGAACGTGAAAATTCCGGTCCTAGCGATGCCACTATTGGCAGTCGTTATCTGTGCCGCTGATGAAACCGCTTTCCGCGATGTGAAACTCGCAAGCGCCACCGGGACTCTGACGAATGCGACTGTGACCTTTAGCGACGACACGAAAGCGGTCGTGGTGCGGGTGGCGGACGGCCGTCTGCTTACCATTTCTTACAACCAGATCGATAAACTCTCTTATGAATACACGAAGAAACACCGCATTAAACAGGGCGTCGCGTTGGGACTGCTCTCGCCGGGAACCGGCATCATTGTGGCGTTCACAAAATCTAAAAACCATTGGCTCGATATTGATTTTCACGAGGAAAAGGCCCTGAACACGCTAGTCCTCAAGCTTGATAAGCGCGACTATCAGAAAGTGTGCGATGCCGCCAAGGTGCGTACAGGCAAAGAAGTCGCAATGCTAGGAAAGACCAGCACTAAATCCATCACGGGAAAAATCAAAAACTGAGATTTGTGTCGCTAAAATCGAAAGTCGCATGTCCTAGTTGGACACGCGCCCTCTGTAACCCACAAATGTCCCAATAGCTGATGGCTGAGAGCTGAAAGCTATCTCCCAAAATACTTCGCATTTCGCTCGGCGTAGCTCTTCCACTTCTCCGGCAGATCATCCAAAGCAAAAATTGCCGAAACCGGGCAGACTGGGACGCAGGCGCCGCAGTCAATGCATTCCACCGGGTCGATGTAGAGCATCTCTTCGCCAGCGAACTTCGGGTCTTCCTTCTTAGGATGAATGCAATCTACCGGGCAGGCGTCCACGCAAGCGCTATCTTTGGTGCCGATGCACGGCTCTGCTATGACATAGGCCATGAGTGTGCTTCTCCTGAAATTCCGCTGTACGGAAAATTAATTCTAACAGAATGAGCAGAGCGGTACAGCGCGCGCCGCTATTGTGCTGGGTCTTACGCCGTAATCAATTCGCGTTCCTGGCTCGGCTCGTACTCTACGATGTACCCTGCCACGGCGCTCGCGGCCACGGTCAGCGGGCTGCCCAAATACATTTGACCCGGACCGCTGCGGCCGGGGAAGTTGCGGTTCTGCGCGCTGATGACGATCTGGTCAGCTCGCGTAGAGACTCCGGGGCCGGCATTGATGCAGGCTCCGCAACTGGGCTCAATGACGTGCGCGCCCGCCTGCTCGAAAATTTCCAAGTAGCCGCGCTTGATGCAATAGTCCCGCGTTTCCTGCGAACCGAACTGGATGTAAAACTGCACAGAATCGGCAACGCGTTTTCCGCTCTGGAGGGCGTCGGCCAGTACTCGAGCATACATGTCCATGTCTTCGTTTTTGCCAGCGGTACAGGTGCCGCCATAGGCAAGTTCGACCGGAATCGGCGTGTTCAGCTCGCGAATGAACTTGCCATTGCCAGGATCGCCGGGAGTCGCAATCATCGGCGTAATCTCGGATGCATCGAGTTCGATGACTTGGGCGTACTGGGCATCGGGATCGCTGCTCAGACCTTCGATCATCTGCTCAGCTCGTTTGCGGTCCATGCCACGGCGCTCGACCAAGAACTCAACCGCCTTCTGATCGGGAGCAACGATTCCGGTGAAGCCTCCAATTTCCGCGGCCATGTTGGTCATGGTGGCACGCTCGTCTACGCTGAGCGCTTCGATGGCCTCGCCGGAGTACTCCATCACCTTGGCCAGTGCCTTGCCGCTGCGAACGTAATCGAGGGACAGGATCTTCAGGATGAAGTCTTTGGCTGCGACATTCGGATGTTTCTTGCCGCGAATGACGATCTTCACCGACTCGGGTACCCGCACCCGCACGTCTTTAGTGATCCAGGAATTGAAAACATCCGTCGTGCCAATACCAAAAGCCACGCAGCCGACCGCGCCTGAGTGCGGCGTGTGCGAGTCGGAACCGACAATCAACTGCCCAGGTAATGCGTAACTCTCCAGTACGACCGAGTGGCAAATGCCTTCGGAGCCTTTGCGGTCAGTCAGCTCGCCGTGCAGGCGGATGCCCTTCTTCGCAGCGAAATCCCCCTGCCTCAGTTTGAGCTGTGTCGCCAAATCGAGCAGGCCCATCTTGCGTTTCTGCTCGGAAAGCACTTCATCAAGAAACGTAAGGTGATCGCGGAAGAACAGCACGGAACCTGGATCATTCACTGGTGCATCTCGACCCACTAAATGGTCAAAGAAAATAGACGCCATGGGAGTGACATACTCATGGCTGAAACGCAAATCCGTCCGCGCGAAGCCGGCGTCGCCAGGTTTGACCGCTTCGACCCCTACTTCAGAAATTCCCGCGCTGTGCTCGGATCGAATCATGTGCCGCGCAAATATTTTCTCCGCCAACGTCATGGCGTGTTTCGGAGTCTTGATCGCTGGAAGGCTCACTTTTCCCTGCAAGCGTGCGACGTTGAATTGAAAGAGTCCGCCATATTCGATAATTTGCCGCGTGATCTCGTCTTCGCCGGCGGTAAATTCCGTTAGGGACATTTCGGCACCAGCGCGAATCCGATCAATGAGTGAGAAATCCGTAGAAGTCAGCACGCCCAGATTTTGGCAATTCTGCTTGTAAATCCGCTCAATATTCTCAGCGATCACAAGCTTGATGCCGGCGCAAAGTTCGGCGTAAGGAGACTGTTCGCGGCTCGATCCTTTGCCCCGTCGCTTCCCGCTGACCGCCGCCACGAAGCCGCCACGCTTTACATCGCCGCGCTGGATGGGCACCTCATTGCCACACTTCAGGCCGGTGTAGGGAAATTCTCCCAGCGTTTCGTCAAAGAAAAAACAGATGTGTGCCGGGGTGATTTCATCCGTAGAAATGTCGTCGCGCAGCTTGGAATTGTTCTGCGGATTCTTCGTGTCCCAAGGGAGGTCTTCGCCCGCGAGCTGTCGCCTAATCAGGTCAGGATCTTCGGTGAGAAAGAGAATTCGCCCGGACAGGCGCACGGTCGGCGGCCGCTTCTCGACTTTCTTATTTAGCAAGGCTTCAATCACTGACTTGCCTCACGCCTTCTGCTTCGCTTCTTCTATTTTACGCCGCGGGAAGGATTTCGAGGCCGTCGGCCTGCCGAAAGCCGGGTAATCCTGCGCCTCGCGTTTCCGTATCGATAAGCCGCGATTCTCATCATCCCCTCGCACCGAATCTGCTAACATTCCCGCGCGGCTCGTCTCATTCCAATGCACGTCGTTGCCATCGCTACGGGAATCGTTGTCCTCCTTTCTGTCCTGTTGGACGCCTTCGAAACTGTCGTTTTGCCCCGCCGGGTGCAGCGCCAGTTTCGCATTACAAGCTGGTTTTATCGCAATACGTGGGTGCCGTGGGCAAGGCTGGTCAGTCGGATTAAATCGCAGACCCGCCGTGAAGCTTTCTTCGGATATTTCGGCCCGCTCTCGATGATTGGGCTGCTGATCTTATGGGCATGCGGCCTGATCTTTGCTTTTGCCCTGTTGCAATATGGTGGCGGTGAACATCTTTTTTCTGGAAGCCAAAAACTTAACTTCCGCCTGCTGCTGTATCACAGTGGCGAGACGTTCTTCACGCTTGGCTACGGGGACATCACTCCGGTCTCGGGCTTTTCCCGCGCACTTTCGGTGGCTGAGGCCGGTATGGGTTTTGCATTCCTCGGCGTCGTCATCGGCTATTTGCCGACAATATATTCAGCGTTTTCTCGACGAGAGATTGAGATTTCGCTGCTCGACGCCCGGGCCGGTTCGCCTCCGAGCGCGACCGAACTGCTGACTCGTGCGGTTAGCAGTTTGGACCAGGGAACGCTCGACCGGCTGTTTCATGACTGGGAACGCTGGGCGGCTGAAGTTTTGGAAAGCCACCTCTCCTATCCAGTGTTGAGCTTTTATCGCTCGCAGCATAGCAACCAGTCATGGCTAGGGGCGCTCACTGTTGTTCTGGACGCGAGCGCTCTGGTCATTGCCGGAATTGATGGCATCAGCAATGAACAGGCGCGATGGACTTTTAAGATGGCGCGGCATGCAGTGGTGGATTTAGCGCAGGTGGTGAATGCTCGCTATGACCCGAATGCGACGGAGCGGCTCACTTCGGAGGATCTGGCTCAGATCCGAATCCAGCTAGCCCAGAAAGGACTGCGGCTACGCGACAGCCAAGACGCGGAACAGAAGCTGTCCCAGCTTCGCATGCAGTACGAACCCTATGCAATCGCGATAGCGAAGAATCTTTATATTTCGCTGCCGCCGTGGATTCGCCGCGACCCGACGATCAAAGACAATTGGCAGGCCGGCCCCTGGGACCGCACCATCCAAGCCCAAGCGCTGGGCAAGATCGGGGTAGCGCGGCGCGGAATCGCGGACGATCATTTTTAGTCAAATTTAGTTAAACTCGCAAAGCCTTAGTGACTAGCAAAGCCCTTGCGGCGCTGTTCGCTATAGCGGTGCAGGGCATCACTGATGATGGGGTAGGCCTCCCCTGCCGGGCGGATTTGGTCCACCTCCACCGCCTTGCCTTCCAACTGTTTGTAGTCCTGGAAGAAGCGGCGCAGCATCAGCAGTCTATGGGGCGGCATCTCTTCCGCCTCCGTATAGCTGTTGAACTCTGGATCCTTGGTTGCAACGGCGATGATCTTGTGGTCTTTCTTCCCGGAATCAATCATCGTCATCAATCCGATTGCCCGCGCATAAATGATGGTGAGGGGTACAACCGTTTCCTGACATAGCACCAGCACGTCGAGCGGGTCGTCGTCCTCTGCGAGGGTCTGAGGAATGAAACCGTAGTTCGCGGGATAATACACCGCCGAGTAAAGTACGCGGTCGAGCTTGATCATCCCGCTCGCTTTGTCGAGCTCGTACTTCACACTGGAGCCGAAGGGAATCTCGATGATGGCGTTGAACTCTTGCGGCAGCTTGCTGCCGGGAGTGACGTCATGCCAGGGATGAATCACCCACACATTCTAGCGTGTAGGGGTAGGTGCCTTCACCTGCCCTCCCGTGTTCTCACCTGCGCCCGTCCCCAGACGAGGGCGTCTGGGGCTACATTGCTTGACCCGCTTTTCCGCGGCGAGTAAAGTTTGGTTCAGATCATGTCCACGCAGACTAGCAAGTACCTCAAATTTGGTAGCGCCGTGACGGTCATCCTGCTGGCGCTCGGTTACCTTGCCTACACCGGCGTTCAAGAGAGCAAGAGCTACTACGTGACTATCAAGGAATTGCGCGGCTTGGGCGAGGGCGCTTATACCAAGCGTCTGCGCGTTGCCGGTAACGTGCAGCCTGGTTCCATCAAGCGCAGCGGGACGAATGTGAACTTCGTGCTGGTCGAAAATGACCAGGTCCTTAATGTGGTCTACAACGGAACCGAACCCCCTCCGGATACCTTCAAAGATGATGCACAAGCGTTGGCTGAGGGCAGCTTCGGACGCGATGGCGTTTTCTATGCCAAGCAGATCCAGGCCAAATGCGCATCGAAATATGCTCCGCAGCAAGGAAAGCCGGCGAGTGGGACGTCTAATATGTCGTAGAGACGTAGCTGGCTACGTCAGTCTCTGTCGGCGGAGTAGTCGCCTTTCTGGCCAAGAACCGCAGCCGCATGTAGTCCGCAGTCCACTTGCCTTTGTCGTCACACAGCGCCGGCCGCAGTCTTTCGGTGACTTCATCCAAGAACGCCGGGCGTTTTTCTTCCGATACGCTTTTCGTGAACGGAATGGCGAACGTTTCCAGCCATCCTCGCATTCCGGTTGGAAGTGGTGTCGGGCGAGGAATCAGCGCGATATATTCAACGTCGAAGCCTGCGCGGTCGAGCCGTTCACGATAATCATCGAGAGTCGGGAAATACCAAGGGATAAGCGACGCGGGATTCGGTACCCCATATCTTTCCAGTGTTGCGCAAAGAGCTACTGTGATGGCAGCGACGCATCCGTGGCCACCCATTTCTGCCGCGAAACGTCCACCCGGTTTGAGAGCGCGATGTCCGCCTTGGATCACGGCATCGGGGTCGTGCTTCATCCAGTGCATGGCAGCGTTCGAGAAAACGGCGTCGAACTCGAAATTGAAGCCGAGGTTATGAGCATCCATGACTCGCGCATCGAGTCCTCGACGTTTTGCGGCTGAGACCATGTCGGCAGACGCATCCACGCCCACGACTTCAGCCCCTGCTGCGACAATCTTTGCGGTCAGCGCACCATCGCCGCAGCCGAGGTCGAGTATGCGCTCTCCTGGTCGCGGATTGAGCAGCTCCAACACGGCCTGTCCCAGGTCAGAAACAAACCGCGCATTTTCGGCGTAACGGTCGGAGCTCCATTCCTGGGCGGGAGTATCGGAAGCCATTTTTCTATCCTAAACGACGAATGCCTAAGCCCCGGCGGTGCGTGCATCGGGCAACATGTAGCCCCAGACGGCCTCGTCTGGGGTGGGGCTGGTGAGGGCACCTGCCCTACATTTGTGTAGGTGCTATAAAGAATGAGCCGTGGCCGAAGCTCAATCCAACCCGGACGCTTTGCCCGCAGTGGTGGCCGATGGCGTGGTCAAGCAGTTCGGCCGCTTGGCCGCGCTGCGTGGAGTGAGCGCTCAATTCGCTGCTGGACGCCTCTACGTAATTCTGGGCGACAATGGCGCCGGCAAAACAACCCTTCTGCGAACGCTAGCCGGGCTGGCGCAGCCCACGCGCGGCACAATCTCAATTTTGGGCACGACAAGTGTAAGAAGTGTTTGCACTCAAATCGGTTACATGGCACATCCGTCGCTGCTTTACGACGAGATGAGCGGGATGGAAAACCTGCGCTATTTTGCTGGGCTTTACGGGATTGAAGATGACAGAACCGCAAACGACCGATGTCGCGAAGTAATAGCGTCCGTGAAGCTGGACCCAGAACTGGAGCGGCCGGTCGGCCAGTATTCGCAAGGCATGCGGCAAAGAATGTCGCTGGCTCGCGCGCTCCTGAACGACCCCAAGCTATTACTCCTGGACGAACCCTTTTCCAATGTGGATTCCCGCTCAGCGCAGGAAATGGCCGTTCTGCTTGCTCAAATGAGAGACCGCGGCAAGACACTGTTCGTGGTCACGCATCAACCCGGCTTGCTTGAAGACGTCGCCGACGAATTTGTGCGGATGGACGCCGGCAAGATTGTGAATCGCAATGCCAAGCTGAGGGTGGCCTCGCAATGAGCTTCTTCGGGATCACACGCGCGACCCTCGCCAAAGATGTGCGCCTTGAATGGCGGTCAAAAGATGCCATCAACGCCATGCTGTTCTTTTCGCTTCTGGTTGTCGTGATTTTCAGCTTTTCTTTTGATCCTACGGCTGAAGAATCACGAAGAATTGCCGGCGGACTGGTGTGGGTGGCGTTCTTGTTTGCCGCGATTGTCGCCCTGAATCAGACCTGGGCGCGCGAGCTCCGCAACCAGGTACTGGATGCGTATCGGGTATCGCCAGCGCCAGCGAATGCGTTGTTCCTGGCAAAGGCGCTTGGCAATTTTATTTTTGTGACCGTGCTTGAAGCGCTCATGACGCCTTTGTTCATCGTGTTCTACAAGCTACGCGCACTTGGTCCAACCTGGGAGCTCCTGCCCATCGCAGCGCTCGGCACCTGGGCACTGGTGGTAAATGGCACATTCTTCGCCGCGATTTCCTTGCGCACCCGAAGCCGTGAAATCATGCTGCCGCTTCTGCTGTTTCCAATTTCCATTCCCGCGCTTCTTGGAATGGTGAATGCGACGACGGCAATCCTCACTGGAGAAGGGTCAGCGCGGTTTTGGATCGCCCTGCTCGTGGCGTATGATGTCGTGTTTACTAGCGCATGCTTGCTGCTGTTTGAGACTGTACTGGAAGCGGAATGAAACGCGGCTTCTCTATTCTCGCAATCGTTACCGCCTTGCTGTTGAGCTTTGCTCTTTACGAAGCTCTGATCGCCGCGCCCACCGAGCGCACCATGGGCGACGTGCAACGCATCTTTTATTATCACGTGCCTTCGGCATGGACGGCGTTTCTGCTTTTCCTGATCAATTTTGTTGCGTCAGTGGTCTTCCTCATTCGGCGTGACACCAAGGCCGACATTCTTGCTCTTGTGACTGCGGAGGTTGGCGTCGTGTTCTGCACCGTCGTGCTGGTCACAGGTCCCATTTGGGCGCGTCCGGTTTGGGGTATCTGGTGGACGTGGGACCTGCGCCTGACGCTCACATTAGTACTGTGGCTTATTTATGTGAGCTATCTTGTGTTGCGGCGATTCTCGACGAGCAGCCAAACGCCGGTGCTAGCGTCGGTGCTGGCAATTTTCGGCGCTCTGGATGTGCCGCTCGTCTACTTCTCAATCTGGTTTTTCCGCACGCAACATCCTTCTCCAGTAATTGGCGGCGGCGGATCACTCGACCCTCGCATGGCGCACGTATTGCTGATCAACTGGGCAGCATTTCTCTGTCTGGCGTGGCTAGTCTGCTGGACGCGATTCCGTCTTGAAGTCTTAGAACGCGAAGTTGAGGAAGCACAGGCGCTCGAATCGCTGCTCGAGGGATCGCGATGAATTATCTCTACGCCGCCTACGTTGCGACCTGGGTGATTCACGGGACATATCTCGCCATTCTTGTGCGCAAATACTCCAAGATCCGGAGAGAGATAGAGAGTCTTAGGAAGTAAGTATTCAGCCGCGTACTCCGCATCAGTGGGCAAAGTTCCAGCCAGGCTGCATCCCTGCCACATCCTGTGAATCATTGCCGGGGCGAAGGAATTCATATTCCTCAATTACAGCAGCCACGCCCACTCGAGTCGCAGGTCCCTTGGGTTCGACGCGAACCACGCGAGCCAGAAACTTCACTCGCACAGGATCGGTGACTGTGACCTGCGGCGGGAAGGCCATGGTGACTTCAATGCGGGCGCCCTCAGTCATCCACCTGTCCAGATAGAAAAAGAGCCCACGGGCACTTACGTTCTCGACCTCAGTGGAAAACTCGTTGGGAATTCCAGACACTCTTACCGAGGCAGGCAGCTTCATCGAGAAGCGCCGCATGGTGCGTCGCTCGGGGCTGTTCTCAGAGACCGGTCTCTGTCCAAAGAGCATTCTGGTATATGAAGCGCCGGCACAGAAAAGGTTCTAGCGCCAGACTTACCGAACCACCAAGCGATTACAAGCGCAAAACCGGAGGGGAACAGCGCCGGTTAACGCCTTCCGGTATTCAGGGGGAGGGCCGGAAAGCGGCTCAAAAGCATGATTAGAGCAGGTGAAGTTCCAGAAGACATTGGGTCGCGAGGCAGAGCGGCTCAGAAGAATGAGGTACTTACAATTCTTCCCGGAAATATCTTTGCCAAGGGGACGCAAGCAGCTGCAAGAGATGTAGAAGTTGCTGGTGTTTTATTGCCAATAGTCGTTTAGTTCGCTTTCTGAGCTCGGCGGCATCTCACGATTGACTCTCCTGCATCAGACTTGAGCAAGGGCCATCGAAAAGAGATATTTGCGGATTGCGGGAGGCCGCAGGTCAGACCTTACTGCAGGCCGATTTCGAGGACGAAACTTGACAGCCTATCCGTCAGATGTTTAAGTAATTACTTGCTTTAAGCCAATCAGTTAGCGGGTGCGCAGACCGACACTGCCGGCAGCTCGGGCGCGCTTCAGTCGCCAATTCTCTCAATATTCTCCAGGAAACGGGAACTCGGAGGGTTCTGTGATGGTTAATCGCGGTGGGGTGGGAGCAGTTTTCGCCCGGGGACGGGCCCCAATCGTTTTTGCTTTGCTTGTCCTTGGCGGTGGTCTCCTGGTCAGGCATGATGCCGCGGGTCCGCCCCATTCTGTCAACGCCACCTTGAGCGGCCCAGCGCAGATTCGAGTTGCGTTCGGCCGGTTACCGCTCAGTTTTGAACCGAATCAGGGCCAGAGCGACAGCCGGGTGAAGTTCTTGGCGCGCGGAAAAGGATACGGGCTATTTCTCACTCCTACCGAAGCGGCGCTGACTCTCGCAGATCCTTCCAAAACCGCAGCTGGCGTTTCTGTTGTCGAGATGCAGCTTGGCGGCGCAAATCAGAACACCGAGATTGCCGGATCCGACCGCCTGCCGGGCCACAGCAGCTACTTTATCGGTAACGACCCATCCCGCTGGCACCGCAATATCCCTCAATTTGCCCGCGTGCATTACCGCGAAGTTTACCCAGGAATTGACCTGGCTTTCTATGGCAAGCAGGGCCGGCTTGAATACGACTTTAATGTCTCCCCGGGCGGCGACCCGCGTCAGATCAAGCTTGATTTCAAGGGAACTAAGAGTCTCAAGGTTGCCGCCGATGGGGCCCTCGTGCTCTCAATGGGCGAACGCGAGCTGCGGTTTGAGGCTCCGCGTATTTATCAGACGTCGGCTGCAGGAGATCAGGCGGTCTCGGGATCATTTATTCTTCTCGGAGCGAACCGCGCCGGATTCGAAGTGGGTAACTACGACCGCAGCCGGATGCTGGTGATCGATCCGGTATTCACGTTTTCTACCTATCTGGGCGGCTCCGGCGACGAGAGTTGTTCTACCATTACCGGCCAACCGTTCGTTCCAAATTGTCCAGCGATTGCGGTTGATCCTGCATCGCGCGTGTATGTAGCCGGCGCGACAACCTCGACATCCGGGTTTCCTGTCCCCCCCGGAGGGTCTGCCACAACTATTCCTCCGGGAGGCGGCGCATCGGATGTTTTCGTTGTGCGTTTTGACAGCTCGGGTACAGCGCTTGAATATACGACTTTCATCGGCGGAAGTGGAAGGGACTATCCCACTGGCATCGGCGTAGACAGCGGATTCAATGTGTACGTTGCCGGCACGACGAACTCGGGAGATTTTCCCGTGACCACGGCTAATGCATTTCAGATCGCACCCGGCTCGACCGCCGACCATGTCTTCCTCACGAAGCTCGATTCCACTGGCGTCTTCAACCTGTACACAACCTATCTTTCCGGTTCAGGAGTTGATACCGCCAGCGGCCTGGCGGTTGATAGCCTGGGCAGAGCCTACGTATTTGGTACTACTACTACACCTAATTTCCCGACTTCATCGGGCTTCCCAGTCACTCCGGGAGCGCTGCAGCCTGCTGCTCTGGCCACCAACCAATTTTTCTTCAGCAAACTAAACCCTGCTTTGAGCGGAATGAACAGCTTGCTGTACTCGACTTACGTGGGCGGAAGCGCCCCCTCGAACGGAACGGTGACGGGCGGCGCGGTGGCGGTGGACGCTAATTTCAACGTGTATCTGGCAGGCGGGACCGACTTCACTGATATGGTGTCGGGAACGTGGATCGTGAATGCGTTCCACTCCACTCTCGGTGGCGGCCTTGATGCGTGGATTGCTAAGCTGCAACCCGCCACTGGCAACTCCCAACTGTACACGCCGGTGTATGGGACGTATTTGGGAGGCACTGGGAACGAGGTCGCCTATGGCATTGCCACCGACGGCACCAACACCTATGTCACTGGTTCAGCGGATACTGGCATCACGCTTGTTCCTGCGCAAGTGACCGGGGATGAGTTTCCTGCAGCCAACGCCGGAGGTTCGGACGCATTTATCGCAAAGTTCGGTGTACCCGTCACCACCGGCACAACCCTGGGCGCAGTTCCGCTCAGCTATTTCACATATCTAGGAGGCAGCGGTTCCGATGCTGGACTCGCGATAGCCGTGGATTCGAACCAGAGCGCTCGTGTTACTGGGTTCACCAACGGTGGTTTCCCCAACAATAACCCACTTCCAGGTTCCTCTGGTGGCGGCGAGGACGCCTTCTTCGCGCGAGTTGTGACCACTGGGGCAAGCCTTGCAAATTCAAATTCGACCAGCATTCTGGGCGGATCTGGAGCGGACATCGGAACGAGCATCGCAGTGGATGCTGCATTAAATACCTACGTGGCCGGAGAGACTTCCTCCGCTAATTTCCCGACTAGCAATGCGCTACAGGCAAGCTCTCCGGGGCTGCCGGACGACTTCGTGAGCAAGCTGGGGCCTGACGCAACGAAACTGAGTTTCACTTGCATCACGAACACCGGAACCGGATGTCCGATCCCCGCTCCAGCGAATCCGACGGTGAGTCCAACGCCGGTAGGCGTCGGCAGCCAGGTGACTTTCAAGTATTCGATCTACAACACCGGAGATCCAGTAGCCGGAGTTTTGTTCACCGACACGCTTGGGCCAAAGTCAACCCTGGTTTCGGGCGCGGCCAGTCCCGGTAGCTGCCCCACGACTGCGGTTAACGGCATCCTTGTCTGCAACCTGGGCACAATACCTACTTCAGTCACCACTACCAGCGGGGGCATCAGCACAACCGCGCCTGCGGCCACGGTTACGATCGTGGTTTCGCCAACTGTGCCGACTTCGACCGGCTGCCAAAGCATGACTCAGTTCTCGATCAACAACAGTGGAGCTTTAAGCGCGGGACCAGGTTCGAACGCGCCGGGGTCGGCCCCTGTCAACGATTTTTGCGTCACTGCCGCGCCGGCTACCGCCACTGTAATTGCTGGAGTACCAGCCACGTACACCGTGACAGTCACTCCAACAGGCCCATTCCCAGAATCAGTTTCGTTGAGCTGCGGCTCGGGTCTGCCATCGCTGACGTCTTGCTCATTTGGCCCTAACAACCCCATAGCAAACATGAGCAATGGCGCGCAGAGCCGGCCGCTTTCAGTCACGACCCAGCCGCGAGTCACGACCCCAGGAAGCCTCTTCCGGCCCGGTCCTACCTACGCGGTCTGGTTACCGATCTTTGGAGTTGGGCTTATTGGGGCGGGTATTTCGCGCAAGCGGCGGGTGCTGCTGGGAACTTTCTTCGCGGTTGTCCTGGGCGTAGGTTTGTTACAGGCAGGATGTGGCTCCAGCAAGAGCAGCACCAGCACAACAACAGGAACTCCGGCTGGAACTTACACGATCACGGTGAATGCAACATCAGGGTCCGCAACCCAGACAACAACCGTGCAGTTGACTGTGCAGTAACCTGCACATTGGGAATTCTAGAGCGGGTTACAGATTTTTCGACCGTTCCGCAAGAGAAGCAATACCTGCGGCCACTAGCAGTCTAGCGGTGTAAACGATACGTCAGCGTAATTCCTGCATAGGACACCTGCCGCACCCCCACAACGTGTTCTGTCGGCTGGATCTCGTTCCGCAAGTGAAGTGTCTCCAGGGTTTGCCCGGTATAGCCACTTGCGGAAACGAAGTGGATCCCGGCCTCAAAGCCGCTGTTGAAAGGCCGGGTGAATGCGCCACGGATTTCTCTGACCGGGACCGCAGTGAGGCCATCGCCCACGGGCTTGCGTCCGACGTATTCCAATCCGCCTGACGCTTCCAAATGCCAGGGCAGACGGACCGAAGTAGCCGATAGATCCCAGATCAGCCGCGGAGCCTCGCGTACATCTTGTCTGGTCAATAGGTCCGTGGCTTTTGCGCGTGCGAACGTTGCCTGCAACGCAGCGTAAGAAAATCGCCGGCGTGCCGAGAACGTGAACGAGCGCACCAACGATGGACCGACATTTTCCTGCAAGCCGGTATCGGGATCGATTTTGGCCAGTTGTTGAGAATTGCTTACCTGGGCCAGCGTCAGTCGAAACTGGGTGCCAAGAGCGGATTCGGTGATTAAGAATTGATTGGCGTACGAGGTTGCAATGGGCGTGCCGTGGATTGTTCCGAATCCCATTCGCGGGTCGTTGGTGTGAAAAGCCTCACCGGAACTGAAGGCCAGGACAGGCACCCGAGGTTTATTTGGCAAGTGAAATGAGAGAGTGCCTCGCGGTGAGGTCAAGCCTGAACTGGTCTGGTACGAATTGGCTGAAGCAAGCCGGTCAGTATTGCTGAACGAGACCTCATCCCTGCGCGCGCCAACGCTGTAACTGAAAATGCGTCGCAAAGAGCCGTCCACAGATGCATATTCCGCCAGGTCGCTGATGATGAAGTCATTCCTTGTGACCGCATGAAACACGCCACTGGTGTCCGCGCGGGCAAGCTCGGCATTGCGGGGCGCATCGCGGCGGAAATCCAAGCCCGCGGTGATTGAGATCATCGGAGTCATTGGTTCAGTGTAAGAAGTGTTGCCGCCGGTCACGGTACGAAATTCGGATTGCCGAATTAATCCGTCTCCGAAATTTGACTTCAGATCCAGGCCGTAGGTGCGAAAGAACTCTGAGAATTGCGCTGTCTGGCGGGATGTAACCTGCCATGTGTCAGAAGCCACAAACAGCGCGGTATGGGTGCGATCGGATTGGCGTGGATCAATTGTGTCTTCCGGGACCCCCACATCGATTGGCGATAGTCCAGGGATACGGGACTGTCCGTAATATCCGGCTCCGAACAGTGTCAGCAGATGGCGGCCGAGAATGTATGAGCGCTCACCGTTAATCTTGTATTGATGGCGGTTTTCGGGAAGGGCCAGAAATCCATCTCCGCCTGCAATTTCAAAGTCTAGCCAAGCGCCGGTCTGCGGATTGCGGGGACTAAAACCGGAAACAAAATCATAGTTGTGCGGGTCTGCGGACATTTCCAAGAACGGTTCCAGGCGCGGGACCAAACCGTAAGCTACTGCTAGATCAACCGCATTATTGCCATGCCGCACGTCGAATGCTCCGGCGTCTGATTCCACGTAACCGACTGCGGCCGGAACCAGCAGGTTGGGATCGGCATAACCATTGCCGTGCGCGTTCGCCGGAAGATTGTTGGGAAACAAAAAGTCGCCGATGCGAATGTACTGGGCGATGGGTTCGCCGTGATCTCCGGCAACTCCGGGCGCGAAATACTGCGGTGCCTTCACTCCACCGGATGCCGTTTCAGACGGGTAACCCGGAAGAACTACAGGTACGCCCGGCTCTCCCGGAGTTGCCTGCAAAAGGTCATTCGCATCGTAGATTTGCGCAGCCGCAGCGGAAGCCGGAGTGTCCGCCTGCGCGCTGACAGTGGTAAGGTCGGAAGGTTCCAAGTCAAATTTCATATCTGTGTCGGCGGAGATCGAGATCGACACGGAAAATGGAGCGTAGCCGCTCGCTGAGATTGAGATCTTGCTCTCCCCAGCAACAACTGGCAGTCGAAAACTGCCTTGCGAATCGGTGATAGCGGCCACGTTGCCCACGCGCACGTGAGCCTTGAGAACGGGAGATCCATCGGCAGCGACTACATGGCCAGTCAAAACTGCGGCGCTTGCGTCATTTGAGATGCGAGGTTCGAATGCAGTGGGTTGTGCACTTGAAATACCATCTTCGCCGAGAGAGCGGCCCGCCAGGACAAGCACAAACATCGCAATGAAAAGCACGGGCTTCATGACTTATTCATGCTTAGGTTCGGACAAACTGGCCAGCAACACCCGTGCCTGATTCGAGCCCGGCGCGTTCAGTTCCGCCGACTTGTGCAAATAGCCCTCGCCTGCAGTACGGTCTCCAGTACTTAAAGCTATCTCACCGGCGTGGCGAAGCATTTTCGCGTCTCGGATGCCGACCGCCAGGGCAGTCTCGATGTGCTTACGAGCCTCGGCGTCGCGGCCGTTCATATGCAGCGCCCAGGCGTAGGCGTCGAGCGTGAACACGTCATGCCGGCGTGCGTATTCTGCTTGGGCAACCTCTAGAGCTCTTGCAGGCTGATGCGCGTCATCTGCAAAATAAAAAATCAGTTCGCGATTAGAGTTATCTGCCCGGACGCTTTCGAGCAGCGACTTGGTCTCAAACTCTGCAAAGGCTTTTTTTGCTTCATCCGTTCGGCCCGCGAGTTCCAAAGCCTCAGCCAAGTCATAGAGATTTTCCGCGTGCTTAGCACCGTTGTATCGCTGCTGCAGCAGATTGACTGCCTCGTCATACTTCCTCTGCTCGATGCGGACTTTGGCCAGATTGCTCAGCGCATAGTGATATCCAGGAAAAATCGCGAGCGCTTGTTGCAACGTGCTCTCAGCCTCAGAGAGTTTTCCAGAATTGAGCTGGAGATGGCCGATCTGAGAAAGGATCCATGCCCTGTCTTCTGCTTCATTGGGCGGCGTGGACTGGTACGCCATGTCCATCAGTTCGAGTGCGCCATCCAGATCGCCAAAGAGCTCTCGCAAGTATGCAGCGCGAGTCATTCCCGGCAGGTTTCCGGGACGCAGGTTGAGCATCCACTGTGCGGCTTTCTCGGCATCGTCGTAGTTACCGAGTTCCACATTGGCATCGGTGAGGAAGCCGTAGAGCATTACGTCATCCGGCATCTTCTTGTTAAGCTCTTTTGCTTTTTCCAGAGCAGCTGCGAATTCGTGTTTGCCCAGCAGTAGCCAGACGGCGGTCCGCTCGCCGTCGAAGTTGCCTGGTGAAATTTCAAATGACCTCTTAAGTGCATCTTCGGCCTGCGTGTAAAAGATCACGTCTGAGGTCTCACGTGCCCGGCGGGACAACGCCAAGCCCAGCGCGTTATATGCTTCGAAATTCTTAGGGTTCTTGTCGATCAGCTTCCGCGCCGCTGCCATGCTTTGCTCCGCTGGCGACAGAGAACTTTGGGTTGGCACTATCTGCGCGAATGCTGCCGTCGAGCAGCAGAGGATTAGCAAGAGAACCGTCGTTTTCATAGACTCCTCCAGATTCCTCTGTGGCCTCTGTGTCCTTTGTGGTTTCAAAGTCTCCACCGAGGGCACAGAGGAACACAGAGCTTCAAGCAATTACTGCACGGGGCAGATTCCGCCAGGTTGACCGGTGCAGCCTTCCTGCCCGGGCCCAACGTGATGGCTGTTACGCCCGCTGTTGGCTGGCACGACGTATGGGAACGTGGTGCCGAACCCTTCAGTGTTGGTGTTCACGCCATCTCCGATCGGTGTGCCAAACTTCACCGGATCAGCAAGGATTCCCGCGACGGCGCGTGACGCGATATCCACAACGTCGTCAACGGGGCGTCGTCCGTTCGGGAAGCCCGCCACGTCGCCCACCAGGAAGCCGAGGCGTTTCTGCTTGCCAACAGGTGTAGGAGGAATGCCGGTATTGAGACGGAGTAGATCCGCAATCGGGCCGGCATCTTTCGGACCGCAGCCCGGGCAGATTGGCGCCGTATAAATCACCAACGGCAACAGGTCTGTGCGAGGCGGCGGCGCCACAGGAATCCCAATCGTGCCAAACACCGTGGCCAGCAATGGATTCAAGAAGAAATTCGCAAACTGCGCATCGTTCTTCGGATCATCCATGCTGAACTTGTCTTTCGAACCTGTGCCAATGATCAATTCGTTGATCAGTGGATTGCCTTCACGCTGTACCTGACGGAAGGGGCCAGCGTTCAGCGCGGTGGCAGGTGAGCGGCGTACGGTAATCTTCGGACGCGAAGTAGTCCCGTACGTCCCGATCACGGCTTGCTTTTCGCCGGCGGCGTGTAGCTTGCCGTCAACTGTGAGCCACGTTATCGGGACTTCGAGCACGATGCTGTTCACGTTGAAACCAGCCACGGCATCAGGCGCGTAGTTGTGAGTGTCGTCACCATCCACTTGAGGAGTCAGAACACCACCCACCCCCATTCGGAAATTCAGCGAATCAAATGCCGCTCCGAGATCAATAAAGAACGGATCATCCACCGTCCCTGCAAACATGCGCACGCCGTTGCCGAGGTCGTAGATTCCCTGATTGAACAGCGACTGATAATCTGGCATGGTCTGCGGGCCAACATTCGAAGGAACCGCGAATAACGTTCTGCCGTCCGTGAGGTTAATGGACTTGCCGCCCTTAACCATGGTCACGGTGTAAGTCTGGCGCAGGCTCAGGCCTTCTGAACCGGGACCGTCGAGGGCAGTGATAGCCGGGAAGCCGGCGAGATTGCCGACAAACCCTGTGAACAGCCCCGGCTGGCGAATCTGCGTATTGAACCGGAACTGGAAGGTGATGTCCTCTTCTCCGTCCTGATTGTTGTCAACCTTCATCTCATAAAGCACATTTGGATCGAACGGAAAGTAGTTGGGACCGTTAGATGGCTCCAGGAAAGGGTCAACATTCAAGATCATTGTGACCCGGTCCGGATGGTCATAGCTTACGAACGCGTACCAGTCGGTAATATCCGCTGTACGGTCTAGGGCTGTGATAGGCGCTTCACGATGGCTGGAAGCAAACAGGCTGCACGGTAGCGTGCAGGCCATAACCAGAACGGCGAGCACTTGGCGAAGGCGATTTGGCTGCATGGGAGTTCCTCTGAATTGGAGTGTCTCGTTTCTGCCGAGTCGTTGTTAGTACGCGCAGCGGAGGGGATTGGATTTAGGACAAGCAGAAGATTGCTGAAGGCGAGAAGCGCTCGTCGCAGAGTGAGGTAGGCACGATGTCGATGACGACGGCCACCACGGACTGGCGCTCCAACCAAAAATATAGGGGCAGACACCCTTGTCTGCCCCAGGGCCCGAATATCCTGAGAAACCTACGGCCAGATGCCGCGCGAGCGCATCGCATTGGCCACCCGGTTAATCGCCAAGATGTACGCGCCCATGCGCATTTCCACGTTGTACTTGGTGGCACTGGCGTGGACATCGGCGAAAGCCTTTACCATGATGCGTTCCAATCGCCGGTTCACGTCGTCTTCGTCCCAGAACAGCTCCTGCAGGTCTTGCACCCATTCGAAGTAAGAGACGGTCACGCCCCCGGCGTTCGCCAGCACATCTGGAATTACCATGATCCCGCGGTTGTGCAGTACAAGATCGGCGTCGGGGGTGGTCGGGCCGTTCGCCGCCTCAGCCACAATGCGTGCCTGAATCCGTTCCGCGTTCTCCATGGTGATTTGGTTCTCAAGCGCTGCCGGGATGAGGATGTCGCACTGCAACTCGAGCAAGGCTTCGCTCGAAATCGGCTCCGAGCCCGGGAAGCCCGCAACCGAGCCAGTCTTGGCCTTGTGTGCAACCAACTCGGCGATGTTCAGCCCAGAGCGATTCAGCACGCCGCCATGAGAGTCACTGATCGCAATGATCTTGGCACCCTCAGGCAAGAGCAGTTGCGCGGCAATGCTTCCAGCATTTCCGAAACCCTGAATCGCAACCGTGGCATGATTTAGCTTTATTTCCATGACTTCACATGCGGCGCGAATTACAAACAGACAGCCGCGTGCTGTGGCTTCGTTCCGACCGAGTGATCCGCCGAGGAACAACGGCTTACCGGTCACGACCCCGGGCGCATTGCTACCGTGGGTCATGCTGTAGGTGTCCATGATCCACGCCATGACTTGAGCGTCGGTGTAAACGTCGGGCGCGGGAATGTCTTTGTCCGGCCCGATGAGTGGCGAGATCTCGTACGCGTACCGCCGAGTGAGCCGTTCGAGTTCGCCGCGGGAGAGTTGGTGAGGATCGCAGACGATGCCACCTTTTGCGCCGCCGAATGGGATGTTAACAATGGCGCACTTCCAGGTCATCCAGGTAGCCAGGGCTTTGACTTCGTCGAAAGTAACATTGGGATGATAGCGAATACCACCTTTACACGGCCCACGCGCGCTGTTGTGTTGCACGCGGAAACCGTCAAACACGCGGACGGAACCGTCGTCCATTTTTACTGGAAGCGACAATGACAGCGCCCGCCGCGGACGCCGCAGGACCTCGCGCAGGCCGGGTTCGAGACCGCATTTCTCAGCGGCATAATCGAACTGGCGCATGGCGATTCGAAAAGAGTTGAGATCTTCTTTCGTTGTAAGGGGAGAGTCGTCAACAGGAAGCCGGGCAGTAGCCATACAATCTCCTTTCGCCCAAGCGTTCGGTTCAAGCCACGTCGTCGAGCTCCATATCCAGCAGTTGCAACTCCTCGCCGCCAATCAGTTCGGTGCGCGGATGCCCGCACTGAGGACATGGGCTTTTCGCACGGGAAGCCTCGAAGTGATGGCCGCAGTTCTGGCAGCGGTGACGCAAGGGCAAGACCTTCACTGAAAGCTGGGCGCCTTCGGCCACTGTGCCGCGAGCGACATCGGCAAAGACACTTTGCAGACGATCAAGGTCGAGGACACGCCGTCCTCCAACTGCTAGATGAACAGCTAAGATTCGAGTTGCAGCATGGCGATAGGCCGCCACATCTACAGCAGCCAGGACGTGGTTTGCGACTTCGCGTTCGTCCATGCCCCACCTCCAAACGAGAGCTCTGACGGGGCTTGCGTGAGGGAATATGGGCAAGTGCTCGGCCCCTCACTTCCGGTAAGCCAATGGAGTTGTACACCCGGCAAAGGAGGCTCGTCAACAAGGGGAGGGACCAGGTGACTTTTCTAGCCGCTCTCTGCAGGCGCGAAGATCACTAGGACCACCAACTCCTCCTCTATGTCAAAGAAGCGATGTTCGAGCCCGGCGTCCACATAGATCACACTTCCCTCGCCCACCGAGTGTTCCTGCGCTCCGATTCGCATCTTCGCCTTACCGCTGACCAGGTAATAAATTTCGTCCTCACCGTGCGGATTCTGCGGATCAGGTGCTCCGGCGGACAGAACATAGACTCCGGCGCTCATGGCGGGAACGCGAAGGAATTCGAGGTAGGAGCGGCCACCCTGAAGTCGTTTCGCGAGCAGTTGATCGAGCGCAAAAACTTCGGTCTTCCGGATGCTCACCCCAACGCTCCCTGAAAAAAAATCTCTGTGTACTGCTGGGCGAGGTTTTCTTGCTGCAGACTGCCTTCGGGGCGGTACCACTGGTAAATCCAGTTGATCATTCCGAGTAGCGCAAACGCCGCTGCCCTGGGAGTTACTGTTCCCTTCAATCCGCGGGCGCTTTGCAATTTGGTTTGAACTTCGGCAATCAGGTTCTCGACAAAATGAATGTAGTCTTTCTTCCGGGCGTTGATGCGTTTGCGTAGGGCCGGAGAAAGCGGATGGTTCTCGTGCAGCATGACTGTGATCTCACGGTCACGTTCGCTCAGAACGACACCAATGTGTAGGCGAATCAGCGTCCGAAGGCGCTCCTCTGGGTCGGCGATGGCCTTGACCGGTTTAAGCACCTTCTCCTCAGTGATGTCCATGGCGTGGCTCATGAGGTCGAAGAGGATCTCGTCTTTGCTCTGGAAATGGTGGTAAAGTCCGCCCTTACTTAGCTTTAGAGCAGCGGCCACGTCGTTCATCGAGGTCCCGTCGTAGCCCTGCTGCTGAAACAGGCGAGCCGAGGCACGGAGAATTTCCTGGCGAGGATCACCGGCCGTAGTCTCGCGTGCCATGGGACGAACAATATACACGAATACCGAACATTTCAAGCTACACGCGATATCTTCTGTTATCTGTTACTTGAGGTCGATCGCGGCCCGAGCCAGTCTGATCACGGTTTCTGCGATCTCATCTGGGCTGTGCCCGGCTCGCGAGAGAGCGTCATAAGTTTCGAAGCTGGTGAGCATGCTGAGGGCATCGGTAGCCAACTTCAGCTTCGCTGGTTTCGGTCTCATCTTTCGAGGGGAGGCGATACGGCTGAGAAGTTCTCGCGCCACGTGCTGCCGGCGGGAATCGCGTGCACGAAGGCCCCGCGCCATCTCGGCATCGAGCCCAGCCATCCCTCGCAACCGGCGGATCACGGCCGGGTTTGAGGACCAGAATCCGACGAAGATATGGACTAACTTCCCAAGGGCAACAGAAGCGTCCGGTTCGTGGAAGACCTCAGCAATTCGCTGCAGGTTGCCGCGACTCGCGAGTTGATCATAGAGAGCTTCGAGCAAGCCGGGACGGGACTTGAATTGGTAGTAAACCGTCAGGCGGGAAACGTCCGCTCGACGCGCGATGGCGTCCATGCTGAGATCAACCCTGCCCGACTCGTCGGCAAGAATTTCGCTTGCGGCCGCGAGAATACGGGCGCGAGTCTCGGTGGAGGCAGCCTCGCGTTTACCCAAGTTATAGGGACGAGGGGACATTGATTGCTAGTTTAATCATACAGTATGTATAATATATTGCTTAAGGAGGTTCCCATGAACGTTTTTTCGTTTGTCCTGTTCATCCACGTGCTTTCCGCCATCGCCTTGTTCATAGCGCTGGCGCTGGAAGGAGTAATTCTTTTTAGACTCCGCTCGGCTCAGAGTCTCGATCAAGCGCAGGTTTTCATCCGTGCTTGTCGTCGTCTGGCTGCAATCTACGCTCCCGCATTTCTGGGAACACTCTTCGGCGGGATCTACCTCGCTTCGCAGCTCGGCTCGCGTGCTGCGTGGATTCCGCTCGCTCTGGGAGCGACTCTGGGGATGATTGCCGTCGGAGCAGTTGTAACCGGAAGGAAGATGTCGCGACTAAAAAAGGCGGTCTCGCAAGGCGCTGCCTCGTTCGAATCAATTTCCGCGCAGGCGAGAGGTAAAGGGCTGGTTTTGTCCTACGGCTTTCGGGCTGGGCTGGCGGTCGGAATCGTATTTTTGATGTCGGCGACTCCGCGCCTGATTCCTTCGACTACGGTCCTGGTGGCGGCGTCTCTCGCTGGCGCGTTCTTTGCGACACGTGTGCCGCTTTCGAAAAACCTCCAAAACGGTTGCGGGCCGTGCAGAGACGCATCTGGCCCAACGGCGGGACAGAAGGCGGTGGTCTGAGGTTCCGTTTGCCTGGAATCAGGAGGGATTTGTATGAAAACACTTCTTGGATGTCTGATGATTTCGAACGCAGCGCTGTTCTTTTTTGGCGCAGTTCAACACCTGGGGATTGCAATCGGCCGTTTCCACGAGCCACGCATTATTCCCGCCGCAGTCGTGGAAACGATCTGCGGAATTTCCCTGGCTTGGGGGCGTGCCTTTGACTTCCAACTTGATCGCCCTCGGCGGGGTCTTGTTGGGCATGGTGGCGCTGGCGGCCGGCGGAGGACCCCGCACGGCAAGCAATGATCTCTACCACCGCATCTTGCTGGCGCTGATCGGCGTGAGCGTAATCGTTCTCGCGTTCGCCTGGCGGGGAGCAGGTCGTCACTAGTACCGAAATGGGAGCACAATTCGAATCGTCTAATACGCTGAAATCACAAGGCTTGGTGTTGCTCCCACCACAATTAGCGAATGCGCTTCGCTGGATTCTCCAACTAAGCTCTTGACTTTGGCTGCGCCTGCAGATACCATTCTCGGACACCGACCGACCGGTCGGTATGTCCCTTAATAGGAGAATAATTGTGGCAACCATCTTCTACGAACACGACGCCAATCCCGCAGCCCTGAAGGGCAAAACTATCGCCGTCTTCGGCTACGGCAGCCAGGGACATGCCCAGGCCCAGAACCTGCGCGACAGCGGTTACAACGTCATTATCGGGCTTGACCCGACCCGCCAGAGCGCGAAGCAGGCGAAGGCCGATGGCTTTACTGTGCTGGCTCCGGCGGAGGCGGCCCAGAAGGCGGATTGGATCCAAATTCTTACGCCAGATGAGACCCAGGCGGCGTTCTACGAGTCAGCCATCAAGCCGGGATTGAAGAAAGGAAAGATTCTCGGCTTCTCCCACGGTTTCAGCATTCATTTCAAAGCGATCGTTCCGCCTGCAGATGTGGATGTGGTCATGATCGCGCCTAAGAGCCCTGGCCACCTTCTGCGCCGGGTCTACGCGGAAGGCCGGGGTGTTCCCTCGCTGATTGCCATTCAGCAGGACGCCAGCGGTCGGGCGCACGAACTTGCACTCGCCTACGCGTACGGCATCGGATCAACCCGCGCTGGAGTTTTGCAAACGACTTTCAAAGAAGAAACTGAGAGTGATCTGTTTGGCGAACAAGCAGTGCTCTGCGGCGGGCTGACTTCCCTGATGAAGAAAGGTTTTGAAACACTGATCGAGGCTGGGTACCAGCCGGAGATTGCGTATTTCGAGTGCATTCACGAAATGAAGCTGATCGTCGATCTGATTTACGAGGGCGGACTGGATCGCATGCGTTACTCGATTTCGAACACCGCCGAGTATGGGGACCTAACTCGCGGTCCGAAAGTTGTTGGCGATGAAACTCGCGCTGCGATGAAAAAGATCCTCGCCGACATCCAGGCCGGTAGGTTCGCGCGCGAGTGGATTGACGAGAACAAAACTGGCGGAAAGAAGTTCGCCGCTTTGCGTGAGGCCGAGAAGAAGCACCAGGTCGAGGAAGTGGGGGCGAACCTGCGCAGCATGATGTCATGGCTGCAAAAGGATTCCGGCAAGCAAGCCACCAAGGCCGAACCGGCCGCAGCAAAAAAGGTCGTGAATGCTTAGGGGAGCCGAAATCTTTTTGCAGTGTTTGCGCGCCGAGGGAGTGGACCTGGTGTTCGGGTACCCCGGCGGCGCAATCATGCCCTTGTATGACGCGCTTGAGGGCAGCGGCATTCGCCACATCCTTACGCGTCATGAGCAGGGTGCGGTGTTCGCGGCCGAGGGGCATGCTCGGGCGACGGGAAAAGTTGGCGTGGCCATCGCGACTAGCGGTCCGGGTGCAACAAATCTTGTAACCGGAATAGCTGACGCCAAGATGGATTCGGTGCCGCTAGTCTGCATCACCGGCCAAGTCCGCAGCGCTCTGATCGGTACTGACGCATTTCAGGAAACCGACGTCTTTGGACTGACGCTTTCACTTACCAAATGGAGCCGTCTGGTGCGCTCGATTGAAGAAATTCCCACTGCGATTTCCGAAGCCTTTCATTGGGCGCGCGAAGGACGTCCCGGGCCGGTAGTGATTGATATCCCAACAGACTTCCTCAAAGCGAAGATGGAATTCGCTGGTCCGGTAAAGTTCACTCCGAAACCTCGCCCGTCCGACGTTCAAGCTGAGGCGACGTTTGGCGACACGCTGATCTCGCTGCTGGAAAAAGCCAAGCGGCCGGTGGCGCTGATCGGAGCCGGCGCTAAACTTTCCGGCGCGATTCCTGAGCTGCGGCAGCTTTTGGATGAATTAAACATTCCGACTTTTGCGACGGTGCATGGGCTTGGAGCCGTTGTTCCCTCCTCGCCATATTACTTAGGCATGGTGGGTATGCATGGCACGCGCGCGGCCAACATGGCGCTGCACGAAAACGATCTGCTACTAGTCTTTGGCGCGCGCCTGGATGACCGCGTCACCGGCGATCCCACGCGCTTTGCTCCCAATGCCAAGATCATTCATTTCGAAATTGATCCGGCTCAGCTCGACCGGGTACGCTCGTGCGAGTTGCCCGTTATTGGTGACCTGGCGCAAACGATTCCCGCGTTTTACAAGAAAATTCAGGGCGCGAAATTGCCCGACTGGACCGAGTGGCGCGCCGTGGCTTGTGGGCCTGACCGCGCAGAGCTTGATCCTCGCGGCCTTTCGCAATTGACAGTCCGCTTCCTGGATGAACTGTTCAGCAGGTTGCCCGAAAACAGCGTTGTCATTGCCGACGTCGGTCAGCACCAGATGTGGGCCGCGCAGCGCTATCGTTCCGCATCACCGCGTGGATTTATCACTTCCGGCGGACTGGGCTCAATGGGATTTGCATTGCCCGCCGCGGTTGGAGTGCAGCTTTCTAAGCCCGATTCGATCGTTCTCTGCGTCTCCGGCGACGGCGGTTTTCAGATGAACATTCAGGAACTGGCCACAGTGCGCCGCTTGAACCTGCCGATCAAGCTGGTGATCGTGGATAACAAATATCTCGGCATGGTGCGGCAATGGCAGCAGCTTTTTTATCAACGCAATTACGCCGAGACCGATCTCAGCGACAATCCGGATTTTGTCGAGATCGCGAAAGCTTATCGCATCAATGCCGAGCGCCTGAATGAAGATTCGATGCAGGAATATCCGGTGACCGAAGAGACGGGCGATGCACTGGAACGCTTTCTGAAGTCGTCCGAGCCGGAGCTGCTGGTGTTCGACTGCGCTCCGGAAGCAAATGTCTATCCGATGGTGCCCGCAGGCGCCGCGCTTTCGGAGATGTTGTTCGACGACGAATAAAGTTTTAAAGATTTGGGGGAGAAGCAAACAATGCACGAATTCCACATCCACTATCGCAACACACAAGGCACGCTGATGCGGATTCTCACCGCTGTTTCCCGCCGCGGCCTGGAAATCCCTTATGTCCTCGCCAACTCCTCCGGCCACGGCCATCGCGCCGACCTGCTGCTGGAGGTCAACGCCAAGCAGATTGGACAGCTCTGCCGCGACTGGCATGCGATTGTGGATGTAACCGATGTGCGCATGAGTGTCCCCACGCCCGATATGCTGGAAGCCGCCGCTGGATTTGCCGGCCCACATCCGCCTGCCTCGGCGGGCGCGAATGGAAAATCTGCAAACGCGGCGATGGCGTAGTTCGTTTTTTCCTAGGAAAGCTGCGCCCGCCACCCCCTACTACTTCCCCTTCAAATACTTGTCAAACCACGCTAATATGCGCTGGATAGCATCGATTCGGTTCTCGCGTTTATTGAACCCGTGCCCTTCGTTGGAGTAGTAATGGGCATCCACGGTCTGGCCGTCCTTGCGAAGCAGATCAACAACCTGTTCCGCCTCTTCCTTGGGCACGCGCGGGTCGTTTTCGCCTTGAAGCACGAGAAGGGGCGCCTTTGCATTATGGAGATACGTGATAGGCGAGTCGGCTTCATAGATGTTGCGGTCTTTTTCTGGGTCCCCAAGCAAACTCTTCTCATATTCCTGTAACTCTGCATCCTCGTGTTGCAGCATGGTGAACCAGTTGATGATTCCGAATTCCTCCACGCCAGCGGCCCAAACATCAGGGGTCTTTCCCACCGCCATCAAGGTCATATATCCGCCGTAAGAGCCGCCGGTCATCCCGATTTTTTTCGGATCGACGAATCCAGTCGATTCGAGGAACTTCGCCGCGTAAACTTCATCCTGCAAGTCCCCTCCACCTAGATCCTGGTAATTGGCCTTTTGGAAATCAGTACCATAGCCAGTTGAGCCTCGTACATTCGCGGCCATGCATATGTAGCCGCGTGAGACTAGTGCTGCCACTTGCGGGTTCCAATAGTCCACCACCTGCCCGGTTGGACCGCCGTGAGGCAGTACTACAGCCGGATTCTTGCCATCCCGTCGCAGATTGAAAGGCATCCATAGAAATGCACTGATCGTTTTTCCATCAAAGGTCTTGTAATGGATGACGCTCGGCTCGGACAAAGGACTCGTCTCAAGGCTGGCAATCGCTGAAAATGTGAGTTGCGTCGGGTGACGGCGGGAAGTGTCATAGACCCAAACGTCGCCAGGATGAACTGAGCTCTCGTGGTTTACCAACACTCTGTCGCCGCTCGCAGAAAACGGAGTCGGATTGCCCGAGAAGGAGTTCAAACCAGCCGGGAAATTGATTTTCTCAGGGCGCATGGTCGCCTGATTAGTGAGATAAGCATCAACTCGCCCATCTTCGTTGACCGTGTAGGTAAAGGATTTCCCGTCAGGCGAAAAACTCCCCGAACTTGCGTCCCATTTTGTGTCTGTCACCCAGGTCAGCCTCTTGGTCGCAATAGTGAGGAGAGCGACGTTGTTGAATCCATTTTTCTGATTGGAGGTGAATCAGCAGTGTCTTTCGTCTGGTGAAACAGAACTCGCAGCAAACAAAACTTTGCCTTGGTGGGGCGTCAGATTTTCGATTTTTCCACTGGACGTATCAACGGAATAGATATCCGATTCCGACTCGCCACTGATCTCGCTTCGAACCGCGTAGAGAGTCTTGCCATCGGGACTCCAAGCCACTGCCGACCAGGAGCGGTTTTTCGTTTCCTCGTTTGTTAATTTGCGGACTGCTCTGGTTTTCCAATCCAGAATCGCAAGATCGTAAACCGTGGACTCCTTCGGCTTGTAACCTAAAACCAGTCTGTTGCCATCAGGGGACCAGAGTGGGCTTTCCTCGCGGACGTTCGGCGTATTCGTCAGGTTGACAACTTCACCGCCATCACTCGGCACGGCAAAGAGGTCCCACACCTCATTTCCTCCGCTGTCCTGCTGGTAAACAATCCACTTCCCATCGGGAGACCACGCCGCAGAAAATTCGCGATCGTCTGATTGCGTAAGCTGAAGAGGCCATCCTCCCGAGGCCTTCACCTTCCATAGGTTGAACCTGCCTGACATATCAGTAGTGAAGACGATTTCATTTCCATTCGGAGACCAGGCCGCGCCGAAGGATGATCGCGTATAGTACAAGTCATCGATTGGCACAGGATGGGCGGTCGAATTGGCCTCAGAGATAATGGATTTCGGGTCAGTGAGCATTCGCTCGTCAGGCGATGAGGCTGCGGAAACCCCGCCGCAAAATGCTAGAACACAAATCACGCGCAATAGCGAATGCATGAATTTCATAGAGTTCCTCCGAGCGGCTGCAACTCGCGAAATATTCTAGCCTAACGCGATCAAAAACACCTGACACCAGCTCACCCAGCTTTCGCTTTCTGCTGCTCTGTCGTAATCTTT
>Ga0209648_10000072_pt1 | contig 64175 bp, 51 predicted proteins | sample GraSoi2013_115cm_FD_185830 | JGI IMG/M metagenome (GOLD analysis project Ga0209648, IMG submission 185830) | Grasslands soil microbial communities from the Angelo Coastal Reserve, California, USA - Sample 9_17_2013_115cm (SPAdes) (version 2) | ecosystem: Environmental > Terrestrial > Soil >... | reverse complement strand
GTCTTGAATAAGACCTGCCTTGCCTAAACCCATGAGCCACTCCGGTCAGCTTTTGTCCTCAACAACGTTAGTGCTAGTGGCGACAGGCTTCTGCTGATCCGTCATGGCTGATTTGAAGCCCCGGATACCCTCACCGATTCCTTTGCCCAGCTCAGGCAGCTTTTTGGGTCCGAAGACGAGCAAAGCAATGCCAAAAATGACCAGCAGATGCATGGGTTGAAATAGTCCTTCAAACATACTTGCTCCTTTGGATGAAAATGACTTGTCTTTCGGCCTATCAGATCGCTCAGGTGCATGCGTATCGCGGGGAGTCTGACAAATCGTTTGAATGGCTGGAGCGTGCCTACAAACAGCGAGACACCGGACTCCCCTCACTGAACACCGATCCGCTGTTCAAAAATTTGCGCCACGACCCGAGATATACCGAACTCCTCAAGAAAATGCGCCTGCCGACATAGAGCAATCGGTCGCTGCGCCGGGTATGCTCTGCGCAGCTAGCATGGAAGTGTCAGCCGCTGAACTAGTGGGAGGGAAGCCCGTGTGGTGATTTGCTCTGGGTCTCTTGAGGCGGCGAAGGAACGCGGGTGCTGTGCATGAACACGATCTTCCAGGTGCCTTCCTCTTTCTGCAGGAAGGCCGATTCCAACCATTGCTGGGGCATGGTTCCAGAGGCATCGCTGATGCTGCCTTTATTGACGTAGGCGATCCAAGCAGTATTGCCGGTGGTATGGACATCCGGCTCGCTCACGTTCCATTCGTAGCGCTTGCCAGCGGCATGTTGTGCCTTAATAAGGGCCATGATGGCGTCTCCGTCGAATCGGGCACCACCGTCGAATATGTAAAAGTCGGGCGCAATGACAGAATCGAACTTTGCAAGATCGTCCGTGCGCGCCGCGGTGAATACTGTGCTTACTGTGTTTACGATCTGAGTTTGCTCGGGGGTGAGGAGTTTCTGCTCACCTCCCACGGTACGGGGGTTTGTAGAAAAGAATACTGTGAACACGACGGTGGTCAACATGATGCAGAGTCGCGACGACATAGAACCAGTTCTCCTAGTTAAGTTATTGACACGCGGTCAATTTCGCTACCATCACCTGTCGCACCCATCTAGACTTGTTTTGAAATTGGTTACGTTGCTGTTTCTTTGACGGATCGCCAGAGCCTCGTCGATCAGAACCCTTACCAGCCAACTGCGGAACGCGCCTTCATACTCGAATCTCGGCGGATTCCGAGACGCCGTAGCCCTGCAGCTTTCCACGGACTCCTCAATTTCTTCATGACTGCCGAGTATGCGGCCTGCAAGGAAATGGAGAGTTGAACCGCATCGTGAAAACCGCTCCTCAAATAGGATGGGATGTTCTTGCAGGCAATTCCTGACGGGGATATTCTCGTTCACGCGCAATTTCACCGTGAAGTGTAGTGACATTGACCGATCCTCTCTTCGAAGGTTTACGTTGATACGCATTGGTGACGTTGAGGCCAACCAGCTTCTGATGGCCGCTCCTCTTACTCCATGGGAAGTGGTTTGTTAGAACGGCTTCAAACGTGCTCGTTGACAATAGGGCTAGACGATGTCAGCGAGCAACGCGTGTGGACCCGAAGGTCCCTTGCTCTCTCGCATAACAGTGCGGGACGATAGTCTGCCGTTGCTTCCATCCACGCAATCTCTAGTGTTGTCGAAATCTGCAGCCGCTATTTCCACGCTCATTGTAAAGACACGGTTCGCGGTCTCTTATTCCGAGACTGCAAAGCGGAAGACCACACACAGACTTTCTCGCTGCCATCTTTGACCGCCGGCGCGCGAACAAACAATCCATAGCTCAACGATTGCGACCATCGTTCCAGCGATCGGCGTCCATAAGCCAACCAGGAGTAGTATCCCGGCGACTCCTGCGAACATGTGCGGAACTATTGATGCAAATTGTGACGTGTCCCTTAAATGTGCGATTCCATAACAAAACAGAGTCGTGGCGGTTAATACCCGCTGGAGCAGAATGCCAATGCCAGGCCAACCGTTCGGGAATGTGGAAAATAAGCGTTGCAAGAAAGACCCTGATCCAGCATAGGGCATTCGCAACACCTCCCAAAACGGCCAAAAGGAGGTCCGCACCTCCATCTTTCAGGGGATCTCTAGCTCGATAATTCCACGCTTCAGCCCGATTGTAACGGCATGGGCCCGGTCGCTAGCCCCAAGTTTCGAGAGTATGTTGGCGACATAGCTCTTTACGCTGGCTTCACCGATTGAGAGCTGATCGGCGATCTGCTTGTTGGCGTTTCCGTTAGCGATTAGCCGTAATACATCGATTTCTCGTGGGGTCAAGTCGCCCCTAGGATGATCAACTAGCTCCGCCGCAATCTCTGAAGGTATGCGCCTTTGTCCCGCATGGACAGCTCGGATGGTCTCCAAGAGCTCTCTGTGCACCTGTCTCTTCAACAAGTACGCTCGTGCGCCTGCCTTGAGGGCTCGCACCACTTGGGCATCGCCCGTGTATGTCGTCAGAACGATGATCCGTGCGTTCGGGAATTCGCTCTGGATGCGACTAATCGCTTCAATGCCATTCAAGCCCGGCATCTGCAGATCCATTAGGGTCACATCCGGGCGGTGCGATCGGAACTTCGCGATGGCTTCCTCGCCATTACAAGCCTCTGCAACCAGCTTCATGTCAGTTTCAGCGTTGACCAGTGCTGCGATCCCCTTGCGTAGAAGAGGGTGGTCATCCACGGTGAGGATTCGAATCAGGCTAAGATCGGTGGTCATGATTTCTCGCCCTTCGGAATAATCTGAATCCGGAGCGATCGGGTGTCTTTTCGTAAGCTGTGGCTGCGGCAACGGTTAATTGAACTTCCGTTCCTGTTCCCGCCTCGCCCCAAATATCCAATTTTGCTCCCATTTGCTGCGCTCGTTCCCGAACACCTGGCAACCCCCAGTGTCCGGCCCGTCCACCTTTCTCCAGAACTTGCGGATCCATACCCTTGCCATCGTCCCGCACGCGCAATCGAAACTGGTGTTCATCGTATAGGATCTCTGCCTCGATCCGGCGCGCATGGGCATGGCGGAAAGCATTTCGTAAAACCTCCCGGGCAATGCGGTAGACTTCATCCTGGATGGTCGGAACCAATGTTCGTCGCTCCCCCTCAACGGTCAGGCCGAAGGTGGGCGCATCGTGGTCTGCACTCCGAGATTCCAGTAGTTCCTCCCCCGTTGCCCTCAGTAGCTGCGCGAGGTCGTTTTCAGCGACCTTAGCGTCACGTAAGCCTTCGATGGCGACCTGGCTCTCGGTGATGGCCCGCTCGGTTTCCATGATCGCACCATCGAGAGCTTCGAGTGCTTCTTCGGGGCGCCCGTGGAACATGTTGCGCACTGCCTGAAATTCAAACATCAATCCGTGCAAACTCTGCAGCAGAGTATCGTGTAAGTCTCGCGCGATGCGCGTGCGCTCATTCACTCGCGCTTCCAGCCCTATGGCGAATTGCCGCTGCAGATGCTGAACTCGGAGTTGATAAATGCCCCACAGGAATGCCAGAAAAGCAGCGAAGCAGGTCGCACGAAACCACGTGGTCTGGTAGTACGCCGGAGCGATGGAAAAATCCAAGAACGCTCCGGCCTCATTCCAGACGCCGTCATTATTGCAGGCGATTATGCGAAATTGGTATTTCCCAGGGCGCAACCCCGAATAGAACGCCTCCCGACGCGTGTCAGCGTCTTGCCAGTCGTCATCGATCCCGGCTAACTTGTACCGAAAATGAACGCGCTCCGGAATAGAAAAACTCAACGCAGTGTAGCCTATTTGGAGGCTGCGAGTTAAAGCTGGCAGCTTCAGAGCGGCAAGTGCAGCGTATCGCTTACCGTTCGCGTTGACCCATCGAATGGAAACTGGCGGTGGGACGAGATTTCTTGGCGCGTGGACCGGGTCTATCCAGGCAACACCGCTGGTGGTAGCAAACCAAAGGCGTCCATCAGTTCCCTCAATCAGGCTCGGGTATTGGGGAGTCTCCTGAATCGCTCCGGGTAGACCGTCGAGCGATTCGAGAACTTGGTAGCGAACCCGATAGGAGGGATTGCGCAAGACCATCCCTACTTCTGCTGCTGGAATATGGATGGCGCCACGATACTCGCTCAGCCATAAACCGCCGTCCGGGGTCTCCACGATCCCAGAGACGCCGCTGAATTCTTCACCGTCCGCTGGGGCCACGGCTCGGAACTTACTGCCATCGAGAAGAGCCAATCCGTGTTCGCCTCCGGCCCAGAGGTGCCCGCCGCGTCCCTCGATGGCGCGAACGCTCCCAACGTGGAGTCCCTGGTCAGCAGAAAAAGTCCGAACGTTTGCCTCATCCAAAGCTGCGATGGTGCCCTCGTTGTATCCGAACCAAGGCCTTCCGGAAGAATCAGTAAACGCAGTCAACACCGATAGCTTCGCCAATTCCGGCGGCATTTCGTAGCGTCTCCACGTGCCGTCCCTCAGAGCAAAAAAACCCTCCTGGGTCCCCAGCAGAGGCCTGCCGGAGCGATCCTCCGCAAGCACCCACGGGAGCGCATATGGCCTAGCTAATCCGAGGGACGTCGCCGCGCGACTCAAACGGCCACCCTCCGAACGGAAAGTCAGCACCTGGAAGTCCGAGGCCCCGAGACCCACCCACCAGATGATGCCAGTGCGGTCGCGGTACCCTATGCAACTGCCGATCGGCATCTGCTCGATCTTGAACTTGCCCCCGTGCACTCGCCCGAAAGAGTCACTCGGACCAGATATCAAGATATCTCCTCCGTTGCCCGCCACGAGTTGATTTGTCCGGAACTTTCCGGAAAGCATCAACGGCGTTAAGGTACTCTTACGGAATCGATCCAGGCCGTTGGCTGTGCCCACCCAAATATTGCCCTCTCGATCCTCTAGAATGGCTCCCATATAGTCGCCGCTCAAGCCATCTTGGGCGGTAAAGCTCTCGGCAACATGGCTGAACTCGCCAATCTTCCGACTCTTCAGTCGCTCAGGAAAGGGTACGCGGCGTAAACCATCTCCAAGAGTTGTTATCCAAAGACTTCCCTCATGATCGAATAGAATCGCAGTGGATCCAACCCTTATCTCCGGGTCTGTGGAACTCGGGCCATGGCCTGGAACGGGACGCACGGACCTTGTCGTTTCGGCCATCCATACTTTCCCGACGGATGAATCTGCGAATTGCGGGACTTGCCCGATTTGGACGCCGGTCGTTTGGAACCTCCTGGCTCTTGCTGGCAGGAAGACAATCGTGCTCTCCGTGGCGACCCAAAGGGTTCCTTGCCGATCGAGGTCAATGCCCCACGCGGCCTTTCCAGGGTAATTCCAATCGTCTTCAACTCTCTTCCATCGCCCTTGCTCAAACCGGGCCAGACCGCCATCGGTCCCAGCCCAGATTGTCCCCTCGCCGTCCTGCGCCAGACTTCTCACTCTGCCTTGGGGTACCCCTTCAGAGACCCCATAGTTCGTATTCACTCCGGCACGAAGAAGACTTATGCCTCCGGCACGGAAGCCTATCCAGAGGTCCCAGTTCGGCAGCGCCAAAAAGGAACAAACACCACGCGACGGAAATGCCGGACCAGTTACGGAATCAATGCGCTCGAAACTCAAGCCGTCGAACCTATAAAGACCATTGGTGCTTCCCACCCAAAGGTATCCATCTCGGGACTGGGCGAGGGCTTCAATCCCGCCTGGAGCACCCACTTTGGCAGTCCAGGCCGTATGTTGAAACTGGGAGATGGTTCGGTCGCGATCATCCGCATACGCCTCGACACAAAGGAGGACACTGAGCAGGCAGCACAAGAGAATCAGAGCCGCGTCCAAGCAACGTTGGTGGCGTGATTTGTGCATCCGGCCGTCAGGATTCAATGCAGTTCCTGGTAGTTCCCTAAGATTAGGATAATCGTGGGCGATTGGCCACCTGAAAACCCCTAGTGTCGTACCTAAATGTTTGTATAGCCCTGAAAGCCAGCGGTCTGCGGGACCCCTTAGCTTTTTCGCGCACCCATCTCACCACCTGACACGATTCTTGACTGGTTATGTCCGCTGGATAATGAACACTGTTTTGTCCTCGATGGGATCTACATCGCCATGTCGTCGGCGAATATCGTCTTGCCTGCTGTTAGAACACGCCGCTGATTTTAAGCGGTTTGGGAGACCGGGCGTGCCTTCAGTTGATAATTGCCCACCTCGGTACGCATCGCGCTAGCAAGGCAGTTCCAGGCGTTGATGGTGGTCAGGGTAAACACCAGTGCAATCAGTTCCTGTTCGTTGAATTGCGCTCGTGCGCGCTCGAAGACCGCGTCGGGCACGTGGCCTTCCGTGATCCGGGTGACGGCGTCGGTAGCGCGAGCGCCGCGCGTTCACGCTCGGAGTAAAAGGGCGCCTCCTCCCACGCGTCCAGCACGTAGAGTTCCTGCTCGGTCTCGCCGAGGGCGCGGGCGTCTTTCGAATGCATGTCCAGGCAATACGCGCACCCATTGATCTGCGCGGCGCGCATCTTCACCAGGTGGACCAGCGATTCCTCCAGGCCTGAGTTGTGGATATAGTGCTCGAGCTGATACATCCCGCGAGCGCTTCCGGAACATTCGTGTAGTCGATACGAGCTTTCATCGCAGGCTCTCCTTATTATTGCTATGGATGACCCGGAGTTTGGAAGGATGCCGTGAATCTCCGCAAAATTCCACTCAACACGACGGGCGTCTCGCCCGCGCGGCTTGCTCAACAGCAGACTTGGAACCCAGACGCGCCGAAGTTCATGGATGTGATGAAGCAGCATCACGCTTTCGTTAAACGAATGACGAGCGATCAGGGCGAGCTGCGGGGAGTCGCCATTTTCCGGGTGGGAGCAGAGCAGACTCCCAAGTTGATTCAAGACGATCTAATCGTCAAAGCTGGTCTGCTCAATGCTGAAATCCATCCGTGGGGCACAGGAAAAGGAGTGCTGGCGTCGGGACAGCCGATGCAATAAGAGCATGCCAGGTCAAGCGATTCAATGCGAGTGGTCGGCTAACAAGGGGCGCCCCAACCGCAAACATTCATAGTGCAATTCGCGTGACCTTATTCTACCCAGCGGTGCTTATTCCCTTCTTGAGCATTTCAATGGCTTTCCACAATCGCTTCGATCGTGTTTCTTCTTTCTTGGCGTCGGTAATCCAGCGGCAGTACTCCTTGCGGAGCGTGTAACTTAGTTTTTCGAAAACTGGAAGCAGCCCTTCTTTCTTGATCAACTTTTCAAATTGAGCGGGCATTTCGACGGTTCTTACCTCTTCGTCTTTCCAAACAACGACCTCAATCGTATCGCATGGGCCTTTCCCAATTTGCTCGCGTATGGATTTAAGCACTCCCATCATATGAAGGGGATTGCGGTACTTGATCAGTGAACCGGCATACGGCACACCATTGAAGGTCGCCCTTACAGGCACCTTCCCTTTGGTGGCGAATTCCTTCTCGCTATCATATGGAAAAAGCACATAAGCCCCTCCGCCGTGCCGAGTGACAGAGCGTGCCCATCAATCTCGCTAAACGCCCTACGCCAACTGCCCTAGGACGAGCAATACGGAAACCAGCTGCAATTCTCCTGCATTGGCCCGGCGAAACGGCGTTGTGGCATTTCCGGCCTCCTTCAAGGAGCGGAGGGCATCCACACTCTTTTCTGGGGAATATGTTTCTCCTTGTGTCGGAGGCTTACGCTCCGATCGAGCAACTGATTCTGAATCAGTTGCTCAATGTGCTCGTTAAGGCGCTCAAAATGAAGAGACTCACAACCGCGATTCCGAAAGCGCGTTAGAGCCTCACTGAAGAGAATCATCGGTCGAAGCTGTTGGGGCATCGCCGCAGCAAAGCGGTAGCCTGTCGGATCGGCCCCACATTTCCTAGTCCTAGCAGAAACTGCCCGTTTGCACCCGATTGTAGCCGCGCGGAAAGCACCTCAAGCAATAGCTGAGTTCACCAATATCCGAGGCATACCGGCGGATCGACACAGCCGTCCCGTTATCTTGTCAGCCTGCATCTCCGGCTCTCCTCTTATTTGCCACAATAGCAGTCCGACCAAGAAGTTTTGGTCAAACAAAACTAAAAGTAGAAAAGGAGCCACTATGCAAAACGGAAGTATCACGCGGTCCAAGCGATTGAAGGGTCCCGACGTTTGGGAGTTTAGGTGGCGGGAGTCCGGCCCGGATGGCAAGCGCAAACAACGCAGGATGGTCGTCGGTTCAATCCGCCAGTTCGCGGATGAATCGGCGGCGCTGCGAACGATCACCGCACTCCGCCGCGACATCAACCTAGGTAACGCAAGACTGAGAGCCAAACCCATCACAGTGTCTGAGTTGGTCGATCACTATCGACAACGCGAACTGGAACCCGATACTGCCTGGAAGACTCACTCGACCAAGGTGACCTACCAGGGCTATCTCAACAAGTGGATCCTGCCGCGTTGGGGAGCCTATCCTCTCTCCCGCATTCAGGCGGGGGAAGTAGAACTATGGTTACGTTCTCTACCCTTGGCCCGAGCGACCTGCGCTAAGGCAAGAAACCTCCTGTGCATCCTTTTCAATCACGGTATGCGATATGAAATCTACGATCGCAATCCCATCCGCCTGGTGCGGCAGAGTGCGAAACGAAGGAAGATTCCCGTAGTGCTGAGCGTCGACGAGGTACAACAACTGCTGGAAGCGCTTGCTCTTAGAGAACGCACCCTTGTGCTCTTGGACGTCGCTACCGGCTTGAGGATGAGCGAACTCTTTGGGCTCAAGTGGGCGGATGTCAACTTTTACACCAATGAGGTCAACGTGACTCGTTCGATCGTGATGCAGGTGGTGGGTCATTGCAAGACCGAGGCGTCACAGAAGCCAATCCCCCTCGACCCCTATCTGGCGGAAGCGCTCCAAATCTGGCGTCAGCATACGCAGTACAGGGCTGCGGAGGATTGGGTCTTCGCCAGCCCAGAGAGCCAGGGCCGAAGACCCTATTGGGGGCAATCCATCATGCGCAACGTGATACGTCCCACCGCGTGCCGGATCGGAATCAACAAGCGCATTGGATGGCACATGTTTCGACACACCTGTTCGACATTGCTCCGGGCAAACCGAGCCGACATCAAGGTCATGCAGGAACTACTTCGACACGCCTCCAGCCGGGTCACGATGGACACCTACACGCAAGCGGTCACGTCACAGAAGCGCAAAGCTCAAAGTGACGTCGTCGGGTTGATCCGTACGCGGGAAACGCCGAGCGTGGGAGCCTGATGCTTGAAGTGTGCCTTTTTGTGCCCACGAACCAATACCTGTAAGCCTTTACAAACATGGACGTTGCAAGGCATCTCGATTGGATAATTGTTCCCGATGTTCCTTTTTGTGCCTGCGCAAAACTGCCTGCTCTCTCTTAAGTTCTTGAAAAGATTTGGCGTCCCCGACGGGATTTGAACCCGTGTTACCGCCGTGAAAGGGCGATGTCCTAGGCCAGGCTAGACGACGGGGACTTTGGCTGTGCTCACGGCAAGCTCCAGGATGAGCTGCTTTTGCGGCTAGAGTATCGATGGTAGCAGCGCCTCTATGGTGTGTCAAAAAACGGGTGTCAAAAAAACGTCGGAATTCAGACCAACATGGAATCATACCGACCTTGATCGCAACGATGCAAAATCACAACTGAGCAGGCCGCAGCTTTCCAAAGATCTTACAATGGAGGAGGCGCTTCTGCGCCGTCCTATGGCTGACTCTCTCTATCTCAATCTCTGGTTTCCAGATTTTGATACTGAGGAGATATTTGCTCACGCCCTTGGCGTTATGCGACAGTTTCCCTTCTCCCAGCAGCTTCCCGGGATCACGAATATCGCCCTGTATCCTCTTTCCTGGAACGAGGCTACGATTCTTGAGCAGCGCTTTCGTCCAGGAGTTGCGCCGGAAGAAGCGGTCGCAGTCGCAGCTTCAATGCTGCATGAAGACTATGCCTACGTCTTCGAGGCTAACTGGGATCTGTGGACCGCGCAAGCCCCGAACAACGAGTGGACGCTTCAGCAATCGCTGGTCAGATTCATTGTCCGCGGGAAAGAGTTTGGGGACGGTGAATCGCAAACTCAGGGCGAAGTGCAGGTGGATTTCGGGATCGACACGCCGTTTCTTCACGAAGAGCTGCAACTGACCCCGGAGGTCGAAACGCGGGTGCGTGCGAATGTGCAAATGCTGGTTGATTTCACCAATCGCGTGGAGAAAAATTCGGGTACAAATGCGCGATTGCTGTGGTCCGAGTCGGACGAGAACTTTGCCCACAAGCTGGTGGACAGACTGCAAAAGGTGCAATAAGTTGCATTCCCGAAAACGGCTGCTCCACCCCAAAACTTTCTAACCTTCGATTCTTGCCGGCGCCCCTACCCTGCTCTAAAGCGAATCTCAGAGCAGCTTCTACCTGCCCGGCTGCATCCAAGAACCCGCATGTTTGCGAAGCGCAAGCCCAGGCCTCAAGAAAGTGAAGAACTGGTTCCGCATGGTTTAGTATGGCAAGCCATGGCAGAGCCAAGCGCAGCGGAGAAGGCCAATAATGATGCGCCGCAAACAGCGAAAGAGGCAAAACTCGCTGAAGTCTCCCCTAAACAGGATGACGCAATAGCGAAGGCAGCCACAGGAACTCTGGTTCCGAAGAAGCCCGCCGCCAGTTCTCCTCCTCTATTCTGGCGTTCCCAGAAAATCGCCGAACCGGAGGTCGTGAAACCTATGGCTCCGGCGGCCAGTTCGCCATCACCGCAGACCGAGCCAGTCTCGATTCGGCCAGTCCCAAACAAGGACGATGCCCAGGTTACGCAGACCGCGAAGCCTCCAGCGGACCAAGAGCCGGCGCTGGCGAGGGTCAGCGCCTGCCTGGCTGAAGTGTCACACGAAATCTCGGAGCGCCGGAAAGCGGTGGCTCGTATGACGGTGGATGTGCGCCGGTACAGTGCACTGATCGGTCGCGACGCAATTGTATGGTTCAAGCGGCTGCGTGAGAGACTGCCGAATGGCCCCCGATTCTCGGACTTGCACAAACACATTGATCGCATTCGCGATTTCATGGTCGCGCAAACACGCGCTGCCGTGGTGCGATTTCGCCTGTACAGCGAAAAGTTCAGAGTCAAGATTGTGATTTTATTCGCTTCCCTGGTGACCTATGGCAGACGGCAAGCAGAACACGTCCGTTCCCTGCCAGTGGAAAGGACGCTAGTAGAAGATAGGCCCACACGGCTTGCTGATTCCGGCCCGCAGAAATCGAAACGGGTACGAATCAGGCTGGTCGGATTGCCTCTTCAGGCCCGCATCTTGCTGGCGCGAGCAATATCACAATGGAAGTTGAAGCGAGAACTCTTGCACGATTCCAGGCTCTGGACTTCAATGGCGATGGCGGCGCTTTCTGCCTTGCTTGCGCTGGGACTGATCTCAACCGTGCGACATTATGCGACCGACGCACTTCCCAGTCACTTATCGCACGCTGATTCGTCGCCGGCTTCGAACTTGCCTCCGGCCGCCAAAGTAGCTCCAGTGAAGACCACGGCTAACCGGGCTCACCCCATCCAAAGAGTTAGCCAGGCTCGATTGACTCAGCCCAAGCGCATAGATAGAGCTCCGGTCATCAAGCCGACGCCCCGGCGTAGCGAGGATGATGACTATGTGGCGCGCGATACCTACGTCTATTACGGCAACAAGGCGAATGGTTCGCGCTGATCGCTAGATCACGCAGTTACTTCAGAGTTACAAGGCGATCCACGAGTTCTGAATAATCCTTCTTTTCGAGGCCGTGGACCTCGCGATTGTAGTCGTCCACCTTGGACGAATAATTCATCGAGCAGAATTTGGGGCCGCACATCGAGCAAAATGCAGCTTCCTTGTAGTAGTCGTCGGGCAGAGTTTCGTCGTGCATGGCGCGGGCGGTTTCAGGATCGAGCGACAGGGCAAACTGTTTTTCCCAATCGAACTTGTAGCGGGCAAAACTCAGGGCGTCGTCGCGGTCCTGCGCTCCTGCACGGCGGCGAGCCAGATCGGCAGCATGAGCGGCGATCTTGTAGGCGATGATTCCGTCCTTCACATCTTTTTCATTCGGAAGTCCGAGGTGCTCCTTTGGAGTCACGTAGCATAGCATCGCAGCGCCGTGCCATCCGATCATTGCAGCGCCAATCGCAGAGGTTATGTGATCGTACCCCGGAGCAATGTCGGTGACCAGCGGACCGAGCGTATAAAACGGAGCTTCGTAGCAGAGCTCGCGTTCCTTGTCCACTTGCTCTTTGATCTTGTCCATGGGGACGTGGCCCGGGCCTTCGATCATGACCTGCACATCGTACTCCCAGGCCTTTTTCGTAAGCTCACCGAGAGTCTTGAGTTCCGAGAACTGGGCTTCATCACTGGCGTCGGCAATGCAGCCGGGGCGCAGGCCGTCACCGAGCGAGAATGAGACGTCATACTTCGCAAAGAGTTTGCAGATCTCGTCAAAGCGTTCGTAGAGGAAATTTTGCTTGTGATGATGGGCCATCCATTGCGCAAGAATCGCACCGCCGCGGCTCACGATTCCGGTGATTCGCTTTGCGACCAATGGCAGGTATTGAACCAGCACGCCGGCATGTATGGTCATGTAATCCACACCCTGCTCGGCTTGCTCGGCGATGACTTCGAGCATGATGTCAGCGTTGAGGTCTTCAATCCGCTTCACCCGCGAGACGGCTTCGTAGATGGGTACGGTGCCGATCGGAACCGGCGAATGGCGCAAAATGGCTTCCCGAATTTCGTGGATGTCGCCGCCGGTCGAGAGGTCCATTACCGTGTCGGCGCCGTAGTGGACAGCAGTGTGCAGTTTCTTAAGCTCTTCATCAACATCAGACGTGACCGCGCTGTTACCGATGTTTGCGTTGATCTTACAAAGGGACTCGACGCCAATGCACATGGGCTCAAGTTCGGGATGATTGATGTTCGCTGGAATGATCATCCGACCGCGAGCAACTTCGTCGCGTACCAATTCTGGGGCAACCTTCTCGCGCTCGGCAACATACAGCATTTCTTCAGTGATTACGCCCTGGCGAGCGTAGTGCATCTGCGAGAAATTGCCGTCGGCGTTTTCCGATTTGCGGCGCGTGATCCACTCTGCGCGGAGAAGGACAGCGCTAGTTCCGTTGTGACCATTTCCGTTGTTGCCATTAGGGGAAGGCATGACTGTCCTCGAGGTGAGCGTTAATTCTTAATTATACCCGCCAGGGAGCGGATGCTTTGGAGCACTTGCGCAGCTGCCGATTTGAATATTTCCCATTCTCTCTTTGGTTGGTTGCTTTCTCGCCTCGTTGAGCTCTGACCCTCCGCGTCATAAAATTTCTGGAAAATCTTGCTTCCCTCGACCGTTGACAAGAGTCTAAGCTATCGTCTTGTCATTAATTGACAGGAAAGAGTCCAGATGGGAAAGCCGACAGATCTGGTCCAGGGAACGCTGGACCTCCTGATTCTGAAGACGGTTGCACTCCAGCCGATGCATGGCTGGGGAATCGCGCAACGGATCAAGCAGGTTTCGAAAGAAGTGTTGCAAGTCAATCAGGGCGCGCTCTATCCGGCATTGCATCGGCTGGAGCAACAGGGTTGGATCCAATCGAAATGGGGAGAATCAGAAAATAACCGTCGCGCCAAGTATTACTCGCTCACTCGAAATGGAGCTAAATGCTTGCGGCAGCAACAGGCCCAGTGGAGCCGGCTCTCGCTGGCCATTGACCTAGTGCTTAACACAACGTAATGGGACGAGCAGCCATGCGCTGGTATTACAAATTGCCGCTCCGCTTGCGTTCGTTGTTTCGGAACCAACAGACAGCGCAGGATCTCAGTGACGAAATCCAGTTTCATCTTCAACATCAGATCGACGAATATGTCGCCCAAGGAATGGACCCCAAAGAAGCTCGACGCGCCGCGTCACGGTTATTGGGCGGGCTAGAGCAGATCAAGGAGGAATGCCGCGAAATGCGTAACGTGAGCTTCATTGAGAATTTTTCCCAAGATATTGGCTTTGGATTCCGGATACTGCGGCGCAGTCCAGGTTTTTCCGCGTTGGCGATCATTTGCCTGACCTTGGGGATCGGGGCCAATGCCGCAGTCTTCAGTTGGATCGAGGGGCTGCTGCTACGTCCGTTCCCGGCCGTGGCCCACCAGGAGAGGCTGCTCGTCCTGGTTGGAAACAATCGCGTCGCCGGCGACAAGGCAGCCAGCGGGTCCAATCCGGATGTCTCATGGCCCGACTTTGTCGATCTTCGGAACAACTGCAAACTTGTCGACTTCATTGCCGACAAAATCATGGGAGCGACGCTCAGCGTCGGTGACCGGGCCGAAAAGGTGACCGGGAGCATTGTCTCGTCCAATTACTTTGACGCGCTCGGAGTCCGTCCCTGGCTGGGACGTGGCTTCGCGCCCGCCGAGGAATCGGGACGCAACGCCCATCCCGTGACCGTGATCAGTTACTGGATGTGGAAAGAGCGCTTCCACAGCGATCGAGAAATCATCGGCAAAACTCAGCTGTTCAACGGTGTATTGCACACGATTATTGGCGTAGCGCCAGAAGGGTTTTACGGCACCTTTGTGGGCTGGCCAATCCAATTCTGGGTTCCAATCTCGATGCAAGAGATCTTTGAGCCGGGCGGATACAAACTCGAGGATCGTGGCGAGCTTTGGATTGAAGGTTTCGTGCGGCTTAAGCCAGAGGTGACTCCTGAGCAGGCGCAGGAAGAGATTTCAAGTGTGGCGAAGCGATTGGAAACCGATTATGTGGCGACCAACCGCGGTCGTGACATCAAGGTCTTGCCATTGTGGAAAGCGCCATTCAACCAAGCCAGCGAGCTGGCACCGATGCTCAAGATCACGATGGCAGTAGCATTTTTTGTGCTCCTGATCGCATGTGCGAACGTGAGCAGCTTGCTCCTAGTCAGATCCTTGGGGCGAAGGCAGGAAATGACGGTCCGGCTTGCAATTGGCGCCAAGCGCGGCCGGCTCTTGAGGCAACTGCTCACTGAAAGCCTGGTTCTGTCGATGTTTGCCGCAGCTGGCGGACTCTTGCTTGCATACTTATGCCGCAACTTGCTGGTCGTATTCTTTCCATCATCGGGCAGCATCGTCGCCAATCTTAAAGGCGAACTCGATTGGCGCGTGCTCGAGGTCAGCGCCGGTGTTTGTCTGGTTTCGACATTGTTATTCGGACTCTTTCCAGCGATTCAGTCCAGCAAGCTCGATCTTGCGAGCGCTCTGAAATCGGAATCGGGAGCGGTTTTCGGGGCTCGGGGACGATCTAAGGTCCGCTCGGGCTTGGTCCTGGTCCAGGTATCGTTGAGTTTCATTTTGCTGGTGGGAGCGGTTCTGTTGATTCGCACCTTACAGCAAACGCGCACCGCCAGTCCGGGCTTTTCGACGGATAACGTGCTTACGACCGGGGTCGATTTGGTGTCGGCGGGCTACGACGCGCAACGCGCCATGACCTTTGATGACGAGTTGATTGATCGCGTGCAGGCGATCCCCGGGGTTGACTCGGCCGCGTGGGCCCGGGTCAGGCCGTTCAGCTATATCCCTTTTTCGTCGGCTCCAATCGCTGTCGATGGTTATCGGCCAGCCCCTGACGAGCTACCAACCGCCGACTATAACCAGGTCGGCCCGGGATATTTCACTACCCTGGGAATTCCCCTTCTATCCGGTCGCGAGTTCACCCCTGACGATAATGAAACTGCCCCTCTCGTGGCCATAGTGAATGAAAAGATGGTTGCGCAATACTGGCACGGTGACGACCCGGTCGGTGAGCGCCTTCAAGTAAAGGGGCAATCGATGCGGGTAGTCGGTGTCGCGAAACTCGCGAAGTATTACACCTTCGCAGAGCCGCCGAAGGCATTCTTCTATGTGCCGCTGCGCCAAAATTTCTCGATTCGAGCCAGCCTGAACATCCGGACATCGGTGGCGCCCGCGACCCTAGCGGCGTCCTTGGCGCGCGAGATCCACGCGCTGGATGCCAATTTGGCGCCGTTCGAGGTGATAACCATGCGGGAGAGTATTAATTTCACTGCATTGGCATCGCAACGAGTCGTAGTGGCATTGCTCGGCATCTTTGGAGGGCTAGCGCTCGTGCTCGCTGCCGTCGGACTTTACGGGGTGATGGCATACGCGGTCTCGCAAAGCACACGCGACCTGGGTCTAAGAATGGCATTGGGCGCGGGTCGATCAAATCTGCTATGGCTCGTGCTGTCGCATGGTCTGGTGTTGACGGCAGGAGGAGTTGTTCTGGGCGCAGCGGGAGCGTTGTCGTTGACACGGCTAATCCAAAACCTTCTGTACAAGGTTAGCCCGCGCGATCCACTCGCGTTCGGGTCGGCACTCGTGGTGATGGCAATCGCTTCCACTACAGCCTCCTTGTTGCCGGCCTGGCGCGCGACGCGGACTGATCCCGTCCGGGCATTGCGAGAATAGTTCTTAAATCCGCACAGGCGCCAAATCCGCTGAGGCGTCGAGGTCCGATCTTTGAAACAGATTCAGCGGTTGACCTGCTACCTCGCTACTTCCCTTCTGTAGCTTCGGTAGGCTGGATCGCCCGCACGGGCCAGGTCGCGCTCACGAATCCGATGGCATACACCATGCCGATCACGGAAAATCCCGCCACCAGATTCCACTGCGCTACGGCACCGACGAGATACGACTGCAAGACCTGAAGGCCATCAAACACCTTTCAAGTCTCTAATTGACATCACCGGTAGCGCCACGTAGAGTTTAGCGGCCCTGGCGTTGGGCCCATGGTATGCAGTGCGATCTCCTGGAGGGCCGATCTATGCGAGCTTCTGCCTCTGTACTTTCAGTTTCCGCGCTGGTTTTCATCTTTGCCCTTTCTGTCGGAGCGAGGCAGGAGAGCAAACAGAGGGCCACAGATCCGTCGGGGTTCACGAGCACCCAAACCTTCGACTCGAGCGGCGGGTTTGTCGCGGTCACCGATAGTCTGGACAAGACCACGCACGCGGGACAGAGCCCCGCGAACGCAACCGATTCCTCAGCGGAAATCAGTACCCAGGTGCCGACTGCGTCGATGTCAGCAACCGCGGTACCGATAACCATTCACGTTCCGGCCGATCAACCTACTATCCAGGCAGCGATAGATGTTGCGCTGAATGGGGACACCGTACTGGTTTCGCCGGGCACGTACAAGGAAAACATTGATTTTCATGGTAAGGCAATCGCGGTAATCAGCCAGAACGGACCGGCCGTGACTAGCATCGACGGAGGCAATCTCAATACGGTAGTGACTTTCGACACCTCGGAGGGACTAACGTCGCAGCTAAGGGGCTTCGCAATTCGGAATGGCTCGGCGTCGTTCGGCGCCGGTATTAACATGCTGGGCGCATCACCCACCATCGTTGGCAACTATTTCGTCTCGAACAATGAGGGGTCGGGTGGGTATGGAGCCGCGATTGGAGGTAATGTGTCTTCTCCCGATATTGAGAGAAATGTTTTTTGGAATAACACCTGCGACACGCAGTTTTTGTCGGGGGTCGTGAGCTTTATCAACGGATCCTCCCCGCTCATAGTAAATAACATTTTTCACGACAATACGTGCCGAGCTATTAACATGACTTTGCCCCAAGGCACTCAGCCGAACGTGATCAACAACACGATTGTCAGGAACAGCGTAGGAATTCGCGTGGACGCCAGAATAGCTACCGCACAGCAGGTTTATGAGAACAACCTGCTGATCGCGAACCAGGTTGGCCTCGAAGTTGACTTCTTAAGCCCTGGCAATGAGCCGACCTGGAAAAACAATGATGTTTTCAATAGCACGACGAGCTACATGGGGATCAATGACTTGACAGGGAGTGCGGGCAATATCTCCGTCGATCCTCACGTTCTCTCGACTACGAATTACCATCTGCAGACTGGCTCGCAAGTAATTGATGCAGGGGATAGCTCTGCGCCTGGACTGCCGAGCACCGACTTCGATGGTTTTCCTAGGGTTCGGGGAGGTGCGGTTGACACCGGAGCATACGAGTTCTTCCCAACCAGCATTTCGTTGCAGCCCTCGAGCCTCACATTTTCGACCCAGTTGATCGGGACGAGGAGCACGGCTCAACCGGTAGTGGTGATGAATACCGGCCCAATGCCTTTGTTTCTTAGCCTCAGCGTCACCGGTGATTTCTTGCAGAGCAACAATTGCCCCTCCCGGGTTGCACCCGGAGCGAGTTGCACTGTTAACGTAAGTTTCAAGCCCACCGCGGTAGGCGCGCGTACAGGTGGGTTGCTCCTCGCGGATAACGCCAGCGCCAGCCCGCAAAACGTGTTATTGGCGGGCACCGGTCAGGGATTTCCGATCGTGAGCCTCTCGACTACCAGCTTGGCCTTTGGTGTCCATGTGCTCGGCACCACCAGTGCTTCCAAGAACTTGGTCTTGAGCAATACTGGAACCACAGCGCTGGTCATAAGCAGCATTGTCGCGTCAGGAGATTTCACAATCCCGGCGAACACCTGCAGCGGCAGCCTGGCGCCAAAAACAAACTGCACGATCAGCGTGGCGTTCAAACCCACTGCGGTGGGAACTCGTATCGGCACCCTCACCATTAACGACAACGCAAGCGGGAGCCCCCACTCTGCGAGCCTTGGCGGCACCGGTAGTGCCGTGACGCTGTCACCCTCGGCCCTCAACTTTTCGCCACAACTCGTGGGCACGACCAGTGCCGGCCGCACGGTAACCGTGGCCAACCACAGCACGGCGAGTTTGAACTTTACTGGAATTACAATCGCAGGCACCAATGCTGGCGATTTTGTCATAGCTTCGAAAACGTGCACCAGCAGTTTGGCAGGCAACACAGCTTGCACGGTGACGGTGAGTTTTCATCCCTCGTTGATTGGCCCTGAGAGCGCTACTCTGAACTTCTCAGACGATGGAGGCGCCAGCCCGCAAATTGCGCCTATGACTGGAACCGGGACGGTGGTCACTTTATCTCGAAGCAGCATTGTCTTTCCGACACAAAGCGTAGGAACAACCAGCGCGTCGCAATCGGTAACGCTCACTAATCATGGTGCGACCGCCCTGCATATCAATAGCGTTTCTATTGTCGGGACCAACGCGAGCGATTTTCTTATCTCGTTCGACTCGTGCCCTCCGGATTTGGTCGCAAATGCGGGCTGCACAGTCAGCGTGGAGTTCCATCCGACAGCTGTAGGGACGCGTACAGCGTCATTGGCCTTTTCGGACAACGGAGGAGCCAGCCCACAACTGGTAAAACTGACGGGAACCGGTCAGTAAGCGGCTTCAGCACTTCTGTGGCACCCGCCGCTAGCCCATTACGGAATGATTCGGGGTCAGTATGACGGCACTGGTGTAAGGCCCGTCCCTTAAGTCGCAGTTCCCGAATCACGGGCCATTCGTAGACAATCCCCGGCGCGTAACGGTCCCCGCGGAGCCTGACCTGTCACCTGCCCACCTAGTTCGGCTGCGAAACCTCGGCTGGCTGGACCGCCCGCACGGGCCAGGTCGCGCTCACGAATCCGATTGCATATACCAAGCCGATCACGGAAAACCCAGCAACCAGATTCCATTGCGCTACGGCACCGACGAGATACGACTGCAAGACCTGAAGCACGGTTCCGGCAGCGTAGAACGTGTTTTGCACTCGTCCCATGAAATGTTGGGGAATCTGCTCCATCAGACTCGTGTTCATGGCAACGCCGGTGATGCCGCGGCCCGAGCCCATGAGCGCGTAGATCAGAACTGCGAGCATCAGGACGGGAGCAAGCGGGGCGGCGGTCATCAGGACTGCCAGCATTCCTAGCGAGATTGCCATCGAACGGCGTGCTCCGAATTTCTTGATGAACATGGGGGCATAGAACGCGCTCACGAATGCGCCGATTCCCCAGCCACCATTCAACCATCCGTAGCCGACAGCGCCTTTGTGGAGTATCTGGTCAGCGAGCGGCGCAGTAACTACGACTCCGGTCATCATCGCGGAGAGGAACAGCGCCCAACTGAGGCCTAGCACTGCGATTTCGCGATGTTCGCGCAGGAACTGGACACCTTCGCGCATCTCGCGAAAGAACTTTTGGACCGCAGTTTCAGCCGCGATGATGTCTGCGTGCAACTCGGCTGGGCGTGGGACAACGTGGCGGCCTTTGCGCACCGCGAAGTAGCAGAGAAACGAGACTACGTAGGTGCTGACGTCAATCAGCAGCACTCCGCCGAGGCCGATCTTGTTGTATGCAAATCCAACGATCGCGCCAGCGATGAGCCAGCCTCCCTGTACTCCGGCGAGCAAAAACGTATTAGCGTGGACGAACTCGTCTCCCGGAGTCAGTTCCTGGATGAGCGCAGTGATGGTGGGCCAGAACTCGCCTTAGCCGGCGGCGACCAGAGTGTTCATGGCGTATAGCTCCCAGACTTTTGCTCTTCCGGCAAAGGCGAGAATGGAAACTACAAGGATGACGACCGCGCGAGCCGCGTCGAGCATCATGACCAGTCGGCGGCGGTCCTCGCGATCAATGACTACACCTGTAAAAGGGAGCAGAAGAATCGCTGGAATGGTCTGCACCACCGCCAGGGTCCCAAGGGCAACTGCCGAATGGCTCGCTTGCAGAATGTACCAGGCGACCGCCGCGGCGTTCATTCCGCTTCCGATCATGGAAACCACGTTCGCAGCGAAAACGAAACGGAGCCCCTTCTTCTGCAAAATCGAACGCATGAGCTACTCTAAGCGATGAATGCAATGGTAGCCAAGCAGAAGAATTTGTTTTGCGACTTTGGGGAGTGCAGCGTACGATTTAGTCAGGGAGCGGAGAGACGCGCAGCGGAGAATCTGGCAGGACTTGGAACAAACAATTCGGGATTATTTGGACCGACTTAGAAAGGAGAATGAAAGGGGAGCCGCAAGAGCCAGAAGACCCGTATTCGTACGTCACTGCCCCCAAGAAGCCGCGTCCGCCCTCGCGCAGCACCAATGCCCGGAGGAATAGAAACCTCACCGCGGACTCAGCAGCCACTGAGAGCCGCGACTAAGAATGGCGCTTCGGGAATCTCCAGTTCAGTTGCACGGCTTTCGCCTCCCAGAGCACGTAAACGATCAGCATCAGCATTACTGGCTCAATCGGGGCCTTGTAGCGTGGGAACGGATTTACCAGGTAATACGGCAACGGATAAATAAGGAGAACCGGGACCAGCAGCCAGCGGTAACGATTCTTGTTGCGCAAGGTCAGGAATAGTCCCGCAAACGCAAACCCAGCCGCCAGCAAAAATTCCACATGGCGCGCGACCCACAGATCATATCCCGCGACAATCGTAGTCTGTGGCGGAGCTGCCCAGAAATACCAAATACGTTGCATAGTGAACAGTAAAAATTTCCCCAGGTGTTCGCGGACAAACTCACGCACCTGCTGACTTTTCTCGTCCATGAAACGGATCTCGCCGAGTTCCTGAAAGCGGCGCATGGAAGCCGGGTCATTGCCGGGATGCTCATTACGTGTCCAAAGACCAGAGGATGCGTTGTTGTTGGCCTCGTGCAACTCAAGCGGGAGATTGTCGCGGATGAAAATAAACCTGCCAAACATGTGATAGTTTCGCAGCGTCCAGGGAGTTATGCAGAGCACGACAACCACCAGACAAAGCCCCGCACCGGAGAGCCGGCCGGAAGACCTCGGAAGCTGATACATCAGCCAGGCGAGAAAAAATGGGAGCAAGATCACCACTGCGGTGTTCGTCAGCGCAATCAGACCCCAGAGCAGGCCAAAAAGAATCCAGTCGCGACGGCGCGCGAGATCAGCATCGGCTATGCGGATGGCGAGCCAGAGAGCCAGGCTCAAAAGGAAAGTCGTGAGACTCGCCTCCCAGACCACTCTCACAGGCCAATAAATAAGATACGGAAATACCGCCCAGGTCCACGCGGTCACGCGAGCTACTCCAGGTCCGTAAATCCGGTCCGCGATCAGGTAAAGCGTCCAGCAAGTGAGCGCTGCAAAGACGCTGTTAAAGGCGAGAATGACCCATGCCGAGGCCGGAGTGTAAATCCCGAACATTTTGAACACGCCCGCTAGGACATAAGGATAGACCGGTGCGGTCCAGGCGCTGGGGCCGGAGTTCAAGTCGGTGGGCGAGCTGAATCCCTGGCCTTGAGCGACCGAGCGTGCCAGTCGCCCCATTTCCCAACCAAACTGAAAGTGGTCACGGCGGGGAGTGATCCGATAGGTGTGCCCGATGGTGATGACTGCCAATCGCAGCAGGAATGCGACCATCACAATGAAGAAGATGGAGCGGTAGAAGGAGCGCCGATCGCTCTTTCCCAGCACCTGCCCCTGAGCGTCCTCCTCCGTTGCTATCTTGGCTTGATCCACCGCCCAGACTACAGCAGCGCAGGCCTGATTCGCCAGATTCTGATTCGCCATTCCCAGATGAGCGCGTCTGGGTTACCCGAACCACGGCAGTGGAAGAGCAGGTTCGGAGAACCAACTTGCGTGGGAAGGTTTTCAGAGCTACGATTCGGCGCGCAGGTTTGGAGGTGTGCTATGAACCGTCGGCGTGTTGTGGTTCTTGCGTTGGCTTTGCTGATGTCGTCTCTCGTTTACAGCCAGGTAGACAAAATTGTGATTCCCGCCGGCACGCCCGAAGACCAGGCGTTGAGCGCTATCAACAACGAGCAGGATGCCCAGAAAAAGGTTTCGATGTACGAGGAGTTTCTAGAGAAATTTGCTTCCAACCCAGTCGCGGTTGCATATGGTAACTGGCAGTTGTTGCAGTATTACCAGGGTACGGGAGATCTGCAGAAGGCTCTGGCGTATGGCGACAAAGCCGCGGCTGCAGCTCCGCACAACATTGATATTCTCTCTTCGCAGGTTGATGTTGCGCAAAAACTGAAGGACAACGCCAGAATGTTCAAGTACTCGGTGCAAGGTGGCGAGGCCTATGATTCGATCGAGAAGCAGCCAAAGCCAGCCGACGTGAGCGACCAGGACTTTGCCTCACAGGTGGCCTCGGAGAAGGAAGCGAACAAGAGCGCTTACGACTTTTTTGGAGATGTCGCGTTCGTAGCCATAGCCAACGAAACCGACGCCAAGACTCGTATGGATTACATCGAGCGTTTCACTCCGACGTTCCCCGATTCGAAGGTGCAGGAGCAGGTGGCATCGTACGCAATGCAGTCGCTCTACGAACTCAAAGACAGTCGCCGCCTGATTGCTTATGCCGAGAAGGCGCTGACGGCAAACCCGAACAACTTGCCGGCACTGCTCTTGCTGGCGAACTCATACCTGGACAGCGGCGAGCCAGGCAGTTCGACCAAGGCGGCGACATACGCACAACGAGCAATCGTGGCGGCGAAAGCGGCAGATCCGGCGGCAGACCGCTCACGGAAAGTTTCCGCTGGTGCCGCCCACTTAGTTGTAGGACGGGCCTATATAAAGCAAGAAAAGACAGTGCAGTCTATTCCGGAACTGAAGTCAGCGATCGCGTTGCTCAAAGGACAAGACGAACAGCAGTACACGATAGCCGCCTATTACCTGGGCTGGGACTACGCCAAGCTGGGTAAGCTCACTGAGGCCAGAACAGTCCTGGCGGAGATCGCGGCCACGCCGGGCCCAGTGCAGCAACTTGCGAAGGACCTGCTTACAAAAGTGAATACGGCGCGCGCGGCAGGAAAATAGAGTTCACTTACCCGCTAATTCATCCGACAAGAGGTGGGCTTTGAAGGCAAGGGTGTGCGCCCTCGCCACGTCCCCCGAATCTGAGGCAGCCTTCGCCTGACGCAGGTAGCTGTGGATCTGGTCGAGCGTACTCTGTTGGGCAGGGTTAAGCGGACGGCCTGCAATCCTCTTCAAGTTCGCATCGGTGGTTGCCAAGAGCTGAGTCGTGTTTTCGCGCTGGTGCAACGCCTGCTCCTGGCTCATGCCGGGTGAGAGTTGGGGGGCATCGCCTTTTGCGCCACCGTTCCGCACGACGACTTTGCCGGATTGAGATCCAGCCGTCGCTTTCTTGACCACTCTTTTTTTCTTTCTGAGGGGCTTTTGCTTTTCTGGATTTTGAGTGGGGGGTGAGGTCTCTGGTGGCTTGGCGGCGGGGAGGCTCTCTTGTGGAGCCGGTGTTTCGGTTTGGGGCGCAGGTGCCGGTGAAGTTGGAGCGCTCGCCGACGGCTGATCTTTATTCTGATCTTGATTCTGGTTTTGGCTTTGATCCTGGTCTTGCTGGTTCTTTTGCCTTTGGGGACTGGCGAGTGATGAACCAGGCATTATGCCGGGAGACGACAGTAGAACGGCAAGGATCCAGAAGCTTGCAAACAGTTTCATATCAGCTCTTACCAGAGACGGCTTCAGGTTCCGATGTGACCTCCTCAAGCGATGGTAAACGCGTCTCAGCCAAAGGCAACCGCAGCCGGAAGGTGGTTCCCTTCCCTTCCACCGATTCGAAATCCACCGATCCATAATGCCACTGCATGATCTGATAAGTCTGGGCCAGCCCGATTCCGCTGCCGGTCTTTTTGGTTGTGAAATATAATTCGAAAATTTTGTCCTGGATGTTTCCGGGGATGCCACAGCCCTGGTCGCGGACTTCAATCACGATCGTCTCTTCATCGCGACGCGCTGTGATGGCCAGGGTCCCGCCGTTGGGCATGGCCTGAACACCGTTCAGCACCACGTTCAGCATCGCTTGTTTGATGAAGTCGATGTCGATTTTGACCGGAATCGCATCATCAGGCATTTCGCGCACCAACTTGACCCCGTGTTGCTCGGCATCAGGAGCAGCCAGCAACGAGACTTCATCCAGGACCAGACGCAAATCTGTTTCCTCCAGGTGAAGGTCGCGGGGGCGGGTGAAGTCCACCAGGATTTGCACTACCCGGTCGAGACGATGAATTTCGCTGTCGATGATGTCCACGTGGCGGTTCGTATCCGGATCAATTTGCTGGAGCTTGTTTCGCAGCAGTTGCAAGTGAAGAACGATTGCGTTAATCGGGTTCTTCACTTCATGGGCAACGCCACGAGTCACGCGGCCACTGGCGGAAATCCTGCGCGAGAGTTCGATCTCATCTTCAATGCGCCGGGCGGATTCAGCATCGCGCATGGTCAAGAGCGCGCCGATTTGAGTGCCCCTCTCCTGAATGAAGTCGAGTGAAATCTGGACGCGGCGGCCGTTGGGGGTCTCAATCTCGTGCTGCTCGACATTATGGTGGAGGCGGAAGGCGTCCAGCATGGATGCGCCAAGTGCCGACTCGGGCGAGAAAATCTCTTTCACTGTGCGCCCGAGGAGTTCGCCGCGCGACCTGCCGAGAAAACCCTCGATGGCAGCACTGACCAGCACGACACGGGAATCCCGTGTGAAGAGCATCAGCCCGTCCTGCAGGCTGGTCATGATCTGGTCCACATTGCTCTTTAAAGCGGAAAAAATTTCACGCGCATCGCGCATTTGTCTGCCCAGGTGGGCAATCTTCAGGCTGACAAGTCCGTATTCATCATGTCCGGCCTGCGCGCTCAAATCACTTCCGTCGCTCTCGGCCATGCTATCGAGACTTCGGTTGATATTTTCCAGAGGGCCGAGTGCCACGCGGGAAAGACCTGCGGCCAAAAGAAGCGAGCACAAGACTGCCATCCCTGACAGCACGAGCGCGCGTTGCAACCGCGGCGTGAGCTCATTGCGCAGGAAAACCGTGGAAACCCCCACATGAATGCTGCCAAAAGCGACTCCATTCAGGAGCAAGGGAATGCGGACGTCGTACACCGTCGGCGGGTTGTAAACCAGTCGCAGCTTACGGCGAAAGCCAGGGTTTTGAAGCACCGAGAAATCCGGCCGCTCGGCAATTTTCTGACCGACGAGATTCGGATCTGTGTCCAGGATGGCCTTGCCGTCCGGGTCAAGAATGGCTGCATCGTAAATCGTGGGCCAGCTTCCCACTACTGAGTCCAACATGGTATTAAGATCGCGATCCGTTCCCAGGTAGTAAGCAATACCGCGGCGAAGGGATTCTGGATTGCCCGTATCGACACGAGTGCTGCTCAAATCGGGAGCTGCATTTGTAGCGAGATAGGCCAACTGAGAAGTGAGATAAGCGGCGGTATCGTGGGAGGTCGTAATTCCCTGCTGCAGTATCTGAGAGATGTAGAGATAGGAAGCCCCAGAAACCAGCGCGGCCACCATAAAGGTGATCGCTAGTACGATTTGGGTCCTGCGGCGCATGAGAAAACTGCTATGGTTCTTTCACTTCCTCCGCTTCTTCTTTTTCTTCTTTTTCCTGACGGCCCGCGCCGTCTGATCCAGAACTGCCGTATTCCTTCAGTTTGTTATGGAGCGTCTTCAAGCTGATACCAAGGACCTCAGCTGCCCTGGTCTTGTTGTTGTTGGTGGACTCGAGAGTCTTGATAATCAGCTGCCGCTCGGCCTCGCCCACGGTGGTCCCGACACCGACGCGAATGGAATCTGCATCATCTGCCGAGGGCCGCACCGGAGCGTGGCCGAATCCTGGCGGCAGGTGCTTGGTCTCGATCACGGGCCCTTCGCAGACAATCACCGCGCGTTCCAATGTGTTCCGCAGCTCACGCACGTTTCCAGGCCAAGTGTAATTTCGAAAAGCATTGAGCACGGCTTCGCTGACGGCGGCTACGCGGCGGGTGTGTTTCGTGTTCACTTCTGCGAGCAGGGCCTGCACCAGGTCAGGGAGGTCCTCACGGTGCTCGCGCAGCGTTGGCATGTGAATGTTAAAGACGTTCAGACGGTAATAGAGGTCGTTTCTCAGCTCGCCACGAGCAACGGCTTCTTCAGGCACTTTGTTAGTTGCAGCCAGGACGCGAACATCCACCGTGGTTTCGACTTTGCTTCCCAGGCGCCGCAATTTGTGGTCCTCAAGGACGCGCAACAGCTTGGCCTGAGTGGCAATTGGCATCTCGCCGATCTCGTCGAGCAACAGGGTGCCGCCTTCGGCAAGTTCGAAACATCCGGTACGACGCTCCAGCGCGCCGGTAAATGCTCCCTTCTCGTGGCCGAAAATTTCGCTCTCGATCAGGGTCTCAGGAATGGCCGCGCAGTTGATTGCAACGAAAGGCTTGGGACGGCGCGGACTGAGTTCGTGAATGGTGCGCGCCACCAGCTCTTTGCCTGTCCCGCTCGCGCCCGTAATGAGCACAGACGCAGTGCTCGGAGCCACTAATTCCGTCAGCCGAAAAATTTCCTGCATCTTCTTGGATGGCCCAATCAGCGACCCGAGCGATCCGGCGTCCCGCAGCTTGCGGCGTGTGACTTCCAACTCAACCCGCGCGCCCAGCAGCGCGGATGCATTTTGCAGAATCGTGCGCAGGCGGCTGGTGTCGATAGGTTTGGTGACGTAATCGTAAGCCCCCATGCGCATGGCCTGGACTGCACTGTCGATAGTCCCTTGCGCGGTCACCACAATCACGGCAACAGTCTGGCTGTCAGCGGCAATCTTCTCCAGCAACTCCAGGCCGCTCATGCGCGGCATTTTCAAGTCAGTGATGACAATGGAGGGAGACCAGATGGCCATCTTCTCGTGGCCGTCCTGGCCGTCTTTCGCGGTTTCCGCGGAATATCCCCAGGAGGAGACCAGCTCAGCCAGGCCAGTGCGCTCGTTTTCTTCGTCTTCTACGATCAGTACCTTTTCGTGGCTCATGTTAACTACTCATTATTCAGTCTAGCTGTTGCTCGTGCAAGCGGGAAGGCGGGTTTGAGCCGACTCACTAGGCCGCGGGCCGGAGCATTTCGGCAGCCATAATTTAGTATGGATGCACAAACTTATGCCTGAAGCACCTTTGTGGGGGGCCGAAAACCAGTCTGCGCGGCTAGCGGAACTGACCGCCGGCACCGAAGACCGCGCGAAAGAGCTTCCCCTGCGCCGTGATGTCCGTTCGCTTGGCATCCTGCTGGGCAGGGTCTTGACCCAACAGGCAGGTGAGCCGCTCTTCAAAACTGTGGAACAACTTCGGCGGCTGCTCATCCAATCTCGCGCACATGCGGCGCGCTCCCAATCCAGTAGCGAGGAAATGCAGGAAGCCCGCAGCATTGTAGAACGACTGAGCGTTCGCGAGGCATACCGGGTGACGAAGGCGTTCGCAATCTATTTCGAACTCACCAATCTGGCAGAGACGAACCATCGCAAGCGCCGGCGGAGAGCTGGGAAATTTTATCCGGAACAACCGCCCCTTGCTGGCTCCTTCCGCGGGACGCTGCTCAGAATCCGCGATTCAGGTATGGGCGCAGATCAGGCTCTTGCCGCACTGGGCAAGGTAAAAGTTGTGCCCGTGTTTACGGCACACCCGACGGAGGTCGCGAGGCGCACGGTGTTGCTAAAACGAAGGCGCATTGCCAGGCAACTCGAACTGCTTGATCGCTTGCCGCTGCCGGGTGTCGAAGCATTAGCTCTGGAGAACGCGATTGCGGCTGAGATTACTGCGCTCTGGCAGACGGATGAAGTCCGGGTACAAAAGCCGCAGGTGACCGACGAAATCCGCATGGGGCTGGACCACTATCCCATGTCCGTCTTCGAAAGCCTGCCTCGCCTCTATGCTGAGATCCGCGAATCGTTCCTTGAAGTTTATGGTAAGGAATTGTGCGCAGACCAGGTGCCACAAGTTCTTTTTTTTGGATCATGGATTGGTGGTGACCGCGATGGCAACCCCTTTGTCACAGTCGAGAGCACACGTGAAGCGCTGGACAGGGCGCGAAACACAATCCTTGCTCACTACCTCTCTGACATCGAGCGCGTCATTGAACAGCTGAGTTCATCCTGCCGGCAGGTTGCGGTGTCAAAGGAGTTTCAGGACAGGCTCCATGAATACGCTGAGCGCTTGGGGGAGGAGCCTGCGCGGTTGGGGCGAATCTCAAGCACTGAACTTTATCGCCGCTTTCTGAGCTTTGTCAGCGTGCGGCTCCGCCATGCGCCCGGTAGGGCAGCCGCGACAAACGCGTACAGTTCAGCAGATGAATTTGAGGCCGATCTCAAACTCGTGCGTCGGAGTCTCGATCAAAATCTGGGCGCGGACTTGGCTCGAATTTTGATCGACCCTCTGTTGCGAAAAGTCCGTACTTTCAGTTTTCACCTGGCGACACTTGATGTTCGCCAGCACGCTGCCGTTCATAAGCAGGCATTGTGCGAAATTCAGGCTTCAGACTCTGGGCTCAAAACTTCAGACACATCGCCAGCCAATGAAGCGCTTCAGACTTTCCGGAGCATCGCCGATTGCAAGAAAACTTTTCCGGCAGCAGCGATCCGGAACTACATCATCAGTGGCGCGGAGTCCGAAGAAGATATCTTCGCAGTCATTCAGCTTGCGGAGCTTGGCGGGGTCCACGCCGGCGCGTCCGGCGATGATCCAGGGTTGATGCCAGTGCCACTCTTCGAGTCCATCCAGGCGTTGCGTGCTTCTGCGGGAATCATGGAAAGAGTGTGGAGCAATCAGGATTATCGTCGTCTACTTGATTCCTGGTCAGGCTGGCAGGAAGTGATGCTGGGATATTCCGATTCCAACAAAGATGGTGGAATGCTTACCAGCACCTGGGAGCTTTACAAAGCACATCGGGCCTTGCATCAGGCGGCCCGCAAGCACAACGTCAAGTTGCGGCTTTTTCACGGACGTGGAGGAACCGTGGGGCGAGGAGGCGGGCCTACCCACGCTGCGATTCTGGCACAACCGGCTGGCGATTTTTCAGGCGAAATTCGCATTACCGAGCAAGGAGAAGTGCTCAATTGGAAGTATTCCGATTCCGTACTCGCGGAGTGGAACCTAGAAATCATGATTGCCGCATGTCTGGAGGCGCTGACTCGCCCCGGTGGCTTGTCCGCCGATGCAGACAAACCCTGGGCAACCATCATGGAACAGATGTCGGCGCGGGCGTTTGCTTTCTACCGGCAAAACATCGCGGAGAACGCAGATGTTCTCGCGTACTTTGAGCAAGCCACTCCAGTGAACGAACTGGAGCATGCACAGATTGGCTCGCGTCCAACCCGCCGTTCCGAGAGCCGGCGGTTGCAAGACTTGCGCGCCATCCCGTGGGTATTTGGCTGGATGCAGAGCCGCCACGCGCTTCCCGCCTGGTTCGGCGTCGGTTACGCGCTGGAGCGCTTTGCCTCGCAGGGGAAAGAACAGGAACAACACTTGCGAGAGATGCTGGCGCACTTCCCGCTGTTCTCAGACCTCATCCGGAATGTTGAGCTGGCAATGGCAAAGGCGGACCTGGCTATCGCCCAGCTTTATGCGTCGCTGGTGCGAGATGAAGCGCTGCGGGAGCGCGTGTGGGGAATGATCGCTGAGGAATTCGAGCGCACGCGGCGCATGTTGCTCGTCATTAAGCAGCAGGAAAAGCTCCTGGAAAACAACGCGGTGTTATCGCGTTCGATACGGCTGCGGAATCCCTATGTTGATCCGATGAGCCTGATTCAAGTGGACTTGCTGCGCAGAAAACAACTCGGGGATAACACTGAGGAATTGAACTACGCACTTGGGGCCACGATCAATGGCATCGCAGCCGGGCTGCACAATACGGGTTAGAACGCCGCGTGGAGAAAATATTCCGCTTTCCTGTTTCTAAGGCTTTCTTCTTAGAATCGTTTACAAAACTTTTACACGGAAGTACACATCTACTAACGATTTTTGTTGCTTGCAAGTAGATGCCTGCCTACTCTCGTTCGGAGTTCCCTACCATAAATGCTGGAGAAGTTAAGAAGATGAAACCGTATTTCCTCCCCTTTTTGCTTATTGCAACATTGGCAACCACAACCTCTGCTTATGGCCAAAAAACAGTCTGGAATTTGCAGGCGCAGAAAGGTTGGAGCGGGTATAGCCTCCTGCCTACGTCGTACGCTATCTGTGGTTCTTGTACGCCCAGCGGCCCGAGCCTGACGTATTCGCGCACGCCAGGTATTTCGTCGCCGTCACTGAGTGGGAGTTCTACCAAGCACTCGATCGGAGGCACGCTGGCATATTCCGACACTTTGTGGAACAACCACATCATCGGAAACTTCTCGTCGCAGGGGTTGTTTGATGTCAATCATACCCTCGTTCCAACCCTTCATAATTTTATTTATGACGTTTACTTTTACGCGACGAATCTATCGCGCTCACAAGCGCTGGAGTTCGACATCAATCAGTTCACCGGCGGCAAGGCCTTCATCTTTGGCCATGAATGCCGCATCGCAGGTGGGCACCAGTGGGATATTTATAACCCCGCCACCCACAAGTGGGTCCCGACCGGGGTTTCATGCTATCCAGTGAGCAATGCTTGGAACCACGTGGTGTTAAAGGTACAGAGGACGTCCGGCGGCCACTTGCTGTTCAAATCCATCACCCTGAATGGAAAAACCGCGACTCTGAACATTTACGAGTCTCCCAGAAGCACGAGCTGGAGCGCCGTAACCATTAACTATCAACAGGACGGAAACACATCCCAGCAGTCGTACTCTATCTGGCTTGACAAGCTGAAGTTCACTTACTGGTAGGAAGTACTTTAACAAGAAAACAAAAAGAAGCGCCTTGCTGGAGTAAGGCGCTTTTTATATGGGCTGTTGGGAAGCTCACATTTGGTAAGATTGAGATTATCATCGTGGGCAGTCCCCGTGAATCAGGTCGAGACTGTAGAAGCATTAAGTCCTGCTTCTACATTCCGTCCGGTTTCTCGGCCAGCAAACGTCAGGAGCCGCAAATGCCGATTTTCGAATACATTTGCAAAGAATGCGACCATCAATTCGAAGCTCTGGTTTTCGGAAATAAGAACGCCTCCTGTCCTAAGTGCGGTAGCAAGAAACTGGTTCAGCAGCTTTCGGTCTTTGCGGTTTCTGCCCGAAGTTCGTCCAACGTGCCCGCGGGAGCGTGTGGCACTTGCGGAGATCCCCGCGGTCCGGGTGCATGCTCTATGCCCGATCTAGACTGAAGGTCATTCGACTGATCGTAAGTCGCTGAATACCGGGCGGTTTGCTTCAGCACTCCAGTACCCTCGACGAGATAACTCGGGTAAGTTTCCAGAAGCTCTCTCCTCGCGCACAATTGTGAAAGCTTGCAGCATCGGGGAGGAACCATGGATCGTCGCCAGAGTCCACGCGTTGAAGTGCAGTTGCCGGTACAGGTGTGGGGGCTTGATGCGTACGGTCAGCCCTTCACAGACTCGGCAGTGGTGACCAACATGAGCACCGGCGGCTTGGTGTTGCAGGGGGTTCGGCGGCGAATTCGTGCCGGGGAACTGCTGGACATCCGCATCGGTGACGAGAGGGCGCAGTTTCGCGTCGTATGGGCTGGGGCCACCGGCAGCCGGCGAGCGGGTGAACTCGGAATGGAGCGAGTAACCGCCCAAACTTTTCTGCTGGATTCAGTGCTGATCCATTGTTCGCAAGCCGCTGCCGCCTGTTAAACGCGTGCTTGAAGTCTTCAACTTCCCGCGCCTCCCGATTCGCAGTGGGTATATTCTCATTTAGCAGTTTCTGCCAGAACTCAGATTTGCGCCTGAACCTCACTTCCTACTATTCTGCTCAGACACTTGTTATTCAACCCAGGAGGCGAGTTAATGCGGATGCTCTGGATCATGCTGATCGTTGCTGTGGTAATGGCTTCGGTGACGGCGGCACAGGAGTCGCGACCCCTTCATTTGATGCCCTGGCCGGCGAGTGTGAAGAATGCCCCAGGCAACGGAGAATTGGTCATCGAAACTTCGTTTTCCGTGGCTCTCTCCAGCAACGCTGACATACGCCTGCGCAAGACAGTCGCGATTTTTCTGAATGACTTACGGCGGCATACCGGAATGCTGTCCCTGAATTTCAGCGTGGTCGACCATTCCGAGAGCGCGAAGCTCCACGTCAGCGTTGATCATGCAATCAAGGAAGTCCAGGAACTGGGTGAGGATGAATCCTATACTCTGGAAGTCACTCCCTCCGGCTCGGAACTCAGCGCGCCTACCACGTTGGGTGCGATGCGTGGCCTGCAGACATTTCTTCAACTGGTTGAGATCACTCCCCAAGGATTTGCAGTACCCACGGTCGTAGTTCAAGACAAGCCCCGGTTTGCCTGGCGCGGGTTGATGATCGACTCCGGACGCCACTTTACGCCCGTGGATGTGATCAAGCGAAACCTCGACGGAATGGCTGCCGTGAAGATGAACGTTTTTCACTGGCATCTTTCCGAGAACCAGGGCTTTCGAGTGGAGAGCAAGCGATTTCCCAAACTGCACGAAATGGGATCGGATGGCTTGTACTACAGGCAGGATGAAATACGCGAGATCATCGCATATGCGCGCGACCGCGGAATACGTGTTGTGCCGGAATTCGATATGCCGGGGCACAGCACGGCGTGGTTTGTGGGATATCCAGATTTAGCCAGCGCGCCAGGCCCTTATTCGATCGAGCGCAAATGGGGAGTGTTCGATCCCGCGATGGATCCGACGCGCGAGAGCACCTACAAATTTCTCGACGAATTCATTGGCGAAATGGCCACACTGTTTCCAGACCAGTTCTTTCATATCGGCGGCGATGAAGTAAATGGCAAACAATGGGATGCGAATCCCAAGATCCAGCAGTTCATGCATGCTCATGGATTCAAGAACAACGCGGACCTGCAGGCTTATTTCAATACGAGGGTGCAGAAGATCGTGGCCAAACATGGCAAGACAATGGAAGGATGGGACGAGATTCTTCGCCCTGATCTGCCGAAGAGCATCGTGATTCAGTCGTGGCGAGGACCGAAGTCGCTGGCTGATGCCGCCCAGCAGGGTTATCGCGGGCTACTATCTTCCGGCTATTACTTGGATCTAATGAGCCCGGCCTCTGCGCATTATGCCGTGGATCCGTTTGCCGATGGCGTTGCCGGTCTCTCGGACGCAGAGAAAGAAAAGATCCTCGGTGGCGAAGCTTGTATGTGGGCAGAGCATGTTTCTCCGGAAAACCTTGACTCGCGAATTTGGCCGCGCGCTGCTGCGGTCGCCGAACGGATGTGGTCAGCGCAAACCGTCACCGACGTATCTTCGATGTATCAGCGGTTGGATGAAATCAGCGATTGGCTCGACGCTTATGGGCTAACACATAACCTGAACTATGACTTCATGCTGCGGCGGATGGCGGGATCGGAAAACATTTCGGCTCTGCGAACTTTGGCCGACGTAGTCGAGCCGGTCAAAGGGTACTCGCGATCCAATCTGGCCAAATCCGAGCCCACTGCTCTGGTTCCGTTGAATCGCATGATTGATGTGGCCCAGCCAGAGAGCGCGGCTGGCCGCCGATTCTCCGTGCTCGTTGATTCGTTTGTTTCCGGGCAAATCAAGCCTGGCGTGGAACCACAGATTCGCGCCATGCTGACCAAGTGGCGAGACAACGAAACCAATCTGCGGCCTTTGGCAGACAAATCGTCGTTCGTGCACGAAGTAGTTCCGATCTCGCAAAACCTCTCAGCTCTGGGAACCGCGGGACTGCAGGCGCTGGATTATCTGGATCGTGGGGAGAAGGCCCCCGACGGCTGGAAAACTCAGCAGCTCGCGCTTGTGCAACAGGCAAGTCAGCCCAGAGCAGAGTTGCTGCTCATGGTGGCTTCGCCAGTGCAGAAGTTGATTCAGGCGAGCGCCGGAGACAAACCAACGGACTTGCCGATTCCGAAGAGCGCCGTGGAATAGAACTTCAGCAGGGTAGAAGATCTCAGGCGGCAACACTCTCTCGGAGGAAACGTTTCGCACGCTGCCGCGCAGTCGGCTGAACGGCAACGCTCACTGGCCACGGTTCCTCGACTCCCATAAGCGCCATCGCACCGCCCACCAGCGCCATATTCTTGGTAAAGTTGACCATGTCGTTCATGCGCTGCTCCGGATTTTCTTGTTTCCAGTAGTCGTGCATGATGGGGGAAACACCAGCGAGAAAACCAATAATCGCGGCTGTGCCCAGCTTCGGTTTGATCCCAAGCAGGATGCTGGCGCCTCCCGCGATCAGCGCCGCGCCGGTGGCTTGAACTGCAATGTCGGCCTTGGGAACTTTTTTGCTAGCTGCATACTGCGCCAGCGCGCTCGTTTGCTTGAAATGATTGATGCCGCTGAAAAGGAAATAGCCGCCGAACAACAGCCGTCCGAGCAAGAATGGAACTCGCATCACTGCCTCCGAGGGACTCTTGGATTCGGCAGCGTGAACCGGCGTTGCCCCGCAAACTAGGGAGAAACCTCTTATCAGAACTCCTGCTAAACTTTTTGTTTGAGCCGCTCCATCGCAATTCAGATCGAAGCTCTCTGCCGTCACTACCAGATGGGGAGCGCGACCATTCGCGCAGTTGATGGCATCTCCCTGGAGATATCAAATGGAGAATTCGTCGCGCTGCTCGGTCCTTCCGGGTCCGGAAAGTCGTCTCTGCTGAACCTGGTTGCCGGCCTGGATTCCCCGACTTCCGGAAACATTACCACTGCAGGCAAGAAACTCGCTGGACTTTCACGTGAGGAGCTTGCGAAATATCGCCGCCATACCGTTGGGATGGTCTTCCAGTCTTTCAACCTTGTCCCGGCGATGACCGTATTTGAGAACGTGGAACTCCCGCTGCGTTTTGCTGAAGTGGAACGGTCGAAACGCCGGGGGCTGGTGACGAATGTGCTGGAGCGTGTGGGACTCTCCGATCGCATTCGACATCGGCCGGTTGAGCTTTCCGGCGGCGAACAGCAGCGGGTCGCCCTGGCCCGAGCGCTGATCAATCAGCCCGGCATCTTGCTGGCGGACGAGCCCACAGGCAATTTGGATAGCCGTACCGGGACCGAGGTCATGGAACTGATTCGCGGCTTGAACGAATCGTTGCATATGACGGTTGTGCTGGTCACGCATGAGCGCGACCTGGCTGAGAAATACGCAGACCGTCTGGTCTTTCTTGCTGACGGCAAAATAGTGGCCGATCAGCCGAGCACGACCAGGGCAATGGCGCGAGGTGATTCTTGAAGCTCTACGATTCCGTCGAACTTGCCGCCCGCAATCTGCGGGAATCGGTGCTGCGAAATTCGCTGACCACACTCGGCATTGCAGTCGGAGTTGCGTCGCTGGTGGCGATGCTCTCGCTCGGAATCGGCTTGCAGCAGTTGGCCTCGCGCCGGCTGCAGAAGTCTGGGCTGTTTGATACGGTCGTGGTCAGTTCACGGCGCGACCTCCGCAGCTTCAATCGCGAGCAGGAAGAAAATGGCCCGGCTCCGGCGGAGAGCCCGGATTTGGATGAAGGCGCGCGCCACCAGATTGAGAACTTGCCAGGCGTGGTCGAGGCTTATCCCGACTTGCGCTTCATTACCGAACTGCGCTTTGAAGACAAACCGCATCTGACCATGGTCTCCGGCCTTCCCTTCTCCGCTAAGGATAGCGACGGATTTGAAGGCATGCAGGGGAAATTCTTCTCTTCGGACGACGCGCATGAAGTTGTGGTGCAGAAAAGCTTTGCCGCGGAACTGATTGGGAAAACGGTCCGCGTCCCAGACGAGATCAGGGTTGCCGAAGTCGGAAAGCCATTGCTCGGCAAACAGTTGGTAATGCGCTACTCCGAACGCGAGTCCGCCAGCGGCAGCCAGGATTCCTCGTCGTATTCAGTGATCTCGCGCGAGCTGCCACTCACCATAGTTGGCGTTACAGACCTCGATCCCGACGCCATGCGAGGAGCGGCCCGGGCGCGCTTATTTATTCCCGAGAAACTGCTCGAAGGCATGCATGCCATGCAGGCATACGATACCCGCAGTTCGACACGCGCGGCATCGAGTGGGTCAACTTACAGCACCGTCGTTGCACGAGTAAGTGGCGCGGGCAAAGTCGATTCGGTGGAACAGGCAATCAAGAAGCTGGGCTTCAACACATTTTCGATTCTGGATGCCACCAAAAGCCTGCGCCGATTTTTCGCCATTCTCGATCTTTTTCTCGGAATCTTTGGAAGCCTGGCTCTGACGGTTGCATCCATCGGGATCATCAATACTTTGGTGATGGCGATTCTTGAGCGGCGCCGCGAAATTGGAATCATGAAGGCTGTGGGTGCGAGCGATGCAGACGTGCGTGGATTATTCTTCGCCGAAGCTGGAGCTATGGGGCTTCTGGGGGGGGTGTTTGGTGTAACTCTGGGATGGATTATTGGGCGAGTCATTAATTTCGGCACCAATATCTATCTTGCACGCCAAGGATTTTCGCCGGAGCATATTTGGTCTGTTCCTTTGTGGCTACTCAGCGGCGCGCTGGGATTTGCGTTCCTGGTCAGCCTGGTTTCTGGGCTTTATCCCGCATCCAGAGCCGCTAAGCTCGATCCGGTACAGGCTCTGCGGTATGAGTAACTCGACTCCTCTGTGCGCCTCTGTGGAACCTCTGTGTCCTCTGTGGTTGAAGAGATCCTTACCACAGACGACACAGAGGTTCCACAGAGGTCCACAGAGGGATAACAGCCAACGCCTGGGAAGATTTGCGTGTCTTGTTTTGCCGCTCTTCTCCCTTGTCTCTTCCTTTGCCCTGGGCCAGGGCCGGATCGATTGCAGCACCTTTCAGAGCAACATCCTGCATCGTGGCGTTCATTATTGCGTGATGCTCCCGCCCGGCTACGAGAAAGAAACCAGCAAGAAATACCCCGTCCTGTATTTTCTGCACGGACTGGGCGAAAACGAGCAAACCCTTCTGCGAACCGGCGGTTGGGGACTGATCGAAGATCTCCGGCAGCAGCACAAGATCGGAGATTTCCTGATGGTCGCGCCTGAGGGGCGAGGCAGTTTCTTCATAAATTCGGCTGACGGGCATGATCGTTACAGCGATTTTTTTCTCTCCGAGCTCCTGCCGTACATAGAAACGCACTTCCACGTGGTTCGCGACCGGAAAGCGAGAGGCGTAACTGGACTTTCCATGGGCGGTTATGGCGCGTTGCGACTTGCCTTTGCGCATCCCGAGCTTTTTGCCTCCGTGAGCGCGCAGAGCCCGGCACTCATCACCGAATCGCCGCGCGAAATGAATGCCGATCTTCGGGATGCCGGGCCTCTTTCCAACTTGCTGGGCCAGGTTTTTGGCAATCCGATCAATGGCCCGCACTGGCAACAGAATAATCCCTTCGACTTGGCGCGGAAGAACCAGGCACAGATCAAGACCGAAGCTATTTACATAAACTGCGGGCAGCAGGACGAATACGGCTTTGCAACTGGGGTAGCGAAAATACACAAGCAACTGCTCGCAGAGGGAGTTCGGCACGAATTTCATCTTTATCCGGGTGGCCACAGCGCCGACTATTTTCTTTCGCACTTGGGCGAGACTATCGAATTCCACTGGCACGCTTTCGCGCAAACGGCGGGAAAGGTAAGATGATGCGGGAGCAATGATGCGCAAAGCACTTTTACATTTGAGGAAATCCGATCCGGTAATGCGGGGCATCATCGAGCGTGTGGGCCCATTCAAAATGCAATTCGGCGAGCCCAAGTTTCACAGCCTGGCGGAAGCAATTGTTTACCAGCAGCTAAATGGCAAGGCTGCTGTGACTATCTTCAAGCGATTTGCAGCGCTCGCGGGAGATCCCTTGACGCCCGAGGGTATCTTGAAACTCACGCCAGAGCAGATGCGGTCGGTAGGTCTCTCCAAACAGAAATCGTCTTACTTGCTTGATATGGCGGAGCGCGCGCACCGCGGCGAACTGGACTTCTCGCGCCTGCCCGAAATGTCGGATGCCGCGGTCATCGAGCACCTTACCCAAGTAAAGGGTGTGGGCGTCTGGACGGCGCACATGTTCCTGATGTTCACCTTGCGTCGTCCGAATGTTCTGCCAACGGGAGATTTTGGGGTGCGCATGGCGATGTACAAGTACTATCTCGACAAGCGCGTGGCAAAGAACGGACAAGCAAGGCAGACCGGACAAAAGAAGAAGTCCAAGGCCAAGCCGCGAAAGATCAAATTGCCAAACCCTGAGCAGATGGAGAAGATCGCCAAGCGCTGGGAGCCATATCGAAGCGTCGCCTGCTGGTACCTGTGGCAGAGCCTGGATATCAAAACCATGTAACCCGAATATAGCGCGACCCTGTACGTTGTGCCCTGTGTGGTTAAATACTCTCGATGCCTGAACAGAAGATTCGCGTGCTGGTGGCGAAACCTGGCCTTGATGGCCATGACCGCGGAGCCAAAGTGATTGCGCGGGCGCTGCGCGATGCTGGCATGGAGGTCATCTATACCGGTCTGCGCCAGACGCCGGAGATGATCGTGAATGCCGCCCTGCAAGAAGACGTTCACGTCATCGGCCTATCGATTCTCTCCGGCGCCCATAATGCCATCGTCCCGCGCGTGATGGACCTGCTGCGCCAGAACAAGATGGAGGACGTTCTGGTGATCATTGGCGGGATCATTCCCGACCAGGACATCGACGCGCTGAAGAAACTGGGCGTTGCTGCCGTGTTTCAACCGGGCACGGCAATGGACAATATTATCCAGTTCATTCGGTCAACGGTTCAGTCCCGCGGCGTGACTGCGGGCGATTGATGGACTATCTCCCTGTCAATACCGCCCGCCTCCGGGAAGATCTTGCTAGCGTAATCGGACCCGCACCCTGGTACTGGCAGACCTTTCCACCGCTAACTTCCGCTGCCGGTCAGCGATTCGTATGGACTTATCATGGCGAAAGCGGCCCGCTTGCTTATCTGGTTTCGCTGGCCCTCGAGCGGGAGCCCGACAAACCGCGTTTGGCTCTGAACACCTATGCGCGACCTTTCTTGGTTCCTCCGACGCATCTGGGAGTCTGGTGCCCAGAAGGGCCGAACATACGGCTTACCTGTTTCGATCCCGACCAGCTCAAAGCTTTTGACTTCGCGGAAATTGCCGGGTGGTTCAAGCAATCGGCCGAGCGTATCTACTCTGCGACAGCGCCGACTGCGGATCTCGAAGTTCCAGCCTCACTTCCTCCGGGAGTGAACAAGATCGAGGTGCCATCCGCGTTGCAAACTGTGGAAGAACTGATTGCGCCGACAAGTTACCCGGCGGCGAGCAACGATGATCCAGCTTTTGCCATGTACGTTTTCTATCTCCGGTCCGGATTGGCGGAGGTGCTGCCGCAGCGTTGGCTTACCGCCAGTCAATATGAAGTCGGGAGGCAATGGATCACTCGGGCAGCGAGGGACAATGAATCGCAACGGATTTTTGGCGAGTGCTTCGGATCTGGAAGTTTTCTGCTGCAAGAAGACGGAGTACGACTTGAGCGCTGGCTCGACAAATGATGCCTGGGGCGGCCAGAGACTCAAAAACACACTGCGTTTGCGCCCTTCTGCTTCCCTGAGTTAACGTAGCAGTCGCGAATCATGGCTTCGGAAACGGCAATCCATTCGATCCTAACTACTCGTATTGATCCCACCTCATCGGGTTTCGAGGCCAACATGCGCTTCATGGCCGACCTAGTCTCGGCCATCCGTAATGAAGAGGAACAGATCCGCGAGGGCGGCGGGCCGAAGGCGATTGAAAACCAGCACACCAAAGGACGCCTAACCGCGCGTGAGCGCATTCAGCGGCTGGCCGACCCGGGGACTTTTTTCGAGCTCGGGATCTACGCCGCGAACCGCATGTACGAAGAGTGGGGCGGTGCGCCGGCGGCTGGGGTAATTACGGGGCTGGCGCGCATCGAGACCCGGCTGGTCATGATCATCGCGAATGACGCCACGGTGAAGGCGGGGGCTTTCTTCCCGATGACTTCCAAGAAAGTCATCCGTGCACAAAATATCGCCCTGGATAACCGTATCCCGACAATTTATCTGGTCGATTCGGCTGGCATCTTTCTTCCCCTGCAGGAAGATGTATTTCCTGACACTGACGATTTTGGCCGCGTCTTCCGTAACAACGCGGTAATGTCGGCGATGGGCATTCCCCAGATCGCTGCCATCATGGGCATGTGCGTGGCCGGCGGCGGATATCTTCCGGTGATGTGTGATCACGTTCTCATGACCGATGGCAGCGGACTTTTTCTGGCGGGCCCGGCCCTGGTGCAGGCGGCCATTGGACAGAAGATTTCCGCCGAAGAGCTTGGCGGCGCCGCCATGCATTCCGCGATCAGTGGGACAGTAGATTTCCACGAGCCAAACGATGAAGCTTGCCTCGCGCGCATCCGCTCCATCATCGAAAAATGGGGATACCGCCGGCAATCGCCATGGGAGCGTAAGAAGCCGGTGGCTCCGGCGCTGGCGGCGGAAGAAATTTACGGAATCTACGACTCGTCACCGGCTCGCCCTTACGACATCAAAGAAGTCATTGCGCGGATTGTCGATGCCAGCAAATTTGACGAATACAAGTCGGAGTATGGGAAAACCATCATCTGCGGCTACGCGCGCATCGGCGGTTTTGCCGTGGGCATTGTGGCCAACCAGAAGCTGCATGCGCAAGCCACTGATCATGAAGGCCGCAAACGAGTGGAATTCGGCGGAGTCATTTATACCGAATCCGCTGAAAAGGCCGCGCGATTCATCATGGACTGCAACCAGAATCTAGTGCCGCTGATTTTCCTCCACGACGTAAACGGATTCATGGTCGGACGCGATGCAGAATGGAGCGGAATCATCAAGGCAGGCGCCAAGATGGTGAACGCGGTATCGAATTCCATCGTGCCAAAGATCACTGTGATTCTGGGGGGATCGTTTGGCGCCGGGCACTACGCCATGTGCGGCAAGGCTTATGATCCCCGATTCATGTTTGCCTGGCCGACGGCTAAATACGCGGTCATGAGCGGTGATTCGGCTGCGGGGACGCTGGTCGAAATCAAGATTCGGCAACTCGAGCGCGGCGGAAAACAGTTGAGTGAAGAAGAGAAAAAAGAACTCTACGAATCCACTAAGCGTACTTACGACGAGCAGACTGATCCCAGATACGGCGCCGCCCGGCTCTGGATCGATAAAATTATCGATCCGATGGACACCCGAGACGCCATCACCATGGCGCTAGAAGCGGCAGCGTTGAATCCCGACGTACCAGAATTCAAAGTGGGCGTGCTGCAAACCTGAATTGGGAGATCTCTCCATCTGCCGGCATACTTCTGTCACATCCCCCGGTTACCGTCTACAGCTTGCCTGGGATTGTCACCTTCCCTGCCCTGTGCTAGCTTAGGTAGCAACTCACGCCTCCAGTACCCACAAAAGCGCGCCTTTTTGTGTGGCCCGCAAGCAGAGCGTGTCGGATAGGTGGTGCCATGAAAGATATAGTTCCAGCCGTGCCAGCCGAGCGTCACCTTGAAAAAGAAGGCTTCGCCAATCGCAAGCTAATCCGCCCATTGTTGAACCATTCCATCCATTCTGGCCCGAACCTGGGCGGTGCAAGGATGGGAGAGCGGCGGGAGCGCCCTGAACGTTCGCCAGACCGCTCGAACGGAGCTCGAAAGGCTCCGCCACCTGATCAGACCAATGCTGAAAATTTCTACTATCAGAAGCAGATGCAGTCGAAAACGCCGATGGTTATCGTGCTCTCTGACGGCGAAGAGATTCACGGCGTTATCGAGTGGTACGACCGGGTATGCATCAAGGTAAACCGCGTAGCCGCTCCCAACCTGGTGATTTATAAGCCTTCAATCAAGTATTTGTATAAGGAAGCCGAGGGAAGCAAATAACTCCAGCCGTCGGTCGTTAGCTCGTTCTGGCATACAGAAACTCAATTTTTGTGGGCCGTTGGGGCCCATCCGCGCTTCTTACATTCATTCTGCGACTAATTCTGCTTCTCTGCCGTCCTCTGAGCTAGAAAATCGTCAAAATCCCGAGAATTCGCTTGACGAGACGTTACTCATAGAGCAATATCTCTCGCATCCAGAGTTGCTCGCTCTTCCCCTCAGTCAACTCTGTGTTTTCAGGAATTAGAAGGATAGTTGAACCAGGCTCGCCCCAGGTATGGGCAGGAGTGTAACTGATGGGTACACCTCTCCCTCGCATTGTTTGTCTCTCGGTGCTGTTTTCGTTCTTGGCAGTCCTGGGCACTGCCCAGCAAGTGCCACCACAGCCGCTGATCACTCAGCCCGTGATAGAGAGCCAGCTCACAACGCTGACAGGGAATACGCATCCTCTGGCGCAACCGCAGTTTGACATCGGCGCCGCTCCGCCTGACCTACCCATGCAGCGCATGTTGCTGGTGCTCAAGCGCAGCCCGCAGCAGGACTTTGCGTTGCATAAGCTCCTTGACGACCAGCAGGACAAAGCCTCTCCGAATTATCACAAGTGGCTGACGCCCGATGAGTTTGGCGTCCAGTTCGGCCCCTCTGATCAAGACATTCAGCTGGTCACCGGATGGCTGCAATCCCACGGTTTCCAAGTGAATCGGGTCTCCCACGGAAGAACTGTGATCGAGTTTTCTGGCGCCGAAGCGCAGGTGGAAGAAGCGCTGCATACCACCATCCACAAATATCTGGTGCATGGTCAAGAGCACTGGGCAAATGCGAGCGACCCGCAAATACCAGCGGCGCTGTCGCCTGCGGTGGCGGGTGTCTTATCGCTGAATAATTTTCCTGCCAAGCCGATGCTGCATCTTCTTGGCACGATGTCGCGAGACAAATCCACCGGGCAGGTGACGCCGGTAAGGCCCCTGACCACCCTCAATGGCAATTGCGGAGTGCAGAACAACTGCTATGGAGTTGGCCCCTATGATTTCGCCACCATCTATAACGTTGCCCCATTGTGGAATGCCTCTCCAGCGATTGACGGCACCGGTGAGACGATCGCAATTGTCGGCGAGACCGACATCAATCCCCAGGACATCGCAGATTTTCGAAATTTCTTTGGCTTGCCGCCGGTGACCTTAAATGTGATCCACGACGGCCCGGCTCCAGGAATTTTGTCCGATGGCGAAGAGACAGAGTCCGACCTGGACGTTGAGTGGTCGAGCGCAGTTGCGAAGGGAGCGACCATCGATTTTGTGGTATCGCAGAGCACGGAAACGACTTTGGGGATCGATCTCTCGGCCTTGTACATAATTGACAACAATCTGGCTCCGGTAATGAGCGAGAGTTATGGGTTCTGCGAGCTGGGTCTGGGCACGGCGGGGAATCAAGGTTTCAACGCGATGTGGCAGCAGGCGGCGGCGCAGGGCATCACCGTGATGATTTCTGCGGGGGACAACGGAGCGGCGGGCTGCGACAACTTCAATGCTCCGGGCCCCGCACGATTTGGTTTGCAAGTGAGCGGGTTTGCTTCAACGCCATTCAATGTGGCGGTCTGCGGAACCGACTTTTTCGATTTGACCAACTCGAGCCTCTACTGGAAGACGACCAATGCGACCACAACTCAGGCATCCGCAATCAGCTACATTCCTGAGACAACCTGGGACGATAGCTGCACCAATCCCGTATTCGGAACGCTGCTCGGGTTCAGCACCAACGCAGAAACCAACTGCAACAATTCCCAATTGATACAATTCGGCTTCGTAAATGTTATAGGAGGTTCGGGAGGCAAGAGCAATTGCACGGTTTCTGATGGGCAACACCCGTCGAGTTGTACCGCTGGCTACCCTAAGCCCCCATGGCAGGTGGCACCAGGAGTCCCGGCGGACGGAGTGCGGGACCTGCCCGACGTTTCTCTGTTCGCAGCGAGTGGATCGCCCTCCGGGAGCTTCTATATTGTTTGCGAGGCCGACCAGGTCTTCGGTAGTTCCTGTGATCCAACTAACCCCAACACCCAGTTTCTTGGCGTCGGCGGGACTTCCGCTTCTGCGCCCGCATTTGCTGGAATTATGGCTCTGGTCAATCAGCAAGTGCCGACACCGCATGGGCAAGGCAATGCCAACTACGTGCTCTACAAGTTGGCGGCACAGCAGAGCGCAGCGTCGTGCAATTCCAGCAATGGCTCCGGGTCCAGTTGCGTGTTCAACGACGTCACCACTGGCACGATTGCCATGCCATGTACGGCGGGCTCGCCCAATTGCACGGTTCAGACTGCCGGGCATCAATACGGAATCCTGACCGGGTACAACACCGGCACCGGCTATGATCTCGCCACCGGACTCGGCTCGGTGAACGTGAAGAACCTGGTCACCAAGTGGAGCACCGCCACATTTCGCTCCTCGGCGACAACTCTTACGCTGGGCCCGCCCACTAGCGGTATCACGCACGGCCAATCGGTCAACGTGAATATCAGCGTGGCTCCTGGCAGCGGCAGCGGAACTCCCACCGGAGATGCCTCTTTGCTGACCAGCACCGGGGTCGGCGTGGATGGATTCACGCTGTCGAACGGAACTGTCTCGGGCACGACGGCCCTGCTGCCCGGCGGCACTTATACGGTGACCGCTCATTACGCCGGAGACAACGTCTTCGGCGGCAGCGATTCCGGCCCAGTAAGCGTCACAGTAGGAAGAGAAAACAGCAGCCCGCACATTGACTTGGTGACGTTTGACTGGAACGGAAACTTGCTCAGCAACAATGCAACGACAGCAGTTTATGGGACTCCAAACTTGCTAAGAGTTGACGTTTTTGGGAGTTCCGGCACGCTCTGTTTGCCGAATCCCCTGGGCGGGGCCGCTTGCCCGAGTGGCAATCTCACCCTAACCGACAACAGCAGCCCGCTTGACGCCGGGACCTTTGCTTTGAACAGCCAAGGTTACACCGAAGATCGGACGGTGCAGTTGCCGGGCGGAAATGATTCTGTAAAGGCACAGTACGCAGGAGACAGCAGCTTCAATGCTAGTTCGGCGACTAAAACTTACAGCATTACGCCAGCCCCGACGACGATAAGCGCTTCGCCCACCATATGTTGTTTGTCTGTCGGCGGCCAATACCAAAGTGGGGCTGTTATCCAATCGCAAAGCCTGGGAGTAACTCCGACCGGGACATTTACATTTCTTGTTAACGGAAGCCCGTCTGTCGGCAGCGGGGCTACATATTCGATTCCTCCTTCAGGCTTCCCGCCGATAGTGACTTACGGTACGAACTTCTTTAGTTCAAATTCCCCTTTTTCTAATCCGGGAAACTACACGCTAAGCGCTACTTACAGCGGAGATGCCAACTATCAGCCTGCAACTTCCACTTCCGTTACTGTTCGAGTCAAGTATCCGACGCCGACAATTAATCTCCAGGCCTCGCCAAATCCCGTAAATTCCGGGTCCACCACGAATTTGGTGGCCACGGTATTGGGCTCCAGTTCGACAATTGCACCGACGGGGACGATTTCGCTCGCGGGCGCGAATACTGGGAACCTTTCAGGAAACATTTCGTACGCAACGATTAAAGATCCGAATACAGGAAACCTGGATCTGCAAGGCACAATCGCCATCACACCTCAATTTACTGACGGCTATTTCGCAAACTACAGCGGAGACAACAATTACCAGTCGTCTGGCAGTCCGTCCGCGAGCATCGTCACCGTAAACGGGACTGACTTCATCTTCACGGCGAAACAGAGTTCCTTCACTGTCAGCCCTGGTGGTTCCGCGTTCTATTCTCTCTTCGTCGGTTTTCAGTCTGGCACAGCCCCGGTAACGTTTGGTGCGACAGCATGTTCCGGCCTTCCAAACGAAGCCACTTGCGTTCTTTCGCCTGATCCAATTTCTTCCATAGGCACTGTCAACCTAACAATTTCCAGCACCGCGCCGCACTATTCCGCCGTTGTCAAAAGCTCGGCTCGGAATTCTGGCTATCTCTGGCTGTCGCTGGTGCCGCTTTCGGCGATTGTTCTGATTACATATCCTCGCCGCCGCAATTGGCGGCTGATACTTCGTGCATTGCTCACTGGCCTGCTACTGTTGGGCCTGGGCTGTGGCGGGGGCGGTGGAGGAGGCGGTGGCGGTGGTGGAACACAACCGGCGGCGCCTACAAGTCTTACGGCCACGGTAGTTTCTTCGAGCCAGATTAACTTGGGCTGGTTCGCATCGGCCGGTGCTACAAGCTATACCGTTTACCGGAGCACGACCAATGGCTTCACGCCGTCCTCATCGAATCAGATTGCGAGCACAAATCAATCGTCATTCTATCCGGATTCCGCAGTGTCACCTTCGACCACCTACTACTACCTTCTGAAGGCCGCCAACAGCTCCGGCCTTTCAGGTCCTTCGAACCAAGCCTCAGGAACCACCCCGGCATTTGATCCGGGAACCCCTGCTGGCACTTATAACATCACCGTAACCGCCACGAGCGGCGCGATTAGTCACAACGTGAATGTGACGCTTGTAGTGCAGTAAAGATGAGTTCGCTGAAGCCAAAACGAGTTGCCGTGGTTAACGGCAGCTCGTAATTGCATAAAGGCTATTTCGGGCCGGCCATCCGCCGAACCCCGCCGCGCACAATGCAACCCTCACCCTTATAGTCCAATGAACTCGCGCTGTCGCTCTGTTCCGGGAACCTCGGGATAGAAGTAGCCATGCGTGTGCTCCTCGAAATCTTTGGCCAGACCTCCGTACGCTGAAAGTGCAATCACCGTGTGGCGAGACACAAAACGATCTCCAGAAGTGAGTGCCCGCAGAATGGCTCGGACGGTCGGCAGCAGATTGAACGACGGCAACAGCAAGAAGTGCATGCGGGAAAATTCCTCGACGGGCTGTCGTTTAGTATCAGCCCGGTCGAGGATGGATAGCTTACTTACCAGAACTGCAACTGTCCGCGACCTTTTTGATCGAAGTCACATTCAGTGTTTTGGCGGCGTTGGCGCTGGCGCCTGCCGAGGCCCCCGCTGGCGTCCCGCTTGCCGCTCCGGAGCTGGTGTCTCCGGCAGCGCTGCTATCCGAACTATTGGCTGCCGAAGCCGACGCCTCTGCTCCCGTTGTGCCGGTAACTTCGACTTCCTTATTTACGTTTGCGCTGAGTTTGGACTCGTCGCCCTGTAGTTGATACATGACGCCGGTCGAGTCGGTCAGCATGTAATTGCCACTGCTTCCGCTCAAGCAGCCCTGGACTGTATTGCTGCCCGCGGACGCACTTGCGTTGTCAGAGGGGCTGCTGGATTGCGTGTCCTGGGCAAGCGCCAAGGCCGTAAAGAGCACCAGCAACGAGCTCAGAAGAATTGCTTTTTTCATAGAGATATCTCCTTTCTTCTAGACAGCTGTTTTGCTTGACTTTTAGAAATCGCGGCAGCGGTCCCGGTTGCTTCCCGGGGCTGATATATCGGACGCGGAAGATACTGTATGTCCAGCTCTGGTGCCCAGAAACTCAAATTCTTATTGAACTCTGCGGCTGCTCTGCCCGTATAACCAAGCAGCGGTTCGCACGTCCTATAGCTGATCATCCGCTCAGGTATCATGGGTATGGGTAAAGATGCGTGTTCTTTTGGAAATTTTCGGCCAGACCCTTCGCACGCTGTGGGCGCATAAGCTGCGTTCATTTCTTACTATGTTTGGGATCGCATGGGGCGTGGGCTCACTGCTCTTGCTCGTGGGATTGGGCGAAGGCTTTCGCTCCGGAAACAGGAAGCAGTTTGACGAGATCGGCGAGAATGTGATGTTCGTCTGGGGAGGGCGCGCCCCAACCATGAATGGCAGCTTCACTAGCCTGCGCCAATATTACCTGACTTACCGCGACTATCTTGACATCGTCGCCAAGTGTCCCGACGTGAAGCTTGCGGCTCCCGTGATCTCGCGCGGCGACGTTCGCGCCGTGAGCGATTATTACCAGAGCAGCGGCCAGCTTCTGGGCGTCCCGGCGAACTTTAATGAGATCCGCTACCTCCCTATATCAGAAGGCCGGTGGCTAAACGACCTGGACGTCGCTCAGAAACGCGCTGTCGTGGTTATTGGGGACGAAGCGAGGCGCGTGCTGTTTCCAGGCTGGCCCTCAGTGGGAAGCACAATTCTGCTGAATGGAGTCCGATTCCAGGTAATCGGCGCGCTCAAGCGAATCGGTCATGGCGAGAACAACACGCGGAATTTGCAAATTTTCATCCCTTTTTCCGTGATGCGCGAGAATTTCCCGCCGCTGAAAGTCGGCGACATCGATGACGCAATCTCGTTCGTCAACTATCAGCCCAAGATGCGCGATCTGCACGAAACCGCCAAGCAGGAAGTACATAAAGTCCTGGGGACAAACCACCGTTTCGACTACACCAATCCGGATTCGTTCGACGAGTGGGACACCATCCGCACTGTGGACGCCATCGGCAAAATTTTTGACGCCATGAACGTGTTTCTGGGCAGCGTAGGTCTGGTCACTCTGGGGCTGGGCGCCATCGGCATTATCAATATCATGCTGGTTGCGGTGGCAGATCGGACGCGCGAAATCGGACTGCGAAAGGCGCTAGGGGCCACCAGTCGCAGCATCTTATTTCAGTTTTTTGCCGAAGGCGCATTCCTTACACTAATCAGCGGCGGCGTCGGAATGGGTTGTGCCGCAGGGTTCATGGCACTGTTAGCGCTGTTGCCGCAGCCGCCGGGTTTCGATACTCCCCGGCTGGTCCCCACGACCGCCGTGCTGGCCATCGGCTCGCTGGCATTTGCCGGCATTGTTGCGGGACTCTATCCGGCACGCAAAGCAGCTCTGCTGGAACCAGTCGAGGCGCTGCGAAGGGAATAGATGAAATACGACATCCTCATTCAGGCATACAGCGCCATGCGTCACGACTTGCGTAAGACGCTACTGACCATGCTCGGCATGGCATGGGGCATAGCCACAGTGGTACTGCTTCTGGCATACGGCGAAGGTTTCGGACGTGCGATTCGCAATATCTGGGACTCCTTCGGCGCGACCGCGGTCGGCATTTATCCCGGCAGAACTTCGCAGCAGGCAGGAGGAAACAAAGCTGGGGTGCAAGTGCGCTTCACCAACGAAGATATCGAACTCCTACGCAATGTCGTTCCTTTGGCCAGACATGTTTCCCGCATTGGTGAAGCCGATGGGACGGTGCAGAACGGCTCGCGCGCCTTCAGCCTGCACATATTGGGCATCGACCCGCCACTCGGGGACATATGGGCGTTAAACGTCGACGAAGGCCGGTTTCTCGATGAGGCTGACAACATGAGCCACTCTTATGCTGTTGTCCTGGGATCGGAAGCCAAGGACAAGCTTTTCTCAGGGATGCAGGCGATCGGCGAATCCATTCGGATCAACGGCGTGACATTCAAGGTCGTAGGGGTGCTGAAGCCGCGTATGCAGGAGGCGGACAACGACGACAACCGCGTCGTGTATGCGTCCTACAACTCCATGGATGTGCTCCGGGATAATCACTATCTGAGCGGAATGTGGTTGGACTCGATGGGGCTCGACCACGGCAAGATGACCAAGAGCATCCGTGAAGCGCTGGGACTCCAACACGGCTTCAAGACGGATGACGAACGAGCGGTGTTCGTATTCGACGCGCAGAAACAGCTCGAGCAGTTCAACGTCATCACGGTGGCATTGAAAGTTCTTTTGGCGTTCATCGGGACCATCACGCTGGGAATCGGTGGCGTCGGTCTGATGAACATGATGCTGGTCTCGGTTACCCAGAGAACGCGCGAAATCGGCGTTGAGAAGGCGCTGGGCGCGAGCAAGAGAGACATTCTCTTCCAGTTTCTAGCTGAAGCCATGGTGATTACGGCCGTCGGCGGTATATGCGGAATCCTGCTTTCTTATATTGTCTCTTTTTCCGTAGGCAAGCTCACGCTTTACAGCGCATTGGCGAAACACGCCGAAGCTGGCGATATTCGTCTGATCGTAGCCCCACAAGTGCTCCTGATCTCAACCATCATTCTGGCGCTGGTCGGAGTTGTCAGCGGCATGTTTCCCGCTGTACGAGCGGCGAATCTGGATCCTATCGAAGCGCTACGCTACGAGTAGAGACAGATTGCAGATTTCAAATTGGGGATTGCAGATTGGGGATTTCAGATTGCAGATTAAAGACGGTTGGAACTAGCAGGCGATCTGAAGGTGAGGTAATTGGATGGATCTGAAATCTCCAATTTAAAATCTTCAATCTGAAATCGTTCTCTCAGTGTCCTTTCGTGGTTAACGCCTTTAGATTTTGATCTCCGCTAAAAACTTCGGCGGCTTCCTCGCTTTCACCGATTGCTCGAAACCATAAGCAATCTTCAGCAGCACCGGTTCGCTCCAGGCGCGCCCGAAGAACGAAATCCCGACTGGGAGCCCGAAAATAAATCCTGCCGGCACGTTGATGTTTGGATACCCAGCGACCGCCGCGGCATTCGAACTACCCCCCACGGCATGATCGCCGTTTGCGAGATCGGTGATCCACGCCGGCCCCCCTGTCGGGGCCACGATCGCGTCCAAATGGAACTTGTCCATAACTCCGTCTATTCCATGCTCACGTGACAGGCTGTGATTCGCAGCCAGTGCAGCGACGTACTCTTTGTCGGTGAGTGGACCTTTCTCCTGAGCTTTCAAAAACAGGTCCTGCGCGAAATATGGCATCTCTTTGTCTTTGTTCTTCTCATTGAACGCGATCACGTCGGCGAGCGAGCGTACCTGCGCATCCGGACGCGACGCCAAATAGGCGTTCAAGTCCGCTTTCAGTTCGTACATCAGCACCAGCAACTCGGTGTCATCGAATTTTCCGTGAGATTCAAGGTCCGCAGGATCAGTGATTATCGCGCCGGCGGACTTTATTTCTTCGACCAGATGGTTCATCAGTTCGTCGACCGCATCATTGAATCCGAAGTACTTTCGCGCCACACCGATGCGCGCGCCGCGCAGCCCGTTCGGATCAAGAAACTGGGTATAGTCTTTTTGCATCTTGCGGCCAGTTTCTGCAGTGGCGCTGTCGCGAGTGTCGGGCCCCGCAAGAGCGCCGAGAAGAATCGCTGCATCACGGACCGTACGCGCCATCGGCCCGGCCGTGTCCTGGCTGTGGGCAATGGGGATAATTCCAGCGCGGCTGATGAGACCCAGCGTCGGCTTGATCCCAACAATCCCATTCGCTGACGATGGGCAAACGATCGAGCCGTCCGTCTCCGATCCCACTGCCACGCTGCACAGGTTCGCCGAAGTGGCTGCTCCCGACCCGGAACTCGATCCGCAAGCGTTGCGGTCAAGCGCATACGGATTCCTGGTTGGTCCACCGCGTCCGCTCCATCCGCTGGTGGAGTGACTGGAGCGGATGTTCGCCCACTCGCTCAAATTTGTTTTGCCAAGGACCACCGCTCCGGCATCGCGCAGCTTCCGCACTACACCCGAGTCCTGTGCGGGCCGCGAACCAACCAGTGCCAGCGAGCCTGCCGTGGTCTGCATGCGATCGGCGGTTTCGATGTTGTCTTTGATCAGTACCGGAATTCCGTGCATTGGCCCGCGTGGTCCCTTTGCCTGGCGTTCCTTGTCCAGCGCTGCCGCAATGGCCAGAGCCTCGGGATTCGCCTCGATCACGCTGTTGAGCGTCGGGCCTTTCTTGTCGATTTCATCGATTCGTGCGAGATAAGTCTGGGTCAATGAGTGGGCGGACAGTTCCCCAGACTTCATTCGCGACTGGAGGTCCGAGATCGTGACCTCCTCAAACTCAAACCGTCTGCCTGGAGCAGAAGCCGGAGCGGAAGCCAGTGCACGTCCTGGGGAGAGGGCCGGAACCAGTGCCGCACCCGCTCCGAGGGCGGTAGTCCGCAAAAGGTCGCGCCGCGAAAGTCCTTGATCCATGCTGCCTGAAACTTTTCTGTCGCCCAAGTCGTACCTCCATTGCGCCGTTGAAACTGTCGGACGAAATTATAGGTCCTTTATCGAACCTGCTCACGATTTTGATTTCCGTGCGTCCAAGCCATCGGGTTAGTGTCTGTCGAAATAGCCTTGACATTCTCTTTAAGACCGGATGACAACGGCCCCTGCAAAGCTGTTAAAATCGCACGTTTGTCGCTGGCTGGTCACATGAATGTTACCAGCCATCGTTTCTCGAAGTCCGAATATAAGGAGCGCTCATGATTGGTCTGAAGACGTGGTTTGTCCTTTTTGTGATGGCGTATTCCTCGATCGCATTCGCCCAGGAAATGCAGGAAGGGCGATTGATGCGCTTTCCCGACATTTATAAGGACAAAGTAGTTTTCATGTATGGCGGAGATCTTTGGCTGGCCTCAACTTCCGGAGGTGTCGCCCGCCGCATCACCTCTCACGCGGGGCGCGAGCTGTTTCCGAAATTTTCGCCTGACGGAAAATGGATCGCCTTCACCGGCCAGTACGACGGCAACTTTAACGTCTATGTCATGCCTTCCGATGGCGGGCAGCCTAGGCAGTTGACGTTTTACCAGGGCAGCGCACAACCGTTGAGCGACCGCATGGGAATCCACGACGAAGTGGTTACCTGGACTCCTGACAGCAAAGGCATCGTCTTTCTTTCGCGCCGCGATGCTCAGAATGGATGGATCAAGCGCCCGTTCACGGTCAGCATTGACGGCGGCTTGCCGCAGCCGCTGCCCATGGACCAGGGCGGACTGGTTTCTTATTCGCCTGACGGCACGAAAATCGCTTACAACATGATTTTCCGCAACTTTCGGCAGTGGAAGCGCTATACCGGCGGACTGGCGCAGTCCATCACCATTTACGATCTCAAGAACAATTCCAGCGAGGACATTCCCCACACGGAATATACGGATACATTCCCGATGTGGCATGAAAACATTATTTATTTCACCTCGGATCGCGGGCCTGAACATCACTTGAATCTTTACGCTTACGATCTTGGCTCCAAGCAAGTCGAGCAAATTACGCATTTCACAGACTGGGACGTAATGTGGCCGAGCCGCGGGCCTGACTCAATCGTATTTGAAAACGCCGGCTACCTTTATAGATACGATTTCCAGTCGAAAGAGCCCAAGAAGCTCAACATCTCGCTGCCCGCCGATCGCGCTCAGGTGATGAAGCACTGGGACAACGTAAGCAAGCTGGTCACTGATTTTGACATCGCACCTGATGGCAAGCGCGCAGTGTTTGCTGCCCGCGGCGATGTGTTCACCGTCCCCGCAAAAGAAGGAAGTATTCGCAACCTTACTCGTACCCCTGGAATCCGCGAACAAAAGGTTTCATGGTCACCGGATGGGCGATGGATCGCCTATATTACTGATCGCACCGGTGAGGACGAAATCTACGTCGCGCCTCAGGATGGTCTGGGCAAGGAGCAGCAAATCACCAGCGGCTACAAGGGATTCAAGTTTCCGCCGGCATGGTCGCCCGACAGCAAGAAAATCGCCTGGGCTGATAAAGACCTTAACCTTTGGTACATCGACGTCTCCGAGAAGAAGCCCATACAGATTGATCGTGCAAAGTACGCCGAGATCACGAATTACACCTGGGCGCCTGACAGCAAGTGGCTGGCCTACGACAAGCAAGAAGAGAACAACTATGCGGTCGTGCATCTTTATTCACTAGCTGACCACAAATCCAGTGCCGTGACTTCGGGCATGACCAACAGCTATAACCCGACGTTCGATCCGGAGGGCAAGTATCTTTACTACCTGTCAGATCGCGATTTCAACGAAGTATTGGGGAATGTTGATTTTGAGTTCGCCAATCCGAAGACCACTCGCGTTTATGTCGTGACGCTTAAGAAAGACGAAGCTTCGCCCTTCGGCGTGCAAAGCGATGAGACGGAAGTGAAGAAGGCGGAACCGTCGCCAATGACGTTGGAGCAGGACGCCGCTACCGACCCAAAGTCGAAAAAGGCAGCCAAGAAGGACGAGGCCAAGGGAACCGAAGACGACAAAGATAAGGCTAAAGACAAGGACAAGGAGAAAAAAGAAAAGGAGAAGCCAGTGGAGGTCAAGGTTGATCTCGATGGCATCCAGGACCGAGTGGTTGCTGTCCCTATGGATCCTGCAGTCATCCGCACCTTTGCTGCCGCCAAGGGCTTCCTCTATTACTCCACTGCTCCGATTCAAGGCCTTTCCGGGCCGGTTCCCGGAGAAAGTTCAGCCGTCCATACTTATGACCTTAAGGAACGTAAGGAAAAGACTTTGATCGAAAACGTCGAGCACTTCGCGCTTTCGTTTGACGGCTCAAAACTGCTCTACGAAGCTGCAGGCGGAGCCCCTCACGCAGCCCATACCTACGGGATCATTGACGCTAAACCTGGAGGAGAACCGAAGAAAGTCGGGGACGGCGCGCTCAACTTGAACGGCATGCGTGCAGAAATCGACCCCGCACAAGAGTGGAAGGAAATGTTCAACGAAGTCTGGCGGCAGGAGCGCGATTACTTCTACGAAGCTGCTATGAATGGTGTGGACTGGGAGAAGATGCGCGAGAAATATGCCCAGCTTCTGCCTTATGCCTCAGACCGTTACTCGCTTACATACATTCTCGCAGAGATGATCGGTGAGCTCTCCAACTCGCACACTTACGTAGGAGGTGGAGAGTATGCCGATCTGCATCCGGTGGATGTCGGCCTGCTCGGCGTGGATTACGAGCTCGACCAGGCTAGCGGCATGTATCGCATCAAGAAAATCTATCCTGGAGAAAACTGGAATGCCCAGCTACGTTCCCCGCTTACTGAGCCCGGTATAAATGCGAAAGAAGGGGACTATCTGCTCGCAGTGAATGGCCGTTCCCTGCGTGCGCCCCAGGATCCTTACGAACTTTTTGTGAATACCGCAAATGAGACGGTCACGCTCACCGTGAACTCCAAGCCAGCCGAAGAGGGGTCTCGCAATGTGCAAGCCAAACCGATTAACGACGAGTACAACCTGCGCGAGCTGAACATGATTGTGACCAATCGCAAGAAAGTGGATACAGCGACCGGGGGCAAGGTCGGCTACGTCTATCTGCCGGACATGGGCGGACCCGGACTTGATGAATTCGTGAAGCAGTATTTCCCGCAAATTCGCAAGCAAGGCATGATCGTTGACGTCCGCTATAACGGCGGCGGCTTTGTCGATGAACTGATCTTCGAACGTCTGCGTCGCATCCTCTCAGCCATGGATTCAGCGCGCAACTGGGAAAACAGCACTACTCCGCCGAACACCTTTGTTGGATCAATGGTCTGTTTAACCAACCATTACGCTGCATCTGACGGCGATATCTTCAGCTATGCGTTTAAGTTCTATAAACTTGGCCCGCTCATTGGCGAGCGAACCTGGGGCGGTGTGCGTGGCATTCGCGGCAACATTCCGCTGATGGATGGCGGCTACATCACTCGTCCTGAATTCTCACGCTATGGTTTGGATAGCAAGTGGATCATTGAGAATCACGGTGTCCAGCCAGACATCGTGGTCGAGAACCGTCCCGAGCAGGTGGTGAGCGGAAAAGATCCGCAACTGGACAAGGCGATCGAGGTGGTAATGAAGGCGATCCAGGAGAACCCGAAGAAGTTGCCGCCGCGTCCTCCGGATTTGCCTGCATATCCGCAAGGACCGGGTTAGATTTTAGACCGCGTGTGGGGCGGACATTTTCGTGTCCGCTCCCTGGCTTTTTCTGAATTCGATTTCGCTACTTCGGCGCAAGCCTTTTCCGAATGCGCCGGACTTCAAGGTAAGTCATGGCAGTCACCGCCGCCATGAAGCCGCCAAACATGATAAGCACAGTCATTCGTGACCTCAGTCGTTTATGAGCACGTCCGACCCCTCATCATAGAACGGAAAGCCTTATCTACCATTTGTCGATCTGGTTCCCTGCATCCTCCTAAGCTGATTGTTCATCTGACTGATTAGGGACCGAGACCGTATAATAAAAACTTCATGCCCAGATACTCAATCGTTATACCCCTGCATAACGAGCAGGAAAACGTCACCGACCTCTACGACCGCTTGAAGGCGGTTATGGAGACGAACGGGGACAGCTTCGAAATCGTTTTTGTGGATGATGGCTCGTCTGACGATAGTTTTCCCCTGCTGCGCCAGATCGCCGGCGTGGATAGCCGGGTAACGGTCGTGCGGTTGCGGCGGAATTTCGGCCAGACTTCGGCCCTGGCGGCTGGCTTCGACCATGCCCGCGGCGAGTACATCATCGCCATGGACGGCGACTTGCAGCATGATCCCACCGACATTCCTCTATTTCTCGAGAAAATCTCCGAGGGGTATGACATCGTTAGCGGGTGGCGCAAGCAACGCATCGACAATCTCTGGCTGCGCCGCATTCCGTCCCGTTGTGCCAATTGGCTGATGGCGAAACTCAGTGGCGTAGACATTCACGATTTCGGGACTACTTTCAAGGCCTACCGCCGCGAGATCCTCGAACAAGTCCCGCTTTATGGCGAACTACATCGCTTCATTCCTGCCCTGGCTTCGTGGCACGGTGCTTCGATCTGCGAAGTACCCATCCGCAATGTGAATCGCGAGCGCGGAAATTCACATTACGGCATTTCCCGCACTTTCCGCGTCTTTTTTGACCTGATCACGATCCGCTTCCTGCTGAAATATCTCGGACGTCCGCTTCACTTTTTCGGCACAGTCGGGATGCTGGGAATTCTCGCTGGAACGGGCATCACGTTCTGGTTATTTGTCGAGAAGTTTGTGCACCACACTCACGTCATGATGGAACACGGCCCGATGATGATTTTTGCGGCCGTGCTGTTGCTGGCCGGCCTGAACCTGCTGGCGATCGGACTGTTAGGTGAGCTACAAGTCCGCCATTATCACGAGCCGACTCGGCGGGCGCCATATTCGGTCGATCGCGTTCTCCGCGCCCACAGCGAAGAACAGAGCGTTCCTGAGTAGATTACCTGTAGCGCTAAAGTTCCTCCTGCAAACGCCGATCATGCAGTATGCTGCCATCCAAAATGACACCCTGCCGGCGGTTTCATTCATCAAGCCAGACGGTTTGCTAGATGGTCACCCAGCCTCGTCCAAAGTTGATCTCTTCGAGGGCATGGCAAAGAAGATTGTCGATCTGCTGCAATCCAAACCGAACGTGATGGCCCAGACCGCGCTCATCATCACCTTCGACGAAGGCGGTGGTTTCTATGACTCCGGATACATGCAACCGCTGGATTTCTTTGGCGATGGGCCACGCATTCCGCTCATCATCGTTTCGAACTTCACCAAGGGCGGCCACGTCAACCACACTTATGGGGACCATGTCTCGATCCTGAAGTTCATCGAGCGGAATTGGGGTCTGAGACCGCTGACGGTTCGCAGCCGGGACAATTTTCCAAACCCGGTTTCGGCGAAAGGCAATCCTTACGTTCCGCTTAACAGTCCGGCGTTGGGCGATCTGTTCGACATGTTCCATTTCGACCATCCTTGACAACAATGAGGGAATTCCACATTGTTTCGGTGTGGCGCAAGTCTGGCGGGCCTGCAAACAGTTCGCACTTGCAAGAGACGGGCTTTAGCCGCTGAGGTAGGTCGGCGGCTAAAGCCGTGCATTGTCGGCCGGGGTTTGATGCAGCGCTGGAAGCGCTGCTCCACCCAAAAACCGGCAGCCGTTGATGGAAGACTTTTTGAGATCGCAAATTGCGGCCTCAAACTGAGAACAGCAGCTCATTCGCGCAGGGCGGGCAAAGGCGTCCGCCCCACACGCTTTTCAGTTCACCCAGCCCGTTTGCTCCAGCGCGCGGATGTACTCGATGACTGACTCGCTCCAGCCATCGATGTGCGTCCATTTGCCGTAGCCGACGCCGTTCTTGTAGCTGGCTACGTTGATCATGTAGCCAGAGCTGCGGCCCGATGAACCCAGGCCGCCGGACGGGCGAGGGCACCCGTCCCCACATGGTTCGTGGTCTCCACTTCGGCTCTCTCCCCGCAAGCCATCCGGTCCGGGCACGCTGTCATGGGCCTGCTCGTCGGTGATCACGATCAGGCGATCGTACTTTTCCGTGCGGTTGAGGATCTCGACCGCCTTGCCGAGCTGGGTGCTGTTGTGGCGCTGAGACGCATCGATGGCATCGCGCAGGGCGAATCCACGGCGCGCCGGCACCTCAGCCAGCCCGTCGGAGAAGCTGTACACCGCGACCTTCTCTCCGATTTCGCGCAGAAGCACCGCCAGCCCATAGGCCGCATCAGTGCGCTGCATCTCGGAACGGCGAGACAGCGGCGCCGTCATCGAGCCGGAGACGTCCACCAGGACAATCGTCTTACCTGGCAAAACGTGGCCTGGCAGCTTCTCCGCGCCCGCGACGCACTTGAGCATCGCCTGCTCGAGCGCCTCTTCCCACTGCGGAGCGTGTCGCGCCGCGCCGAGAAAACGGAACGGCAGCACACGCGCCGTGCTCATCGAGCCCAGCGCAGAGAGCACGAGCGACTCGTCTACTCCGGCCTCGTGCATATTGCGCAAGTTGCGAAGCAGGGCGAGCGCGCCCAGCTTCTGCTCGCGCAGCAGGCGCTCCCACGCCTCACGCTTGTCGCTACCAGCCGAGAGAGCAACCTCCCAAGTGTCGGGCGCGTTCAGGCGTCCCCAGATCAGCTTCTTCCACACGCCCGCCTGGGCTGCGTCACGCGGCTTGGCATGGCATAGGAAGAGCACATCACGCAGCTTGATAGGCCCGCCACGATCGTACTTGGCGAGCTGATACTCATCAAACTTCGGCAATGCCGCAGCCAGTCCCTTCTTCACCTGGCCAGAGAGTGGCACTCGCCCATCCTTCCAGTAGATGGCAACAAACTCCGCGAGTTCGTCGGCACGCTGGATAACGCGGGCGAGCGTCTCCGAGACAAGCGCGCGGTGCGTCTTGTGACGCGCCATCTCGCGGACGAGCGCCAGCGGCGCATGACGCAGCTTCATCTGCTCACGTGCTTCGATAGCGAGCGCAGCCACCTTCTCGGCAGCGACCTTTGGCACCAGCTCAGCGATGCGGCCGGCGATCTCGACTCCGTCCTCGTAGAACTGGCTCTCCCAGAGCAGGCACGCCAGCACCGAACGCCGCAGCTGCAGCTCTGGAGAAATGTGACGGGCGGGTGCGCCCTCGTGGGTGCGAGGTCCAAAATTGAGGTTGAGTGTGTTTAGTCGGGCCATGTGGCCTCCTTTCGTAAAGCCGGTCGTTCGTCGTTGGCCGTTGGTCGTCGGTCGTTGGCTCTTAGACTCAAACTCCTGCCAGAACCTTCCCACCAGAAACGTCCTATCATTCCGAACCGCTTTAGCGGTCAGCAACCTGCTGTTTCTCCTCCGGGGAATATGCGGCGACGGCACTGGCAAGACAAGCTGCCTCTGAGGAATCGGGACAACCCGATTACCTCAGCCGGAGTAGCCGTAACCTACGCCACCAGCGAATTTTCTTAAGTTTCGTATCAGGGCACAGCTTCAGCCGTGCCGCCGTCCGGATTTTATCGTTGTCATCCCGAGCGGCTTCAGCCGCGAGGAATCCGCTTTATCCGCCGGGGATTGCACGGCTAAGGGGCCGCTCTATCCACTGAGCTACGCGGACTCATATCCACGGCAGGAGTCGAACCTGCGATTGCGAAGTATCCCTCACCTTCACCACCGGCGAATTTTATTCCATGTGCGAGATCACTTCTTCCTCTTCCGACTCGTTGCTGAAACCCAGGCCGGAAAACCCAACTCGGTTGCGCACCGGTTCGGTCGGGATGATCAGCGCGATCTGTTCCATCTGTTGCCGAGTCGGCAGAATCCGATTCAAGTAATCCGTGCAGTCGCGGACCTTGAACGGTACTTTCCTCATTGGACCGAACGCGCAGAAGATGACCTCTTCGCTCTCGCGAAAACCCTTCTGAGCGTGAGCCCAGTAGCAGGTTCGGCAGAGCGACTCGTTATCGCCAGGTCTGGTGATCGTTATCAGTTTGCTTTCGTCCATAAAGCGTTCCTTCTAACCGGCGCATCGCCGGGAGATTAGTTGGACGGGCGAGACGCCCATCGCTCCATCGAATTGTTTAGGGCCGGGGAACAAGCGACACGGTATTAGGTGCTCTACCCCTGAGCTACACGGGCATAAATCCCGTGGCAGGATTCGAACCTGCGACCACCCGCTTATGAGGCGAAGTAACCGTAGTCTTCACCACCGGCCGAAGTGGATTGCAGCCGAGCTTCGCTCGGCCGGACGGGCGAGGGCGCCCGTCCCCACATGGTCATAGCTAACAAAAAACTTTCGGTCAGGGAACAAGCGGACACGGCAGGGCTTGCGCCCATGAGGATTCGAACCTCACAGCCCGAAGGCTGTTTCGCCAAAGAAGTATCCGTGGCCAAACACCACTGACCTTGTGAGCTACGCTGGGGGAATCAGCGGCAGCGGCATTGTCGAGGTTCAATCGAAGGAACCACAGCCTACGCCACCCAGCTCGGTTTTAGTTTTGCGGAGAGCGCCGGAAATCGGCCAAAGAAGATCGCCTAGCGCGACCGGAGCGACGCCCTATAGCAACCTCGGCTGACTACTCGCCGATGTTGCCCGCTTAGCGTTTTAGTTGTGAAATCCGCCAATTCGGGCGTCCTTTCGTAAGAAGATATTTCAAGATGCCATGATTCCAAAATTTTTGCAATAGGAATTTGTGCAAAATTCATTTCGTTCTGCGGCTGTTTCGCAAGAACGTGGCCGCGCTTGGCTACACGTCATCGCTTCTGATAACTTGAACGTTCGCCGAGCGGAGGGAAATAATTGAATCGCTTGCTCTTTATCCTATGCGCAGCCGCCGTCTTCACTCTCAGCGCCCGCGCCCAAATCGACGATCCCACCAAGCAGCTTGCCCACGACATCTTCAAACAGCTCATCGAAATCAATACGACAGATTCTGTGGGCAACGTAACTAGCGCGTCGGAAGCTGTAGCGAAACGTTTTCGCGAGGCGGGATTTCCTGAGAGCGACATTCATGTGCTTGGTCCCAACGACCGCAAAGAAAACCTCGTCGTCCGGTTTCATGGTTCGGACAAACACAAACCGGTGCTACTGATCGGACACCTCGACGTGGTCGAAGCCCGCCGCGAAGATTGGACCACAGACCCATTCCAATTCGTCGAAAAAGATGGCTATTTCTACGGCCGCGGCACTCAGGACATGAAAGACGGCGATGCGATCATGATTGCCGCCCTGATCAAGATGAGGCAGGAGGGATTCGTCCCGGATCGTGACATTGTTCTCGCTCTGACTGCTGACGAGGAAGGCGGACAATCGAACGGAGTGAATTGGCTATTGAAGAACCATCGCGATCTGATTGATGCGGAATTTGTCCTGAACCCCGACGACCTTACCGTCTGGACCGACCACGGCAAGGCGTTCGTGGTTGAAGTGGTTGCGGCCGAGAAGACCTATTCCGATTACCAACTGATTGTCACCGATTCGGGCGGGCATAGTTCCCTTCCGAAGCCGCAGAATCCTGTTTATGAGCTAGCGACTGCTCTCGTCCGCTTGCAGCAATACAATTTCCCGCTTGAGTTGAACGACGTAACCCGCGGGTACTATGAGCGAATGGCTAGTGTCGAGACTGGACCGCGCTCCGCCGACATGAAAGCAGTCCTGAGAAACCCACCGGACCAGGCCGCAGCAGCGCGGCTTTCCCATGACGTGAACGACAACGCCATGCTGCATACGACTTGCGTGGCCACGCGAATGAATGCGGGGCATGCGAACAACGCTCTACCTCAGCGTGCCGAAGCCACCGTGAATTGCCGCCTGCTTCCCGGACATTCGAAGCAAGAAATACGGGAAAAGCTGGTGCAGATACTGGCTGACCCAGCGGTCGCTGTGCAGTATGTGAGTGATGCACACGAGCCTTCCGATACTCCACCCAGCAATCCAGTTTTTGCTTCTCAATCCTTGCGCCCCGATGTACTCAGCGTCGTCGAGAAAGTTGCGGGCACGATGTGGCCCGGCACGCCGGTGGTGCCGACGATGGCTCGAGGAGCGTCGGATGGGATCTATACCAGCGCCATGGGAATGCCAACCTACGAAATCGCAGGCGTGGCAGTTGATCGCAACGATGATCGCGAGCACGGACGTGATGAGAGAGTCGGGGTGGACTCGTTCTACCGAGGACTGGATTTTTACTACAGCTTCTTGAAAACTCTTACTTCAAGCCCGAAGTGATGCTTGCAGAGGATCGAGTAGCGCAAGACTTGAAATCACTGGTGTCAAGCCGGGGAACGGCGTGGTTAGGAGCGTGCGCCTTCGCGCTAATCACAAGCTTTCTCTTTCTGCATCACGCCCGCGCGCAAGAGCAGAGTGCCGCGAAACGTGAACCAGTGTTGGCGCAAATTGACCTGCCTGAGCCCTACTACTATCGCGAAATGTATCTGCCCCAACCCACGACGGGCCCTAATTCTGTCGCCTGGATGCCGGACTCGCGCACCCTCGTGTTTTCGATGGCCGGATCTCTTTGGCGGCAACAAGTCGGCACAGAAAGCGCGCAGCAACTCACCGCTAGCGCAGGGTACGACTACCAGCCTGACGGCTCACCGGATGGCCGCTGGATCGTATATGTGACTTACGCTAGAGACGCGATGGAACTGTGGACGCTTGATCTTCAGACCATGCGCACTCACCAGCTCACTTCCGGAGGCGCAGTCAACGTAGATCCTCGGTTTTCGCCAGACGGAAAGCGGATCGTCTTTGTCTCCACTTCATACAATCGTCGTTTCCATATTTTCAGCGGCGATTTTGCAAATGGCGAACTCTCCCATATTCAACGCGTGACCGGCGAGGACAAAAGCCCGCTTCCCCGCTATTACTACAGTGAATTTGACACCGAGATCAGCCCAACATGGTCGCGGGACGGGAGCGAGATTCTTTACGTTTCGAATCGCGGGCACCTCTACGGCACCGGTGGCTTTTGGCGCAGGAAGGCTGGGGCCGACGAGCCCGCACACGAAATCCACTACGAGGAGACTAACTGGAAGGCGAGACCGGAGTTTTCTCCCGAGGGCAAGCGCATCGTGTACGCGTCATATCTGGGCCAGCAGTGGCACCAGCTCTGGACTGTGCCCGCCGATGGCGGTGACGCCTTCCAGTTGACCTACGGAGACTACGACAACATCAATCCTCGCTGGTCTCCGGACGGCAAGCAAATCGGGTTCATCTCCAATCGCACTGGGCACACTTCTCTGTGGATTCTTGATTTGCCGGGTGGCAAACAGACGCCGATCGTTGCCAGAAACAAACAATATTTGACGCCGACTGCTCGACTCGCAATTACCGTGCTCGATCCGCAGGGGCACGTCACGCCCGCTCGTATTTTTGTGACTGGCGAAGATGGCCGTGCATATGCACCGGATAACGCATGGATGCAGGCAGATGACAGTTTCGTGCGCGGCGCTCAGCGATTTGAGGCGCACTACTTCGCAAGCCGTGGCAGCGACGTGGTGACGGTTCCGGCAGGACAAGCCACCGTGCTAGCGATGAAGGGTTTTGAATATCGGGTGGAGGAAAGAACCGTTGAAGCCAAAGCGGGCGAGGAAGTAAAGCTTGTCCTGCATCTGCGCACGCTCGATATTCCGCGCGACCCTGGCTTCCGCTGGGTGAGTGGAGATGTTCACGTCCACATGAACTATGGGGGCGAGTACCGTAACACTCCGCAGCACAAGCCAGGGTCGCGCGGAATATCGAGCGTGCGCAGATGCAGGACAAGCTTTACTTCCTCGC
>Ga0209648_10000070_pt1 | contig 65510 bp, 27 predicted proteins | sample GraSoi2013_115cm_FD_185830 | JGI IMG/M metagenome (GOLD analysis project Ga0209648, IMG submission 185830) | Grasslands soil microbial communities from the Angelo Coastal Reserve, California, USA - Sample 9_17_2013_115cm (SPAdes) (version 2) | ecosystem: Environmental > Terrestrial > Soil >... | reverse complement strand
GCCTGCTTCGCCTTGCAGATCGCGTCGTACCAAGCGCAGCTGGCCGGCTTGGGTTTCGGCTTCACCACGGGCGGCGGCGGAGCCACGTAGACATACGTGTCGGTGTTCTGCGAGGTAGTGTCGACGGGCTCGGGCGGTGGATTCTTGCCCGGCACGTAGCAGACGTTGTCGTCTTCGCAGATCTTCAGCCCGGTCGGGTCGGTGTGGTCGAGCGGACTGTTTGCTCCGTAGAGCCAGCGTTCGCGACCGATCGGAGTGCGCGGGTCGGCGGTGCCGGCGGCCGGATCCGAGCTCAGGAACCGGGCCACCTTCGGGTAGTACCAGCGCGCCGCCATGTAAACGAAGCCGTTGTTGGTGTCGGTCCATGAGCCCTCCGCGCCCTGGAACCCCATCGGGAATCCGGCCAGCGTTGGGCTATGGCTCGAGCTCATCACATTTCCCCACGGGTCGAAGTGCGCCGTGCCGACCAAGCCTGTGGCGGACGCGAGAGCGGCAATGTCGCCGTGAGGATTGGTGATCTCGTAGTACACGCTGCCGCCGCTCTTTACGTAGAGCTGGCGCCCGGTCCCGTCCCACGCGTAGCTGCGCACGGCGGTCCCCGAAACGTCCAGCTCCTCGATGAGCTGATCGGTGATGCCGCGGTAAACGAGCTGCGTCGTCGATCCACCGCCTGTGACTGTCGTCAGCCGTCCAAGCGCGTCGTATGTGTACGACTCAGTGGTAGAGAACTTCTCCAGTTGGGAGAGAGAGTTCCAGGCAAGCGCATGTCCGGCTGTGTCGGCGGTCTCGTTGCCGTCGGCGTCTGAGCCCACGCCCGCGCCATTGAAGAGGTTGAGGGCTTCGTTGTTGAAGTAGGTCTGCGGCGTCCCTGCGTTGAAGGTCAGGTCGTGCGCCTTGTCGTAGATGAAGTTGAGGGGCGTGCTTGTATTCGGCGGAATCGACGCTTGGGTGAGCTGGTCGACGCCGTCGTATTGATACGACGAGGCCCCCGACTGAGGGTCCGTATACGGATTCGCTAAGTAATAGGTGAGTTTCTCGGCGATTCTGTTCTGGGCCGCGTCGTAGGAGATGTTGGTCCAGGTCGCAAGTGCGGTCGACCCTGCAACGTGGGTGACGGAGACAAGCTGGTCGACTCCTGAATAAGTAGGCGTGCTGACGATTCCATTGGCCTCTGTGCGCGAGGTCAGGCGGCCGGCGGCGTCGTATCTGTACGAGGTCGTAGCATTGGTGAGGGCATCGACCATCGTTGCGGGTCGGTCAAGGTGATCCCCGATGAAGATGCTGGAGCCGGTCGGATCGCTTATGGTCGCGATGCCTCCGTCAAGGTCGTAGCCATAGGTAGTTACGAGATAACTCGAGGTCCCGACCAACGGCGATGAGACGCTGCTCACACGGTTGAGGTGGTCATAGACAGCGGTGGATGTGGCCACGTCTGTGTCTGAGAGGGTGACCTGGTTGCCGTCGGCGTCGAAACCGAACGTCTGTGAGATCGGTGGCTGTGTAGTGTCGGCCTTCAAATAGCTGACACCCACGCGTCGACCGACCCGGTCGAGCGTGTAGCAAACGGTCTCGGGTTGCTGGGCGGTGCACGCCACAGTGTTGGGGTTCTGCTGCTTACGAGCGTCGAACGTTCCAGTCACGTTCCCAGCCGGGTCGTAGTACGTCACCACCGTGTTAGGCGTGCTTGGGGAGCCGGAGCCTGCGTCCGTCATTTGGGTGACGTGGCCGAGACGATCGACCGTGTAAGTCGTCTGGAAGCCGTTGCCGTCGATCTGGCTCAGGCGGTTGCCTGATGGGTCGTAGCTATAGCTGGTCGGCAGATTGAGGTGCCCGGTTGCGCTCGAACCCTGGTCCTCGGTCACACTGACCAACCGGAGCAAAGCGTCATAGAAGTAAGCGCTCGTAAGCGGCCCATCGGTCCACTGACGTGGCGACAGCTGCTGAATGATGTCGCCCTGGGCGTCGAGCTGCCACTTCGTCACCAGGTTCTGATCACTGGAGGTGCCGAGGCCGGCGTCGCACTGCCCTGTGTTGTTGACGCAGTTGGTCGTCTGGGAGGTCTTTCGGCCGAGCGCGTCATAGGTGAAGACGTCGACTCGCTGCAGAGCATCGGTCGTCGTCAGAACGTTTCCGATCTGATCGAAGGACGCTTTCTTGACCACGTTCTGATCGCCGACTTGCGGTCCGCACGAGGTCGTGGTGGGAGGATTCGGGGCGCTCTGGCAGTTCTGGGTCACGGCCACTGGCCGGCCGAGAGGATCGTAGAGCGTGTAATCGACGACCGATTTCGCATTGACGCGCTGAACAGCGTTGCCGGTCAGGTCATAGATTGTCCTGGTGTTCACGCTCTGGTCCGAGGAAGGTCCGCCCGGGGCGCAGTTCTGGCTAGGACTACCTCCCGGGCAGTAGTTCGCCGTCAATGCCACAGGCCGATCCAGTGCGTCGTAACTCGTGTTGGTGTCGATCCCGCGCGGATCGATCGAATCCGAGGGCCGGCCCAGTCCGTCGAACACCGTCGTGGTCGCGAGTCGCAAGCCCGATGGGTCGTCGTCGTGAATGACTGAAACTGTGTGACCGGCCAGGTCGTAGTTGGTGGTGGTTTCCAAGCCTGACGGGAGCCTCTGCGTCGGTGGAGACCAGGAGTGATCAGCTCCCCGCGGGTCGTACACGAACCGGCTGGCGACGTTCATATTTGCGCTGCCTGTGCCCCAATCTTCGACCGCATACAGCGGGCGCCCGAGGTCGTCGTAGTTGTTCGCCGTTACGATTCGATTGTTGGGGCTCGGGGTGAGGGCACCGGTACCCGGACCGGTAACCAGAATGGGCCGCCCGCCGATGTCGAGCGTGTAGTCGGTCTCGGCAGACTGCGTCGCCATCCACGAGGGAACGCTGAAAGCCTTTATGTCGGCCGTCGGCCGGCCGAGGAAGTCGTACTGCTTGTGCTCGCCAATGAATCCAGACTGCAATTTCCCGCTGGCGTCGTAGCCGGTGATCGGCACCAGGATGTCGGTGACCTTTCCGTCAGCGTCATACGCGTATTGGGTGGCGAGATTGGTCTGCGACGGGTCTTGCTGGCCGCCCCCGTAGTTGGCAATCTCCTGCATGAGGTGACCGGACAGGTCGTAGACCTTGTGATCGTCTACGCAGGTGGATTGCGGGCATGAGGTGCCGGCCGGTGCGCACATCGATGGACCTGCAACGCAAGTAGGGAGCGCGACGCAGGCGCCGGTCGCGCCCGCGCAAGCCGGTAGCGACGAGTAGGTATCCGTGACGCGGTTCAATGCGTCGTACGCCGTCGCGGTCACGACGTTCTGCGCGGCGCCAGGTGCACCATCGCACGGGTTGGTCGCCGTGACGCAGTTGAGGACATGGGCGACCTCGTTGTTGTTCGCGTCGAAGAAGTGGTGCTCACGGACAGTCCCACTGCCCTGCGCCTGCGTGTACTTGTCGGTCGTATTGCCGTTGAGGTCGTAGACAAAACCAGTCGCGACGTTGGTCTGCGAATCAGTTGGGCCGCCTGGGATGCTGTCCTCGATGACCCTGGCCACCCGGCCCCAAGAGTCGAGAACCAGCTGCTCCACGATGCTCGACTGCGGCACCAAGATCGCGCCGAGCCCCACCGGACTCGACGTGACCGCGGGACCATTGCCGGCCGAGTTGATCGCATAGACCTGGAAGGTGTAGGTCGCACCGTTGACCAATCCGGTGATCGTCGTCGTCGCAGCCGCGACCACCGTGGACGACACCTGGTTCATTCCGATATAGGCCGTGGCGCTGTAGCCGGTGATGGCGGCACCGCCGTTGGAGGCCGGGGCCAGCCAGCTCAATGTCACTTGGCTGTTTCCTGGCGTGACGAGCAGGCCTGGCGGCGCGCCCGGAACCGTCGCCGGCGTGACGGAGTTGGACGGTGACGAAGCTGGACCCATACCGGTGGCATTGGTGGCGGTCACCGTGAAGGTGTAGCTGGTGCCGTTGGTCAGGCCGCTGACCGTGGCGCTGGTCGCGGTCCCGCTTGCGCTGGCGGTGATTCCTCCGGGCGACGAGGTCACCGTGTATCCGGTGATCGGGGATCCGCCGTTGGACGCCGGGGCAACCCAGGTAACCGTCGCCTGGGCGTTGCCGGCGGTCGCCGAAACGCCGGTGGGCGCACCCGGCGGCGCCGCCGGGGTGACGCTGTTGGAGGCGGTCGAGGCAGGTCCGGTGCCCGCCCAGTTGGTCGCGGTAACGGTAAAGGTGTAGGCGGTGCCGTTGGTCAGGCCGGTCACGGTCGCGCTGGTTGTGCTGCTGGTCGCAGTCAGGCCGCCCGGTGACGAGCTCACCGTGTAGGAGGTGATGGCGGCGCCGCCGTTGGAGGCAGGTGCCGTCCAGCTGACCGTCGCTTGGGCGTTGCCCGCGGTCGTGGTCACATTCGTGGGAGCACCCGGTGTTGTGGCAGGCGTCACGGCGTTTGAAGCCGCCGATGCCTGACCGGTGCCGGCTGCGTTGGTCGCGGTCACCGTGAAGGTGTAGCTGGTCCCGTTGGTCAGACCGATCACGGTGGCGCTCGTGGCGGTGCCGGCCGCGGTGGCTGTCAACCCTCCCGGCGACGAGGTCACCGTGTATCCGCTGATCTGGGACCCTCCGTTGGAGGCGGGCGCCGTCCAGGTCACCGTCGCCTGGGCGTTACCGGCGGTCGCCGTCACTGCGGTGGGTGCCCCTGGCGGCCCGATGGGCATGACCGCGCTTGAAGCAGTCGAAGCTGGACTCGTACCGACGGCATTGGTGGCGGTCACCGTGAAGGTGTAGCTGGTGCCGTTGGTCAGGCCGCTGACCGTGGCGCTGGTCGCGGTCCCGCTTGCGCTGGCGGTGATTCCTCCGGGCGACGAGGTCACCGTGTATCCGGTGATCGGGGATCCGCCGTTGGACGCCGGGGCAACCCAGGTAACCGTCGCCTGGGCGTTGCCGGCGGTCGCCGAAACGCCGGTGGGCGCACCCGGCGGCGCCGCCGGGGTGACGCTGTTGGAGGCGGTCGAGGCAGGTCCGGTGCCCGCCCAGTTGGTCGCGGTAACGGTAAAGGTGTAGGCGGTGCCGTTGGTCAGGCCGGTCACGGTCGCGCTGGTTGTGCTGCTGGTCGCAGTCAGGCCGCCCGGTGACGAGCTCACCGTGTAGGAGGTGATGGCGGCGCCGCCGTTGGAGGCAGGTGCCGTCCAGCTGACCGTCGCTTGGGCGTTGCCCGCGGTCGTGGTCACATTCGTGGGAGCACCCGGTGTTGTGGCAGGCGTCACGGCGTTTGAAGCCGCCGATGCCTGACCGGTGCCGGCTGCGTTGGTCGCGGTCACCGTGAAGGTGTAGCTGGTCCCGTTGGTCAGACCGATCACGGTGGCGCTCGTGGCGGTGCCGGCCGCGGTGGCTGTCAACCCTCCCGGCGACGAGGTCACCGTGTATCCGCTGATCTGGGACCCTCCGTTGGAGGCGGGCGCCGTCCAGGTCACCGTCGCCTGGGAATTTCCCGGAGTCGCCGTGACATTGGTAGGCGCGCTCGGAGGTGTTGCCGCCGCCTTGAACACCACCGTGCTCATCGCCCAGGTAGTGGACGAGCCCGTCGTGACGCTGGCATTGGCGGAAGCTCCCGCACCAACGAGTTGCTCTTCGACCACGAACTCGGGATAGAAGCTGGATGAGAAGTTCACTCTTCCGTTCCACGTGCCCGCAGGCGTAAGCGCGTCCGTGTAGCCGCTGTCCATGTAGAACCCGAGCGCCAGCTCACCTGGTGCCGTCGTGGCACCGGTCGGACCCGAGCTCACAGTTGCGCCGGTGGTGCCCGTTGCTCCGGTCGCGTGTGCTTGCTGGTCCACGACCGTGGCGTCGGCGACCGGTGATATCCCGGCATACTCGAGGACCGCCAGTCCGATGTAAGACGCGGCGTTGGCAGTCGCCGTGATTGACGGCTTGGTGCCTCCGCCCTTTGTGATTGGGGCGGTCCAGATGCTGAGCTCGAGACCGTCTCCGGCTTGGAAGTGTTGCAGCTCGACATAGCTGTTGCCCGCTGTATCGGTCACGGTGGTTGTGGTCGCCGCGGGAGTTGTGTAGTCATCGACGCCGACGAGGACGATCAACCGGTTGCCGCTCGTGATGTTGGACCCCATCGTCACGGCTGCCGACGTGGCATAAAGAGACGTATTCGCTTGCTGGATGAAGGTGGGCGGGTTGGTGATCGAGGCGGATGCTGTGGTGCTGTTTGAAGGCGTCGAGGCGGGACTCGTGCCGCCGGCGTTGGTCGCGGTGACGGTGAACGTGTAGGCAGTTCCGTTGACCAGGCCGATGACGCTCGTCGACGTCGGTCCCGTACTCGTGCCCGTCGCACCACCGGGAGACGCGGTCACCGTATAGCCGGTGATTGCACCGCCGTTGTTGCTGGCCGGCGCGGTCCACGAAACCGTTGCTTGTCCATTGCCCGCCGTCGCGACGACATTCGTCGGCGGCGCGGGAGGACCCACCGCGACAACGCTGTTCGAGGCGGCAGAGGCGGGGCTGGTGCCCACCGAATTGGTCGCCGTCACCGTGAATGTGTAGGTGCTGCCGTTAGTCAACCCGGACACGGTGGCGGTGGTCGTGCTGCCGTTGACGGAGGCGGTCTGGCCGCCCGGCGAGGACGTAACCGTGAAGGAGGTGATCGCCGCGCCGCCGCGCGACGCCGGCGGACTCCAGCTGACCGACGCTTGGGCGTTGCCGGCGGTCGCAGTCACCGACTGTGGGGCGGTCGGCGCGGTGTTGGTGCCGGTGGGAGTGACCGCGGTCGACGGGCTGGAAGAGGGGCCGCAGTTGCCGCCGTTGTTGCAGGCGTAGACCGTGAACGCATAGCTCGTGCCGTTGAGCAGGTTGGTCACCGTTGCGCTGGTGGTGGCGGCGACATTTGCGGTGATTCCTTCGGGCGAAGATGTCACCGTGTAGCCGACGATCGTACAACCACTACCTGGAGAAGCGGCTTTCCAAGTCACAGTTGCTTGCGCGTTGCCGGCTTTCGCACTGACGTTGGTGGGGGCAGACGGACTCGCAATGCACCCGGGGGTGATGATGTCCGGCGAGGAGAGGGTCCGGCTCGTCGTCAATTGGCTGGTCGTCATGGTCGGCGCCGCGGGGGCCATGGCAGGGGCCATTGCGGCGGTTATGCCTTGGCTGGTCGTCATGGTCGGCGCCGCGGGGGCCATGGCAGGGGCCATTGCGGCGGTTATGCCTCCCGATGTTGACGATGCGGGCCCGGTCCCGGCGATGTTGGTCGCAGTCACGGCGAACGTGTAAGTCGTGCCGGTCGCCAACCCATTGAACGTGACACTGCTGGCGCCTCCGCCGGCGCTTGCGACGAAACCTCCAGGCGATGACGTGGCCGTGTAGGCGTAGATGGGCGCTCCGCCATTCGAAGCTGGAGGCGTCCAGCTCACCGTGGCCTGACCGCTGCCTCCGGCCGTCGCACTCACCCCAGTCGGCGCTCCCGGAACGGTAGGAAGGGTGAGCAGGTAGTTGGTCGTCGTCCCTTTGATGCGGACGGTGGCTGTCTTCTGACCGAGGCTGTTGAACTGCAGGCCGGTGACCAGTGCGGCTCCCCCGAGCGCGCTGGACTCGTAATGCGACAGCAGCCGTCCGGCAGTCAGAGCTGTCCCATACACGGCGACCTCGTCCAGCCGGCCGTTGAAGTAGCCAGTCCCGCCTGTGTCGCGGCCCAGCACGAGAGCGCTGCTGGTGACGTTGACGGTGTTGTACGCCGTCAGTGGATTGCCGTTGTTTGTCTGCGCGCTCTGGCAGACCTGGACCCCGTCGACGAGCATCGTCACCAGGCCCGCCACCCCGTCGAACGTATACGCCAGGTGATGCCACTGGTTCAGCGCGAGCGCTGGTGGAGCTGCTCCCAGTGGGCAGTTGTCGATGTAATTGCTCAGCGAGCCGTTGTTCACCTGGATTGATGCCTTGGGGGTCCCCGCGGTGTCGATGCCGAGGCGGTACTCGTTGTAGGTAGCCTTGTCGATCACATTGGTGAAGGCCGCCGGCAGTGTCGAGAGGTAGACCCAGGCCTCCATCGTCATCGCTCTGCCGAAGTTGAGCGACGCTGCGTTGGCTACGGTGATCGCTCCGGTGGACCCGTCGAATCTCGCGGCTCCGTCTCCGTCCGTAGTCGCGCCTCCAACGTTGAGGGTCACGCCACCCGAGATCACGCCCGTGTTGCCGTAACCCGACGTGTCCGCCGCCAGCGATCCCGCGCCCTCGCCCAGGCGCCAGTACCCTTGGGGTTGGTCGGCGAGCGCATTGCGCGAGTAAAGCGCCTGGTTCGGGAACTGCCCTGGGCCTGCTGAAGAAGTTGCCGTGAGTTGGGCTGCTCCCGCCCAGTAATGGGCCTGGATCCTGCCGGCGGTCAGGGCCTGCCCGTAGACGGCCACCTCCTGCAGCGAGCCATTGAAGTAATAGGCGCCACCGAGCGAGCCAATGGTGAGCGCGCTCGACTCGCTTAGGGAACCACCTGTCGCCGGGGTGAAGGCCGCCAACGCTCCGTCGATGAAGATCCGAATTCCGGATCCATCCCACGTGGACGCGACATAGTGCCAGATTCCGGTCGAGATAGTTACTCCACTGGCCAGCGTCTTCTGCACGCCACCGATCGAGAACGATGCGAACGGTTGACCGTTGTAAATCGAGAGGTAGTCATTGCCGCTCGCGTCGACGATCCCCTCGTGCGTCGATGCCCAGGGCGCGTTGCCCATGACCCAAGCCTCCAGCGTCGCACCCGAGGTCAGGTTGAGCGACGATCCTGGCGAGACGCTCCCTGTCCCGTCGAACGCTGCCGAAGTGCTCGGGTCGCCGGCCAGGGCACCCGTGCCAGCGGTGACGCCGCCGGTGTACGTGGCGTTGATCCCGTGTCCACTCGCCTCCAGGGCGACCGCACCGCCCGCGTCACCGAGCCGCCAGTAGCCGGCCGGACCATCCGATGCGACAGCCGCGGAGTACGACGCCCGCTCCCGCGCTCCGAAGCCGGGAGTCACCTTCTCGATCTGGGCAAGACCTGACTGGTAGTGGGTGACCACCTGGGCTGAGCTGAGCTGGTAGTTGTAGATCGCGACGTTGGAAATGCCGCCTTTGAACTGAAGGTTCACGCCGTTGCCGCCAAGGTTGAAGGCGGTCGCAAGGCCGAAAGTTCCCGCCACGTCGTCGCCGACCAACGCGCCGTCGAGGTACATGCGATAGCGGCCGCCGGTCTGGCGCGTATAGGCGATGTGGTGGAGCCCGTTCGTTGGTACCGGCACGTTGAAGTGGTGGTGGCCGGTCTCGAAGTGACCCGGGTACGGGGTGCCGTCGACGTTCCAGCGGTCGATGCTCCCGTTCCCGGGCGCGCCCGTGCTCGCGTAGGCGTAGTCGGCGGCCTGCGGAAGACCGTTGGGCGCCAGCCAGAACTCGATGCTCTGACCGTTGAGGTCAGTCAGACCACTGAGCACGTTTGATGAGCTCGCGTCGCTGATCGCCACGCCATCGGCAACGAGCGAGTGACCATTGGGTTCGCTCGGCACGATCGGTGCGCCGTTAATGTTGCCGGTTACAGAAAGTGGATGCGTGCCCGCCAGGTCGACCCCAGTTGTCCCCGAGCCGTCCTCAAGCGGCCAGTAAGCGTACGGCGCATCAGCGAGGACGGTCTGGTGGTAGTCGATCGACATCAGCTGTGTCGTGCCGACGGCGTACAGCCCCTGGGCGTCATAGTCGGTCGTCGTCAGGTGGCCGAAGATGTCGTAGACACGGCTCGTCTGGCCGGTCGCGGTGTAATCGGTGCGTTCCGCCTTCAGGGCGACGAGCGGGTGCGAGACGTAAATCGTCCGAGCGCCCTGACCGCCGTACTGAAGCGTGAGCTGCGCGGGTTGATAGTCGGCCGGCGTGTAGGTCAGCGATCCCTCGCAGAGGGTGGGAGTTGTGGTGACGGCGCACGACGTCGACTGGTCCATGGTGATCGGATTGCCGCTGCCATCGCGCAAGCTCAGGTCGACCGTCCCCGGAGAAGAGGCGCTGATCCAGGCGCTGACGACGTAGGTCGCGCCGGTGCGCAACGTGCCTAGGGGCAGCATGTCTCTCACATCGACGAGCGCCCCACTTGCGGTTACGGTGATGACGCGCGCCGGTCCGTTGCCCACTCCTCCTACCGAGGCGAAGCTGGACGACGCGGATCCGGATCCCGAAGTCAACAGCTGCCAGCCAGTCGTGCTCGGGAAGCCAAGCCACGGTGTTCCGGGCGTCACCGGCACTGATGGCGCTGAGGAAGGACCGACTCCCGCGCTGCTCGACGCGGTCACCGTGAAGCTGTATGCCTGGGTTGTGTTCGTAAGGCCGCTGATCCACGTTGACGTCGTCGCGCCGCTGGTAGCCACCGTAGTCCCGTTGCTCGCCGTGACCTGGTATCCAGTGACGCCACTCCCGACATTCGACGGCGCGCTCCACAACAGATTGACCTGGCCGTTGAACGGAATGGCGACGAGCGTGGTCGGAGCGCCGGGCAGGCCCGGAACCACAGACTGCGCGGGCACTTCGCTGAGGTAGTGCGTCGAAGTTTGCGGTCTCTGCGTGGCGATCACGGGCGCGTTCGCCGAAACGGTGACCGGGCCGGTCATCGTGTTGGCCGGTAACGAATATGTGTTCGCCTGGCCGGACGAAAGGTTGAACGACGTGGAGGCCGTCCCGATCGCCACGGTTCCAGTCACGGTGCCCGTGCCCGGATTAGCGACGTCGATCGAGTCGCCGGCCCACGCCGACGTGTTGTCGTACCAGTTGAAGTAGCTCATTGACGCGGCCGCGCTGCTCGGAATTCCATTGACCTCGTAGAAACCGCTTGGGCTCGAGTACGTGATGCGAGCTGAGGCGAATACCGGCACCGAAGACTGGATGAGGAGAGGGCCGTTTCCAGGAGCCGAAAGGCCGATGCTGAACCCCCCTTGCTGCGTCGTTGGCGTTTGATTCAGGAGCTGGCTTCCGGCGATGAGGGCCGTGAAGCTCCAGGGACTGCCGGTGAAAGCCGGATTGGTCACGTAGACCGACGCCGACGGAGCGCTGAATAGGTATGGAAAGTAGACGGACGTGGCCGCCTTGGTTGCGGGCTGTGCCCAGACCTCGCTGTACGAGGAGCCGTTGATAACCCGCTGCGAGGCGAGGATCGGAGCGGTGGCGGTGATTACGACTGGGTAGCCCGACTTGCCCGAGAAGTTGATGAACTGATCAACTCCCGGGCTGAGGCTGAAGGGCTGACTGAATGGTGAGGTGCCCCCGGCACTGACCGTCCCCGATGCCGGCGCCGGGCCCGGATTGAAGAGATGTATCCAGTCAGTCGTGAAACCGGGTGTGGCAAGGTCGTAATAGCTCATGTAGAGCGTGGTCGCCGCGGCGGATGCAGTCTGTGCAGGGGTCTCGTTGAATCCGCCGCCGTTCAGCATCGTGCGTAGCGACGCGACTACAGGAGATTGGGTGATCAGTTTGATCGGGTAGAGGTACAGGTTGTTGTAGATGCCGCTTGCCATGGTCTTCAGCGAGTAATAGGAATCCGCCCCCGCGCCGGAGCTGACATTGATCGGAGCCACGTTCTGGTTGACGGTCGCGCCCTGCTGCGACGCTCCAAAAGCGATCGCGCCCTGCAACGCCGCCGTCGCTGGGTTGGCCACGTGAATGTCCACCGCGCTGAAAGTCGACGTGGTGTCGGCGAACCCAAGCCAATACGTGTAACCGGCGGTGAAGCTCGACTGCTCGATTCTCAAATCGTCAAAATAGGCATCGCCTTCGAAGCTCTGGAGGTCGAGCTCGATTGCGAGATTGGCCCACCACCAAGGTCCCGCGGCGTCGAGAGTTATCTGCTGCCACTGGCCGTTGGTTCGCACGGGACTCCCGAGCTTCAGCGAGAGGGTTGGTGACGTTGTGCTGTCCGTGCTGCGGAGCCAAATGTTCACGCCGCCCGACGCTGCGCTGGCGCTACCGGAGGCGATTGTCTTGACCCAACCTGTGACGTGATAGGTCGAGCCGGGTACGCCGATGAACGAGCGCGAGATCGAGCTCGACCCGCTCGTGTTGGCCGCCGACAGGTGTGCCGAGAAGGCGCCCGAATGAGCCTTCGTTGAATCGCTGACTAAATTACTGCTCGGCGTCCATCCGCTTCGATCCGTGGACTGCTCAAAGTCGGCCATGTAAAGAATCCGGCTCGCCTGCATCGTGACGTCGGGCACGGCGGTGAGATCCTCCATGCGCAAGTCAGCCCAGGTGCTGCTGCCGTTGAAGTCCATCTGCACGAGGTGGATGCGCAGCCGCCCCGTCTGGTCGACCTGGAACGGCAGGCTGAGCTGCTGCCATGCGGCCGGCGCGACGGTCAGGGTGGATCTGCGCTGAACCGCGGCGTCCACATTGCTGGTGGCGACAAGCCCGTCCTCGACCCACAGCTGAGCGCCGCCGATGCTCGTCGCGCCGTTAGTCGCCGCCGTCTGCACCCAGACGCTCACCCGAACCGGAGTTCCCGGACGCAGTCCATAGACGTCCCGATACAGGTCGGACATCGAGACGGAATCGGTTTGGGTTTGGTTGAGGCTGCCGTACCCGTTGTAGGTGGTCGAACTCGTGCCGGTCGACGGCTGGTTCGCGGCCACTGTCTGGGCGGTCACGAATTCAAACACCCAGGGCTTGGTGACAACCGATCCGCCGTAGAACAGCGAATCGTCGAACAGCAGGGTGGGCTGCGGTGCATGGATTCCCGAAGAAACCTGCCGCGCCTGCCCATGCGCATCGAAGTCGGTCACGGAAGCGATGCCGTTCGGGTCGACCGTGGCGATCTGATCGTTCATCTGGTTATAGGCGAAAGTCGTGGTCGTGTGGCGCGCATCAGTCACTGGATTGGCGGGCGGCATGTCGAGCACCGTTGGACCCCACCAGACCGTGCCCCCACCCCCTCCATAGACCACATAGGCGACGCCTCCCAACTGGTGGCCGCCCATTCCGACGTCAGTGGCGGGTCCGGCAGATGCGAGCGTCGGACCGAGCTGCACAGTAAGCGGCACCCAGTGCCCGGTCGCGGGCAGTGATGAGCTCTGCTGCCTCCTCGACGCCTGGCCGGCAGTGCCATACGACGTCCAGTAGTCCCCGCCCCAAAACGCGCGGTGCTCCCACTGATTGGACGCGAGGTCCTGGGCGTAGAACTGCAGCATGATCTCCAGCGGGGCGGGCGAGCCCGCCTGGAGGTAGACCCATTGCGTCACGGTGGATCCCATTGGCACGAGGACCGGCGACGTCACGCCCTGGTAGTAGTGCTGGTTGAAGCCGCTCGCGTAGGGGGCGGAATGAGAAGGCACACCGGGGAGGAGCTGCTGGCGATAATCCCATGTCCACACGCCAGCGAGTCCGGCTCCCGCCGGGAGCAGCTGTCCAGGAGCGGCGGAGTTGGCTACTAGACCGGAGATCTGGTCGGACGGCTGGATCGACTTGTCTTCGATCAATGTCTGCTGGTTCTGCCCGATGAGCCCTAGCGCGTTGCTGACACTTGTCGTAACCACACCGGCGGGCGAGATCGTCCCGTCCAGCTGATACGCCGACCGACCGTTCCACGAGTACGTGTTGATGTTTCCGCCAGGATCTTGCACCGTCACGGTGCGTCCGCCTGGATGCTGGAAGTTGTAATACGAAGACTGTCCCAGGCCATCGACCACCTGGGTCATCGCCAGGTCGCCGTTGTAGACGAAGGTCCTCGCCGTCGTGCCGCGCCCATCCTGGATGCTCGAGACTGGGACGAGGCTCGAAGCCGAGCTGTAATGAGCGGCGATGCGGGCAGCGGACAGCGGAGACCCATACACCGCGACCTCGGCGATGGAGCCCTTGAAATAGGTCCCGTTCGCGCTGCTGATGTTGTTGCCGATCTCTACCAGCGGCGACGTCGGGTAGTTGATCGTCCCGCCGATCGAGGTCGACGCGGGCGGCCCACCGTCGGCGTAGACGCGAACCGCTCCGCCGTCGTAGGTGCCGACTATGTAGTGCCACAAGCCCAACGTCAGTGCCGGCGTGGTTGCGACCCTCCAGCCTCCAGCGACATAGACCCAGAAGTTGATTTGCCCAGAGGTATTGCCAACTTCCAGCGTAAATCCGCCGACATTGGCTGTGGTCCGCCGGTTGACGATCGACGCGGGGGCAACCCACGAAGTCGCTTTGATCCAGGCCTCGACGCTGATGAATGGGGTGTTGAGCAACGAGGCGTTGTCAGGGATGCTCACGTAGCCGCTGACACCATCTAACGTTGCAGCCGTTTCGTTGTCATTGGTCAGCGGGCCAGCGGTGTTCCCGAGCGTTACTCCGGTGTTGTATGTGCCCGGATTGTTGAGGCCTGAGCGATCCACTGCGGTCTGACCGCCGGATTCGTTAAGTCGCCAGTCGGCGAGCGGGTTGTCGAGCGCGACGTTGGCCGCGTAGCTGCCCGCCGTCGGTGGTGGCGAGGGTTGCGGGGCGGCGGCCGCCTGGTAATGAGTGAGGATGGACTGGGCACTGAGGGCTGTCGGGTAGATCGCGACATCTTCGACGGCGCCATTGAGGAACTGTTGCGGCGCTGCCAGAGCTGCAATCTCAGGCTCATATGCGGTCGGGTTGGTGATCGTCATGGTGAATGCCGCACCGGCCGGTTTGCCGTCGACGTACATCTGCGATCCATTTGTGGTGCCGCTGCTGAAAGTCACGGCCACCTGGTGCCACAAGCCGTCGTTCACCACCACACCCGAGTCGTGCCATGCGGGGACCTTCCAGTCGTAGAACTGAAGATGGCCACCCAAAACGCCAAACCACCAGGCGCTGTTCTTGGAGAGAATCGCGCTCTGGGTAGTGGTCGTGGTCGAGACCCACCCTTCCAGCGTGCCGGCGGTCATGTCCCACGCGGGCAGGTTGGCGAGGCTTACGTAACCGGTAACGCCGTCGAAGCGCACCGAGTAATTGGGATCGTTGCCGATGGCGCCAGCCTGGCCGGCCGTGAAGCTGCCGGCGTATATGCCGGGCCGGCCGTTTCCTGATGCGTCTGTCGCGGCACTGCCCGCCACCGCGCCGACGTCACCGAGGCGCCAGTAGCCCGCCGGCTTGTCGTTGTTGATTACTTTCGGGTAGAGATATCCAACCGTCGGCGCCGGCCGCCCCGCGTTGTAGTGGGCGGCGATCCGGGTCTGGCTAAGGGCGCCCGAGTACACAGCCGCCTCTTCGATGCGACCCGCGAACATGCTGGCCGAGTCCCACCGCCTGCCGATTCGGAACCCGACACCGTTCGAGGCCGGAGTGGCCGCGTACGCGAGGCTCGAAACCAGGGTTCCGTCGACGTACAGCCTGATGGTGGTTCCGTCGTATGTCGCGGCGACATGACTCCACACGCCCTGCACCACGTTGAATGGTGCCGCGTAATGCCAGCCGGCCGAGTCATAGAAGCCCGCGGTGAGTCCGAGCGGCTGATTATTGGCTGGGTTGAAGAAGATCGTGTAGTTGACGACCGTGCCGTAGACGTCCGACATCACCGCCGCATCCGACGCCTGGCCTGACGCGGGGTTGATCCAGGCCTCGAGGGTCCAGCGGGACAGGCTTCCGAGCGCATTCGTTGTGACCATGCCGCTTCCGCCGTCGAAGGAAGTTGACGACGTGGAATCCGTGGTCAGCGCACTGCCCTGCCCGAAAGAAACGCCTCCCGAGTACGTTCCGTTGCGTCCATAGCCGGACTGGTCGAACGCGCGCGTTCCGTTGCTTTCTCCGAGACGCCAATACCCGAGCGGAGAATCGTTCAAAACAGTCGCCCCGTAGCCGTTGGAGGGAGCCGCGACACCAAGCCTGCCCGCGAGGTAATGGGCCTGAACGCGCGAGAGGGGGAGCACCATCGAATAGAGCGCGACCTCACCGATCCAACCAGTCATGGAATTCGCGAGCGTGCCCGGTGCACAGGTCGTGCTGTTGATGGCGACTTCCGCGCCGATGACCAAAGAACAGGCGCTGGCCGTGTACGACGTGCCGGCGGTGCCGGCGAGCACTCCGTTGACGTAGAAGGCCAGCGTCCCGTTCCCGTACGTCATGACGAGGTGCATCCACTGCCCCGGAGTTATGGAGCCTCCGGAAACTGATGTGCCGCTGGTGCCGTTGCCGACGATCGCAGCCAGCGTGGCGCCGGCCGTGACCTGCAACTCGAAGCCGGCCGTACCGAACCGCGTCGAAGCGATCGCGTACGAATTTCCGCCGGGAGGCCCACCGCCCAACAGCATCCATGCCTCGAGAGAGAACGATCCGCCCGGATTGAGTGCGGAGCCGTAGTTGGCCTGGATGTTTCCGCCACTGAACTTCATCGACGAGTTGGAGTCACCGAATGCGGGGCCGCCCTGGCCAAGCGAAAGGCCGGTGCTCGAAAGCGTGCCCGGGAACGTGCCGGACGAGTCCGCCGCGGCCGTCCCGCTCGTGTCGCCCAGTCGCCAGTACGCGGTGGGCACGTCGGCCATCACGACCTGGCGATAAGACGGGTCGTAGTTGACGCTGGTGTTGGCGCCGCGCGGATCGGTGATCCGCTGGAGGAGGTGGCCTGGCGCGTACGAGTAGAGCGTCGTCGGTGTCTGCGTGCTGGGAACGCCGGTGAATGGGTCCGGGACCTGATTGCTCTTCGCAACCCTTACCAGGTCGCCTGAGGGGTTGACGGTGTAATCGACCGTGCGCCCGCCCAGATCGGTCGCCCTGACGGTGACACCGGCCGGCAGTGAGCAGATATCCGGGTAGCAGAACTTGATGCTCCGACCCGTATTGGGATCGGGGAACGCATGATCGGTGATGCGTAGGAGCCGCTGCTGGTTGCTCGAATCCCATACATAGTCGATCTGGTTGCCGAGCCGGTCTCGCGTCGCGACCAGCCGGCCGGTGCCGGGGTCGAAGACGTCCTGGGTCTGGTCGGTGTTCGTCAACACGTCGAAGCCAGGCGCGCCTGCCGTGTATGTGGTGGTCGTTACCGCGCTGTTGGGGCTGTTGACGAACGTGCCGAGGTAGCGGGTCGAGGCGTATGGAGTTTCGCTCTTACTCGCCGCGTCACTCGAGATCTGGGCTGTACTCAAGACCGAAGAGTCGATCCGCAGTCCCGCGATGGCTCCCCTGAGGATCGCGTAGGCGCCACGGGGGTGGTAGCCGAAGTACATGTCGCCCATCGGCGAGAAGCCGGCAGCTACAGGATTCGGCGTCGCCGGCGCTCCGTCGAGGAAGAGTTGGATGCCGGCCGCGGACCACGTGGCGGCGACCTGGTGCCAACCCGACGCGACTGTCCAGTCGGTGACCGCCGAGCAGGTCGTGGTCGTGGCGGGGGCGTCCTGGTTATAGACGCTGAAGCACCACTGGTGCGAGTGGCCGGAGCCGTTCCAATTCAGAAGCCAGTACCCACGCGAGTCGCTGAACAGCGTGTACTCGTAGGCACCCTCGCCCGACATGTCGTGATCGGGTTTGAACCACGTCTCGACGGTTCCACCCGGGAGCGTCGGGATACTGCCCGCCTGGAAGATGAGCGCCGACGCCGCGCCGCCGAGATACAACCCGTGTCCGAAGGGAGCTGTCGAGTCAGCCTGCAGTGCGTTGCCCTGGCGCTGCAAAAGATCGGCGGGGATGGGTCCGGTGACCGTGCGCCCACCAGCTGCGTCCTCCCAGAGGCCACGGCCGGAATTCCATACGAGCGGCCAGGTCTTGCCGCTCGAGTCGGTGTACAAACCGGCTCCGTTGCGAAGTGTTGCGTAGTTGCCGCCGGTGGACCACGGGCCGACCTGCAGATTGCTCTGGAAGTTGTACGTCCAACCCACGCCGTATGGCAGGTTGCTCGAGCCAGTGCCGTTGGAGGGCACCGCCCCATTGATCCCGTTGTAGGTCCTCGACAGGGTGAGTCCCGTCGACCCAAGCTCTGCGATCGAGAGGTCGGTCGCCGAGAGCGTGGCCGAACCATTCGAGGTGTTTACCCCGAGCGACGTGCCGTCGCCGATGCCGGTCGACACCTCCGCCGATTGAGCATCGCCAGGCGCCACCACGCGCACGTGCACGAGGACAGCCTGATTGCACGAAGTTCCGCAGATGGTCGAGAACCAGATCGGCGCAGGCTTGGCGGTGGTGGGATAGAGATACAGGTCGCGAAGGAGGTCGACCTGATACCAGTAGTCACCGGGGTCGGTCGGAGCCTGAATCAGCGTTGTCGTGTTGACGACTCCGCCGGCGCTCACGTCGCCTGGGAGGAACGTTCGAATCGCGTTGCTGGGTGCAGACCAGTTGCCGGATGCAGTTTGGTACTGAAGGACTCCGATGCGGACCACGTCGTTCAGGTCGTTGGCGTGCCAGACGAATCCGTCACTCGACGTGTTCGTGATTTGCAGAGGGATGCTGACTATCGCGCCTGGCTGCGCCGTGATCGGATCTGGTGCGGGTGAGGTGATCGAGTCGCCGGCGTAGTTGAGGACGATGTATGGCGGAGCCCCGCTCGTTCCCGCATACATGTTGACGGAGTTGCAACACGCGCCCTCGTCCCCCGTCATGATGAGCGTGCCAAGTCCCGCCGTTGCAGTGGTTTCCCAACCCTGAACGATTCCTGTTATGCCAAAGCCGATCCACCCAGATCCGCTCACCGCCTTGGCCGGCGAAGCGCTGCCGACAGGGACGACGTCTGACCATGGATTCGGCCTTTGACCCCAGGCGCGCCCACTGCTTCCGTATACGTACAAGTTCGCGCCGGCGTGGCCGAGATCCTGGAATTGGTCGACGTAGAGCGCTGCCGACGTTACGTAGCAGTTGGGGCACGTGATGTCCCCGTAGTTCGCGGCTCCGTCGAAGCTGATGACCCACCGGTAGATCCAGCCCGAACCTGCGTCGTAACCGACCGGATACTCCCAGTTCGGACTCCAGCCCCCGCAGCACCAGGTTGGAAAAGATGGAGGGCTCGACCCTGGGATGTAAGCACCCAGCGAGTCGTACTCACCGCCCAGGCTCGGGTTGATGGTCACCGACGGATCGAGCGTCAGCGGGTAGCGCCGCGCCGGGTCCTGGAGCCACGCCTGGTCGGGCGTGTAGGTGAGTTGGTACCGGCCCGCGCCGCCGGTCAATGAGACTGCAACGTTCGAGTTCGGCGGGCCGGGCCGCTGGTTTCCGCCCGGCGTTTCCATCATCCATGGCGCGGGCAGGAGAAATGCGAGCCCTCCGCTTGCGTCAAACGCATTGACCGAACCGTCAGCGTTAGCCGAGAGAGCGAGCCCCGTGGTCGCGAGGTCGTAGGTGATCGACAGAGGGCCGGTTGGTCGCTGCTGGACCAGCAGGCTTTCGTCCAGGCCGGTCGACGTAACCCGGTAGCTCGCATCGATGCCGGGCAGTGCGGACGCATAGGACGCCGACGAGCCGGACGCGATGCGAGGCGATCGGGAGGCGCCCCGGATGCTCATGGTCAGGCTGGCCCCGCTCGCGTCTACCCGGGCAGCACCCGCGGTCGCAGGCAACGAGAAGGTGAGCGGCCCAGCCGTGTTGCGCATCTCACCAGAGGTGCCGCTCGCGATGAGCGTGGTGTCGATTCTCTGCCAGACGCCACTGGCGTCCTTGTAGTTGAGCAAGCCTGCACTGATGCGCCGCTGGAATCCGCCGTTTGCCGTGCGATAGACGGTGGATGAAGCGTTGCGGAGAGCTGGAATCTCGCCGTCAGGGTTGACCGGAAGGTCGGCCCACGACGTCAAGGTGGGGGGCGGCATGTTTCCAGGCGTTGCACCGGGAGGCGCCACGGCAGGCGGCGCGGGAGCCTGGTTGTGCAGAGCCCCCACGTTGCTGGCGACGATGAACCGGCTGAAGTGATTGACGATCGCGGTGATCGACGTCTCGTCTGGGTTGGTGGCGGACGACTCCGCGACCCAGGTGCCGCTCGAGTCGTCCCAGTGGTAGACGGCCGCGGCGGCCGCGTCGACGGTCGAAATGCCCTGCGGAAGCGAGAACGTCACCTGCGCCGGCTCACCAAGGCTGTGCACTTGCGTTGCGGTGGCCAGACTGGTGGCGTCGACCTCGATCGCGTTGCCGAGTGCGCTCCAGCCGGGCGGCAACGGGTGGGAGGTAGATGGCAAAGTGACCGTGAGCGCGAGCTCGCTCTGGCTGACCGGACCAAGCAAAACTGTCGACGCGCCCTGGGTCGTCGGGGCACCGATTAGCGCGGACGCCGTCGCGACCTGGCTGTAGGTAAGGCCTGTGCCAACTTGGACCACCTGATAGGAGTACGTCTGTCCGGGAATCGCCAGGAGGTCGTCGTACTTCTGATCCGTCTGGCTGCTGATCGACTCAAACGGACCGTTGGGGCCGAAAACCGAACGCTGAAGAACGAAACTGCTGCTGTCGGCGGCCGTCCACTCCAGGTGGACGCCACCCACTGTTGACGAGGCGTTGAGTGCAAACGACGGCGGGCCGCGTGCGGCCGGTCCGGCGAGATAGAGGTCTTTGATCTGGTCCTGGGTGTAGCCGGCTCGATCGCGAGCCTGCACTCTCAACTGGTAGCTGCCAGGCGCGAATGACGTCGTCTGGAGGGTCGTGCCCCATAACGCGACGCCGCCGGCGCCGACCGCCAACGGAGCGGAAGGCCCGTGCGGATTGGTGGGCGCGGTCGGAAGATCGCTCCACAGGCCGCCCCTCGGAGCGATCGCGAACGAGACGCGGTCGATGCCCGCGGCCGCCGTCACCGCGGCCAGGGCGTTCAGCGCATCCGTCTGCACGAGCGCACCCTGCGCCTGGGTCGGTGAGCTGAAGTCGATGCTCAAGGTGGCAGGGGAAGGGCTCACCGATGCCCATGCTGGATCCGAATACGGGCTCTCGAGCCCACGGGGCGAGGACGCCGTCACCACGTATGCGTAGCGGGCCGGCGCCGGAAGCGAGGTGTCTGTGAACGACGTCGTTTGAAGACCGCTGACGGCGAGCCCGAATCCTCCCGTTTGAGGATCGAAACGGTAAACGGCATACATCACCGGAGTGGAGTCCTGTGTGGTGCCAGCGTGCCAAGAGAGCTGGACGCCGCCTGGCTGCGCGGTTGCGGTGAGCGCTGTGGGAGCAGATGCACTGGACTGCGATGGCGGGTCGATCGATGGGATCGGAGCGGGTACGGTCTCCGGTACGACGACAGCTAACGCCACCGGCGATGAGGCGCCTCGCACCCCCCCGCTGAGTGGGATGACCCGATAACCGACTGCCCCGGCACTGGTCGAGGGCGCGTCGACAAAGGCCCCGCCGCCGGCTACTCCGGCTGAAACAAACGGACTGTCTGGCTCGAGCTGTTTTTCGACCAGGTAGCCGTCGCTTCCGACTACCTCATCCCATCGCAGCGTCGCGCGACCATGGACAACCGCGACCGACAGGTTGGCGGGCGCGGGCGGACCCTGGGCATCCTCCGTCTCGGCGAGCACGATATCGGGGACCACAACCGAAACCGGGCTCGAGGCAAAGCCGGCCAGGCCTTCGGGATCGACGGCGGCCACCTTGTAGTCGGAAACCCCGCCCGGAGGCGCTGTCGAGTCGATGAAGGTTGAGCTGGCGACCTGGTCGAGCAGCTTCCAGTCCCCGCCGTTCACGCGTCTCGAGACTCGATAGGAGGCAGGCATGGTGGACGCGGGCGCGGTCCAGGCGAGCTGCACTCCCAATCCTGTGACGCTGGCCGTTAGAGCGGCCGGAGCGGGATAGCGCGTGGCTTCGGCGCGAACGAAGGTGTGGGTTGGGCTGGACTGACCGCCGGCAACCGCGCGCACCCCATACGGTCCGCTTGGGAGTCCCTCGACTGACAGATCCAAGATGCACATGTCGAGGGAGCACCTCGGGCTCTGTGCGATCGAGGTCCAAGCGGCGCCGTCCGTGCTCAACTGATAGTCGAGCCCCGTCATCCGCGAGGCGGCGAGCAAGAGGTGATCCGTCACCCGGCCACCTGCCGCCAGCTCCTGTCCGGTCGGCAACAGCACCTTGAGCGCTGGAGCGGCAGCGGCCCGGGATACGGCCAGTGTCGCGACGGACGCCTGCGTGGTGGCGGGTTGGCTGGCGCGATCCTGCGCGTCTAGAAGGACGATCGCGTATTCGTGCGAACCCGGCCCGACACCGCTGTCCACAAAAGAGCGGCTGTCGCCTGAGAGCTGAGTCAGCGGTGTGCCCGAGACGGGCTGGTCGCGGTAGAGGCGGTAGTAGGCGCCCGTTGCGCTCGCCGCCTGCTGCCACGTCAAGGCCACGCCGGCGGCCACGGTCACCGCGCTGAGTCGGACCGGGGCGGTCGGGCCGACGTTTTCGATCCTATAAGTCGAAGTCACAGCCGTCTGCTCTCCTGCCGTTCCGCTGACGACCGCGGTCACCGTGTACGTCCCGTCCGGAACTGTGCTCGAGTCCCACTGCAGTGCGGCCGTCCAGCTAAGCGCTGCCTCGACGTTCGGCTCGCTGCTCGCCGTGCCAAGCATCATGTTCGCGGCGGGCCCGCTGAGCTTCCACTGCACCGATCCCCGCCCGTTGTCGCTCTTGGCGTCGACCTGGAACCGAACGCGCCCTGAGAGAAGCGGGGCCTGGGCCGGAAGAGTGCGAAGCACCACCGGGGCGTTCGCCGCCGCCGCCGGCCATATTGCGGAGATCGTTTCGGACAGGTTGCCAACGAGGCCGGTGCTCGCCACCGCGGCGACGGCGTACATGACATTGGCGCCGGGCAAGCCACCGGCATCGATGAACGACAACTCTGAGGTTGTCGCCACATACGTGGCTCCGCCGCCAGCCCCAACTCTGTAGACGCGATATGCGGTCGCTCCCGGCACCGACTGCCAGATTAGAGTGAGGTGGCCGCCGCCCGCGGTTGCGGTCACCCCTGCCGGCGCCGCCAGGGGCCTGGGACCGGCGCTCGTCTGCACGAGCGCACTGGCTGGGGTCGCAGCCGCGCTTGGCGTCGCGGGTTGCCCGGTCGACGTGGGAGCGGTTGATGCGCTGGCAGGCGCGGTCGGCGCGACGGTCGCCGGACCCGACGAGGCAGGCGCCGGACTCGGCGAGGCAACCGCCGGACTCGGCGAGGCAACCGCCGGACTCGGCGAGGCAACCGCCGGACTCGGGGAGGCAGCCACCGGACTCGGCGAGGCAACCACCGGACTCGTCGAGGCAACCACCGGACTCGGCGAGGCCGGACTCGGCGAGGCAGCCACCGGACTCGGCGAGGCAACCACCGGACTCGGCGAGGCAATCACCGGACTCGGCGAGGCAACCACCGGACTCGGCGCGGCAGCCGCAGGAGATGCCATCCCCTGAACAAGCTCCAGGCTGGTCCACGCTACCGGAGCCGTACCGGCGCCGCCGTAGGCCACCGGTGCGCCGTCGCAGGTAACGCCGGTCGAAGCGTCGGTGCACGGATGCAGGGCAACGACGACGAAATAGGTGGTTCTTCCCGGAGCGAGCTGTTGCAGCGCGTCAATCGATGTGTGGTCGTGGCCGGCAACAACCGCCAGCAGGTCGAATGGCCCCGTCGCAGACTCGCTCTGGAAAATTGCATAAGCCGACGCGCCAGCTGCTGCTGACCAGTCCAGCTCCAGCATGCCGTTATTGACCTGGACCGAGGTTGTAGCCGGTTGGCCAAAGACCACCACCGGAGCAACCGGCGCGGCTGGGGGTGGCGATGTGGTCTGGGCACAAGGGTCAGATGAAATGCTCACGCACCGAACCGTCGCCAGGTCGGAGAGGAGCTGGATCTCTGCCCTGATCGATGCTGGGTCGACGCTGACGACGGCCAGGTTTCCAGCCGAAACGGAAAGCACTGTGAGGTTCAGACCTTGTGCGACGGTTTGGATGCCTTGGGCGGTCAGGTCCGTCGAGAACTGCACATACAGAATGGGGCCCGGAGGTGTAGGGGCGGCCTGAATTGTGGTCTGCGTGGTCTGCGGTTGGCGATATAAGTAGGGCGGGATCGGCGCTGGCAATGGGGGCTGCCACGACTTCGGATGTACGACCCCCCTCCCGGTGTCCGGCTCATAGCTGATCATGTCAAGTCCGTTCTGCCGCGCCCACTCGATCACCGACTGCAGCGTGAGATCCTGAGGGAGCGTGATCTGGAATCGACCGGCGACCGGATCGAGGAGCACCGTTTGAAGGTTCGCGGGTGGCAGCTTCACGGAGGCGATTACGTAGGCCGGATCGTCAGAGTGCATCCACCGTTGGAAGCGGAGCTTGTTGTCCGCAATGAACGACATGCGATCAACGTGTTTGGTGAAGCTCGGAAAGAGGACGATCGCCGTCGTTGGTGTCTGGGGCTGAACGACAGCTCGAGTTGTCTCGAACATGTAGGTGGCCGGCGGGAGGGGGCCGGAGATCAATGGGCCTCCGACGATCTCGAGGCCGTAGTCATGGCCAATCGATTCGACCGCGCCTCGAGTTGCGCCGGCGCCGAACTGCACAAGAAGCTGACCGGGAACCAGACCGTTGGCGACGTTAAGGATTGGCGGGCGCGCGACCAGGAGCGGCGTTGGGGCGGTCAGGGGATCGAGCTGCGTGAAAACCTGGAAAGACGCGTCACCGGCTGACTGGCAAGCGGTCAGCAAGATTACCGCCAAGAAGATCCAGAGCCCTTTGACCGATCGACGCACGAAGCGACTTTGTCCCGATCGCTTGTCGCGATGGCGCGTCGAATTTCGGCGAGTTACCGTGGTCAGTCCCCCCCAAACTGCTTGCTCAGAGCGATCGCCGCCCTTCGCCCTCCGCCTGAAAATGCGAAGTTGCTGGCGATGCTAAGGCGCAACCGTCCTCCTGTCAAGCAGCAAACGCTTAACGGTGTGGTAGCTCAAAGAAACGTCACCCGTGAACTGTTCTGTGATTCCGTCATCCCATGAATGGAGACCGGATGACATTGACTACGTCTGAGCAGCGTCGCCACATCGTCCTCAACCATTTGGCGTCGGGCGCACTCGTGAACGCCGAAGCCGCTCGGCCGCTCGACCACCTGTTTGAGCTGCGATGACTCCTCGTCGCGCGCTCGCGATCTTCCGCGACATCCTTGGTTCGAGGCAGGTTGCTACACGTGTGCGGTTAACAGATCGCTGCAGCCCCGTTCAGAAAGGGATCTCTGAATTCGCCTGGTGCCGCTGAGTACCGTCTTTTGCCACGGTTTATCACCGTCGTTGCTGTATCCATCACTATCGCTAGTGAATCGCCAGGGCGGGTCAACAGTCAGACGGGAAACCTCATTCGTCCTGCCCTCCACTCTTGGAGCGTCATTCGAGCGTTGAACCCAATGGTCCCGGGCTCGGCAGACACTCCTTCAAGAACTGGCTCGGCTCGCTCTGGCACGAACTCGAGCGCATATCCACCGGCTGCCATTCGAACAGCCGGATCGGGCCAGTCGAGCAGCTGCAGAAGTTGATCCAGATCTGATCTGCCTCGCCTCTTGAGCTCGACATATATGCGCGTGTAGTCGTCGAAGTATCGGTTCGCGGCCTCGGAGTCTCCTCGGTCGATGAGCTCCCATTGTTTGTGAGCCGCATCCGCGAAGCGCCGTACTAACTCAGTGGTGTCCTGCTTTAGGCTCGTCATATGTTGACCCGATCGATCGAAGGTAATTCACACCAAACTGATACGTCCGTTTGAAGGCCCATGATGTTTTCGTCCGAGTTGATCTGCGTTGCCTTAAAGCCACTCTTGCTGACCTGATTTTGCTCGACGATGTGGTGCCACTGCTGGTCATCGCCGGCTCCGCCCATTGCAGACTTGAGGGCCTTGTACGAGTCGTAGCAGGAGTTGCGGACCAGCAGCCCCTCCGCTCCGAGATAGAATGCCGCTCTTCCAAGTTCGGAGTTGGCCACGACTACCGAGACGATATCGGTCCGCCATTTTTTGACCGAATCGGCACTCGACCGGATTGCGTCAAGTGTGGCGCGGACCTCCATCGCCTTGCTGCCGACCAAGGACGCGAGGCGTGGACGTTATAGCGCGGGCAGCGTCTACGACATGTTCGTTTCGCATTTCGCTCGGCTCAGGACCTGCGCGCCAATTATTGCCTCTTCCTCCGCGTGAGGCGGCTCTCACTTGACAGAGGTCCAGATGTCTGATATGCCCTTGCAAGGAAGCAGCGGCTGGGGTCCGTGTCCCCCCGGGTTCGTGCCATGCAGAGCTGGCTGGGAGGGTTGACATGTCGGGCCGTGGACAAGAACATGAGGTCGAATTGGCGGAATTGCTCGAAGAGGTGCGGTCTCTGCGTAAGGCGATCGACGTAGTCAGGAGGAAACGCAACCTTTAACTCGCGCCGTGCTCGTCAGATCAGGCAGTGCACCGCCACCTGCGCACCTAGTCCAGAACCAGTTCAGCGCCGCCCAACTTGCACGATCCTGAATCCGTCTATCGCGAATTCAAGGCTCGACAGATCCACAGGAAGAAGCGGTGGCAGCTCAGCGCGTAAAAGCAGCTGTGAGCGACCTCGCAGCCGAGGATCCTGGCGATGTGCTGGCCGAACGGCTCGATGCCGATTACTTCGAGCACGTCGTGCGCCGAGTGCACGGGAATCTCACGCGAGCAGTCGACGCGCAGCGGCAGTGAAGGCAAGGTTCTGCACTCTGGAGGAATGGAAATGGTGACCGAGCAATTCGGCAGCGCGTGGACGCGCAAGCACGACAACCCCGCGACGCCCCTGTTCACGAGTGTGCCCGTTACGGCCTTCCCCGCCTCGCTAGAGGACGTTATCGAGCTTTGCGCCGGCCGCGCGCCGAACGACCGCCTCATGGCGGCGGGTAGCCATTGGGCCCTGTCGCAGGCGGCCATCAGCGACCGCACCTTTGTCGAGACTCACGCTCCGACCACCGCTGTGCAGGCGATGGGCCGGACCCTGACCGATGTCGTGCTGAACTGCCTCAGCCCTGCGTTCTACAACGAGCTCCTGCGCCAGCACCCCCAGCCTTTCGACAGGGAACACAGCGGCGAAAACACCGGGCTGTATCCGGTGCACTTCGAGACTGGCAAGTGCGTTTTCCAGCTGTATTCCGAGCTGGACCTCGATGGCCCTGACAACCCACAGAGCCAAGCCGCCGGGAAGCTTGCGCTCAAGCTCGACGCCGACGGCAACAACAGCTACCTCGGTCCCTGGGCTATCCCGACACTCGGCGGCGCCGGCGGACAGACGGTGTTCGGGGCACTGACGACTGGAACCCACGGAGGAGACCGGATGATGCCTCCGATCGCGGGCGCGGTCATGGCGATGCACCTGGTCACCGACGGCGGCCGCCACTACTGGATCGAGCCGGCGACTCCGAGGAAGTCGGTCGGGGTCCAGCTGACCGACGACGCAGCGTTGAAAACCCTTTATGGGCAGGACCGCTTTCGCGGCAACCAGCCGACGGGGTCGGACAACTTCGAGATCATCCGCGACGACACGATCTTCAACGCGGTGGTGATCGGCGCCGGTCGATTCGGAATCGTGTACTCGATCGTCATCGGCGCCGTGCGCCAATTCACCCTCCACGAAGAGCGCCGGCTCCACGACTGGGAGGTCATCAAAGGCGACGTCAACAATCTCGCCAGCTCCCTGTACGACCGGCGGTTCCTGCAAATCGCCGTGTGCCTCACGTCGCACGACAACTTCACACGACACCTGGTTGGAGTCACCAAACGCTGGAATGTGCCGATGTTCCCCAAGGCCGGCAGCACGACGGTTCCTGCGGGTCGAGACGGACGTCGTGGGCCGGTCGTCATCCCGTTCGACCCACTGATCGGCGCACCCCGCTACGCCTTCGCCGGTCACAGCCACCCGTATAAACCCGACCTCACTCACCCGGGGGCAACGCTGCCGGCCGATTTTTTGGAGGTGGCCTGCGCGAACGCCAACTTTCTGGTTGGCGTGCTCACCGAAGTCGCCCAGGAGGTGGAGGACTTCATCGCCAGTAACGGCGTAGTCATCGGTGTGACCATCGCCGGTGTCGTCGCCCTGGGCGGAGGCGCCGCGTTACTGGCGCTGCTGCCTTGGCTGGCGATCCTCCTGGCGATCCTGCTGGCGATCATCGCCGCGCTCGCTGCCGCTGCTCCCTCCCAGCCGCGGCTTGGGCAGACGCTCAACGACGTGAAGGACAGCCTGCTCGACAGCCCGGACCCGGCGCAGCGGGCAGCCGGCCTGTTCGTCTGGCAGATGATCGGCTTCAAATTGTTCTCCGATCAGCAGAAGGACCAGGACTACGCCGCGATCAGCTATGCGGTCATGGACGGACACGACTACCTCGACCAGAGCTGTGACGTCAACGTCGATTCCATCGAGGTCTTCTTCGACGCCAGCGACCCCATGCTGGTCGCCTTCGTCGACGCGCTTCTGGTCTTCGAGCTCGCCCAAGAGGTCACCGCCGGAAAGGCCATGGTGGGCTACATTTCCCTGCGGTTCACCGGCCCGAGCGAAGCCCTCATCGCAATGGAGCAGCATTCCACGACGTGCGCCATCGAAGTCGCAGGGCTAAAGGACGTAGTGGGCACACAGGAGCTGATCGACTTCGCAGTTACCCTCGCCCTTGACCCCAACTTCCACGCGGTGCTCCACTGGGGTCAGCGCAACCCGTCCAATCAAGCTCAAGTGCAACACCGCTTCGGCGACAGCGTGGCCAATCCTACCGGCAGACTGCACGACTGGCGCCTCGCCCTAAGCCAGCTCACCGCCAACGGAAGGCTCGACGGATTCAGCAGCGCATTCACCCGCAACGCCGGCCTCGAAGTGGTTACGCCACAGATCGCCAGCCTCAGCATGGTGGGTGGGTCGCCGGCGTCGCAGCCGATACTGGTCAGCTGGGACTGCCGCGACAATCCCCCAGGCACGTTCGTCGCGCTGACCGTGACAGCGCCGAGCGGTGCCCACTCCGGGTTTTCCAGCCTGCCGCTGGCGGGCAATCGCTGGGTACCCAACAGCGGGACCGGCACGTACCACGCCACCCTGACCGCGGGGCTCACCTTCAACGGCGAATCGAGGACTACGACGTCGTCCGCCAACCTCATCGTCAGCTAGCCAGGCAGACGCATCGCGAAAGGAGAAGAGATGCCAGAAGTCTTCTACGGCGAATGGGCAGTGGCTGTCGTGTCGCACGAATCCGCCTACAACCAGCGCTACATCATCACCGGGTCGGATGCGAGTGACGGGACCTACCTCGTGGGCAACCCTCCACCTGTCAACGTCTTTGGCGCGCAGTGGACGCTCACGATTGAATATGAAGGTGCAGGTGGGTGGCAAGCCAGCGAAATTCGCCGCACCCCGACCTACACCGCGCACGACGGGCTGGTCATCAACCTGGGCGCTGACGTCAACTTCGAAGGCGACTACGACGAGATGGTGCTCACCTGTCGCAGCCTCGACCCGCCGCTGAATCCCTGGCGGCCCGTCGTCAATCCGTATGACTTCACGCTGAACGAAAAGACTCTCGAGAAATTCCTGAGGGAGAAGGAGGCGCTGGACAAGTAGCCCGTTCGGAAACGCGCTCGCCCCCGACCCATAACGCCTGGCCGCCCTGCGTCGCGGAGCAGGTCCGTCTGTCTACACGACAATCGCAGAGGCTGCTACCGATGGAGGAGGCTTGTCGAGTGCTCCGAGTTCCAAGTCTCCGTGGAGGGATGCTGCGAATTGCTGCAAAACTGCTGCACGTGGTGGGATGCCCCATCGCGGTGAAGGTCCAAATCGTATTCGAGAATTGGCTCCGGGACAGGGATTCGAACCCTGAACCTTGCGGTTACAGATCGCTGCGCCCCGTTCACAAATGGCGATCTGAATACGCTGAGATTTGCTGAGTAGCATCAAATAGCATGGTTTCGCACCGGCGTTGCGGTACGACGGATGTCGAGTTGTTGTAGTATGTAGCGACAATGCTGACAGTCCCCGAAGCAGCTCGCCGAACCAACCGAGACCCCGAAACGGTTCGCCGCTGGATCCGTTCTGGAAGGCTAAGAGCGACCCGCATCGGCACGCAGCATCTCATCGATGAGGATGACTTGGCGCGCCTCACCGATGACGCCACGCTGCCGATTCCAGCCTCCTGGAAGCGCACGGCCACAGGCGAGCGGATGCCCGATGTCATCGCAGCGATTCGTTCTTCGCGCGCCGCTCGCTAGCGTGCTGGTTGTCGACGCTGCAGTCGTAATCACCGCCTGCTTGTCAGAGGCAGGGCTGAGCGCCCTTGGCCGGGAAGAGCTCGTGGCGCCTCACTTGATGTGGTCAGAAGCGTCGTCTATCCTCCACGAGCTGCGCTGGCGCAAGGAAATTTCCGCTGGGCTGGCAAACATTGCGCTGGAAAAGCTGTCTGTTGCAGATGTCAGTCCTCGACGGCCGAAAGGTCTAATCGAAGAAGCATGGCGAATTGCCGACAGCCTAGGTTGGGCCAAAACCTACGATGCGGAATACCTCGCTTTAGCACGTTTACTGAGGTGCCGGCTCTTGACCACAGATGCGAAGCTGAAAGCGAGCGGGTCCGCGATTGTGAATGTTGTTGGCCCGGCCGAACTGTAGCTCCGACTTTCAGGTGCGATACCGACGGCCCTCCTGAGGCCACGCTGTACGGCCGATCTTCCGACCCTCCGTGGGTTTTGGAGGTATCGACAGCAAAGAGTTATTACGAGCATCTCGACCAATCGCGCTTTGCCGTCGGCTGGCCCAGCCGAACTACCTCGCAAGCAGCGAACTAACGTTCAGTTGCTGCGCTAGCGATTCGTTCCTATATGGCCCTAAGTGCTAGTTTGGGCCGTTAAGTGGGGTTCGTTGCGATGCCCTCGGAATAGAGTTGCGGGGTGTCAGAAGTCGAGCCCGGACCGGCCCCCATACCTCAAGCCGCCGACTCCGGCCGACTGGCCGCAATCACTACGGCCGCCGACGCATTCAGTGATGCCGTTCCAGACATGCAAGCGCTGCTCGCAATCGTAGCGGAGCAAATATCGCGGGCGACGGGCGATTTCTGCTCCGTTGTTCTCCTGTCGCGGGACGGCAAGCGCATCGAGCCCGTCGCCGCCTATCACCCCGATCCCAGGGTGCTGCAGGAAGCGAACGCAATGATCGGCGTCCCGATTGAGCTGGATTCCGCGGGGCCCTGGAAAACTGTCATCCAAGAGCGACGCCGAGTTGTCATCGGCATAGACCCGGACAATCTGCCGCCGAATATCGCTCCTCATCAGGCGCTACACATTCGGCAATGGCGCATACGTGAAGCGGTGATGATCCCGATGGTCGCCCAGGATCGAGTCGTGGGTGGACTGAACCTCAATCGCATGGAAGGGAGCGCTCCCCTGAGCGATCAGGATACCAAGCTTCTCGAGGGCCTCGCAACCCGCGCGGCGCGCGCCATAGCGACTGCGCAGCTAATGCGGGAACAGAAGCTCACCACGAAAGAACTTGAGCAAATGGTGGCAGAGCGCACCAAGCAATTGATTGCTGCAAACCAATTCTTGGACTCGGTTATCGAGAACATCCCCAACATGATTTTCGTCAAGGACGCCAAAGACCTCCGGTTCATACGCTTCAACCTTGCAGGCGAGGCCCTCCTCGGGTTATCTCGCGACGATCTGATCGGGAAAAACGATTTCGACTTTTTCCCCGCCGACCAGGCTGAACAATTCACTGCAGCCGATCGGAAGACGCTACGAGATCGACACCTTGTCGACATCCTGGAGGAGACGATCCAAACCAAGGCGAAGGGCGCGCGAGTCTTGCATACGAAGAAAATTCCCATCCTCGACGCAACGGGCGAGCCATCCTTCCTGCTTGGAATCTCCGAAGACATCACCGAGGCCAAAACTGCGCAGGAGGCGTTGGTCCTAGCGCAAGATGAGGCTCAGAGAGCCAATCGAGCCAAGAGTCAGTTTCTGGCCAACATGAGCCATGAGTTGCGTACCCCGCTCAACTCCATTCTTGGATTCTCGGAGTTGCTGAGCGACGACACCACCGACCGGTTCGACGACACGACGCGGCGCCGCTTTCTTGCTCAAATTCACAGCAGCGGCGAGCATCTGCTGCAACTCATCAATGACATCCTGGACCTGTCCAAAGTTGAAGCCGGACAGATGAAGCTTCAACTTGAGCAGGTAGAATTGGGAGACCTCATCGCTGAGGTCCGAGAAACTATTGAGCCTCTGGTTCAGAGCAAGTCGCTGACCATGAACACGGCCGCGGTTGCTGAGATTCGTCTGATCGCGGACACAGCGAAGGTAAAGCAGATGCTGCTGAACCTGGTGTCGAATGCCGTCAAGTTCACTCCCAGTGGGGGGCACATCGAAATTCGTACGCGCTCAGCGGAGTCGTGGGTCGACATCGCCGTCAGCGACAGCGGCATCGGAATCGCCGAGCAGGACCTGGCTCGCTTGTTCAAGGAATTTCAGCAGCTGGATGCCGGCGTCGGGAAGCGGCAGACCGGAACCGGCCTCGGGCTGGCACTGACAAAACACTTTGCTGAGATGCATGGCGGGCAAGTCAGTGCGGTGAGCGAGCTGGGAACGGGCAGTACCTTCATATTGCGCTTGCCGCTCAAGCCAACCACGGGTCAAGCAGCATTTACGCCCGTTCCGGCCCCAGCCGCTGCGATAGACGCGAGCCGGCCGCTGGTGCTGGTGGTGGAAGATAATCCCCAGGCGTCAGAGATTCTGGCGCGCCACTTGGACGCCGGTGGGTTCCGCGTTGAGCTTGCACACACCGGCCCTGATGCGTTGCGGATGGCCCGCGATCTAAGGCCGGTGGCGATAACATTGGACATCCTGCTTCCGGAGGTTGATGGCTGGGAGGTGCTCAACCGGCTAAAGGCCGACCAAGACACGCGAAATATCCCAGTACTTGTCGTCTCTGTGGTCGACAACCCCGCACTTGGTCGCGCCCTTGGAGCCTATGACTATTTCGTCAAGCCTGTCGATGGTAAGGCCCTCCTCTCACGATTGCGCCAGTACACATTCACAACTCAGGTCAAGACCGAACCGGTGCGTGTGCTGATTGTGGACGATGAGCCGGCCAACCTAGATCTTCTCGAGTCTCTTCTGGATCCGGCTGGGTTCGCTGTTATCAGAGCCGCCGGTGGGCGCGAAGGCATCGACATTGCCAAGGCTGAGAGGCCGAATCTGGTTCTGCTTGATCTCATGATGCCGGGCGTGACCGGATTCGATGTTGTCGAAGCGCTTCGAGACGACGAAGGCACGCGCTCGATTCCGATCATGGTTTTGACGGCCAAGAGCCTCACGGCCGACGACAAGAAAATGCTCAATGGTCAGGTGGCGGCCATCTTTGAACGCAACTCGGTCGCGGGAACTGAGCTGACGGCTTGGCTTCGCGAGATCGTCACCAAGCGACCCAGCGGAACCTGACTGCCGACACTTTTGCGAGCCAGCGTCGAAACATGCTGTCAATACGGGGTAGCTGTCGAGAGCCTTAATTCGTCGCTGTGATCGACGGGATCGGTCGTGCGGCAGCTGCTCTTGTAGGACAGAGCGAGGAGGTACTATGCGGTCCTTGAAACGAGATCACCGCCGCGCCGTCATCATGCTTCCGGGCGGAGTCCTTCCGGCTGAGATTGCCTACAAGGACTTGATCCAGCTGCTGGGTCCGCAGCCTAACGTGGTGGCGAAAGAGCTTGAGATCTATTCCACTCCTGACCCGCCCGCGGGCTATGGCCTGAATCTGGAAGTCGCGGGCATCCTACGTGCCGCAGACCAGGCCAAATTCGGGCGCTTCCACTTGCTCGGTTACTCAGCAGGCGGAGCTTCATCCCTGGCCTTCGCAGCCGCGCATCCGGAGCGCCTTTTAAGCCTGGCTCTGGCGGAGCCGGCCTGGGATGGTGCCCAGGGGTTGTCTGACGCTGAACATGCGGTGTGGCAGGAGTTCGGCAGGATCATGGAGCTGCCGGAAGAGCAGCGGCTGCCGGCATTCATTCGCAACCAGCTGAGGCCTGGCGTCAGCCCACCCACTCCCCCGCCCGGACCGCCACCACCATGGATGTCGTCGCGACCGGGGGCCCTGGCCGCCTTTGTCCGAGTATTCAGAACCACTCATCTCGACCGAGACGGCCTCAGGTCTTTTGATCGCCCTGTGTACTTCGCCCTCGGCGGTCTGAGCAATCCAGACTATTACGAGCGGATGTCGCAGCGCCTGGCTAAGGTCTTTCCCGACTTCACAGTCGAGGTCTATCCCGACAGGCACCACTTTGATCCCCCACACCGGATCGAACCGGAGCGCTTCGCTGCGGCCCTCAATCGCCTGTGGGCGCGGGCAGAAACAGGACGAGCAACGACTTAGGCGCCCTCACCTTTTCACGGACTCTCACAGAAAATGGACCAGAACTGAATGCGCCACTAGGCATGCGACTCTAGGGGAGGGACGCACGAGACTGAATCTGGACGGGCTATCGATATCTGGGCAGTTATCAACAGCAACCGTCGGCATCGGCGCGCTCACATATAAGAGGACGCGCGCGACCCTGTGGGCCGCCAGCTTGTGATTCCAGGGCCCCAAGTCCCGAACTCTGATGGCAAGCGATCACTTTTTCGAACGCCTGTACCAATGAATGTTGTAGGCGTGTGCCTCGGTGATCGTCCCCGAGAGCTTCGTGGGAGTCTTCAGGTCGGCAAAGCCCACTGATGCATTCGCCAACCCGTCGATGGTGATCTTCCCCGTATCCAATTGATGCGATCCGATCTCGAGGGCAACCTTATCCACATTTACGGCGTCCAACTCGACGTCTAGCTCCTTGGGCTGTGCCCCTGCCTCGCGCATCGGCTGAGCAACGATCGGAGGAAGGCCGCCTGTGACGTGCAGGCGTTTGATCGCGTTGGGGCCAAGCACGATGGTGCCGGCGGCCAGGCTCCCCTTGATCTTGATCTCGATCGGGTCAGTGTTATTGACCGACAGGTTGGCGTCGATGTTGCGCAGCTCGATGCTGTTCTTCGCGTCCGTCGCCTTGGCCGCCTCGTCCTCCCGCTTCTTTTTCTCCTCGTCGTCTTTCGGAGGAGGCTTCTTCTCGTCCGGTTTTTGCTCGAAGATGGCGGCATATAGCGCGAGCTGGTTGGCCTGCGCCTTCGTGAGATCCGGGGCTTCGAGCTTCCACGTCACGAAGGGTTCCCATGTCCAGTCAGCTTCATCCCTGTGCGTCTTCCTGTACCCAACCGGGTCGACCTTGTAGACCCCGAGCTCGAGCTCGTCCCCCCTGAGCCTCAATATCGGGTCCTTGGCAACGTGCTCGACGACCCACGGTCGTAGCGCCCAGCCTGGGTCGATATGCGTTGCTGAAACCTTGCCGTAGAGGTTCTTTTCCAGGGTGGCGAAGTCGATCGCGCCGTGGTCGATGTGTATCTCCAGGGGGTTGCTCGGAGAGCCGATGCGAATGTCCTTCAAGCCATGGATGTCCTTTGTTATGAACATCACCAGCTTGATCTTGCCGTCGACACTGTCGGCAACCGGGTGCAAGCCCTCGATCTCGAAGGCGGGTGGCACTTTCACCGGTTTCGGCGACGCTGCGTCTTCCTCTTCCTTCCGTTTCTTCTCTTCCTGCATCAAGGTCCAGAGGTCAAGCTCGAAGTGGGCCTCGTTGATGTCGAGCTTCGGAATCGTGAGGTCGCCGCCGTCCGGAATCTTGTACGTCAGGTCGGGGATCGTGGCCGACTTGACTTGAAGCTTTATTGCTTCCGTGAAGGCCACCGTCTGCCTGTATTCGAGGTCCTCGAGAAGGACATTCTGTAGGTGCACGCGACTATCGGCAACCGTCAACCGGTCGGCACCCAGCTTGGCGACCCGGATCTTAGCGTCCGTGCCGAGCTCCGCCGCCCTGTCCATCGTGAGGCGCGGGTTCGCAATGTCGATCTTCAGGCCGCCACCGACCAGGAAATCGATCGTCGATTTCTGGGTGGTCAGCTTCACATCGCCCTTGAACTTGTTCTTCAGCGCAACCGACGCGGGGAGCGTGATATCCAGGAGCGATACTCCGCCTTCGAATGCCATCGTCTTGAGGTCCACTATGAACTCCGGATGCAAGCTCTTCCCTTTTTCGTCGGTGCTGCCATAAAGATCCAGCCCGTGAAACGTTGGTGGATCGCTGTCGGTGCGCGCCGGGATGATGATGGTCAGGTCGTCGCTCGGCATGTCGATCTGCATAGCGTCGAGATCGATCGCGTCGACGTGAAGGTGCTCTATGGCCATCTGCTTGAACGCCGACTTCGGATCATGCTTTTCGCCCGGCTTCCACCGGTCCAGGCGTACCTTCGCCTCAACCCCGAAGAAGTCCACCCTCCCACCAATCTGGCTCTTCAACCTGAACTTGTGCCCGGATATGACAGAGCTCACATCGAGGGCTGTGAAGCTGAGTTGGTCGACGTGCAAACCGGAGGGGTCATCGGGGTCGATGCCGCCGATGCGAACCGCATCCGGTCCTATGTCGACCGTTGCACCCTTAAGGCCTTTCACCTCGACGGAGCCTGAGTAGTCGCCCGACACGGTCGCCTGAGCTTCCGCGCCTCTGACCGTCGCGACGATGTGGCCGTCGCGGTCCAGGTCCATCGTGAACGACTTGAACTCGAGATGGCCACTGCCGCTGATGTTCAGCTCGGACTTCAGCGAGCCGCTGAAGTCGACGCTCAAGTCGTCCACCTCGATCTTTTTCGCCGCCGGCTGAAGGTGAATGCGGCCGACCTTCAGCGGACGTTCGCCGGGGACCGCCGGCTTGTCGTCGCGGCCAAGGTGCATCTCGATCGGCGGGTCTTTGTAACTCAGGCCGCTGCCCTCGAGCCCCGTGATGAAGATGTCGGTAATGGACCAGGCAGCGGGTTTGGCTGGCTGCTTGTCCTTTGCCGGGACTGCCGGCGTGCGCACGGCGGCCACGGTCACGGTCTTGGCGACGATGGGCCCGGTGCCCGACAGGTGCCCTTTTCCCACCGTCCAGTCGATCGGTCCGACCGTCAGATCGCTCAGGGTGGCGGCGGCCTTGATCCCGACTTCGTCGTCACCATCTAGCGTGGCGCCGACCTTGACCTTGCGAATCACAACCCTGCCATCGGGCGTAGATATGTCCGTGCCCAGCGCTTCAAGGTCCTGGATGGCAAGCGAGAACTTGTGTTTCTGATCGCGCGCGTAGGAAGCCTTGACCGTCGGACCCTTGGCCTCTTTGGACTTTGTCAGCGTGCCTTTCACGGTCGTGCGGCTCTTGAGAGAGGCGATCGCGACCGAGTACCGGAGGTCGGCGAACGATCCGATCTCGGCTGATCCAGAGACGAGTCCAAATCCCTCAGAACCTGGGTCGATCACGACCTCCGACGCCTTGATGCCATGGATCGAGCCGTCAATCATCTCCAGGCGAAGGCTGCCGCCCTTCTCTTGCGGCGCGTCGTAAACGATGTGCGCGCCGGCGAGCTCATCGATCTCCAGCGAGTGGATGATCGCTCTGCTGAGCTTGGTCCCGCCAGGTGTCTTGTCTAGAACGATTTCCGCGTGGAGGGCAAGGTCTCGAACCGAGACTACCTCGGCCTTGAGACCGTCGCCATCCTTCCCGATCTCGACGCCGTCGATGTCCAGGTGGTCGATGGTCAATTTCGGGAACTCAAAGCCCGTCTTGGTTGCGTGCACGCTTCCGTGGAGCATCCCGATCTTCGCCCTCTTGATCGAGCCCTTGGCCAGCGAGATGCCCGTGGCCTCCACGTTCTTCAGGCCGAATGTCGGCTCCACCTGCGCCGCCAGGGCCGCCGCCTTTACCTGGTCGGGACGTACGGAGATGCCGCCTGCCTCGAGTCCCGCCGAAATGTCGCCGGTGAGCTTTTCCACGGCGAATCCAGGTCCGGCGAGCTTCGTGATCTCGACGCCGTGGATGGTCACAGCGAGCCCGCCTTTGGCATCGAGCTCACCCGTGATGCGTCCCAACTTGATACCGCCGATCTCGGTGCCCAGGAGTCGAGCGGCGTCGTCTTTGAGCTCGAGCACTTTCTGCTGCGCCGCGGCACGGGTGGCGATGTCGATGCTCGTGTCGGCCAGGTTTTGCTGTTGCTCGAGATTCGAGACGGTGTCGTAGGCGGCTTTGAGCCGGTTGCGTATCGGTTCGTTGCCCGGGATGACAGGCAGCCCGTCCAGCAGATCTTTGAGGTCCTTAGACGAGGGGATGCCTGAGGGCTTGATGATCACGGCCGGCTGCTTCGGATCGGTGCTGAGGAGGGTAGTGCGATCTACGGCCAGGCTGAACTTGGCACTCTTGGCCAGCTCGCCAATGGTGGGGATCCTCGGTCCGCCGTCGATGAACTGCTGGGCGAGGCTCTTGTCGTCCAGGTAGGCCATCGAGCTCACCAGCGGAAGCAGCCCGACGTTCGGGACCTGAAGCGACGCGTGGATGCCCTCGAGCGAGACGCCTGCTGCCTGCACGGTGCCGGTCAGCGGACCGAGCGTGATCGAACCGATCTCGGCGGTGATGCCAACATCCGAACGCAGCTTGTGGCTGAGCTCCACGAGCTGTGCACGCTCGGCCTTGGTAAGGGAACCGGGATTCCACCGGTCCTTCGCCTCGAGCTCGGCCAGGCGCCCTTCGTCCTCGGATTTCTCGTCGGCCAGCGCGAGCTCCTTCTTGTCCGTATCGGTGAGCTTGCGCGGCTCATGCGCGCGCTTCCGTCGGAGCTCGGTGAGATGCGGGCTTGCCTCAACCGCAGCGATCTGCAGCTGGAGGACCGCGATGCGCGCGTCGAGGTCCTTGTACTGCTGACTGTTCTTGTCGAGCTTCGCCTGCGCCCTTTTCAGGGTGGCGACCGCGGTGTTCAGGTAAGCCGGCAGGCTCTGGCCGACACCGAGGTTCACATCCGTCAACGTCAGCGATTGGATCTGCTGTCCCGCGCCGATCGAGATGCCCTCGATCTTGAGCTCGGTGAAGGAGACGCTGAACGCACGCAACGTGCCGATCGAGTCCTTGATGCGCTGCGCCGCGCTGTAGGGTGGCCGCAGGACGCCGTCGCTGGCGAGACCCCATGCGTAAGTGAGCGGCGCCGGCGTCGGGAACACGTAGTCGGCGACCGTGCTGGTCGGGAAGGGCAGGTGCAGCGGGTACAGCGCAAGGTCGAGGAGCGTGATGTCCCCGGGGATGCCACCTTTGATGGCGACAATGTTGCTCAGCAGCTGGAACAGTGGACCGAATACCGGTATCGGAATGCTGCTCATTCCCTTGGGCAGCTTTTGGCCGATCTTCGAAACCGGGTCGAGTGATTCGTCCTGGCTGGCCCTGAACTTCAGGGTCTGCAGTGCGAGCAGTGCGATCGCCCAAGCCCCTGAGAAAGGCAGGCTCGGATCGACCAGCACAAGGTCGCGCACGGCGAGGCTGCCGAGGGTGACACCGATATACGCCGGGTCGTTGTAGTGGCGGTCGGAGAAGCCCGCCGTCGCTTTCAGTCCTTTGACGCTTATCGGCCCTGAGCGGTAGGACTTCCCGGACAGCGCGATGTTCACGCCCGCGATTTCGAGGTCTTTGAGGTCGACGTTGACGATGAACCCGCTTTCGAAAGTAGCGTCGACGTTGATCTCATTGACCCCGCCCTTCGTCTCGGCCAGCTTGACTCCCTTGAGCTCGCTGCCGATTGCGTCGTACATCATCTGGCCTTGTCCGAGGTCAAAGGCCTTGAGGTGCATAGTCCTGCCCCAGAGATCGATGGAGCCCCCGATCAGAACGTCGTAGACGAGCAGGCCGAGGGCACGGCCGATAACGCCGAGCTTTCGCCCCAAGACTGGCAGCCAACCCTGCTTCGTCAGTTCCGGGAGCCAGTCAGTTCGGCCGTCCTTTTCGCTGTACAGGTGGAAGTCTTTGACGATTTCCTCGAGCCCGGGGCGCTTGTCGGCCCGGAGCTCCTTCGACTTGTCGAATACCCACTTGCGGTCTTCGGCTGCGTAGGCCTGGTCGATGAGTGAACGCAACACCGCAGCCATCTTTGCCGACCACAGTCGCTCGTCACTTAGCCGGTCTTCTAGCGCTTGCCGAGTCGGAAACCGCGCATCGCGACCAGCGGCGAGCGGCGTCGGCAGCTTCTGGGCCATGTCGGGGGTGAGGGCATCGGCCACCGCGTTGACGAGGTCGGGATCCTCCCTGGCAAGGCGCTCGTGGTCTTCCGGGCTCAGTCCGCTGAGGGCCAGGGCGGCTATCCAGGCCTTGCGGACCGTGAATGTGATCCAGCCGAAGAAGAGCCATTCGAAGAAGCCGCTCGGGACAAGATTTCGCGCTTGCTCGATGAGATGGACCGGATCCCGCATCGCGTTGAGGGCTACGACGTCTGCGCGACCGTCATCCCCGTAGAGGTACGCGTTCGGCAGTCCCTGGATGATGTCGTCCAGCTTCAGCCGCGCGTCGATGCGGCGGACGATCGCGGTGCGCAGCGCCGTATCGTGCATCTTCGACTTTGGATCGGCGAGCCAGGGTTTTGGCGTGCGGTCGGGGTTGATGCCGATCAGTTCCTGGACGATCTCCTTGGCCACGGCCTCGGATGAGTCCTTCTCCCAGCGGGCCAGAAACTTCTGTTCCGCATATCCCTTGAGGAGCTTCTCCGGGATGCCGAGATCCATCCCGTTGTCGGGCTTGTACTCGCTTCCAACTCCCGTGTACTCGCTGCTCGAGATCATGTCGTCGGGCAGGTTGTCCTCGAGCCTGTGCAGCCACTTGCCGTCGTCGAGGGCCCGCCACCTGTCCTGGGCGTCGATCGAGCAGCTGCGTACAAGCAAGTACGCGTATCGAGCCTCCGCGTCAGAGATCAGCCAGTCGAGCAACCCGTACGACAGAAGCGAAGTCGCGCGCGACAGGTTCAGCGCCGGGTCGCGCGCCGCCAGCATTTTCTTGACGACTTCCCGATACGTGTCGCCGTAGCGGTCCGCTTCGGGCAAAGCGTCGAGGATCTTGTCGACCAGGCTCTCGCCGTCGAGCTTGGCGACGAGAGCCACGGCGGCGGCTGGTACCGAAAGCGGAGCGTTGGTGCCTGGACTGCCCGCTGTGTGCGGTTTGATCGCGCCCCGCAGATCTTCGAGCGTGACTTCCCGCGGCGGAAGCGCAACCGCGGGCTGATCTCCTGGGGTGCCCGTGGCGCCTGGGGAGGCCGCGCCTAGTGGAGCGCTGAGCATCGAAAGCGCCGTTTTGGCGGTCGCTACGTTCGGATGCGCGAGGACCCTCTGCATCTTCTGGACGAAGGCGTCAGCACCGGTGGCCTTGTCGCTGAATCGCTCGCTCTCTTGCGCGATGGCAGCGCGGAGCTCGTCCTCGTCCGTGCCGAAATCGACACCGGAACGAAGCAGGCCGTGGAACACGGCGCCGCGGTCGCCTTTTTCGAGCTCCTCGAGCGTGGAAACGGACTGCCTTCGAAGAGCGGCCATCAACGAACGCCTGGCTGTCTTCGACAGCCTGTCTGGATCCACGCCGTGCAGTGCGACCGTTGCACCGCGGTACGGCTGTTCTCCTACTACCTGGTTGCGGAGCTTTGCGAACTCCTCTTTAGTCAAAGCCGACAGAACGGCGATGGAAGTGTCCGGGTATTTCTCATGATGGCCGTCATGGAGTGCGGCGAGGCGCAAACGTACCTCCGGCTTGAGGCTCCGAACCACAGCACGCGCCACGACGAAAGGCATTGTCGAGAGGGCGAATAGGCAGTTCTCGACCATGCCGTCGTGCGTCTGAGTCCACGGATGATCGAGCTGGCCCGCGACGAACCTCTGGTCGCCGCTGTGATTTACCGCGACGAGCTGATCGAGCTGATGCTCGAGGCTGGCGACGTCCGAAGTGGTGGCGGTTTCGGTTGGGCTGGTCGTTTCGGGTGCGATGCCGACACCGCCCGAGCCGCGCGCCATGTGCCCATCGGGAAGGGCCTGTCGGGGAATCCAGAGCCGCCTGCCTTCAAGGACCGCGGCGGCGAGGCCAGCTGCCTCCGACTCGGCCGCGGAAACGCTCGGCTTCGGCGAGGGTGATCGCCGGCGATTGCTGTGCTGGCGGGCGTGGACGAGCTCGTGCGCGACCAATTGCCTTGTCTGGATCGACGCCGGATCGACCGCGCCCGAGATCGTGATCGCGTCGCCCGACCTGGCCCCGCTCTGGGTGGTGGATGACAGCGTCAGGTGGACCCGTGATGGGTCGAGCCCGAATGCAGGCGCGAATACGTTGATCAGAACCCGGAGCCGTCGCGCCAGCTCTTCGTCAGGTCCTTGCGGCGACCGCTGCCGCAAGTACGTGGCGCTCGGCGCCGGCGCAAGCTGACGGCGCTCGGGTCGCGGGCGCGCGCGAGCCGCGGTGGTGCGCGCTGGAACCGGCTTGCCGGAGTCCGCAGCACGCGCCTTGGCGAGAACCGGCGGCGACGGCCCAGCTTGCTTCATCCGGGGTAAGCGCGTCTTCAGACGATCGTGTTGAGCGGCAGCCAGGTGTTGAGGGGCGCCGGGAACGGCCGGCCGGCCGGCAGGACTGCCCGGCCCTCGACCACGTTGCCGGTGATCGCCGGGGCTTGCACGGCGGCAACGTCGAGTGCCACCGTGCTCTTCGGCGCAGCGACAAAGTTGCCATTGATCGTCGCCGCCGAAGGACCGACCACCGCCGCCGCCATGGCCGCCTGGAGGCTGATGAGCCGGTTCGCATCGACCATCGCCGAACCACCGCCAAATCTCTCGCGCAGCAGCGTGTAGAGGAAGAGAGTGTGGCCCGTGAACTGTTTCGAGGCAATTCGGCATTCGACGTTGTTGCGCTCGACGCGCAGTGACGCGCTCAGCCCACCCAGCGGACGGTCGAATCGGACCAGATCTACCATCGCATTCCAGATCGCCAGCAGGTTGCCGGAGGCCTGCGGAATCGTGGCGGAAGCCCCACCGGGCGCGTTGAAGTTGACGTTGGTCGTCACGCCGATGCCCGCGGCGAGCTCTGTAGCAATGAAGGGGGTCGCGGGTGCCGCGCCACCGGCGCCGGCCGGCGGCAACTCGGTTGCGATTTGGCGGACGAAATTTGACATTTCCGCCTGCCGCACCTTGTCCGCCTCGGCGCGCAGCTTTGTCATGTTGGCAAGGTCGTACTCACTGACCCCTGCCGGCACGTAACCCGTCGGCGTGGGTAGTGGGTAAAACGTCCCTAGCATCAGCATGCTCACTCGCAGCTGATCGAGCAGCCCGCCCACCATAGCCGCGCGCACCAGTTGCATTTCCTGCGCGTCGGCGATGGCCACGTATTCGCGGGCAAAGTCGGTGCCGATGAGCACGGTGGCTTCGACCAGCGAGATGCCGAGGTAGCAATTCTGGATGACGTTGTCCCAGATGCGGACATCGCCGAGCTCGGCCTCGACCAGAATCGCCGCCGTCAGCCCGCTGAACTCGTTGCCGGCAATCTCTGCATCGTCGAGACCCGCGCGGAGGCGAAAGCCGCCGACGTTGCCTCCGGCCGCCATTCCCGGCCCGACGATCGCGTTCTGATTCAGCACGAAGCCGGCGAGATAACGGCCGGCGGCGACAACGTCCTGCACGAACCGGTTCTGACGGAGACGCAGCCCCCTCAGGACGCCGGCGGCAAACACTCCGACACCGAACACTTCCGGTGGCAAGACGAAGCCAATGTCGGTTGTCACCTGGCCGCCGGCCGCGAACCGGATCAAGCAATTGTTGATGTCCAGCCCCGCGCATGTCACCGCGCGGATGCCGACCGCGATTAGCCGCCCGCCGATGGCCTCAGTGGCCAGTTTCGCGGCTTCCTGGCCGATCGCGCCGAAAGGCACGGCGGTGAGATCGATGTGCTTGACCTGCGAGGGCATCAAGTCGAACTCGAACCCGCTGATGGTGACGTCGTCGGCCTCGGCCACGATCACCAGCCCCTGCTCGAAGGCCTGCTCACTGCCCGCCCGGGCCGCAAGCACCACCGCATCCCCGCACGCTGAGAGCGTCAGATTCGAGTGGGCCTTGCGAAGAACGATAGGCGCGGTGAGCTCATACCGGCCAGCCTGGAAGCAGATGGCGACGCGGCTGGACCGGTCGGTGATGTTTCGTCCCGCCACTGCTTTGTCGATCAGCGCTTGCAGGTTGGCGCCATCCGTGGGCTGGACGTCGACGACGCAGCAACCGCCTCCAGCGGTCTGGTCGATGAGCGGCTTGAAGTGGTTGCGGCAGTCCTCGAGCGTGTTGACCTTGCCTTCCTGCCATCCGATGACGGCCAGCGGACAGGCCCACAGGCGTGGTCCGTCGGGCGGCTGCGGTGTTCGCAGGTAGCGGTCCGGGTAGACGGTCGAAGGGGTGCTGGGTCGAACGGCGATGCACCAGAAGTCGTCGAGGTGCAGCGAACCACCACCGTCCGCGGTGATCGTCACCTGCATGCCCGTGCCGGTGAGGCTGACCGGCGCCCCTATTCCCAAGCCTGTGAGTCGCTCCTCCCAAACCCGCAGGAAAAGCTGTGGCGTCTGCTTGGTGTCCGTGAACTCGGGCGGGAGAGGCGCGGGAAACTGCACCGTCTTCGTGTCGGGGTCATAGGGCGCGGCGAGCACACCGACCTGGCCGCCCAGCTCTGCGACGTAGCCTTCGACGACTCCGTCCGTAGTCTGCAGCTTCGCCGCCGCCCGCAACACCTGCAGCGCCTGGCCGGCCCGCGGGCGGTGGAAGTCGTCGACGGGGCTGCGGTCCAGCGTGAGCACCGGGTTTGCGCTCGCGTCCGGGGTGACGCGGTACAGGAAGGACGCGTCGTCGTAACCCCAGATGAGGTCACACGTCTTCTTCGCCATGTCGACATTGACGATCTGGACGCGGATCAGCTGGTTCTCCGCGCCGAGATAACCGCCGGCGCTCGACGGCTCGCAAGGGTCCGGCGCCTTTGGGTTGCTTTCCCAGGTGACGAACAACCGCGAGCTCGACTTGAGTGCCATCGTCGCGGGGTCGAGAGTCAAGCCGTCGGCCGTCCATGCGGTCTCCGCCTTGCTCAACGCCGCGCTGCAGCTGCCGGCATTCGTGGACGACCTCGTGACTCGCTGAAGCAAGCGGGTGCGTCCCGAGCTGTCAGGGCCGCCCAGTGCGACTTCATAGAGCACTGGGTCCTCGACCGCGGTCACATCGGTATCACGCAGGGTCAGCACGACGAACTCGTTCGTCTTGCCGGGACTCCCCTGATCTGGGCCATGGTCGAGCCAGTCGGGCTGGGTGCTGTACGTGATGTCGGCGTCGAGCTCGACGCGCAGACCGCCGACGTACATCGTCCCGGCGCCGATCGTGAAATCCACGGCCCCGCTGATGAGGTACCCGTCGTCCGGGGTCCCGGCCGGTCCGACGATGTCGATCAGCTCCTTGCAGCGCTCCTCGGAATCGATCACGCGCTGCTCGTTCTGCTCGGCCTCGAGAGTCACGCGGCCCTGCTGCGGAATGACGCCGCGATAGAAGCGCGCCCAATCAAACGAAACTCGTGCTACGTCGGTGGCCATGGTCTACCTCGCATTTGTTCGCCCTCGGGGTCGGCCTTGGGCAGGTGGATGAGCACCGGGCTGAGCCCGATCGGGAGAAACTCCCGGAGCTTGATCAACAGGGACCGGTCCTTGACAGCGGCGGCATCGCGACTGAAGACGCCCATCTCGGATCCGTCGTGGCTCCCCGTAAGCAGGCTTGGAGCGGCGCCCGTGTTGCCGTCGAGAACCGCGCTGTCCGCGCCGTCGTGCAGCTGCGCGTATCCCCACTCCCCGAAACGCCGGCTGACCATGATCGGCGCACCAGCCGCTATCCGCACCGACTCGTAGCGGCGCGGAAGCAAGCTTCCAGTCGACCACGCCGAGAACCGCACGCACCCTTCCTGGGCGTTGTCGACTCGCGCGAAGTCGTCGAGTATCGACTCGCTGCACTCGAGGCGATGCACGTGGGCCTGCCCGAGCACCGTGGAGCGGGACAGGAAGACGACGCCCTCGGTCGTCGCGACGGCCGCGTCCGCGAGCGCCAGCGGAAACGCCTGCGCAAGGAGAGCTCGATTGAGCGCTGCGAGAGCCGGGCCGCCGGGCGGGCTTAGCACCGCCGCGGCGGTGGAATCGCGCAGCTGCCGGTCCGCGAAACGCGGAGCCGTCCAGATGAGCGGCCCATTGATGACCGCCTGCAGCGCGGTGACCACGGTCTGGGCGTCGGCCGGGGATACGTCGCTGCCGTCCGTGTGGGCCGCGACCGCGGCGGCCGCCGCAGGGCTGAGCTGCCCGGCCAGCCAGGAGCTCAGCTGGTCGTACTTGTGCTTGAACGCGGTGAAGAGGCCGCCGGCGTCGCGAAGGTGGGTGACTTCCCCTGGCAACTCGCTCGCCAGGCCCTGTAGGACCGAGTCGCTCGCGCTCAGCTTCTCGATCAGTCCACCATTGCGAGTCCGAACCGGCCCCGTGACGCAACGGTCGATCACCAGCGAGGCGACTTCGCCCTCGACCCATAGGGTCACCGGCGACAGGTCGCGACCGTCGACGCTCTGATCCCAGATCGCGGGCGGTGTCCTCAGCGCACCGCTGGTGCCGGGATCGAGCGTGCAGCACGACAGCACGACTTCGGCAAAGCTCCCGCGCAAGACGACGTCTGTCCCCTGGAGCCAAAGACCCTCCAGGCGAAGCCGGGAGGTCGATGTCGATGCGCCGGTGAAAACCCAGGGCCCTGTGCCGCTCGGGATCCGGATGACCGCTCGCTTCTCGTCCGCGGCGCGGACGGTCACGGTCTCGATGGGGCTGCCAGTGGAACCAACGGGGGCCACCGCGGTGAGCGTGAGCCCGTCGGTGATGATCACCGAACCCTTTGGTCCGAGGGCAGACAGCGCGTTGGAGAGGGTGATCGCCGAACCGCCTGGAATCCTGTTTACCGGGGCCGCGTCCGGGGGAGTCAGGATCCCGACCTGGCGCCGGTCGTACGGGCCGGAGCCGATCCGCGAGAACAGGCCGTGGTGGTAGCCGACTTCGACAGATGCCGGCGCGCCGGCGAGGGTCTTGAACCGGCCGACCTCGGGCCATACCAGAACCTGCGGAAGCGGCAGCGGATCGGCACTGCCGGCCGCGCTCACGGAAAGACTTGAGGGCCAGAGGCCGGCGTCCGGATCCGGATACGCAGTCGGGCCGGGTTGGGGCAGCGCTTCTTCCCTGATCGCATTCCATAGCGGGTCAGCGAGCGGCATCGGCATCTGCCACACCGGCACCGGCAGCCAGCTTTCCCCGTAGTCGTTGGCACCGCGCGCCGCGGCGGTGAAGAGGGCGATCTGCCTGCCGGTCGGGTCGAATGTGTAGTGGGCCGCGCAGCCTGCGACCGGAACGGGGGTGGCGCGGTCGACGCGCATCGCGACCGTGCGCCACAGGAAGAACCCCACCTTGGGGACGCCATGCCAGCCGAGCGCGCCGCGACCGATCCTCGAATCGAGCCGGTGATGGTACTCGTCGTACGCAGAGCCGGTAAGGCTCGCTCCGAGTGGGACGCGCAGGTCGGCGTAGCCACCGGCCGGAGTCCCGGTGAGCAGGCCGACCAGCTGCTCGAGCCGCTGCAGCGTCCGGGCCCCGGCGGGATCGGCCGTGTCGGCCGGATAGCCGAGCTCGGGGTCCAGGTTGTGCCGCGTGCGCGCGAGCCGCCGGAAGAACTCGATGACTCGCGCCTCGTAGCCGGTGACGTCATGCGCCAGCTGCTCGAGCAGAGACACGGTGCCCTTGCGGCGTCGGTAGTAGATGGTGCTTGCCACATCGAGCCGTTGGGCCCTGCCGTCCATGCTTGGGACGAGGTTCGTGGCCAGCAACTCGGCGATGTACGGGATCACCCACGTGTCGCAAGAGTCGATCGACTGGTCTTCCCACAGGCGGTCGATGCTCCTGCGGACGACGCTCATAGAGGAGGCGATCCGGTCCAGCAGCTCGCGCAGCGGTCCGCCACCATCCAGCGTCTCGCTGTCGGCGGCGCGATAGGCGGCCGGGACAAGCGACCAGAGCTTGTCGGCGTATCGCAGGTCGTACTGGTCTCGCACGGCTGTATCGGTCACGTCAGGCCGACTCCTCGGACAGCCAGAGGCTGTCTGCAGTCACCGTGAAGAAGCCTCCCGGCCCGGGGTCGAACCGCGGGCCACCCGATGCGAAGTAGGAGCCTGCGCGGACCCACAGAAACCACATGTGGTGCGTGGCGAGGACGCCGGGGACACTGCATACGATGTCTTCGAGTCGGCTGCGATAGAGCGGTTCGCCGAGCCCGATCAGCCCGGGGGCGAATACGCGGTCGAGCAGCGTCGAGCGTACCTGGGCGATAACCGTTTCGGCCACGTAGCTCTGATCAAGGCGTAGGACGATCAACAGCAAGGCTGGACAATCGACGGCGGGAACGACCGCGAAGGAGCGGTTGGGATCCGCCTGCTTACGAAGCGCGGACGTCGCCGATTTCAGGGCGCCTCCGTCGTCGCCCACGTAGACGCGCACAGTCGGGCGCTGCTCGGCCGGGTCCCACTCCCAGGACGCCGCGGCCCTCGCGACCCCGGGCGCCGCAGCGGCGACAGCCGCGTAGTCGTCGCCCGAGATTGCGCGCCCGAACGTCAACACTGAGCGCGGGGCGAGGTGCCGGATGTCGCTTCCCGGTTCGGGGTCGGCGCCCCCCGAGGGCGGGACGGGACTTCGGAGCGAGCCGAGGTTGGGCACGGCGACGAGCACCTGGGAGAGCGAGCCCGCGGGCGGCACGGCGGCGCCCGACCCGAGGCGGTAGGTCGCGGTCACGCTCGCTCCGGTCGGCAGCCGCCGGCCGGTCTCGCCGTTGCCAAAGCGCACGTGTGTCTTGCCCGAGTCGTCGTTGTACGTCTCGAACACCGACTCGGTTGGCTGGTGGCCGAACAGCGTCGGAACCTCTGTCCAGTAGCGGGCGTCGACAGTCACGACCACCGTTGAGGAGTAGCCATCGCCCGAGCGTCCTGGGTAGTCACTCAGGAACGTCACCGGTGATTTGGAGAGGGCAAAGTCCTGGCCGGCCACGGTCGCGTCGCCCGTGCCGAGCGCCTCATCTCGGACGGTGGCGCCTCGGCTGACGTCGACGAGATCCCACAACACGCGCAGCGGCGCCTCAAGCGGCGGGATTGTGGTCGAAGTGTCAGCCGCCGCCACTGTGATGTCCGACGACCCCGACTTGGGCGTCGCCGTGATGGCGGCGCCGTTGCCGTTGGCGTCCTCGACCAGCGCCTTGGTCGCGACACCTGCGGCCGCGCGGGGAGACCGCGCCAATGTAAGCAGGCCGGGCAGTGCGGTGGCGGTTTGCACCGGCGTGTCGAGAAGCGTGCCGACCTCGGACCACCCCGACCTGACCGAGACTTTGCTGACGCTCCCGCTGTACGTGGTCGACAGGCTGGAGCCGGTGGCTGCCTCCACCGTCAGCGGCGCGACCAAGATGGGTATGCCCGGCGTGCTTCCGCTCGGGGGCGTCGCCGGCGCGGTCGCGTCGGGAGCGTTGGCGTACCAGAGGACCTCGGCGTAATCGGTCAGGCGCACCACGTCGAAGTTGGTGCCCGGACTTGATCCCTCGCCCGCCCCGGGCAGCTCGACAAGCAGTGGATCGCCGGCCTTGAGATAGCGCGCAGGCCCGTCGAGATCCAGGTGAGTGTCGTCCACGACCGTGGCGCCCGCCGGCAGGCTGGACAGATGCCCGACGCGTGTGTCTCGGACCAGCTTGTAGTCCTGCGCCTTCGCGGTGGCCGGCAGCGAGCCCGTCCCCGTGAGGAGCACGCGGGTGTTCCTGCGTCCGTGCGGATCTTTCTCCACCGCAAGGCCGGCGACCGTGACGACCGCGACTGGATCATTCGCGCTGCTCCACGCCTTGGTCAAAAGCAGCAGCCGGTCGTTGACGGCAAGCGAAGTCGGTGTGCCCTTCACCAGCACGCCGCCTCTGGCGATGAGCTGCGTGTGGGCCGGCGCTTCGGCCACGCCAGGCGGCGCCGAGGGAGGCGGGCCTCCGAGCGGCGGCGGGCTCGTAAGGTCGTCCGGAGTCGGACCGGCGACGCTTGTCGGCGAGGAAAAGGTGCTTGCGCTCGATGTCTCGTACGTCTGCGATTCAAGGGTCGGCGTTGCCTTGGAGACGATCCCGAGGCCGGCCGGAATCACCAGCGGGCCGGGACCGGAGGCGATGGCCGCCAGGGTGCCAACCGCACCGATGCCGGGTCGTGGCCGGTAGCCGAGCAAGCTCACGAGCCGGCTCACGCTGGCGTCGAGCTGCGCCGTGCCGAGATAGTCCTCGTTGACGATGCGCTCGTTGTAGAAGGTCAGGATGTCGGCGATGTAGGCCCACCAGTCCAGAACCTGGAGCCCCAGGTCGCTGCCCGCGGTTGGCTGCCAGATGTCCAGGGCCGCCTCGTCCGGTAGGTGATGCAGGAGGGAGCGCCGGAACGTCGCGAAGGATCCGACCCGATAGGCCAGTTGCCGCAGACCGCTTGGGTTGCGGATCGGGAACCTGGTCGGGAGTTCGCCGCAAGGCCCGCCACAGCCGCAGGCGCAGATCATTTCCCGCCCTCGATCACGACGCGGATCGAGCCGTGTTCGGGCTGGCTCGGGTCGTTGTCGACGCGAATGATCTGATCGCGTCCGACCGTGACCAGCTCGGGCATGAGGATGTAGTCAGGCACGTAGCCGCGCCGGCGGTACTTGATTTCGACGACGCCTGCAACGCCCGCCGCGCCCTGCATGGCCGCCTCGAGCTTGCTGCGCTCCAGCGGCGCTCCGAATCGAAGCTGTCCCGGGGCAAAGAACGCCATCCGTCCATCGCAGAGAGTCCCGGTCCCGAGCTCGTCGAGAATCGCGGCTTCCACCTCCCCGCGCAGCGCGGAGGGCTCCGCGCACACGTCGATGAGCAGGTCGAGCCCGACGAACCGCGGAGGCGGCGTGTAGACCTCGTAGCCTGCGATGCGCCGCCGTCCCAGCAGCTGGATGAGCTGCTCGTGCTCGTCGAGAGTGAGCTGCTCGCGGGCTTTGGCCTGCGCCGTGGTGAAAACCGTCAGCCAGCTGCCAGTCCAACGCATGGCGGTGCCGGCATCGATGACCCAGGCCAGCTCCTCGGCCGTGCGGTCGTAGTCTTCGACCCGCACGGCCCTGAACTGCCGGGCCCTGAACGCGTAGGGCGCGGTGGCTCGAACATGGTCGAGCGTCTCTTCGTCGTCGCCGCCCGCCGCGGCGAATGGATTGGTCGCGTAGAGGATAGTTGCGGTCAGCGGATGCGGGATCACCGTCACCGAGTCGGCGGCTACATTGCCCGCACGGCCCGCGGTGATCCGATAGGTCACGTCAAAGCTGCTGCCCGTCGAGGGGCGCTCGCCGAACGTGCCGGTGCCGAACCGGACGGAGTCGGCGCCGTCACCGTCGTACTCGAACCACGGCAATCCTGTGCTCCGCTCGACGCGCACGTCGCGGTAGTTGACGGGCTCGACCGTGTAGGCGGCTTCGAACAGGTCGGCGTTCAGCAGCGACCGGCGCCAGCGCCAGAGCTGCGGAGGGTCTGCCGGGTTGACCGGCTGCATCTCGACGTGGATCTCAGGCGTGGTGCTGCCGCCGGCGGCCGTCAGCCAGGCAAGCCGGCCCTGGCCCAGGGTGTGCAGATATATAGGAATGGGGTCGCCGCAACCCGCGTCCGGGCCGCTGCGGGCGACCGCCGCGCGAGCGGCATCGGAATCTGCCTGGTCGGGGTCGATGACGAAGGTTTCGACGCATCGGCGTCCCTGCACTGCCGGAACCAGGTTGCCTGCCAGCACCGTGCGGGTGAGGTCGTGCTCGGCGGTCAAGGCCTCGGTCGGGTCCCAGGCGAGATGGGTGACCGGGACACCGAACAGCGCGTCGTTCTCCTCGATCGCGGCGGTCAGATGCGCCACGTGGCGCACCGGCGGATCGGCGGGCGTGGAGGCGGCGGTGTCTATGAGTAGCGCGATTCCAATGGTGCCAAGGCGGGGATCGCCCACGGGGAAGGCAAATCCGTGGCCGCGCACCCACATCTCGGTCGTGCCGGCGGGGAGGCAAGTCTTCGAGTCGTCCCACCAGTACGGGAGGATCCTTGGCTGGGCGGGCACCGCCGTGTGCTCGAACCGATTCCATCGCGGGTCTACCTGCAGGAAGCCGGTGAGCAGTTCTCCGGTCGTGGGATCGATCAAACCGTCACCCAGCTCGAATTCGAGCTCATCGCCATCGGGCTGGGGCGCCCCGACAGCGATTCCAGCACGCACTGCAGCGGAGTTGACGTCGATCTGGACAACGGTCCGAGCCGACGTCGCCGGCCGCGCCTCGTAGTCGACCAGCCTTGCAAGCTTGACCACCGAGTTGCGTTGAGTGGCGGTCTGGAGGTTGGACTCGTTGGCGATTCGGTCCTGCAGGTAGCTCAGATCGTCACCGACCGCACTGAGGACCTCGGCGAGCACGATGCCAATGTCCGGCTCGTCGCGCTCGACCCAGTTCGGGTATGCCCTTGTCGAGTAATCCAGCAACGCCGCTCGAAAGCTCGCAAAGTCCTTGGCGAGGTAGTCGATGGGCGTGTTGTCGACCGGCGCCTGGTCGCAGCTCGCCGCCTGTGCGCAATCCAGGTTGGACGGGCACCCGGCTTTGAAGGTGAAGGCGACGGATGCGTAGTAGCTGTCGAGTGCGGAGCTGTTGATGGTCAGGCGATACAGCGAGAAGTCGCCCGCGAACGGAGTGTGGAGCGTGACCACCTGGCGGCCCTGGTCGTCGGTCCCCCAGTCAGCGAGCGAGATCGGCAGCACCGGCACGGTTGCAACCGATTCGCCGCCAGTGATCGTGACCGGCTTGGTCGCGTCGAGGGTTCCCTGCACCACGACTGCGTTGACGAAGTGCACGCGCAGGGTTGTTTGGTCCGCGCTCGCTATCTCGATAAAGTCGATCCCGTTGAGGGCCGTAGATGCCACCACCGCCGCCAGCCGGTCAGGCATCTCAGCTCACCCTCACGGACAAGGTCGACTCGGTCTGCGTGTCCACGAGCGTGTACGACACCGTGACCAGCAATGCGCCCTCGTCAAGTCCGTTCGACGGGTCAGCGCCCGAAAGGACCGAGATGTCCACGAGGGTCACCTGGTCGCTGAGCCACCTGGCGATCGACTGCTGGACCTGGATTCGAACAGTCGCCGTCAGCGCGTCGGACTGCGGCGCGAACACCAGACGGCGCAAACCGCAACCGAACTCTGGAACGCAAACCCGTTCCCCCGGGCTGGTGAGGAGCAGCTGACGGATCAGCTGGTCCACATGCGCGGGATACGGCGCGCGCTCAATCTGTCCTGCACCGGCGCTCACGCGCAACGGATACGCGTAGTCGTGGCGGCTGATCACAGCCCGCCCACCTGTGCCTGGGTCGTCTGGATGATCACAGTCCCCTGCACCGCGCCGTCGGCGGCCATGCACATGCCGACGCAATCGGTCGTGAGCGGCGCCGCGCCGTCGGCCGTCGCGCGCAGGGCGGTGACGATCCAGTTGACCTGCACGCATGGGTGGGGCACCCCTCCGGGGGCGAAGGCGCAGGCGCCGATTGGGAAGGTGTCGGTCGCCAATACGATCTGATCGCCCAGGCTGACCTTCGCGTTTGCTGGGATCGGCGAGACGGTTCCACCGTGCGGGCACATGAGCGTTGACGACTTGGTGAGATGGTCGCCCATCAGGTCACCTTGAACGCGTCGTCATTGATGGAGACAGCGCTCGTCCCGACAGCGACCTTCATGCCGCCACGCGTCGACGTGACACCGTCGCTGTCGAGCACGACAGTCCCGCCGTTGGAATCGCCCAGCTTGACTTCGCCCCCGTCGTCGTCGAATAGAAGCACGTGCGGAGCGGCGGTCACAACGCCGCGTGTCGTGGGCTTGGCGTCAGACGGTAGCTCGCCGGCCCGCCAGAAGCAGCCGCTCCAGATCGGGTATGACACATCGCCTCCCTCGAACTCGATCCAGACGGCGGCGCCGACGTCGGGCACGAAGAAGAAGCCGACGTTGGGGCCGGCATACGGGACGCACAGCTGGCACCAACCGGTTGGGGTGCCGCCCAGCACCGAAGGCACGGTCGCTTTGATCCGCAGCGTGGAGCTGTCGACGTCGGTGACGATCCCGCGGTACTTGCCGAAGTAGCGATTACGGAGCCGATCCGCCAGCTCGAAGAGGACATCTTCGTTCACGGAAGCACTCCAGCCAGCGCGCCGCCCGCCGCAGCCGGCGACGGGCCCATCGCATTGCGCACCAGGACGAACGACATCGAGTGCGCCTGCGTCGTGATGGTGTGGCGAACGCTCCAGACGAGGTAAGGCCCGGACAGCAGCGCTCCGCAGCCTTCGACCTCGACCACGGTCCCGACTCGCAAGACCTGGTTGACGACGTTGACGTCGGCAGTGCCCTCACACCGGGCAAACCAACCGGCCTCGCGCAGCAAACCGCTCGCGCGCGCGGGCAGCTCTGAGGTGTCCGCCGCCGCCGTCAGCATCACCGTCTTGGGACGGCCGGTGAATGCGGCGAGAGACTGGGCGTCGAGTGTCTTCAGGCCCGAGTCCGACGTGTCGGCGCTGATCCCGTTCTTGTCGCCGTCGGTGAGGCTCGCCTGGCGTGCCGCGACGGCGGTCGGGCGGGTGGCGTCCCAGCTGAAGTCGAGCACCGGGACGCTGCTTTTCTGCGGGTCGTTCAAATCAATGGTCACCACGGGCGTCCCGGTCAGGCTGGGCATGGCGAAGTAGCCGGTGCGCTGTCCCGGCTTGCCGGCGCAAGTGACGCGGAACCAACGTCCGGTGCGACGCGCGAGCCGCCGCAAGAAGTCGGCATCGGACGCGCGCTGCATGAGCGTGTGCTCGTCGGGCGTGTGCGCGGGCGACTTCTCCCTCTCGTTGTCGGCGGAGGGGGTCATGTCGTAATTACCGAAGATGGAGCTCGCGACCGCGGTGTCGGTCAGGCCGGACCACTCTCTCGCTTTCTCCTTGAGGCTCATCAGGACGCTTGCGTCCTGGCCCCAAACGTCGACTGTCGCTCCGGCCGGACCGGCCGGCAAATGGACCTTGTGCGTCAGCACGTACCCGTCGAAGATGCACTGCGGATCGCCGTCGGCCGGCGCCGCCACGACCGCGACGTTGGAATAAGGCGCGAGGCGCGAGTCGCCAACCCAGGTCAGCTCGCCGTCCTGTGCCGACACAGGCAGCTGCAACGAGATGGCGCCGGGCAGATCGGCGTTCTCCTCGATCTCGAGCCTGCTGACCATGTCGTAGAAGTCCTGCTCAGCGGGAGCACCGTTGAAAAGCACCTGGTACGTGGACACGGGTTAGCGCCCCGCCTCAGGAATGCCGATGAGATCGCGTGTGGCGAGTGCGTCGGGCGCAACGGTGTTGTTGGTGTCGCAGAGCTCCCACGATCTGGTCGCGTCCTTGAGAAACTGGTAGGCGATGAGGTCCAGGCGGTCACCGTCGATGCGGCGGTGCCAACCGATGGGCGACATGAATGGCCGCAGGGGCGTCCGCGTGACGACCACCACGGAGCCATCCGGCAGCGTGACCTGGTAGGTGCCGGCGTCCCTGTAGCGACTTCCTGGTCGGAACATCCTTTTTTGCCTCAGATCGGAAGCATTCCGACGATCGACTCGCCGGCGTTCACGAGGTTGGCGACCGCAAGCGCCTGCCGTAGCCCCTGCGAGTACGCATTGGCCGCGCGCGCCAACCCGGCGAGCGTGTCCCTGTCATGGAGCAGCTCCTGGTCGGTGAGCACTCGGAGCGTGATCTGCACCTCAGCCCTGGTTGGGTTGAGTGCGATGTCATACAACCGCTCCGTGACCGTGAGCGCCGTAACGCGTACGGGGACAATGCGGCCTGGTCCCCACACGAAGAGCACCGTGTTGATCTGGTTCGCCGGCACCGGGCGCTTCGTGTCCTTTTTCGCTCCGAACAGCGATCCGACCGCCGCGGTGACCACCCCCAGCAGTCCTCCTTTGGTGGCGTTGGCGGGGTACAGCAGCATCTCCAGCGCGGCGAGCCTGGTGTACACGCCACTGACCTTCGCGAGCGCGGCGGAGGCCGAGCCGTCCGCGATTGAGTCGGCCGCGTCCAGAGCCAGCGTGAAGCTGAACGACTCGCCGGGGTTTCCCTTCACGGCAAGCGGGTTGGTGATCGTTTCGTTGGGCCCCGCAGACGGGGCCTCCGGTTGGGTCCAGGCGTGGGACATGGACTCGGGGTTGTACTGGAAGACGATTACGTTCGGGATCGGGATCAACCCCGCCGGCATGAATTCCACGAGCGCCCCGCGCATATAGAACCCCATCAGCTCGCCGCCTCCGCGCGCAGGGCGGCAGCGATTGCGTCCGCCACCACTGCGGCAACCTGATGGATGCCGCCTTCGGACTCGACCCGCACGTCGACCGACGCCACCGGGGTCGGGGAGTACATCGGAATCCGCGCCAGAGCGAGCGCGACCAGCTCCGCGAGCCGGCGCGCTTCGTCCACCGACAGTGCCCCGGCATGCAGCGCGAGGCGGTCGATGGTGACCGCGTTCGGTCGAGTGTCGCTCATCGGATCACCGCCACCTGCGGTTCCGGGACCGCCTCGATGCGCACTGACGCCCCACGCTTGGTGAGCTCACGCCGGATCGCCTTGAGCACGCGCTCAGTGGTTATCAATCCCCCCGCCGACCGCGCCTCGAACGCCGCCGCGAGCGCCGCCGCCTTGATCTCCGCACCGGTGAGCTCGATGTGCGAGGCGAGCCATTCGTGGTCGAGAGCGTCGGTGATTCTTTCCCCGCCGGAGGTCCGCTCGGGGAGCGCCTGCCGCCACAGGCGGAGTCGTTCCGGCCGAGCGGGAGCGACGAAATCGATGACGGTCCGGAGCCGGCGCAAGAATGCAGAGTCGAGGTCGCTCTTGCGATTGGTGGCGAGGATCGCCACACCCCGAAACGTGTCGAGGCGCTGCAGGAGGTAGTCGATCTCGATGTTGGCGTAGCGGTCGTGTGCGTCCTGCACGCGTGTTCGCTGTCCGAAGAGCGCGTCAGCCTCATCGAAGAGCACCATTACGTTGCTCCGCTCGCACTCTGCGAATACCAGCGCCAGTCGCTTTTCGGTCTCGCCGATGTACTTGTTGACGACTTCCGCCAGGTCGACGCGGAACAATTCGAGCTCGAGCGAACGCGCGAGCACCTGCGCCGCCATGGACTTCCCCGTTCCGCTCGGCCCGGCGAACAGAGCCGTCACGCCCGACGCTGTCGGCACCAGGCGTCGAAACTCCCAGCCGTCGAGCACGTCCTGGTTGAGCAAGACCTGCGCGCGCAGCTGCTGCAGCTGCTCGCCCACGTGGGCCGCGACGATCAGGTCTTCCCACTCGTAGGGACAGTCCAGCATCGTCAACGACGCGCGCGTGCCCGCGCGCAAGCGGTCGCGCATGACCCTCGAGGCCAGCGCCGGTCCCGCCGCGCTGGCGGCGGCGCCCGCCGTGATATCCGCGGGCGTCAGGTCCCATTCCTGTACCAGCCGCGGCGGGGGAGCGATCGAGCGGCCCGACCACAGCCGCTGCCGTTGCAGCCGGCGCGTCTCGGGCATCGTCCAGCCAAGCCGGATCACGCCGTCGGGCGTGGTGGTGGCCGGCGCCTGCCGCACGACGAGCGTCAAGCCGCCGGGTGCGGCGTCCGCTCCGACGGGCGCCTCGCCGTCGTCGATCCAGATCGGCACCGCGTTGAGAAGCCGGGCGGCACGCAGCGCGCGCAAACCGTCGGCGGGTGACACCACGGCTGGTGTCCGGCCGAGCGCCACAGCGACCTGCGTCAGGAGCGTCCGCCGTCCCGAGCCGGGCCGGCCGACGAGCTCCACCTCGCAGCCCATCGCGGTGACCGCCGTCACCGCCTCGCAAATCTCTTGCAGCAGCCCGGGGTATATGCACTCGAAGCGACTGGCGTCGGGCATCGATAAGTCGTTGCGGAGCTGCCGCCACGGGCCGTAACCGGCGAGAAACGCGGCCATGTCAACGTCCACGACCCACGGGCTCGAGCTGTGCCAGGCCACCGCGGGCTCGGCCGCCGGCCAGGCGACCTGCCATCGCGCTAGCGCTGATCCCGGCCCTGGCTGATAACCGACCGGCCAGTTCCAGAACAGCGCGCCGAGCGACGGCGTCGGAGGCGCCGGAACCGCGGCATCGTCGAGATAACCGAGCACGCGGTTCAATCGAGGATTGAGGGCGCAGGCAACCAGCAGCGCCAGCCATTCCGCCTCGAGGTCTGTCACGCCTAGCGCGTCCGTCAACCGCTGCCAGCGGACGTCTGCCGCGAGCGCGATCCGGGCGGCTGACGCCGCTGCAGTCAACGGCTCGGGCCATTCGACCGGATACTCGGTGTTGACGATCTCGTCGACCACGTCGTGGACCGTGGTGGGGTGTCCGCGGGCAGCCCATCGCTCACGCACCGCGGCGACGTGTGCGCCGGCGAGCGCCCCGATGGTGTCGAGCCAGGCCACCGTCACACGACCGCCCACTGGGCCGGGTCCGCCTCGACGTCGCCGACCCGGAGCCCGATCTGGTGGTTTCCGGCAGGCGTCCCGCCCAGAACGCGGAAAGTGATGTTGTTGCCGGAGCGCTGCCATTCGCCCGCCGCCGGAGCCGACCCGTCAGGCAGCCGCTTGAGCTGAACGGTCCCCACGCGAAGAGTCGCTACCGATGCGCTGACGCCTCGCACGTTGAGTGAGTACAGGCCCGCGACCGCGTTCAACAGCGGGCCGCCCGAGGGGTTGATCCAGGGCGCCACATTGAGCGGCACCGGCTGCGCGCGCCAGCCCGGCATCGACGGACGCGAGACGGTGACCCCATACCTTCCAGGTTTTGGCGCCCCACCGCCACCCGGCGCTCGGAGCAGGATGGGCACTCCGTTCGCCGGGGGTGTCGTGTACGGCGGCGTGATGGCTACTTTCCAGGTGGCTGTGACGTCGGCCTCGGTGGCCACACCCGACGGTGAGTAGGAGATCAGGATCAGGTGGTCGGTATCGGCGAGCATGATGCCTGCGAGCTCGACCGTCTGGCCGGTGACGGCCGGCGGGGCGGGGGCGGTGGACGCCGGAACCTGGTGGAACGCCCGTGTCACCGGTCCCGGTGCGACGAACGTGACTGTGCGACGGGTCGCCAGCAACCTCGGCAGCGATGCATCCTTCACGGGCGCGCTCGGGCCGGAGCCGAGGTTGTACGCAGTCACTTGTGGAGCGCCCGCCGGGAGCTTGTCCGGCGTCAGGAAGATGACGCTGACCCGATACTGGCTCGTGGTGCGAAGCGGCATCGCGAGGGACTGCCAGAGCCGGCTCATCTCGTCGAAGGTCGGCGACTCCTGGACGAGCGTGGCCTCGCTGGGCGTCACAGCCCCAGGTAGCGGCGACGGAGTCGCCAGCTGGATAGTGCCGTGCTCGTGGAGCGCTTGCATGGCGACGCCGAGCACTTGCTGCTCCTGCACGTAACTCTGGAGCGACTGGGCCGACAGCATGTACCAGAGGTCCAGGCTCAGCGGTTCAAAGGCCACCGGCTGCTTGCCTGTTCCGCCGCCGGATTGGGCAGCCTGGCTCCAGAACGAGTTCGCGAGATTGCGGTCGGGACCGACGTGAAACAGGTAGAGGCACAGCTCGCAATCCGCGCCGCCGGTCGGCGCCTGGGGGTGCTGCGACGAAAGGTTGACCGAGTACGGCGGCGGTCCGCCGCCCCAGACAGGGCTCGCCGCCAGCGCGTCGCTGATGACCTTGCGGAGCGCGTCGGTGACGATCGAGAGGTCGTGCACGGCCTCACGCCTGCCCCAATCCGAACCCCGCGTCGAGACGGCTCAGCCGCGCGGGTGCCGCCGCCGGCGCGACGGGGGCGCGCTGGGGTGGCGGGGGCACCGCAGCAGCCGGTGGGGGCGCGGTGACGGTGACTTCGATGTTCCCGATTCGCAGCCCAGGCGGGCGGCGGGGCTCATCGTGGTGACGATGCGGGGTTACGGCGGCGACGGGCAGCCTCTCCGGAGCGGTCTTGCGCGGCGCCGCGGCGACCGGTGAGCCCGAAGCGACGGGCGGCGCGGGCGCATTGGTCTGCGCCGGCTTGACCGCGCTGAGGGAGCGCATCGCCAGTCGTTCGAGCGCGCGCAACGCCGCCGCGGGCAACATGGTCGACCGCGGATCGGACGTGGCCAGCGGGCTCTTTGCCGAAGCCGGCACAGCTCGTGCACTTGGGGCACCAGGCTCGATCGCAGGTTCGGCGACTCCAGTCCGACCTCGAGGCTGTGCCGCAGCCTCGACCAGGGCGGGCGAGAATGTTGATCGACGCACATCAGCCCTGTTCGCCTCCGCTGGATGGCGAAGCTCTGTGTCGATAGCCGTCGTCTCGATGACCGTTCGCCGCAGCGCTCGCAGTGGTGCCGGATTCGGTTCGTGCTCGACGGTCGCCGCCGGGGTCGATGGCGTCGCGATGTGCTCGGCCGGAACGATGCGCCTCGGAGCCCGAGGCGCAAGGGGCGCGTCTGCTACCTCTGTCTCGTTCCCCGGTGCGGCGGACGGCGCGGAGACCCATGCGATCTGCTGCGGCGCACGCGCCTTCCGGCTGTTCCGGCTCCGGGAATCGTCCAGCAGCCGCTCGAGGTAGCCGTGGCGCTCACGCAACCGGCCGCTCCACGCCAGGCAATGCGAGATCCAGCGAGCGGCCGGCGATCAGATCGGCGTAGCGGCGGCGCCGAGGCGACTCGAGACTGAGGATCGCGTTCTCTGACCAGTGGTACACGGACGCGATCAAGTTCACGTCGTCGTAGACCGAGGCGGCCAGGAAGCGCAGCTCGATCAGGCAAAGCTCGCGCACGTCGACGTCGAGCAGGACACTCGAGCCGCACTCTGGGCAGGAGCCGGCGACATCGGCCCACAACGTTGGTGCGATCGCCGCCATCGCGCGCTCGACCGCCCGTGCGGCAAGAACATTGACCGAGCCTCTCACGCACCGGGCGAGCAGCTCCGCCCGGGGACGTGGCGACGACATGATGGTCACAACGTCGCTCGCGAGCGGCACTCGGAAAGAGATTTCGTGCCGGTTCAGCCGCCACCATCCCGCCTCCTCCGCGGGCGTCACGCCGCGAGGACGACGAGGCCGGCGATGCGATGCGTAGTCCGACAGACTGAAACGCAGGTCGACAGCGACGCCGCAGTGCTCGCACCGGCCCTCGGCGACGAAGACGTCCCCCCGCACATCGCGCCGCCGCGACAGCACCAGCACGTCGATGTCGCCGATCGGGAGGTTGGCCGGATCCAGCGGCACGCCGCCCGCGTCGACGACCGCGCCGGCGAGGTAAGCAACCACGCCGGCCAGGCCTGGGCGCGAAGCGGCAAGGGTGATGTCGTCGTGTCCGTTGGACGGGCGCCAGCGCGCCTCGACGCCACTGATCGGCAGATTGACCATCCGGCTCAGAATTCCTTGGGCTCGGACAGGGAGAGGTCGTGTTCCCAGCCTTCGTTTTCCAGCTTGATGTGCTCGATCGCGATCGCATTTGTCCCTGCGTCGAGGTCGGGCAGAGCCTGGAACTCCGAGACCCACGCCCGGTGCACGAGGTAGCGATGCACGGGCTGACCCTGCTCGTTGAGCAGCTCGATGCGGATCTCCTTTCGCAGCTTCGACAGCGCCGAGCCGGCGGAGCCTTTATCGAGCACCTGTGCGGCGTTTGCCCATTGCTCGAAAGAGTCGTCGTGCGTGACTCCCCGCTCGAGGGTTATGGGCTCGTATTTCTGGCGCCCCAGGCCCTTGCGGATGACGGCGTTGCCGCCCTCCTTGTACTCAATCACGTCATTGGATCGCTTGATCGCGCCGATCTTGCTGACGCCCGCGACAGGCGACGTGCTGGTGTCGAAATACACGAGGAAGCGAAAGCTCTTGTAGGGATCGAACCGGCTGACGTTGACGCTGAACGGCTTCGACATTGCGCCTCCTAGCTCTTGGGCTGACCAGCGAGCTGGGCGATCTTGATGATCACGAACTCGGCCGGTTTCAGCGGGGCGAAGGCGACGATGATGTTCACGATGCCGTTCGCCTGGTCATCCGGCGTGGTCGTCGTGGCATCGCAGGCAACCTGAAACGCCTCGCTCGGGGTGGTGCCCTGGAACGCCCCCTGGTTGAAGAGACCCAGCATGAAGTGGTCGATCGTGGTCTTGATCGAGATCCAAAGCGGCACGTCGTTGGGCTCGAAGATCACCCAGCCGAGGCTGCCGACCAGCGACTGCTCGAGAAACAGCGCCATCCGCCGGACCGGCACGTAGCGGTACTGCTGGAACGCCGGGTTGGCGGCGACCAGCGTGCGTGCGCCGAAGACGACGGTGCCGATGCCGGGAAGGGTGCGCAGGCAGTTCACACCGAGCGGGTTGAGCGTGCCCTGCCTTGGATCAGTCATCCGCCCGCTGGCGACGACGCCGACGGTGTTCGACACGAGCGCCTCGTATCCCGCGGGCGCCTTCCACACTCCGCGGTTGGTGTCTTCCCGAGCGATCACACCTGCGACGAAGCCCGACGGAGGGATCACGAGAGGGTCGCCAGTGGCGGGGTCGCCGGAGCGAAGGTACGGGAAGTACAGCGCGCCATTCTGGCTCTTCGGGATGATTCGCCCAACGACCTGGTCGGCCATGATGTCGCCGATCATCGGGAGCGGAAATCCTGTTGGGTCCGCAACTGAGTCCGCGGGTGGGTCCATGACCATGAATGCGCGCTTGTGCTCGGCGACGGCAAGCGCCTGGCTCACCACACCCGGATCCCAGATCCCGGGCGTCAGCAGGAGATTGAACACGGAAATCTTGTCCAGGGCCTGGTCTGGCTCGAACGCGCTCGAGAAATCTGCCGGGCTGTAAGTAGTGAACGGGGCGGTCGGCAGGTTGGTGTCCATCGGCGTTGGTGCTAGCGCCGAGCTCCACGATGTGGGATAAGCGCCTCCACCCGGAGGAGCCACCGAGACCAACGATGAGACCGGGTTCGTCAAGGTTCCGATCCGCTTTTCGAGCGTGTTGCCCGCGTCCGCGGCCGGCGGAGTCGGGTTGAGGGTCACCCTACGAAACGTTTCGGCCCGGCCGCCGTAGCCGACAGTGATGTCGGCGAGGTCGATCGGCGTCGTTCCAGTGGTCGGTCGGAGATTCGTAATCGAGATCGTGATGGGGTGCTGGGCGTCGACGGGCTCACGTCCGGTAAATACGATGCCAGTGCTAGACGTATCGACGAGCAGGGCCGGCGGCGTGACGTCGGTGGTAGGCCCGCCGCTAAGGTCGTGGAACTGCGGCTTAAGCGCGACTACCCAGGCGACCGCTCCACCGTTGGCGAAGAACTGAAACGCGGCTCGTCCCACGTCATCGCCGAGCCAGTCGACGTCGAAAAGGCCGCCTAACTCGCGCTCGTAGTCCGTGAAGCTGAATATCTCCACGGCCTGGCCGTAATGCTGCGGCTGGGTTTTGAAGGGATGCGTGTAACCGACAAAGACTGTGACCGAGGTCGGCGCGGCCGTGATTGTGTGCACATTGCTCAGGATCTCCTCGATGTAGAGACCCGGATATGTCGGCGTGACTGGCATGGATAATCCCTCCGCTCAGGACGAATAGAGAAGGCCGTGCGCAGCGAGCGCGCTGCTGCCGCCTGACAACTGGACTGAACCCGCGGCGGGAAGCGCGGCGCCACCAGGCGGTGGCGAGGCTTTCGCCAGGTATGCGACAGGGGCGGCCAAGGCGCCCAGGGTCTGGATCGTCACCTTGGCCTGCGGGCCAGTCTCCTTGGACGAGTCGTAAGTCGCGCTGACAGTGAAGGTGGTGCCGGAGCCATCGATGGTGAGCGCGTAGGAGAGGCCTCCCTTTCCGCTGTAGTCAGAGCGGGGCATCAGCGTGAACAGGACAGCGTTGGTTGCGTCTTTGATGTCGACTCCAGTGGCCTTGACCATCACACCGGAGGACGCGACGGGGAGGTTGGTGCTGTTGGCGACCGAGCCGCTTTTGATGACGACCAAGCCTGTTCCCTGGGGCGGATCGCCCGCCTTGGCCGGGGCGGTGTCGGTTCCGATGGCCATCGCCGCGGCCGTGGCTGACGCCAGCCCCGCGTAGGTATCGGTTTCCGTGACGCTGAAGGCGATCGTCGCGGTCAGGGGCGATCCCGCATCCGGTGCCGCGGTAACGACGATCTTGTTAGTTTCCATTCCCGGGCGCGTCGATGCGAACAGGAGAGCCGGTCGCGGTGATTGAACGGGGGGGCGCGTGAGCTCGCCGGCTGCGACGCGGGCCTTGGCGACCGCCAGCAGTGTCTGCGTCTCGCTCGAATCGAAGATGGCAGTCCATCCCGACCTTAGCTGTAGATCCGATCCGCTGAACTCCAGCGCGGACAGCGGCACGAATCGCTGTTGGCCCTGAGAACTTGTGAAGCTGATCGGCGACGAACCGACCACGTCGACGGTAGTTGTGGCCATCGCGGCTCCTTTTGCACTTTGAGATACGAGTCAGCCGATTCTTTCGAAGTGCCCGTTACGGTGCCGTCACCGCAGCGTGATCACTCAGAGTTGTCTCGGTGCGGGGCCAACTCGTCCTGCAGCCAGTTCCGCACGATCTCGCAGACCTGGTTCACGTCGCCAGCCTCAGAACGCGCGTACGGCGCCGGATCCAGGCCACGAGTCGCGGTCAGTCGCGCCCTAAACCTGTGCTCTCCCTCCGTCTCGATGAAGAGCCAGATCAGCAATGCGGCGTCCGCCTCATCTGCGGCGTGCGGCATTGAACGACCCTACCGCCGAAGCGTCACCGCAACGTGATCAGAGACGCGTCATCGGGAGGAGCGATCGGAGCGCTTCGGTCGGCTCGAGTCCCAACTCGTTTTCGAGGATGCGTTTGAACGACCGGAATTGTTTCAGCGCTTCGCTCGGATTGCCCTCGGCCAGGTGGGCGCGGATGAGTGCGCGCTGGGCGCTTTCCCTGAGCGGCTCCCCACGCACCGCGGCCAGCCCGGCCTGTACGGCTTCTGCGAATCGACCCGCCGCCACCAGGCGGTCACACAGCGCCTCCAGCGCGTGCAGCCGCAGCTGGCGGAATCGCTCGCGCTCGATCACGACCCACTCCTCATACACGTCTGGCAGCAGCTCCCTCTCCGGTGCCATCGCGTCGTAGTCGTCATCCTCGAAGGCGCCGTCCCTCGTGAGAAGTCTGTGAGCCCGGGCGCCGGCGTCGACGAAGTCGATCGCTATGCAGGGCTTGACGCAAAGATAGGTCGAGCTGACGTCGAGGAGGCCATACTTGAGTCTTCGCAGGCGCCAGAGGGCGGACCGAAGGCTTGCGCCGGCGCGCTCCTCCGATACGTCCGGCCAGAGCATCCCAGCGACATACACCCGCAGCAGCGGACGACCGGCCACCGCGAGAAACGCGACGACACGCCGCGAGCTGAGCGGAAGAGAATCGTGCCGGCCGTTCAAACTGAGTTCGAATCCACCAAGCAGGTCAAGCTGGATGGTGCGACGGTACGTAACCGATCGCGCATTCGTGTCGACCGGGCTGGCGGTTGCCGTCAACTGCACTTGGGCCACCTACGCATGTCTCCGCGGCTTATTTGACAGAACGTCTAGTGTTTGTCCCTTCCTCTGTCAACCCATACTTTGGAAGCAGGCCACTTTTGGCGGGTCTATTGGTTCCAGAATCTTGGTCTTTTGAGGGCCGACAACGAGCCTATTCGATCACCGATGAAG
>Ga0209648_10000068_pt1 | contig 66026 bp, 65 predicted proteins | sample GraSoi2013_115cm_FD_185830 | JGI IMG/M metagenome (GOLD analysis project Ga0209648, IMG submission 185830) | Grasslands soil microbial communities from the Angelo Coastal Reserve, California, USA - Sample 9_17_2013_115cm (SPAdes) (version 2) | ecosystem: Environmental > Terrestrial > Soil >... | reverse complement strand
TGTCTCGACGGAGATTACGGTGTTCATTTTTGCCCCCCTTCACCGGCGATAATGCACTTATCTCGCCAAGGAAGGTAAGCCGCGAGTTTTGAGGAGTTTGAAACGGAATGCGGCTCTTCGGAACGTGAGTCCCAGTACGCAGAAAGGGCGCGTTTCCCGTTTGGCGATTGTAATATTTACAAGGGAAGAGCAGCTGGTTCTCGACCATTATTTCTAGACCGGCTCTGCGATACGCCCGTTCAGGCGCCTCGCTACTCAGCGCGTCCCTGCAACAACACCGTGGAAGCGAAGCCACGCTGCCGCAAGCTGGCCAACGTCCCTATCTCGAGCAAAATCAGCGCGGTAGGGCTCGGCTATGTTCTTGCACCTCTACCGCTCGACATTCGAATGGGGAGGCGCTTCCATGTTCCATTGGCGGCGATGCATTATTTCTGTTCTGCTGATGCTCAGCGCGATTTGGTTTTCCGGCTGTGGCAAGACCCATGCGCAGCCGGCCCGCTCACAGCTGTCTACACCAAAGGGGCAAGCCTCGAAACCCGCGCTCGCGAGGCATGTGACGGGCGAATCCACGCTCTCCAGCTACAACAACCCAAGTTACGGCGTCACTTTCCGCTACCCCCGAAACTATTTCCTGGACGATGCACTCGAATCAGAAGACGCCCCGATTCTCGAAGCGCGACAGAAACTCGCAGCACAGCAGCCCGGCGCTACACTCGTCGCGACTGTCACGATTCCTCCAGACGCGTATCCCAATACTACTTTCGTCAGCGGCACTCTCCAGCTTATTGTCAACCCTAGAGTCACGCGCGAAACCTGTCAGTCCTTTGCCGTTCCTCTCGATGAGGCGTACACCTTCGGCGCAACATCCATTCAGGGAACCGCCTTTAATTGGCGGCAACGACGCTCGGCTGCGGCTGGCACTGGATTTCTCAACCGCGATTACGCCGGCTATTCGAACGGAACGTGCTACGAATTCTTTCTGGAAATCGTCACCGGCTCCAATCCTGATCTCGATCCGGGAATCAAGGACGCGGACGAAGTCAAAATCATGCGCCAGCTTGAAAAAATTGTGTTGTCTTTGCAAATCCACAATCCGCAGGCTTCTACAATCCACTTTAGCGGCGGGCCCGCAACCGCGCACAAACTTTCTTCTTTCCGCTCTAATTGTGGGCAAATTGATACCCAGGAATTTCAATCTGCCTCTTGGCGTTGTCCCTCCGCTGTGTTTTCCTATACATGACACCATGAGACGCACTCTCCAATCCGGCTTGATTCTCTTTTTCATCGCTGCGCAGCTACTTTGTTTGTTTCCTTCATTTACTGCGGCGCAGGACCAGCAACCCACGGTCCGTTTTGTCCGCAACCCGGATCCCGCGCCGGAATTCAAGCTCACTGGCCTTGATGGCAAGCCGGTCAAGCTCGCCGACTCCAAAGGCAAAGTCATTCTTTTGAATTTCTGGGCCACCTGGTGCGGACCTTGCCGCGCCGAAATCCCGGATCTCGTCGAGCTGCAGGACAAATACAAGGAGCGCCTTCAGATTCTTGGCCTGGTGGTGGACGACGACGATGAAGACGCCATCAAGGATTTTGTTGAAAAATTCGGCATCAACTATCCGGTCGCTCTAGCCACCAACGACATTCGGATGCAGTACGGCAGCATCGCCGCGCTTCCTACTTCTTTCGTGCTGGACGCGGAAGGTCGCATTGTTCAAAAGCACGAAGGTCTTCGCGATCCCATCCTCTATGAAACGGAAATCCGCTCGCTCCTCGGCCTCTCCATCGGCAACGTCAAAGTGGAAACTTTCGAGGACACCGGGCAGATTTTTCTGAAGAACGCGGAGCGCGCCAGCGAGCTTCCCGGCGTGGATCTCTCCAAGCTGACGCCCGAGCAAAAGGCCGTCGCGCTCCACAAATTCAACGCGGAAACCTGCAGCTGCGGGTGCACTTTTACACTCGCGCAGTGCCGCATCTACGACCGCAACTGCCAAACCAGCAAAGACGCTACCGCTAAAATTGTCGCCGCTCTTGCGCATCCCACTCCCGCAAAGTCCGCAACTCCTCTCGCACCAGCAAATGCACCTGTTGTGTCACGGCCCGCGCAACCTGCAGCCTCCACAACTCCGGAGAAACCCTTGGAGTGAAGGGGCACCGGGTGGCTCTGAATGCCATTCGGCGTGAGTGGCGGCCGCTTCTTCTCGGCGTTCTCTTGTGGCTGGGAATGGGGCTCACGGTGCCGTATTTCATTCGAGCGGAGTTCATCTCCTTTTAACGGAATTCGGTTATCCTTGGGTCATGGACCCAATCATCAAAGGCGCGATCCCCGTTCTTCCTGCCGCTGACGCGACGGAATCCCTGAAGTGGAGGACGGAGATCTGTGGCTTTAAGGAAACGTTTCGCGATGCCACGCCGCCGAACTACGCAGGAATCAACCGCGGCGAGGCCTATCTGCACATAGCCGGCATGAGCGACAAAGAACTGGCGCGCAAGGTCGGAGACCAGACCATGGTACGAATTGCCGTTCAAGGCATTGCGGCCATGTATGCCGAATACCAGAAACGCGGGGGAAAAGTGCACCCTAACGGCACACTGCAAACCAAGCTCTGGGGCACGAAAGAGTTCGGCGCGATTGACCCCAATGGCGTGTGCGTGACGTTTCAGGAATGAGCGTTATCTAGCTTCATCGCCGTACCTTTTGCTTGCCGTTCACCGATCCACTTGTCTGCATAACTCCGTTGCCGAACTTCTCCGGTAACGTGTGGTTAAGTTGCTGGCGCTTGCCGAGGGGAGAATTGGGTACTACACTCGCGCGGGGAAATGGGCAAGTGGTACGAAGGGAGACAAAGTATGAATCGTCGGATTGGTTTCCTGGCGGTGGTTTTGGCGGTGGCAGGGATTATCACGGTACGGGGCGCGTTTTCGCAACCTACGCCGCAAGCGACACGCCAGGTGATCAAGCTCGCAGGTGGCCCCATAAAGGCGCCATTCAGCGACGCAATTCTTGCCGGCAACACACTTTATTTGGCGGGGAGGATTGGGATTGATCCGAAGACGGGGAAAGTCCCAGAAAAGATAGAGGACGAAGCGAAATTGTTGCTGGATGGCGAAAAAGAAGTCCTGGCTCTAGCGGGGATGACGATGGATGACCTGGTGTACGTCCAAATCTCGTGCACGGATTTGTCGTTGTTCGAGAAATTCAATCCCATTTACGCGAGCTACTTTTCGACGAAAGATTATCCCGCGCGTGAATTTGTTGGAGCAGGATCGCTGCTGCGGGGCGGACACTTTGAAATACAAGCCATCGCGGTAAAGCGGTAGGAGATTGAGCGCCAGGTTGACATTCCAGCTAGGTGTTTCCGTCGACTAGTAGATCAAGTGAGATCCTTTCCGCAGGGTCGGAACCTGTAGTACGACTGCGTGCAGCCGTGGGTATATGCCTATATAAGGGCATTAAGTTTATGCCATTATTTAGATATATGCCCATATAGTGCCAGCCATTTGACCCCCTCAGCCTTCCGGGATTAGTGTAAGCCCTTCATTGTCAAATACTTGAGCATTAACGAATATTTGCATCGGATGGTGCTTGCCATGCATCTACAACGTGCCAACAGGACGGAATCAATGCTAAGAATTACGACTGAAAAAAAGCGCGGGAAGATTCTCCTCAGTGTCGAGGGCAAGCTCGCAGGCCCGTGGGTGGCGGCGCTGGAGCAGTGCTGGCGGGAGTTGCGCGCGGCGTCGGCTCAGGAGAAGTTCCACCTGGATTTATGCGGCGTTAGCTTCATCGATGCCGCCGGGAGAGTGCTGCTGAAGGAAATTCACAGCCAGGGCGGCAAGCTGGTCGCCGAAGGCTGCCTAAATCAAGCGATTGTGCATGAAATCATGGCGGGAGAGAAGCGAACGGGGCGCGGCAGTGAAAAACAACGCCGCAAGTCGTCGCACATTATTTTCTATACGATTTTTTTTAGCTTGCTGATTGTGCCGAAGATAACGCAGGCGCAAGGCGCGCATAACCCGAGCGCGTTGCCGGGAAATGCGCCCGCGGGAGTCTTGCGATTGACACTGGATCAAGCAGTGGGACTGTCGCTGAAACAGAATCCGACGGCGCAGATCGCGATTTTGCAAGCGGCTCAAAGTGAACAGGACAAAAACATTGCGCGTGCGGACTTGCTTCCGCAAGCGAACGCGAATCTTTCGGACGAAGCACAGAAAGTAAACCTGAGGGCAGAATTTGGAGGCAGGACGCCGTTTCCGGGATTTCCGAAGACGCTGGGTCCCTATCAAGTATTTTCTGCGGGCACGAGCTTCGGAATGCCCGTGTTCGACCTGACGCTGTGGCGGAGATATCAGGCGGCACAGAACACTCTAAAATCAAGCAAAGCGAACAGCCTCTCGACACGCGAGCAGGTGATTTTGCTGGTGGTTTCGCAGTACATCGGAACGCTTCGCGGAGTGGCAAATGTGGAGGCGTCCCAATCGCGCGTGAATCTGGCGCAAGCGTTGTACGACCAGGCGGCGGATTTGCAGAAGGAAGGCGTGGGCACAGGAATCGACACGCTGCGCGCAAACGTGGAGCTGCAAAACGAAAAGCAGCGGCTGATCGAAGCGGAAAACGATCGCGAAACGTCGCTCTTCGCGCTGAGCCGTCTATTGAATCTGGACCCTCGGCAGGCCATCGAGCTGGCGGATTCGCTGAGCTTTTACGACACGCCGCAGCCGGAAGCGGAGCCAAGCATCGAGCTCGCGCTGGCGCAACGCCAGGAGTGGAAGGCGCTCGAATCGCAGATCAAAGCTGCGGAGTATGAGAAGAAAGCGGCGCAGGATTCGCGACTGCCGTACCTGCGGTTCGATGGGGAATTGGCATACGTCGGATCGTCGGGAAGCACGACGGTGCCGACGCGCACCTATCAAGCCAGCGTGAATATGCCGCTGTTTACCGGCGGACGGATCCACGCGGAAATTGTACGCGCTGACCTGGAAATCAAAAAGCTGGACCAGCAGAGAGATGATTTGCGGAATCAGATTGCGCTGGATGTAAAAACGGCACTGCTGAATATGCAGTCGGCGCGCAATGAAGTGCAAGTGGCCAATCTGGGTGTGCAACTTTCAAAGGAAGAGGTGGATCAGGCGCGAGACCGCTTCAAAGCGGGAGTGGCCAACAACATCGAAGTGATTCAGGCGCAGGATTCGCTGGCACGCGCAAACGACAACCAGATCGTGGCGCTGTACCGCTTCAACCAGGCCCGCGCGGACCTGGCGCGGTCGATCGGGCAAATGGAAAGGGTTTACTCAAAGTAACCGGGGGAACAATGAGTGTCGAGATCGAAGTCGGATTGGAAAATGCGACAAAAGTGCCGCGGCTCACGGAAGAAGAGTTGGGGCTGGTGGAGGCGCCGAAGGGATTCGCGAACCCGAAAGTGAGGAGGCTGCTGTTTGCCGGCGGGGGAGTGGTGCTGGCAGCGATCGTCGGACTGTTCGTGTATTACCACAATCGCGAGACAACGGACGACGCCCAGGTGGACGGGCACATCACCCCGATGGCGTCGAAAGTTTATGGGCGTGTGGCGGAAGTTTTGGTGGACGACAACCAGGCGGTCAAGGCTGGGCAAGTGCTGGTCAAGATTGACCCGCGGGATTATCAGGCGGCGTTGGACCAAGCGAAGGCGTCATTGATGTTGGCGGAAAGCGAAGCGCGTTCCGCGGGAGTGGACGTGCCGCGCACAAGGGAAAACGTGGCGAGCGGAAATTCAAATGCAGATGCGCAGCTGCTGGGGGCGCAGGCGGACCTGGCGCGGGCGCAGACGACCTATGAGCAGGCGCAGACCGCAGATTTGGCGTGGGCCCGGGCGAATGTGGACAAGAGCCGAGCGAATGCGGAGCTGGCGAAGACGGATTTGGCGCGTTACCTACCGTTGATGGAGAAGGGCGAGATTTCGAAGCAGCAATATGACGCAGCGAAAGCCAATGCGGATGCGACCGAGAGCGCGCTGAGAGCGGATCAGGAAAAACTGGCGCAGGCGCAGCGTAACGTGGAAGTAACCAAGGCGCAATTGGATGCAGCGAAGGCACGAGTCGAGCAGGCGCGAGCGGGAGTGGCGTCGGCGCACGCGGACGTCAAGCAGGTGAGCATGAGGACCGCGGATGCGCAGGCGAAGCTCGCCAAAGTGGAGCAGGCGCGCGCAGCGCTGGAAGCAGCGGAATTGAACTTGAGCTACACGGAGATCACGGCGCCGGTCGATGGCGTAGCGACGCACAAACAAGTGGAACCGGGACAGATCGTGCAGGCAGGGCAAGGGTTGCTGGTCGTCGTGCCGCTGCAGAACGTGTGGGTGACGGCAAACTTCAAAGAGACGCAACTGAAGAACATGAAGGCCGGGCAGCGAGCGGAAGTGAAAGTGGATACGTACGAAAAGACGTTCAGCGGGCATGTGGATTCGATTGCGGGGGCGACGGGAGCGGTGCTGAGCCTTCTGCCACCGGAAAATGCGACAGGAAATTACGTGAAGGTGGTGCAGCGGATCCCCGTGAAGATCGTGTTGGACCCGATTCCTTCAGAGAAAGCGGTCCTGCGGCCGGGAATGAATGTGGACGCAACGGTGATCACGAATTAACGGGAATACGGATAGGGATTCGAACGGTCATACGCAGAAACAAAAGGGGCAGAGATCAGACGCGATGCGAGACAGAATTCTATCCAAGCTGCGGATGCCGGACGGGACGATCAACCCCTGGGTGATCGCGGTAACGGTGACGCTGGCGACGTTCATGGAGGTGCTGGACACGTCGATTGCGAACGTAGCGCTGCCGCACATCGCGGGAAATTTGTCGGCGGGGCAGGACGAATCGACTTGGGTGTTGACGTCGTATCTCGTTTCGAACGCGATCGTGCTGCCGCTGTCGGGATGGTTTTCGGGACTCATCGGGCGGAAGCGGTTCTACATGACGTGCGTGGCGATTTTTACGGCGAGTTCGTTTTTGTGCGGGCTGGCGCCGAGCCTGGGTGTGCTGGTGATTTTCCGGATCTTGCAGGGCGTGGGCGGCGGGGGACTGCAGCCCAGCGAGCAAGCGATTTTGAACGATACGTTTCCGCTGGAGAAACGCGGCATGGCGTTTGCGGTGTACGGGCTCGCCGTGGTTGTGGCGCCAACGATCGGGCCGTGGCTGGGCGGATGGATTACCGACAATTTTTCGTGGAGATGGATTTTTTACATCAATGTGCCGGTGGGAATTCTTTCGCTGCTGCTGACGAGTTTTTTGGTCAGCGACCCGCCATACATGAAGAAAGCCAGTGTGAAGGCAGGATTCCGGATCGATTACATCGGTATCGGGTTGATCAGCTTGGGCCTGGGAAGCATGCAAATTATTCTGGACAAGGGGCAGCGCGAGGATTGGCTTTCATCGAATTTCATTCGCGTCTTTTTCGTGCTTATGCTCACCGGTATAGTCGCCGGGATTCTCTGGGAATTGCGCGAAAAGGAGCCGGTCATCGACCTGCGCATGTTAAAAGACCGCAATTTCGCGATTGCCACGACCGCGATGTTTTTCCTGGGATTTGTTCTGTATTCAACCACGGTGCTGATTCCGCAACTTTTGCAGCAACTGCTCGGCTACACGGCGCAACTGGCGGGAATGGCGCTGTCGCCGGGCGGAGCCGTAATCATGTGCATGATGCCCGTTGTGGGGATTCTGGTGTCGAAGGTGGACACGCGGATCCTGATCACGTTCGGGTGCATTGTGTCGTCGGCGGCGCTGTTCGTGATGGCGGGATGGGACCTCGGGCTGGATTTCGGGCACGCAGTGCGTGCGCGCATGCTGCAAAGCTTCGGTCTGGCGTTTTTGTTCATTCCCATCAACGTGGCGGCGTTCGCGTACGTGCCAAAAGAAAAGACCAACATGGGAACGGGAATCATCAACCTGGCTCGAAACATCGGGGCGAGCGTGGGAATTGCGACGGTGACGACGATGCTGGACCGGCGGTCACAGTTTCATCAATCGCGATTGATGGAACACGTCAACGGTTTCAGCGCCGCGTATCACAAGACGCTGAACGGCATGCAAATGAAACTAGTAGCGGCGGGTTCGACGGCGGCGCACGCCAGCGCGCAAGCGCACGGCATGATTTACAACACCATCCAGCGGCAGGCGGCAATGCTGGCGTTTATCGACAATTTCAAGATGCTTGGGTTGGTGTTTTTCACGGTGATTCCGGTTTTGGTGCTGATGAGGAAGCCGAGAGCGCCTGGGGGAGCTGTTCCGGTTCATTGAAAAAGAGGTTTTTGCACTTCAGAGTCGCGCAAAGTTTTTGTTTTGAACGGGGGGACAACAATGGCAACACAAGCTGCAGTGGGAATACAACTGAACGAAGAAAAGCTGATCCGCGCCGGACAACGAGGCGACGAACAAGCAGTCGAAGCCCTGTTCCGGCGTTACCAGCGGCCGTTGTTTCAGACAGCGCTGCGGGTGCTGGGGAACACGGAGGACGCGGAAGACGCACTGCAAGACGGGCTGCTCTCGGCGTATCGCAATCTAAGGCGCTTTGAGGGGCGGTCGCAGTTTTCGACGTGGTTGACGCGCATCGTGATCAACGCGGCGCTGATGCGGCGGCGGAGCGCGAAGGCGCGTCCGGCGCTATCTCTCGACGAAACGCCTCGCGAGGACGAGCTGCCCGCCGCCGAGCGCTTCGCGGACGACGGGCCGAATCCGGAGCAGGTATTTCAGAGCACGGAGATTCGCGAGATGATCAGCGAGAATCTGGACGAGCTTTCACCGCTGTTGCGCACGGCGTTTGTGCTGCGCGAAGTGCATGGTTATTCGACGGGCGAAGCGGCGAAAAAACTTGGTGTCACGGAAAATACGCTGAAGGCGCGCTTGTGGCGCGCTCGGCATCAGATGGCCGAGCGGCTTGGAAGGCGCCTGCGGCGAATGAAGGACGGGATGAGCGGAGGGATGGGGGATCCCGAGTGCAGTTACTGCTGAAGAATGAAGTACAGGACGTAAAGGAAGTTCAGGAAGTAGAGGAAAAGAGGCCGGCGAAATTGCCGGCCTTTCCTTTTGGTACAGCGCAGAAATGATTTTCCGCTGACGACTAGCGGGAAGCGGCGGCGTAGCGGCCGAGGACGCGGAGTTCGCTGGTGGCACCGCGGACTTCCGAGAGGGTTTGGTCGAGCCGGGAGACGTCGCTGGCTTCGACATCGATGAAAAACTGATATTCCCAGGGACGGCCGTGAATGGGGCGGCTCTCAATTTTGAGCAGGTTCACAGCGTGCTTCGCAAAGGGCTCGAGGGAAGCGAGGAGCGCGCCGGGGCGGTGAGCAAGACGCATGGCGAGGGAAATCTTGCGGGCGTCGGAAGAAAGCCACGCGGACGCTTCGTTTTCAGGAACCAGGAGGACAAAGCGCGTGAAATTTTCAGCATTGTCCTGGATGCTTTCGGCGAGAATCACGCCTTTGTAGTGCTCGGCGGCGCGTCGGCCGGCAATCGCGGCGCAGGATTTGTCTCCGCGAGAAAGGACTTCACGAACGCTGCCGGCGGTGTCTTCCGCGGGAACACGTTTCCATTGGGGATGAGCGGCGAAAAAACGCTCGCACTGTGCCAGTGCCATTGGATGTGAGGCGACGGAACGTATATCGGAGAGCGATGCACCAGGAGCTGCTATCAGCTGCATTTCAATTGGCAGAACCGTCTCTGCAACAATCGACAGCCGGCTCTCCATCAACAGATCGAACACACGCACGACGGAACCCGCCAAGGAATTCTCCACGGGAGCCAGGAGAGCGTCAGCGGCGCCTTCGGCGATGGCCGAGAACGCCGCCTCAAACGTGGCACGAGGCACGGTCTTAATGGCATCGCCGAGAAGCTGAATGGCAGCGGCTTCGCTGAAAGCTCCGGGCTCGCCCTGAAAAGCCACGCGCATGGTCTTGCGATTGGATGTGCTCATAGGCAGGCGTTATCTTGCAATAAGGGGCGCAAAACCAAAAGCAGAGATTGGTGCTTGATGAAATGCAACCGGGCCTAGCTGCCTCTGACGTTTTTCCAGAGCGTGTCATGTTATTCGCAGCCAGCCATCCAAAGTCGGTTCGCGGAGGAAGGAATGCGCCGTAGTTCCTCACGGCTGTATAATCCCGTCAGCAGAAGAGAGGCTCCATCATGAACAGGCCCGAAGCGACCGAATACGCGGATTACTATGCGAATTACATCGCAAAGGTCCCGGGATCCGATGTATTAAGCGTTTTGGAATCGCAACGCTTGCAAATGCTGCAGTTATTCGCGGGGAGAAGCGAGCGTGACGGAAGCTTCCGTTATGCGCCTGGAAAGTGGTCGGTAAAAGAGGTTTTGGGGCACATCACGGATACAGAGCGCATATTCACGTACCGGGCTTTGCGCTTCGCGCGTGGCGACCAGACGCCTCTGCCGGGGTTCGAACAGGATGATTTTGTGAAGAGCGGCGCGTTCGCGGAGCGCACGCTCGCGAGTCTTGCCGAGGAATTTGGGCTGGTGCGCAGCGCAGGCGTAGCACTCTTTCGGTCTTTTCCGGAGGCAGCCTGGTCGAGACGTGGGGTGGCAAGTCAAAAGGAAGTCACGGTGCGCGCGCTGGCGTTCATGATCGCTGGCCATCAGATACACCACCGCATCATTCTGGAGGAGCGCTACTTTCCAGCTATTCCGCGCGCCTGAGTCGAGGAGTGAATTTACTGCCGGATGCGGGAATGATCGACGTAAAAGCGTTGATATGACAAATTTTTCCCTAAATGGTCCTGAGGCATCGACCTGGAAGCCTGCTCGAGAAACGGCCGAGCAGCCTGAGTTGCTGTACCGGGGAAGCGCGCACGGCCGGTCGTTCGAGGTCTTTTCCTTGGCTTAATAAGGAAGAATAGCAAGATACCCGCAAGGGTGATTATGAAAGCGGCACTAATCAGCGCGACGCTTCCTGCTTCGTTGAGGGGATTCGCGAACGCCTCTTGGAGGATATAGAAACCCGCGCAAAGAAATGTAACGACGACAAATCCGGCAAGACCTCCGAAGGTGCGCGCGAGGCTGGCGCGAACGACCAACGGCTTGCTGGGACGCACTCCCGAAGCGTGATGAATGACCCCGACGCGCATGGCTCAATCCTCGGAGGGGCCCCGGCGAACTCGTTCGGGTTCCGGCGACTGCAAGAAATCGAGGTAACGAAAAACGGGCGGTGAATAGCCTTTCTTCATGATGCTGCCGCAGGCGCAGCGGGGATTTTGTCCCTGAATTTCACCGTTGGATTCGACCTGAACCGCGCAGCCACACGCTGGATTGATGCAATGCCAGCGCTCCCCGGATTTCATCATCATGGCCCCGTTTCCTCCCACGCAAGAACGGCTGGACATCCGCAAAGGCGATCACGGGTACAACCTGCGATAATCTATGTTCAAGTTAATAGAAAAGCAAGTGAAATTTAATGTAGCTCATAATTATATAACTAGTACTGGCGTAGTGCCGATGTTGGTCCCAGAAGCGAGGAGGAACGCTGAGGTTCGCTTCACCTTCGCCTTGTTGCCCAATCCAGCCAGGACAGGCGCAGGAGGGCGGGAGTCAACAGACGTGGGGGCCAAGGTTGCGAGGGGCGCGGACGGCTGTTAAAATTCGATGTTTGCTGGGACGCAGCCGTCTGCGCCGTAGGCGTGGGCGGCTTTTTCTGCGTCTTGCATGGCGTCCGCGAATCCAAGGACTGGCGCCTTTCTTAACGGCCTGACCCCCTCGAGCATCTTTCGAGTGTGACATCGGTGGGTAAGAGTTCCGGTTCTGGCCCCTGCCGAAGGGAGACTGCGAGTGGCAAAGTACGACGTGGCGATTATCGGGAGTGGTCCGGGCGGGTATGTGGCGGCGATCCGGGCGGGCGAACTTGGCCTGAAAACGATTGTTGTGGAGAAGGACCCGTTCCTCGGGGGAACCTGCCTGCACATTGGGTGCATTCCCACCAAGGTGCTGTTGCACCACGCCGAAGTCTACGATCACTTCAAGAATGGAGCGGAACTGGGGTTTGAAGTGAGCGGGCTGAAGATCAATTGGGCAAACGTGCTGGCGCGGAAGGACAAGATCGTCAAGAAGCACGCGAAAGGCATCGAGTTCCTGTTTAAGAAAAACAAGGTGGAATGGGTGCAGGGCTGGGGAAGGTATGAAGGCCCCGGGCGCGTGAGCGTGGAGAAGGACGGCAAGAAAACCGAGATCGAAGCAGCCAACATCTTAATGGTGAGCGGATCCGAGGCCAAGTCGCTCCCCGGCATTGAACCCGACCACAAGACGATTCTCACAAACCGTTCGATACTCGAGCTTCCGGAAATTCCGAAGACCCTGATTGTCGTTGGCGCCGGCGCAGTAGGCGTGGAATTTGCCTCCATCTACAATTCGTTCGGGACGCAATTGACCATCCTGGAAGCGTTGCCGCGGGTTGTGCCGGTCGAGGACGAAGAAATCTCCGCGGAGCTAGCCAAGGCGTTTCAGAAAAAAGGCATTCAGATTTTCACCAGTTGCGCTGTGGAATCGGTGAAGAAGGATACCAAGGGCGTGACGGTAGCGTTCAAAGACAAAGACGGTAAGCCGCAGACGCTGCAAGCGGAGAAACTGCTCTTGGCCGTGGGCCGCAAGGCCATGACCGATGGTTGCGGGCTGGAGAAATCGAAGGCCAAACTGGAGCGCGGATTCGTCCACGTGGGCGATAACATGGAGACAGCTGAAAAGGGACTGTATGCCATAGGCGACATCGTAGCTGGACTGCCGCAACTGGCGCATGCGGCCATGATGGAAGGAATTATCGCGGTGACGCACATTGCCGGGAAGCCCACTCAGCAGATCGTAAAGACCCGGATTCCGAGCGCGACGTATTGCGAGCCGCAGATTGGCTCGATTGGATTGACGGAAAAACAGGCGCGCGACGCAGGGTATGCCGTGAAAACCGGGAAGTTCCCGTTTGTGGGGAACAGCAAAGCGACGATTTTAGGAAGTCACGGCGGCTTCATCAAAGTGGTTTCCGACGAATCGTACGGCGAGGTGCTGGGGATTCACATTATCGGGCCGCTGGCGACGGAGCTTCTGGCGGAGGCGGCGACAGTGCTGAAGCTCGAAGGCACCATCGACGACATGATGAACATGATCCACGCGCATCCCACGGTGTGGGAAGCGATGGGCGATGCGTTTGCGTCGGTGCGAGGGTTGCAGATTAACGTGTAGTGATTAGGGGCTCGTGACCGGTGACTGGTGAAAATCTGCCGGATTATCGACCTGGGATTAATCGGTTACGCGGAAGCATACGCGTTGCAGCAACGTGTTGTGGCCGCAGGCAAGGCCGGCGCGATTGAGGATGTGCTTCTCCTTTGCGAGCATCCGCACGTCATCACCCAAGGACGAAACGGGAAGCGCGAAAATTTGTTGGCATCGGAGCATGTGCTGCGCCAGAAAGGCGTGGAGTTTCACGCCACGAATCGCGGCGGAGACATTACGTATCACGGGCCGGGACAGCTTGTGGGATACCCGATCCTGAACCTGGGAGCCATCCGGCGCGACGTTCTGTGGTACGTGCGCACGCTGGAGGATGCCATGATTCGCGCTACTGCGGAATTCGGCATTAGCGCGGAGCGCGTCGCGGGAAAGACTGGAATTTGGGTGCGGACGGGGGATACCGAGGAAAAGCTGGCCGCCATCGGCGTGCACATCAGCCGGTGGGTTACTTCGCACGGGTTTGCGTATAACGTGTCGACGGATTTGCGGAATTTCGACTTGATCGTGCCGTGCGGGATCGCGGACCGCAAGGCCACGTCGCTGGAGAAATTGCTGGGACGAAATGTCGATGCAAAAGAAGTCGCGCCGAGGCTTGCCAAGCATCTGGGAGAATTGCTCGGGCTGGACATGAAGGAAGCTTCACGGAAAGAACTGCTTGAGAAGATGGAGCACGCGGAGCAGGCGGTTGCGATTTCAGCGTAGGAACTGGAGCAGGGAATGAAGAAGGAACTGACGCGGCAGCAGCACCTGGATCTGTACTACTACATGCGGCTGAACCGCGCGGTCGAAGACATGATGGTGAAGCTGTTCCGGCAGAACAAAATTGTCGGAGGGCTTTACTCCAGCCTGGGCCAAGAGGCGATTTCAGTCGGCACGGCATACGCGCTGGAGAAAAAGGACTGGCTGGCGCCGATGATACGCAACATCGGGGCGCTGCTGGTGAAGGGTGTACCCCCGCGGGACATTTTCATGCAGCACATGGCCAAATACGATTCGCCGACCAAGGGCAAGGACGGCACGAGCCACTTCGGAGATTTGGACAATCTGCACATCGTTTCGCCGATTTCGATGCTGGGGGATTTGATTCCGGTGATGACCGGCATAGCTATGGCTGGGCGCTACCTCGGTCAGAAAATCGTGACCATGACCTGGATTGGAGACGGCGGCAGTTCGACCGGCGTGTTTCACGAAGGATTGAATTTTGCCGCCGCGCAGAAGGCGCCGTTTGTTTTGATTCTCGAAAATAACCTTTGGGCGTATTCCACGCCGGTCCGCAAACAAGTGCCGCTGGAAAATTTGGCTGACCGCGCGAAGGCCTACGGAGTCGAAAGTTACATCGTGGACGGTAACGATGTCGTGGCGGTCTACTCCACGACGAAAGAAGCGGTGGAGCGCGCGCGAGCGGGCGAAGGACCGATCCTGATTGAAGCTAAGACGTTTCGCCGGATGGGCCACGCTCAACACGACCCAGCTGAATATGTGCCGAAGGAAATGCGCGCGTATTGGGAAGCGCGTGACCCCATCGTGCTGTACGAAAAATACCTGACCAGCCAAAAGCTGCTCGACGCCAAAGGCAAAAAGGAGATCGAGGAGAAGATTGACACGCTGCTCGCCGCGGAACGAGACTTTGCGGAAAATTCGCCGATGCCTCCGGCGGAATTGGCGGAGACGGGCGTCTACTGCACCGGAGACGATTGCCACAAGATCGTCGCAAAGTGGGAACGGCCAATTGCGGAAGTAACGCCGCCGAGATCGAGCGTCAAGGCGGTTTGGACGGTTCCGGGATTCGGATCGGGCAAGGCATCGGGCGGCGCGATCGCGCCGATTCACTTCGGTGATACGCAGCCTGCGGAAGATTCAGCTGGGAATGGCACAAGATCAGCCAAGCGCGGAAAACCATCGGGGAAAACGCCAGTAAAAGTGGCACCAAAGAAAACCGTGAAGGCCGCAGCGGCCAGCGCTTTGAGAAAGGCGCGGAACTAACCATGGCCAAAGTAAACGGGGCCGCAACGAATGGCAGCGCGTCAAACGGAACGCAGGTCACTTTTCTCGAAGCCATCAAGCAGGCGATGTTCGAGGAGATGGAACGCGACCCCGCGGTCATTTTGATGGGGGAAGACGTCGGCGTGTATGGCGGCGCGTTCAAGACCAGCGAAGGTTTGCTGGAGCGCTTCGGCTGGGAGCGCGTGATCGATACGCCGATCAGCGAAAGCGCCATCATCGGCGCTGCTTGCGGCATGAGCTACTGCGGCTTACGCCCCATTTGCGAAATGCAGTTCATCGACTTCATCGTCTGCGCGTTCAATCAGATCACGAATTTCGTGGCCAAGGGCCATTACCTCTGGAACGCCCCTGCGCCCATGGTGATCCGCGGGCCGTCAGGAGGCGGCGTGCACGGCGGGCCGTTTCACTCGGCCAATCCGGAGATGTATTTCGTGCACACGCCGGGCCTCAAGGTGATTTACCCTTCGACGCCTTACGACGCCAAGGGTTTGCTGAAAGCCGCGGTGCGCGACAATAACCCGGTGCTCTTCTTTGAACACAAATTCCTCTACCGCCGCATCAAGGGAGAAGTTCCCACCGAAGATTACACCGTTCCGATCGGCAAAGCCGTGGTGCGCCGCGAAGGGAAACACCTGACGATCCTTTCTTATGCGGCCATGATGCACACTTCGCTAGAAGCGGCGGAAGCGCTCGCGAAAGAGGGTATCGAAGCGGAAGTGATCGATCTGAGGACCCTTCTCCCGCTGGATGAAGAGACGATTGTGCGATCGGTGAAAAAGACCAACAAATGCCTGGTTGTCCACGAAGACACGAAAACGGGCGGCATCGCCGGCGAAATCGCCGCCATTCTTTTCGAGAAGGCCTTCCATGACCTCGACGGGCCGCTCGTGCGCGTGACTTCGCTGGACACGCCGGTGCCGTACGCGCCGACGCTGGAAGAGCACTTTCTTCCGAACGCGAAAAAAGTTTTTTCGGCCGCGAAAGAGTTAGCGCGGTATTAGGATTTCAGAGAGAAGAGGAGAGCGATATGGCCGTAGACATCGTAATGCCCCAGATGGGGGAGAGCATTTTCGAAGGAACGATCACCAAGTGGCTGAAAAAGCCCGGTGACAAGGTGGAACGTGACGAACCGTTGTTTGAAATTTCCACAGACAAAGTGGACGCGGAAATTCCGTCGCCATCGGCTGGCGTGCTGAAGGAAATCAAGGTCGGCGAAGGACAGACCGTGCCTATTCAGACGATTGTCGGTGTCATCGATGCCGCGGGCTCCACAGCCGCTTCGTCAGCGCCCGCTACCGCGAAACCGGCTGCGGCAGCGCCTGCGCCCGCTCCGGCGAAGACCCCTCCAGCTCCTGCTCCGGCCCCGGCAATATCGCGGCCTGTGGCTCCAGCTCCCGCCGCTGGGCCGGCTGCGGCTCCTTCCTCTTCCTCAAGTTCCACGACCGAGCGGATTCACAGTTCCCCGCTCGTTCGACGCATGGCCAAGGAGCACGGCATCGATCTCTCCACGATCGAGGGCACCGGCGCGGGCGGACGCATCAGCAAGCAGGACATTGAAGCGGTGATTGCCGCTGGCGGCGCTCCGGATGCGGCTCCGCCTGCGTACTCCGCTCCGTCTCCGGTAGCCACTTCGCGGCCGGTGGCACCTCCACCGCCAGCCGCTCCAGGAGTATCGGGCGGGCAGGCGCACGTCGCCCTCGAAACTGCCGTGCCCCGCGAAAAAATGTACTTCGGCAATTACGAAGTTCGTCCCATGAGCACCATGCGCCAGCGCATCGCCGAGCACATGGTGGCGTCGAAGCGTGTTTCCGCGCACGTCTACTCCGTGGATGAAATCGACATGACTAAAGTGGCCGCCCTGCGCGCCAAGTCCAAGGACGAATTTGAAAAGCGCTACGAAACCAAGCTGACCTTCATGCCCTTCTTCGTGAAGGCCGCCGTCGCCGGGCTGCGCGCGTATCCCACGCTGAATGCCTCGCTCGACGGCACGAACGTCATCCTGCACAAGGAGATCAACGTGGGGATCGCCGTGGCCCTCGAATGGGGCCTGCTCGTGCCCGTGGTAAAAAACGCCGACGAGAAGAACATTCTCGGCATCCAGCGCAACATGAACGACCTCGCCGAGCGTGCGCGCTCGAAGAAGCTGAAGCCGGAGGAAGTGCAGGAAAGCACGTTCTCGATTACCAATCCCGGCGTCTTTGGCGGCTTGTTCGGGCTGCCGGTCATCAGCCAGCCCAACGTGGGGATCCTCGGCCTGGGTGCCATTGAAAAGCGCCCCGTGGTCATCAACGATTCGATCGCCATCCGCTCGATGTGCTACGTGACGCTCAGCTATGACCACCGCGTCGTGGACGGCGCCATCGCCCACCAGTTCCTGCACAAAGTTAAAGAGACGCTGGAAAACTGGAACGAGTCCGTAGTCTGAAAAACGGTGTGCGGATTTGGGACGAGCGTTCCCGCTAGTGGCCAGACGAAGGCGCATCGTTCCTCCTCGATTCCCTGCAAGTCATTCACAGGAAAGCCGTTTATTCGGGATTGTATACCTCACTCAAGGTGGGTGTATAATGCCCGAATGCTTAAACCTTTACTATCTTGGATTTTTGGCCCCCATATTTTTGAAGTTGTGGCTTTCTTCTTGGCTGCCACTGGGCTCGCTATGGCTTTGAGTCCCTCGAAAGCGAATATACAGGCAGCGCACTGGTTTTTTGGCACAGCATTTCTGATGGTGCTGGGGCGGGTGATTCATTGGCTCGTTACCAATGGCCTTCCTTACCCCAAGCCACTCATCGGCGCAATTCTATTCGCACTTATAGGTGGCGGATGGATGATTGTGTATCAGTGGGTAGAGAAACAGATTCAAGAGCTATTCCCGCCTTCATCGGCCGTCGCTGTAGGAATACAACCAGCTTCAGGAAAACTAATCTCCCAAGTTATGACCGTGCAATTTGAACCAGTATTTCGATTTTACCAGTCTCCTCCTGTCTATTTTCAGCGTTTAGATACTATGCTTCGCATTAGCCTAACCAATCAAACGGGAAAGCCACTATATATTAAGAATCACGCGGTTGCGGCTCTCAAGGGCGTTGAGTGGGTACAATTCAAAAATGCCGACAGTGCTGGGCATGAGCCGTATGCTTTTGGGGTGATGGAAACGAGCGAAAAGTCTTTCATAAGGCGCTTCGATCTTTCAGCCAATGGTTTCGATTATGTGACGCAACAAAGACCTTTGAATCCAAATGAATCCATTGAACTGTGGATGTTTTTTATTTCTGGACTAACAAGAAAAAATCTCCAAGAAATCAGCCAATTTAAGTTCGCTTTCTATGATGCTGCTAAAGAAGAGTTCTCCTGTACTTCGGCATATTCAGTTCAAAGTGATAAGGGGACCGTTGTTGGAACGTCCACTGGCGATCTCAAGGCACTGAATATGGAGCCGATACCATCGAATCTCCGCGAGGAGCCGCCACACTAGGCCGCATCCTGTACTTTCGCTGTGAGTTCTTTGTATTCGAGGTTGGAAGAGAGAAGCAATTTGATGAGCGTATCGCGGAAAAGGAACTGATTCTTGCGGTTATTGAAGCGGAAGCACATTTCGTCCAGATAGGCAGGGAGATGCTTCGCAGAGACTTTATGCCAGGTTCCCACAATGCCGCGCTTGAGCAACGAAAAGGCCGATTCCACGGTGTTTGTGTGAACGTCGCCATGTTCCCGCGTGTGATTCACAGTCTTGTGGAGGTTCTTCTGCATCTTATCGAGCGCCCAAGGATATATGGCCGATTCATCGGTCATAATCACTTCAACGTGTCCGCCGATATTCGCATTGATAATTTCTCGCACGGTCGCAGACTTCGAGTCTTTGGCGCGAATCAACCGGAGATCGCCGTTGCGCTGGCGAATCCCGATGACAACTTGTGCCTCAGCCTTGGCGCGCCAACGGCGTTTTCTCCCAGCCACATAGGTTTCATCAATCTCAACGGTGCCGCCCATTTTCTCGGGAGCAATTTCGAGCATCGCGGCGCGAATCCGATGGCAGAGATACCAAGCCGTCTTGTAGCTGACTCCGAACATGCGCTTAATCTGATTCGCGGAGACGCCTTTTTTCGATTCGCAAATGACGTAGGTAACGTAGAACCACGTCGTAAGGGGCAGGTGAGTGTCATGGAGCATTGTTCCCGACGTTACCGAGAACTGATAACGGCAGTTGTCACAGTCAAACGTGCCGCGCTCATAGACGCGAGAAATCTTGTTCGAATCGCACTTGGGGCAGGTAATATCCTTAGGCCAGCGGAGTTTTTCTAGGGCGGTGCGGCATTTATCATCCGTGCCGAACTGCTTGAGGATAGACATGAAATTCACAGGGGAGTTCATAAGGCCGCCTTTATGAGGAAAAAGAAGCACCCGAAAGACATGACCACAGACGAACTGGCAAGGCATGTGTTCCATCCCAAAGTTCTGGCACATGCTAAAAAGCACGTCAAGGAACTGAACGCCGAAAAGCCAACTCGCCGGAAGTCAGTTAAGTAGCTCACCATGAGAACTACTCTATCAGAACCTCAACCTTGTGTCAAGGGGATAATCACGGTTTATTCGCGCCAGAACCTTGGCAGTCCGGCTGCCTCTGTATCCGGTGCGGGACAAACAACTATGCGTGGTACGCAGGGGTAGCCAGCCATGACAACCGCGCTCGGAATCTCGAGAGACCGCGAAAACATGCAGCCGCGAATTTTGATTGCCGATGACCAGCAGGACGTATTGGACGCGCTGCGGCTGCTGCTTAAGGGGCACGGCTACAGCATTGAAACGGTGAACTCGCCGACGGACTTGCTGGCGGCGGTAGGCCGCCAGGAGTTCGATATTCTCCTTATCGACCTGAACTATGCGCGCGACACCACTTCGGGGCGCGAAGGTTTGGACGTGCTCAACCAGTTGAAAGGCATTGAAGACGCTCCACCCGTGGTGGCAATGACCGGATGGGCCACTGTGGGCCTGGCCGTGGAAGCGATGCAATTCGGCGTAAGCGACTTTGTGGAGAAGCCCTGGACCAACACGCGGCTGCTGGAGATTCTTACCAAGCAAGTCAGCCTGGGCCGCGAGCGCCGCGAATCGCGTCGCCGCGCCGCGGAAGAGGCCCGGGCGCGGGAAGAAGCCTTGATTCATCATCAGGAGCAGGAACGGGAGATCGCCGAAGCCAAAGCCATACAGGAAAAACTTCTGCCGCGCGAAATTCCGCAAATGCCGGGCTATGAAATCGCCAGCGCGTGGCAGTCGGCCCGGCTGGTCGGCGGCGATTATTTCGACATCCTTCCGCTTGACGAAAGCACACTGGGGATCTGCATTGCCGACGTGGCCGGAAAGGGCATGCCGGCCGCGCTGCTGATGTCCAACCTGCAGGCGGCCGTGCGCGGTCTCTCTTCCCCATCTCTTCCGCCCAATTTGCTTTGTAACCGGTTGAACTCCATCGTCTACCGCAATACGGAAAGCGACCGCTTCATTACTTTTTTCTACGCGCATCTGGACGGCCCCGCGCGCCGGCTGGTGTACGTCAATGCCGGCCACAATGCGCCCCTCGTGGTGCGCGCAGGCGGCTCGCACGAACGTTTGCGGGAGGGCGGCGCGGTGCTGGGCGTCTTCGAAAGCCGTAATTATGAACTGGGTTCGGCACAGTTGGCGCCGGGCGACCGGGTGATTCTGTTCACCGACGGCGTCACGGAAGCATGCAGCCCCGCGGGCGAGGAGTTCGGCGAAGCCCGCCTGTTGCGCTTGCTGGAGGACCACCGCAATTTATCCGCCGATGAGCTACAGGCGAAAATCCTCTCAGCCGCTGCCGAGTTCAGCGGTGGCCGCTGGCAGGACGACGCCACGCTCGTTGTGCTTGCTGTTTGCGAATAGAACCTGCCCTAAAAGCTGGCCCGGTCCGGCTTTTTCTGCGCTCCCATGCGAATCACACCACTACTGGATGGTTGGCTTCAGCTTTGGCACCCAGGTCGCAAAGTGATCCATCCCAACGGGTTCGATCCCCGCGTCACGTAGGGTGTCACGTACGAAGCGATGGCGCTCATTCTCAGACAGCAGCGGAACGTCGGTCACCGCTGCAAACTCTGAGGCGAAGGGTCCTCGAGCGGCAATGCGCGCCGCCGTGTACGCGTAGAGCTTGCAATCCGCAGGAGCCCGAGAAACGCTGAGGGTTTGCACGTAGCCGCGCGTGCCATTTCGGCGGTAACTATAGTCGATGCGCATGGGGTCACCCGGAAAGGTAAACTCCGCTACACGCACCGACTTTTGGATGCGATCCCAGAGACCGGCCGCCTTCCAGACTTGCGAGCAGTAGCTGCGAATCATGGCACGATTGCCGGGAGCGCCGACACGCGCGACCTTGCGCGGTGAAGCAACGTGCTCAGAGTAGAGCCGTTCTAGCTCGACATCCAGGTCATCTGCGTAGACTCCTTTTTGCGGCGCCAACTGCAGTCCATTGGAAAGGGTATTGTTCCAGTCCTCGATGAGTTTCTGGAGTTCCTCTCCAGCCGCCAGAGTCGCGTCTTGCCGCGCCCGCCGGTTTCCAAGAAAAGTTGCAAATCGGTCTTCAAGGTGGTCTCGGAAGCCGCGCAGTACATCTTCATCGGCCGCCGGTTGAAGCCGCCGAATACGCGCGTATTCGTCCTGTTCCTCAACCAGCCGCAGACGCAGTGCTCCGCTTAGGGGATCGAACAGGAGCACTCCAATGTTGACCCACTCATCGCGGACCAGATCTGACGTATACCGCAGAACATGATAAACAAACTTGCTGTCGTCAACAGGAGAAATAAGATCAGCCATAGGTCACATCCAATTTGGAAAAGGGTGCCGGGTCGTGTTTTTGGCCGCCAGCAATAACTCCGGCACCCTGACGCGGCGCTTATACAGCTGTTCGGCTAACCGCAGCAGGGTGTCCAAGTCGTCGGCGTACCATTCCGGGGGAATCTCTCGAATCAAATCATCAAAGACTCGTTCGGTAATGCGTTTTTCAATCCGCTCGATCCAAGGACCAAACGACTCGCGTCCGGTCACACGGTCATAGACATGGTTGCGGGCGTACAGGCCCCGCAACGGAGCGTCTGGAAAATTCCACTCCCCGGCATTGAAGCAAAAACCCTGGTCGATCATGACCGCCTGGTATGGCGATTCCGCCGCTTCAACTCCGTTGTGCTGTTCCCTGAAAAAAAGGGTCTGCCGGCCATTCGTGTTGCACGTCCATTTGTCGAAGGCCAGCATCCCCGCAAAATCATCCAGGTTTTCGACCTCCATCAGCTGCTTATCTGGCAGAAAATCAAGCAACGTCAAACGGTGCGGGTTCCCCGGATAGCGGGACCCGAATTGCAGTCCCGCCCGGCACGGGATGCGCGCTCGAGGCATCTCCATGCAGAGGTCCGGAGTGAGCCGAATCAGTTCTTCGCTCACGGAAATAATTGCCACCGGTGTCGTGGGGAGCCTCAGTCGAGCCGCCAGCCTGGTCCCGAGCAGTTCGTTGACCAGGACGCGTATGTGCTGCGGATTATTTTGGAACTTCACCACGTAGTAGTAGCCGTCGTCGCAGCGCATCAGGTGAGACTGCGCGCCACCTCGCATCCGGCGTATGTGCTCCAAAGCCCGTGGCATGCCGGGTTATGCTAGTGCTACTTGCCGCTCCAGGCAAGCACCATACTGTATCCGGGAGCTAGCTTCCCGAATCGAGAATGGCGGAGTTCATTCTTGGGAACGAAGCAAGACCCGTGAAATTCCACTCTGGGAGGCGCCATTCCGCAAAAGAAAAAACCGGAACGATGTTCCGGCTCTTTCCACGCGGTTCTCCGGGCTCGAAAATGACTTAACGCCTCTTCTTCTTTTTGACCGGCTTCTTCGACTTTTTCTTGGCGGCCTTCTTTCTCGGCTTCGATTTCTTGGCCTTTTTCTTCGGTGCGGCCTTCCTTTTCGCTGCTTTCTTGGCCGGTTTCTTCGCCGCCGGCTTGGGCGCAGGCTTTGGCGCGGGAGCTTCTTCCTCAGGCTCCTCGCCAACAATCACCAACTCTTCTTCCTCGGTCTCGACGATCTCTTCCGTTTCGCCGCCCAACTCCTCGTCGTCTTCCAGCCGCGCCAGCTCGTTGTCATCTTCGAAGTTGTCCTTCTCGAAATCCATTCCGCCCTCCCCTGGGAAATCTGTGGGCCCCGCTTGTATAGGGATCCCGTGGGTCGCTGTTCTGGCCGGAGTCGCGTAAAATTCCACCCCGCCCGTGAGCCGTTGTTACCGTACTCGCCGTTCGTTGTCAAGCATTCTGCGATATTCCCTCAAGAGACCGCCAGTTTTGCAAGCAAAAGAAGAAGAGGTAAACCGCGGCAGGGAATTTTCCAGGCCCAGCCCTTCCTGTAACACATTAATACAAAACGACTTAATTGTGATTTGTAGCCCCTGCTCCACCAGAGGCGCTGGCCGCCACTGGCTGTACGGGTTTCTTCCTTGACCTGGAACGCGCCCTCGCCTGCGAAGCACCCGGAGCCCCGCCGAGTGTGTAGATGCGAAGAACCATGCCGCGCCTCACCCGATTGGAACCCAGGCGATTCCATTTGCGCAGGTCGTCCGCGCTCACGCTGAAGCGGTCGGCGATCCCCAGAAACGTGTCGCCACGGCGCACGCGATAACTCACCAGCTGGCGTTTCGTTTCCGATTGCGGCTGCGTCGCCGGGATGATCAGCTTCTCGCCCGCCTCGAGCGCGGCGTTGCGTTCCAGATTGTTCGCATCCGCAACGGCCACAGGCGTCACGTGATATTTTTTGGCGATTGAGGTTAGCGTTTCTCCGTTCTCCACACGATGGCGTCGCCAGCTGACCCACTTGTCCGGTGGAATGTCGGCGATCTCCGCGGAGAATTTTTCGGCGGTCCCCTGCGGCAGGCGCAGTTCAAAAGAAGGATCATCGGGAGTCGCGAGGCGCAGCAGCGAGGGATTAAGCGAGCGAAGCGTCTCCACATCGGTGTCGATGGTTTCCGCGACCAACCGCAGATCGATGGCGCGGCCCGGTTTCACGACGTCGGTCGGCACGGGCGCCTCCGGCTCGGCCTGTATGTTGTAGTGCGCGGCATCCTTGGCGATAAGTGTCAGCGCGATGATGATGGGCACATAGTTTTTTGTTTCACGCGGGAGCACGTTTCGTTTGTAAAGCTCCCAGAAATCGGCGTAGCCGGTTCGCTCGATACCCTTTTGCACATTTCCCGGTCCGCAGTTGTAGGCGGCCATGGCCAGGTACCAGTCCCCGTAAAGTTTGTAGAGGTCGCGAAGATGCTGCGCGGCGGCGCGCGTGGCCTTCTCCGGATCTTGGCGTTCGTCAATCCACCACGTGCGGCGAAGTCCGTATTCGTGGCCGCGGTAGGCCACGAATTGCCAGATCCCCCGAGCGCCCGCGCGCGAAAGCGCCAGCGGCTGGAAAGCGCTCTCCGCTTGCGCTAAATAGATCAGATCCTGCGGCAGGCCTTCTTCCTGCAGCACGCGTGAAATCATGTCTCGATAACGGCCGGCGCGCCGCAGTCCGGTTTCCACGATGGCGCGTCCGCGCGGCGTCTGGAAGAAATTGAGGAACGGAAGCACCTGGTCGTTCACCGTCAGCGGCAGGTCGTGCGAAACGTTTTTGGCTGCTTCCTCGGCGCGCTCTTTCAGCCGTGGATCGACCGGAGAGGTCATCTCCGCCACTTCGTCAATCGGTGCCGGAACGGCGGGCGCTTCGCTGAAGCCGTCCCCGGCCCGGAAAGCCTGCAGCTCATAGGCATACACGGTGTCCACCACGCGGCGAAACAATTCGCTCAGTTTGGGATCACTATTGGGATCGTAGCCGCTTTCCAGCATCCAGTCGACAGCGTCGTCAAAATCCTTGCGCGCCTTTTCGAGATGACCGGCTTTGAAATTTTGCTCGCCAGAGGCGAATTTTTCCTTGACCTTCTGGACCAGGTAGTCCTTGCCAGCCGGAACCGGGGGCAACAGCCTGACGTAATGGCGGTGCGGCGGATTCACAATCGGCAAAAGAGCGAGTTCCACAGGGACTTGCGCGGGGGCCGCTGGCGATGGAGCCAGCGCCGGAACTCGCGCCTGCACGGGCTTTTTTCCTGCGTCTTCGCAGCCCGGCAGGACTGCTGAAAACAGCAGGGCACTTGCCGTAATATGCAGCCGTCGGTTCATCTGTTCATGGTAAGGAGCGGCCCGCCATCAGGTCAACGCATTCCTGCGGTCAGGGGTTGACGCTCTCACCACATTCCGCCAGCCTTCTTTCTTTGCTATAGACAAGTCACCAGCCACAAGTCGCGTTACCCCGTGCCTCCCAGTTCACAACACATAAAACCCCTTGCATCCCCAGTCCTCTTGTGGTAGTCTGTTATTGCGTTTGTTGCTCTTGTATCGCCTTTGGGTAGTAAAGCGGTCGCAAGGTCACACTTGCGGCCATTTTTTTGTTCGGTGCACTGCTTTGCAGTCATCCTGGACAAAGCTTGAAGACGGCCGTGGCTCTGTTGAGGGGCTCGGGACCTTGGGCATCAGATAGCTTAATGTTGTGCTCAGCCGGTTTCCGGCTGACGGAAAAGAGTAAAGCAGTGAGTAAAGAACAAGGTACAGTGAAGTGGTTCAATGCCAGCAAGGGCTTCGGCTTCATCCAGCGCCAGAGCGGTGAGGACGTTTTCGTCCATTTCTCCGCGATCGTGGCTGATGGCTATAAGACGTTGAACGACGGCCAGGCTGTTGAATTCGAAGTTTCCAAGGGTCCCAAGGGCCTGCAGGCCTCGAACGTACAGCCCCTCTAATGCATAGCTTCTTCCGGCCTGATCGGCCTTAACCCCCGATCCTGCCGGTTCTAGCTTCACTTCACAAAGATACAGAACGGGCGTCCCGCTTCAACCCGGGTCGCTCGTTTTCGTTTGTAGGGGCACGATACATCGTGCCATTCCTCAATTCTGTTGCCCCTCGTCTTCTCCCACGATCCTTGGTCCTTTCGACTCGCCTGCATTTGCCCCAACTTCGTTTTCAGCTTCTTCTCGCTCGACGCGCATCATGACCGGCAGCTGTGCCGTCTTACCAGCCGGTACTACAAATCTATATACTTGCCTAATTAACGTGATGTAATTATTATGCTACTACCACGGGTGGTTAGCTCAGTCTGGTTCTGAGATTCTCGAGTATTTTCCGCCCTGGCACCGGCCGGAGAATCGGCTGACCGGCGACGCGTCGGTGTCGGAAACTGGCCGGCACTGCCACTACGGCAAGATTGACTGAGTCAGAAGCCCAGTAGCAAGGAGATCGGTTCGATGAGTACCAACCCACGAGAAGTCTCCCGAACCCAGGCCATTCAGCCCATCCGGTTGTCCACAGAAATTACCATACATCTGACGCCTTTCGATCAGAAAGAGTATCGCCGACTAATCGAAGCTCGCGGCGAAACCATACAGCGCATCGTGACACGGTTAAAGCCCGCGCTGGAGCTTTGCAATGCAGTGGATGCAGGCTGCGGAGTCGGATTCTTTTCACAAACGCTTTCGGAATGTGGATTGAATGTTTGCGGATTCGACGGTCGAGCAGAAAACGTGACGGAGGCACGCCGGCGGTTTCAGCACATCCCCTTTGAACAAGGAGATATCGAAAACCGCACAATCCTTCAGCTCGGCCGATTTGATCTGGTCCTATGTTTCGGACTGTTGTATCACCTGGAAAATCCGGTGCTCGCGATTCGCAATCTTCGCGGGTTGACTGAAAAGTGCCTATTGCTGGAGAGCATGTGCCTACCGGAAGAAAAGCCATCGATGCTCCTGCGGGAGGAGCCAAACCAGCGCGATCAGAGCCTTACTGATGTGGCTTTCTATCCGAGCGAGGGCAGCCTGGTGAAGATACTGTACCGCGCCGGTTTCAAAACGGTTTATCGCCTAGTTACACTGCCGGATCACGATGATTTTCGCGAGACAACCGAACGTGCGCGGCGACGCACCGTTTTGCTGGCTTCAATTGTACCGGTTGATATCGCGGGGTTCCGGCTGATCCCCGAGCCTCAGGAAGCAGAGGATCCCTGGGCAAAGAAGCCAGCGGTAACGGCCACCCTGGCGCAACGCATCGGGCGATTCCTGGCCAGCCCAGCGCGAAAGAAATACATCACGCTGGCGAATCGCGCGCGCGGCATTTTTCCTGAGATGCCCATTCCCTTGCGCCTGCCGTTCGGCGCGTGGTGGCTGGCGGAAAAAAGCGCCCTTGACCACGAGCTGATTTACAACGAATTCGAGCGGATGGAAACGGAGTTTGTAACGCGATTGCTGCGACGGGACATGACGGTCGTCGATGCCGGAGCGCATCACGGACTGTACACACTGCTGGCGTCGAAGCGAGTCGGTTGGGATGGCCGGGTGATTGCAATCGAGCCTTCGCCGCGGGAGTGCCAACGGCTGGAGATACACCTGCGGCTGAATCGCTGTTCGAATACGGAACTGGTGCCTTGCGCGCTGGGAGAAGATCCGGGAGAGGCGGATCTCTATCTGGTGGATGGATTTCAAGATTGGTGCAACAGCTTGCGGCCGCCGGCGATAGACGAGCCCGTTCGGACGGTGCGAGTGGCCGTGCGGCGACTGGATGACGTGCTGGCGGAACTTGAGGTTAAGAAAGTGGATTTCATCAAACTCGACGTGGAAGGGGCGGAACTCTCGGTTCTCTACGGCGCGATGAAGCTGCTGCATACAGAATCGCGGCCGGCAATTCTGACGGAAGTGCAGGATGCCCGGACGCAGGCATGGGGGTACGCGGCGCGGGAAATACTTCAGTTCCTGATTCGAATGGACTACCGCTGGTTCGCGATTGCGGCGAAGGGCGCGCTGCTGCCGATTTCCTGCGATCAGGAAACGTATGACGAGAACCTGGTTGCGCTGCCGGTGGAACGAACGGAAGAGTTTCTGAACTTGCTGGGGCAGAGATAGAAACCGTGTGACTGCGGTATTCTTCTACTGAGAAGGCAGCTTTCCAACCCGATCTGCGCCATTCCACGAATGTGGTTCGCCACAATTCGGCGTTTGTTGAATTGACGCGCATCGGGAGAAGAATGGATTCCAACGGATGAAGGTTCTTGTAACAGGCAGCAGCGGACTGATTGGTTCGGAAGCCGTGGAACATTTCGACCGGCAGGGGCATGAAGTTGTCGGCGTAGACAATAACATGAGACGGGTTTTCTTCGGGCCGGCGGGCGACACCCTTTGGAATCTGGAGCGACTGAAGGGAGTGACTAAGCGGTTCACACACACGGCGCTGGATATTCGCGACCGGGCGGCTATCGAGGAACTGTTTCGAACGCACCGCTTTGGTTTGATCGTCCATTGTGCGGCCCAGCCTTCACATGATAAAGCGCGAGAGATTCCTCTACTGGATTTCGAGGTGAACGCGACCGGGACTGTAAATCTGCTCGAGGCGACCCGGCGGCATTCGCCTGAAGCGGTATTCGTATTTATGAGCACGAACAAAGTGTATGGCGATGCACCGAATGAGATTCCGCTGATGGAGCTGGGGAAGCGTTACGACTACGCGCGTGCGGAGGATTTTGAAGGTGTCGCCGAGACGTGCCGGATCGATCGAACAATGCATTCGCTATTCGGGGCGTCGAAAGCGGCGGCGGATCTTATGGCACAAGAGTATGGGCGGTACTTCAAAATGAATGTAGGAATTTTTCGCGGCGGCTGCCTGACGGGGCCATTGCACTCCGGCGTAGAGCTGCATGGCTTCCTGTCGTATCTGGTGAAAGTGATTCTCAGCGGCGGCAAATATTCCGTTTTTGGCTACAAGGGCAAACAGGTACGCGACAATATTCACAGCCACGACGTGGTGCGCGCGATCGAGGAATTTGTCGCGAATCCGCGGCCCGGCGAGGTGTACAACCTGGGTGGCGGCCGCGCGAACAGCATTTCCATGCTGGAGGCGATCGAACAAATCGAGCAGATGACCGGACGGAAGCTGGATTGGAGCTACGTGGACGAAGCGCGCAAGGGCGATCATATTTGTTATATCTCGAATCTTGGGAAATTCCGGGGCCACTATCCGAATTGGAAGATTACGCGCGGACTGGACGCCATCCTCGAAGAAATGATTGCGTCGCAACGCCAGCAGTTGGCACAAGCCAGCGCGAGATGACTCCGGAAGGCAAGCATGAAAGCCCCTTTCTTCACTGTACTGATCGACGCCTACAATTACGGTGAATACATCGAGGAAGCGGTTGAGAGTGCGCTGGCGCAGGATTTTCCGGCCGAGCAGCGGGAGATCCTGGTCGTGGATGACGGTTCGACCGATGACACGCATGAGCGATTGCGGAAATACGGGGAGGCGATTCGCTACCTGCGAAAGCCGAATGGCGGGCAGGCATCGGCATTCAATTTCGGCTTCGAACACGCTCGCGGCGAAGTCATTGCGCTACTGGATGCGGACGACGTTTGGCTTCCAGCCAAATTAAGGCGCGTCCATGAAGAGTTCGCACGCCATCCAGCGGCGGGAATGGTCTATCACCGCGTGCACTTGTGGAACGGCATCAGCGATGTTTCCGAGGACACGTATTTCATTCCTATTTCCGGCCAGGTGACTGAGAACCGGCGCACGTTGCTGCAATATCCGATGGTCGGCACGTCTTGCGTGGCGTTCCGGCGAGAGGCCTTGCAGAAATTGTTGCCGGTGCCGGAGTCGCTGCTATTCCAGGCAGACGCTTATCTGACTGCGCTAGTCATTTTTGTTGCAGAGGTTGCGGCTATGCCGGAATTTCTGGGGAAATATCGGCTGCACGGAGCAAACCTGTTCCAGACAAACGCGGAACGAGTGCCACACAGCCAGATAGAACGCAAAATGGCCGTGCGCGAGGCGCTTCTCGTGGAGATTCGGAATTGGCTGCAAAAGCGTGGCGAGAATGTGGGCTCTCGTGAAATCCGGGGGTATCTGAAACAATGGGTTAAAGCCCAGGAGAGCGACGGATTTGCGTTGAGAGCGCCAGGCCGGTGGAAATACTTCCGCCACCTGCTTGATTTCCCGGGGACGTACGGCGAGATTATGACCCGGCGACATTGTGTTTACAGCTATCTCCGCGCGTTCGCAGCGCTGTTCCTGGGGTATCATCATTTGCATGTTTTGGATGATATGCGGGTGAAGCGCAAGGCGCTCTTCACTGCTCCCGTGGAGAAGAGCGCGGCGGCGGAAAAAGAAAAAGCATTGGCGGCGAGAGGCTGAATCAAATCGATGGCATCACAAAGCGCAATGGGCGCGGGGACAGTTGCAGCTTCGGAGCGCGGCGGTTTCTCAGAGGCAGGGACCGTGCCCGTCTGCCCCGCGTGCACCGAAACGACGCGAGACGATGCCGTTGAACAGAATGGGAAATACAAACTGTTTGGATGCGGGGCGTGCGGATTGCAGTTTTGGGAGCCGCGGGAGATGCCGGACGCGGGGTGGTACGAACAGATGTACAGCGGCAGAGATGAAAGGCTGCTGCCGCTGGAACCAGGACACAAATATTTTTTGGCGGATCCGCTTGCTCCCCGCGGCGGTAGGCTTCTGGACATTGGTTGCGGCACAGGGAATTTTCTGTCGGCGGCACGGGACAGAGGCTATGGCGTTACGGGCATGGAGCTGGACCGCAAGGCGGCGCGCTTTGCCAAAGAGCGGCTCGGTTTACAAAGTGTTTTTCCGTTGACGATTTCGGAATTTGTCGATCGGAACGCGGAAGAGCGGTTTGATGTGGTCACATTTTTCGAAGTGCTGGAGCATCAGGCCGCGCCGGCGCAATTCGTGCAGAAGGTAAGAACGTGCGTGCGGTCGGGCGGTATGATCGCACTGAGCGTGCCCAATCGCGAACGGTGGCTGACCGGGCCGGACGTTCTGGATTATCCGCCGAATCATTTCTCACGATGGAATGCGGTGGCGCTCAAGAAATTTCTGAATACGCAGGGCTTTGACGTCTTATCCATTCGCGAGCAATCGGCTGGGATTGCGCATACGGCGCAGATGATCAACATGGCGCTGCGTACGGGAATGTCGCAATCGGCATCGCGAGAAGCATCGAAAAGTTTTCGAGACTTGATCCAAATGACGCCCGGTCAAGCGGAAGAGGTTTTGCGGGCCAAGTCGACCACGCGCCAGCGCGCATTGGAGATGATGGGGCGGATCAAGTATGCGTTCTGCCTGCCTCTTGCCGCTGCGGCGTTTCCGTACGTGCGCATGCGCGGCTTCAAAGGGACGTATTTGTATTGCCTGGCGCGACGGCGCGGTTAAGATTTTTCCGGGAGCTGTAAATTGGCAAGAAGTTTTGTCAGCGTACTGATCGACACATATAACCACGAGCGCTTCATCGAGCAGGCGATCGTGAGCGTGCTGGAGCAGGATTTTCCGGCGGCGGAACGTGAAATCATTGTTGTGGACGACGGCTCGACGGATCGCACGCCGGAAATCGTGAAGAAATTCGAGCCGCGCGTGCGGCTGCTGCGCAAAGAGAATGGCGGGCAGGCCTCGGCATTCAATGCGGGCATTCCGGAATGCAGGGGAGAAGTCGTTGCGTTTCTGGACGGCGACGACTGGTGGGCACCCCGTAAGCTGGAAGCCGTCGCTGGCGCACTCGCCAGCGACACATCGATTGGCCTGGTTGGGCACGGCATAACCGAAGTCTTTTCGGATGGGGGTCAACATACCGAGCTGCTTCGCGAAGTTCCCAGGTTCCGAATCGATTCAATCGACGGTGCGCGCGCATTTCGGTTGAGGAAGAGTTTCTTAGGCACCAGCCGCATGACTGTCCGGTCCGACGTGCTTCGGAAGATCGACAAGGTGCCCGACGCACTCCGCATTGAAGCTGACGAATACATATTCACGCTCGCAGGAATATTTTCGGATATCTTGATTTTGCGCGAATCGCTGACGTTCTACCGTTTGCACGAATCGAATGCATTCCTGGTATCGTCTGGCAGCACCCAGGCGCTTCGCAGGAAGCAACAAGTACTGGAAGCGCTAGCAAAATCGCTCAAGCTGAAGCTGGCAGAACACCAGTTGCCAGACCCTATCGCGAGCATCGTGGTTGAGTGGATCGAAACTGAGGCGAATCTACTCCGACTATCGATGGATCGAGGGCTCCCCTGGGAGACCATAAGGATGGAGCTGCGAAACTATCGGATCATGCACGAAAATGCTTCGACTTCAGATTGGGCGTTCAAGGGGCTGACATTGATTCCGGCTTGTTTGATGACTTCGCGGCTCTACTACTCACTGCGGCAACGACTCGTACAGAACGGTGTTTACCAAAAGGCTAGGGAGAAATGGCTGCCCTTCCTGCAGCCCACGCATGTGGACCGCTACCGAACGACGAGGCCATGACGAATGGAGCCGCGGAGTTCCTCGCTGAATCCTTTGAACATTTTGATGGCTTCGGGAGTGCCAAGGCGCCGCGAGGGCGGTGTCGCGGCGGTCATCTACAACCTCGGCCGAGAACTTGAGGAGCTGGGCCATCGGGTTTCGTACGTCTTCCTCGAAGACTTAATCGAGCCGGGGTCCGTGAGCCAACGTTTTAGCGAATTGATCTTCAGCAAGCGGTTGGCGCGCTTCGTTGCAGCACATCGCCAAGAGTATTCCATCGTCAATCTTCATGCTCCGGTTGGTTTCTTGTACGGTCTTCGCCGCAAGTGGAATCGTTCGGCCGGTTATCCTCCTTACGTAATGAGTCTGCACGGTTTAGAGGAGCGCCGAGTTTACGCGATGAGCCGAGAAGCGGAGAAGGGCCGCGTCTGGCACTTCTTTTTGCGAAACCGCCTCTGGCACCGTTTTTACCACCAGCCAAGATTTCGCTGGTCGATTCGCACTGCGGACGCCGCGCATGTGATGTGCCGAGACGTCTGGAATATGCTTCAACTTCGCTACAATCTGGATGCGGACCGCGTGGCTTATATTCCCAACGGGGTAGAGCCGCGGTTTTTCGTCAAGCGCGAATACGTACCTGGCGACTCTCTGAAGCTTCTCTATGTCGGGACCTGGCTTGATCAGCGTGGTGTTTTTTATTTGCGAGATGCGATGCACCGACTGGCGCAACGCGTCCCCGGTCTTACGCTCACTTTCGCGGGCGGCGGAGTGCCCGGAGACGAGATTCTTCGTTTCTTTGGCGAGCCGCTTGCGTCAAGGATCATCATCTGTCCCACCACTCCCGCCGACCGAATGCCCGGGATCTATGGTGCGCATGACGTCTTTCTTTTCCCCTCGTTGATGGAGAATCTACCGCTTGTTGTTCTCGAGGCGATGGCTAGTGGAATGCCCGTGATCACCACGGAGACCTGTGGAATGCCGGATGTCGTGGAACATGAATTCAATGGGCTGCTGGTACCCCCTGCCGATGCGCAGGCGATTGAAGACGCAGTGGTCCGTCTGGCCGGCTCTGTAGATTTGCGCCGGAAATTGGGAGAGGCCGCTCGCGAAACAATGAAACGATACACCTGGGAACGGGCAGCCAGACAACTCGAAGAACTCTATCGGCGCGTTCTTGCTGCGGAAGTCTAGTTAACAATAACTGGACCCCCCTCCCCCCGTTTTTCATAAGTGTTGCATCTAAAGGACTTAGAGTATTTTGTAAGTGGTTTAGAATCAATACTTGCGGGGTGCTTCATAAGTGTTGATTCTAAAGGTAGTTAAGGGCGCATTTTTGGCACATGTCTACAAGTGTTGATTTTAAAGAACTTAACGCAAAACAGGCTTTCCCAGCGACTATATGAGGGATCGGGCTGAAAGTCGGTGAGTTCCGGCGACTTGATCGAGATTTGCCACGTCGAAAATCAGAGATGCGGCAGAGAAGCTGGCGCACTCGGAAAAACTTCGCACCGTTACCTGGGAAGTATGCTAGCAAATGAAGTATGACTAGTCAAGCGCTATCTTGGCGCAGCGCGGATCGCAATTGAAGTGGCCGGGATCGGCCTGCTCCGGCAAAGTCCTGGTGCAACGAAGGCGAGATTCGACTCTGGTATTCGCGCGGGTTACTATAATTTTTACAAGATTGACTACAGGACATGCCGTGGCGGGGTACCGGGAAATTCTCGAAGCGATTGACGACGAATGCTGACACTGGGGATTAACTATTCGCAGATGCATGATTCGTCGGCGTGCATCGCGCGCGACGGCGAACTATTGTTCGCGGTGGCGGAAGAGCGCATCAGCCGGCTGAAGCACGATGCTGGCTTTCCGAAAAACGCCATTCGAGCGTGCCTGGACTTCGCCAATGTTCCGGCGGAGCAATTGGACGAGGTGTGTTTTGGCTGGCAGACGGCTGGGCCGGTCTTCCGGCACGATTTGAAATGCTACGCCACGAGGAAAATGCCGCTTACGTATCTCAACGGGCTGAATTCGACGCTGCACTTCTTGAGCATGTGGCATCAGGAAAGCGGGGCGAAGAAATTCGCGCAGCACTTCGGGCCAACAAAAGCGAAAATGCGGTTTGTCGATCATCACCTGGCCCACGCCATCAGCGCTTATGCGTACTCGGGGTTTGACGATGCGGCCGTTGTGGTGATGGACGGCCGAGGCGCGTGGGAAGCGACGACCATCTGGCACGGGCACAACGGCAGGCTCGACCCCGCGCTGATGATTCCGTTTCCGGATTCGGTGGGATATTTCTACAGTGCATTCACCGAGTTTCTCGGTTTTCAGCCCAATAGTGACGAGTGGAAGGTGATGGGGCTGGCGCCGTACGGGAAGCCGGGAGTGGATTTGTCCAACTTTATCGATGTGAAGGCGGCACCGTATCACATTCATACCAGGCAACTGAGCGCCAACGGCACGACTCCGTTTGCGGGCATGACAGCGCGTCTCGGACCGCCGCGCACCGCTGAGACCGCCATCGACGAGCGGCACAAGGACATTGCTTACGCCGTCCAGGACGCTTGTGAAATCGCGATGATGAACGTGGTGCGGATGGCGATCGAGAAAACGGGGTGCCGCGACGTTTGCCTTGCCGGAGGCGTGGCGCTGAATTCCAAAGCCAACGGGAAAATTGTGGCGTCCGGCCTTGTGGACCAGTTGTTCGTGCAGCCCGCGGCGTCGGATGACGGCGTTGCGCTGGGCGCGGCGCTTGCTCCGTATCTCGAAAACAACGGGAAATTGCCAAACAAACCGATGCGGCACGGGTATTGGGGGCCAAGCTTTGACGACGAGGCGATCGAAAGCGCTCTCCGCACGTATAAATTACGCTATACAAAGGTGCCGGACCCAGCGTCAACCGCGGCGGAACTGCTTTCGCAAGGAAAAATTCTCGGATGGTTTCAAGGACAAATGGAATTTGGCCCGCGCGCGCTCGGGAGCCGCTCCATTCTGGCCGATGCGCGCGATCCGGAAATGAGCACCAAGGTCAACAATGCGGTGAAATTCCGGGAATGGTGGCGGCCATTTGCGCCCTCCCTGAAGAAGGAAGCGGCGGGCGAATATCTGGAGAGTGCAACGGATTCACCGTTTATGATACTCACGGCGCAAGTGCGTCCAGAAAAACGCAGTATGATTCCGGCCGTTACTCACGTGGATGGCAGCGCGCGGCCGCAAACAGTCGAGAAAGAAATCAATCCATTGTATTGGCGGCTGATCGATGAATTTGGAAAACGCACAGGAGTGCCCGTCATTTTGAATACGTCGTTCAATCTGCGCGGCGAAGCCATCGTACACACGCCGACCGACGCAATACGAACATTTTTCAGCTCCGGCATGGACGCGCTCGCGATCGGGAGCTTCCTCGTCGAAAAATGAGCAATCGAAAATGAGCGGGCAGCGTGTCATTGCGCTCCTCGGACGGCGCGACGCGCCCACCGACGCGATCGAAGAGTATTGCCGCTACCTCGGCGAAGCTCTGGTGGCGGAAGATTTTGAACTGATCATCGAGCGGGTCGCGTGGCCTGAAAGCGGGTGGCGTCGCGCCGTGAGGGGACTTGGGCGCCGGGCAAAAGGTTGGCGTGGAGCATGGGTTCTGGTGCAATACACGGCGTTAGCTTGGTCGGCGCATGGTTTCCCGCTGCGATTTCCCCAGCTTCTGAAAACCCTTAAAGCCGCCGGCGTACGCGTAGGCGTCGTTTTTCACGACATTGAACCCAACAATGGCACGCGAGCGATTGACAGATTGCGCCGCCGTGCGCAGTTGCATGTCATGCTCAAGGCGCTGCGATTTTCTGACTGCGCGGTTTTCACGGTTCCCTTGGAAAAAACTTCCTGGATCAAAGGCGAGTCTCGCAAAGGATGTTTCATTCCTGTCGGGGCAAATTTGCCCACGTCCGGAGAGGCCAACTCGAGGAAAGGCATTTCGACGGGAGGAAAATTGAGCATCGCGGTGTTCAGCATAACCGGCGGGAAATCGGGGCGATGGGAAATTGAAAGAATCGTCGAGGCCGTTCGATTTGCCGCTTCGCGCTTTGGCAATCTGCGGCTAATCGTTCTGGGCCGCAATGCGCAGGACGCGGAAGCCGAGCTGAAACACCGCTTTCGCGACAGTAGCGTTGAACTTCACGTGCTGGGAGTTCTGCCTGGAGAAGCGGTCGTGCGGAGTCTCTCCGTTTCGGACGTCTTCCTCTTTGTGCGCGGGCCCATCTCCACGCGGCGAAGCAGCGCAATCGCGGGGATCGCCTGCGGTTTGCCGGTAATCGCGTTCGAGGGGCCGGAAACGGCATCGCCGATCACGGAAGCGGGATTGGCGCTCTTTTCACCACAGAGGAAGGGCGGCCTTGAGGACGTCCTGGTACATGTTTTGGAAGACGAACACTACCGCGCTTCACTCGCGCAACGCAGCTGGCTTGCACATCAGCAATATTTCTCGTGGCGCGCGATTGCCGCGCGCTACGCGGAATTCCTGAGAAAACAAACTTAGACTGGTTGCATCCATCGACGCTAACGAAAAGAAATCGTCGTAAATTTTAACGGCAGAGCGCTTCGGTCAAGGCTTCTTTCCTTTTCTCCGCGAGCAGTGTCAATTCGTCGAGCGAGGCGAAGTAACCTCCCACGGCTACCGCAGCGAGAAAAAAGAATGCTTCGGCGGGCAGCCAGAGATTGCCAGTCCAATTTCCAGTGAAAAGAATCACGGCGGAAATGCCGCCCATCAAAATCTGCGAGGCAAACGCAACCAGCACGGCCATGCCGGACTGGCGTTGGCCGCGCATCTGGCCGAATTCCATTTTGCGTGGGAAGGTGATCGAGGACCAGTTGGCGATAGTCAGCTGACCAACGACGGTGAAAATGATGGCGGCGCACGTAGCCACCAGCATGTGCGCTGAAGGCAAGCCGACGCGCCACACGAGCATCGCGAGGGAAAGCGCGATTTCCATCGCGAGGACCGAAACCAGCATCAGATTCTTCCCAAGGAATACTTCGCGGAAACGCACCGGTGCAGTGAAGTAGGTCTGAATGCCGCGGCCTTCGTAAGCGAAGCTGTTGTAGGCCGGCGCCATCAAAATCAGGATGAGGTAGGCCATCATGCCAGGAAAAAAAATCTCCGCGGACACGCCTTTGCCACCCCTAGTCAGATGCCATCCGGCAGAATTCATGCTGAAGATCAGTATCAGCAGCGGGGGCATTAGCAGCGTGAGATAGGCGAAACCATTGCGAGTGAGATAGCGGAACTCCTTGCGAACGATCGCTGCCACTTGGGGCGAAAGCAGACTCAAGCGATCGGGGCCATCATCGGTCGCCGCCATAGTAGGACGGACGACGGCGCGAGCCGGTGCCGCGGTCTCACTGAGTTCTTCACCGCGATATTGCGCGGCAAAGCGACGCCACAGGAGAACGCTGAGCAACACTAGATAGAACAGAAGAAGGGCGGAACTCAACAGAAACCCTTGAGGCTGAAGACGAATGACCGCCGTCAGCGCGCGGCTCGCAAGCGAAGGGGGAAACCAGGAAAGGTACGGCAGAAGGCGCAAAAATACGGGCCGAGCCGATGCGCCGTAACGCTGCATCAGGGGCGAAACAAAATTCAGCGAAACCATTGAGAGAACAAATAGGCCGAGAAAAAGTTCACGCGTCCTGCGCCGGGCGAGCAAACGCTCCAACCAGGAACCGATGAGCCGTTCAAGCGTTACGTTGAGCAACATAAACGCGGCAACGATCAGCAGCATGGCCGGCAGCACGCCGGGCTTGGCGACGGCGGCTCCGGCGGTCATGGCTAGCAGCCAGCAGATCGACGCGAGCGCCGAGAAATCGGCAAATCCGTACGCCAACCCGATGATATAGAACGCGCGAAGGCTCAGCGGAAAGCGCAGCAACGTGCGAAACTCAAAACTCGCTCCGAAGCCCGCGACAAAGACAGGGAAAAGCTGCCAGAAAAGAAAAATGGCCCAGAAAAGCAAGGCCATCCACTCCAGGCGGCTTTGGGAAAGAAAAGCGTATGCTCCCGCGTAAAAGGCGAAGCACAATCCGATCACGAAAATGCCGCTGAAGACCCCTGCAAAGATCAGACCAATCAAGTCGAGGCGATTATTTTTCTTTCGCAGACTGTTCCGAAGGATTCGCCAGCGCAGCGCGGAAACCAGGCGGATCTGCTCGAAAAGGTTAACGGACCGCGCTACGTCAACCAAGAGAGCTCCTCGAGTTGCGGGCGTTCCGTGCCGTCTTTGCCCACGATTGACAAAAAAATTTGCTCAAGTGTGGTCTTGCTTCCCGCCTCGCTGGAAATCCCCGCTCGTAACTCTTCGAGGGAACCCTGCGCGACAAGCCGCCCTTTGTGAATGATGGCCACGTGGCTGCAAAGCCGTTCGACAATTTCCAGAACGTGGGAAGTCAGGAAAATGGTTGTGCCGCGTTCAGTCATCCGTGCCAGCAGCGCCTTCAGCGCGCCTGCCGCCAGAGCATCCACGCCTTCGAAAGGTTCGTCAAGGAACAGAATGCGCGGCCCGTGAATCACCGCAGCCGCCAGAGCAAGCTTCTTCTGCATTCCGTGCGAGTAATCCGCAATCATGGTCTTGGGCCGGTCCGCGAGTTGCATGAAATCGAGTAACTCCTCGGAGCGACGCTGGGTCGTCGCGCGGTCCAGGCCATACATCCGGCCGACAAACTTGAGATACTCCGAACCCGTCAAGCGCTCGAAAAGGCCCATACCCTCCGGAACAACGCCTATCTGGCGTTTTACTTCGACCGGATTCGCGGCAAAGTCCACGCCAAGGAGCTGCATACTGCCGGAAGTCGGCGCAAGCAAGCCGGTCAGAATCTTGATGGTTGTCGATTTTCCTGCACCGTTCGGGCCTAGGAATCCGAAGAATTGTCCCGCAGCCACCTGCAGATCGATTCCGTCGACTGCGGTGAGGTCGCCGAATTTCCTTGTCAGCTTTTGCGTCTGGATGGCCACTTCCGGCATCGCGAGTCCCTTCCGGCCACAAGAGTCGAATGCAAAACTCTAGCATGAGTTGTGTGAATCCTTGGACAACGCGGAGGTGGAAGTCAGAGAGCCGGAATCAAGTCAGGAAAGCTTCTGGGAATTGGTCGACATAGTACTGAGCTGCAGTTCCTTTGCCGGCAATGCCGCCAGGATCGCAGGCAGTTCCACGCGGAAGACCGCTCCGCCTTCCTGCCGGTTGTAGGAAAGAATCTTTCCGCTATGCTCCTGAACGATGCCAAAGCAAATGCTTAGGCCAAGACCTGTGCCCTTGCCGACCGGCTTCGTCGTATAGAAAGGATCGAAAACGCGCTGCGGGTCCTTGAGGCCGGGACCCGTGTCGGAGAAAAGGATAACGACATTGCCGCGGTCGCGGATTGTCTTGATCGTGAGGACGCCGCCTTTGGCGGCTTCCATGGCTTCCAAGGCGTTGCTGATGATGTTGAAGAAAACCTGCATCAACTGATTTCCGTCACCGCGAACGCCCGGCAGAACGGACTCGAGCTGCAACTCGATACGAGTTGTCCCGGAACGCAGGTCGAGTGCGCGAAGCTGCACGGCATTGTTCACCACCGTGTTGATATCGAGGAGTGTGCGCTCGGCCGGCACCTGGCGAGCAAAGCTCAAGAGATTGCCCACCAAAGTTTTTGTGCGGCGCGCCTGGTCGCGGATTTTTGAAGCCGTGGCGCGAGCTTTCTCCGGCACCGTGGGATCGTCGGCCAGCAGGTCGGAAAAACCCAGAATCGCCGCAAGCGGGTTGTTGATTTCGTGTGCCGCGCCGGCGGCAAGCTGGCCCAGTGAAACGAGCTTTTCCGATTGCACGATCTGCGCTTGCAGCCGTTTCAGGTTGTCGACGGATTGTTCCGACTTAGCGAGAAGCCGCGAACGGTCGTGGTCCGCAAGATGTGTGCGGAGGAATATCAGCAACGCGAGCGGAACGGAGGCGATCAAGGTGGCCATTAGACGAAAATCGCGAATGGCAGGGTCATCGTGGCTAAATCGCAGCGTATAGATCGCAAACAGGGGAAGCGAAATCACCGCGGCCATCGCCAGACGAGCTGCCCAGATATTCTCTTCCGAGGGTGAGTCTGCATCCGAGTCGTAGGCGTTTTCCGAGGGGGCATCCAGTTTATTCTGATTCTGATAAGCGATCACGCCGGCCACAGCGAACCACAGAAAGTTCGAGAGCAGCGGAAGGTCATATAAACTCCCCGTGTAGTACCTGTGCTCGTCGATGGCAACGTTTATGGCCAACGAGGAAAACAAATAAATGGTGGAGGCCCCGAAGAGGTTAGCGTACACAATCCTCCACGCTCCGCTCGACTGTAACCACAGGATGGCCCATCCGGCCACGATCACCATGTTCTGGATGTTCGTGATTACATTGAAAGTTTGGTTGTACTCGCTCAAAACCGGCGTTGCGTACAACCAGGGCAAGACCACAAAAACATAGAGGAATGTCCACCAGATCAAAAGCAGTACAAAGTCCAAATAGCCAAAACGCAACCGAATTTCCCCGCGTTTGAGGTGCGGACGCAGGGCGATAGCTGCAACCATGGGGATTCCGCGCAGAAAAAACAGGATATCTCCCGGATACATCTCCGGAAGAGGCTTATGAAGGTGTACCTCGTAGTAGGTCCACTCGAACTGACCGATCATCCAAAGCGTGCAGCTCATGGCGAGCAACATCCAGAAGATATTTCTCCGCCAGTGGGGTGTGCCCGCATTGAGGAGCAGGCCGGCATTGGCGAGGAGCGGCACGATGCACTGCACTAGATTGCCGAACGTGGTAAGCGATTCCGAGCCTCGTTTGAACGCCAGCGACATGGCGGAGTAGACGACCAGGATGAAGATCCAAGTCGCAATCATCCAGACGATTCTGCGGGTAGAAGACATTTGAATGATATTTCCAGTGTAGGCGAGCGAGGCAAAGATGCGTGGCGGTAATCACTCCGGCTTAGCCTAAAGATAAACGAATGACGAGAGGCGAGGGCGCGAGGGCTCGGTTCTAAAGCTAGAAGCGCTGGCGGAGGAGGAGGGATTCGAACCCCCGAGACCCTTTCGAGCCTAACGGTTTTCAAGACCGCCGGTTTCAACCGCTCACCCACTCCTCCGCCCATAATTCTAACGCACTCTGTGAGTTAGCGTGACAGTTGTGCTTGTGGGGTGCTTCGGAAAGCGTGAAAGGCCGTCCTCGCAAAATACGAATTCTAAGCTGAAGCAAGATTCATGAAAGATTTTGCAATACTTCTGCGATTTAGGGCGGGCGCTATCTCCTTATGTTTCCTGCTGCTAGCGCAGCGTGTTTTCCTCAAATTGCGTCCAGCTATATTCGCGCAATTGCATTACTATGCGGACCATTGACACACTGCCGGCAGCACCGTAGCATCGCATTCACCGGCTGCAATTCGTGGTTACTAGCCCGCCGGAAGAGAGGCCTCTCATGAGCCTTCGCGACTTCATTGCCAAGCAGTGGATCGACGTCATCGAATGGGTTGAGCCGGAAGAAGGCATCCTGGCCTACCGCTACCCCATGCAGGATCGCGAAATCCAGAACGGCGGAAAGCTAACCGTGCGCGAATCGCAAGCGGCCCTTTTTGTGAATGAAGGGAAAGTCGCAGACGCCTTCGGCCCTGGGCTTTACACCCTGAATACGCAAACGCTTCCTATCCTTACGTATCTTAAGAACTGGGACAAAGCGTTCAAGTCGCCTTTCAAGTCCGATGTCTATTTCTTCTCCGCGCGGATCCAGACCGACCAGCACTGGGGCACGCAGAATCCCATTTCCATTCGCGACAAGGAATTCGGCGCCATCCGCCTTCGTGGGTTCGGCATTTATTCCTATCACGTGAGCGATGCCAAATCGTTTTACAGCAAGATCAGCGGCACTCGCGACATGTATCGCGTCGCCGATCTCGAAGGCCAGCTGCGCAACACCATCATCGCCAAGATGACCGATGCCTTCGCTGCCAGCCAGGTGCCCTTCCTCGATATGGCCGCGAACCAAGGCGCACTTGCTGAGAAAATCAGCGAGACCCTAAAACCATCCTTCACGGATTACGGACTCACCCTGGACAGTTTTGTGGTCGAAAACCTTTCGCTGCCGGACGAGTTGCAGAAAGTGCTAGACCAGCGCATCAGCATGAACGTGCTCGGCGACATGGGCAAGTTCACACAATATCAGGTGGCGCAGGCCATTCCCATCGCGGCTGGAAATGAGGGCGGAGGCGCGGTAGGAGTGGGCGCGGGTCTCGGTGCAGGCGTGGCCATGGGGCAGGCCATGATGGACGCTGTGAAGAAATCGACCTTGTCCCCAGCGGATGGAGCGACACCCGCTGCGGCCGGGACTCCCGTGGTCGAAACCAAATTCTGCAGCGAATGCGGTAAACCCATTGCACGCAGCGCCAAATTCTGCCCCGAATGCGGAAAGCCCCAGGTGTAACGCCACCGCCGGTCATGAGCGGACTCGAATGGGTTGTTGAAGCCTTCGGATGCTCGTCGCGGTCGCTGCGGGACGCGGCCGTTTTGAAGGAGCTGTTCACCAGCATCATCCGCGAAATGAAGCTCCGGCCCGTCGGCGAAACGCAGTGGCACCAGTTTCCCGGCACCGGGGGCATCACCGGCCTTTGCCTTCTCGCGGAGTCTCATCTCGCTTGCCACACGTTTCCTGAGCACGGTTCGCTCTGCCTCAATCTCTTTTGTTGCGTTCCCCGCGCTGAGTGGGATTTCGAAGCTGTTCTGCGGCAACTCTTTGATGCTCATTCTGTTTCGGTCCGCCGGTTGCAGAGGCCCTACGAATCCAAATGGGAGCAGGTGGCCAGTGATTGAGGCAAATCCGCCTGCCGCAAGCCGGGTGGGCCATAGGCGATGAGCCAGCCCGTCGCCAACTGTCCCAACTGCGGCGCCAAGATCGTTTTTCGCTGGTCCAGCAGCGTCCAGACCGTCTGCGATTTCTGCAAGAGTATCCTGGTCCGCACGGATGTGGACCTGAAAAAAGTCGGCCAGGTGGCCGATCTCCCGCCGGACAGTTCGCCCATCCAGATCAATACCGAAGGCAAGTACGGCAACAAGGCGTTTGTTGTGGTCGGCCGGATCCTTTATGAGTACGATCAAAGCGGCTGGAACGAGTGGCACGTCATGATGAACGACGGATCAAGCGCTTGGCTCTCCGACGCGCAAAGTGAGTACGCGCTTTCTTTGTCTTCAAAGGCGCCGAACCTTCCTGCCGCTGCACAGGTCCACGTAGGCCAGCAATTCACCTGGAACAATCAGACCTATACCGCAAGCGTGATCACGCCCGCACACTACCGCGGCGTCGAAGGCGAACTGCCCTTTCAGTATTGGGACAAGGCGGACGTAACCTTCGTCGATCTTCGCACCGAGTCCAGGAAATTTGCCACACTTGATTACAGCGATCCAGAACCTGCTCTCTATCTTGGCGAATTCGTGGAATTCGACGATCTGAAATTGAAAAACCTTCGCAGTTTCGAGGGCTGGTGATGAGCACAGGCGCTCCTCCACTTTCCGGGCCTCCTAAGCCGCAAGCGAGAGCGCTCAATTGCCCGAAGTGCGGCGCCGCTATCACGCTGCGTTCTTTCGGGCAGGCGGTAACAGTCGTTTGCTCGAGCTGCCGATGCATCCTCGACGCCAAAGATCCCAACCTCGCCATTCTCCAGCAGTTCGAAATCAAGACCAGTGATGTCAAACCGTTGATCCCTCTCGGCACGCGCGGCAAGCTGCGCGGCACAGACTATGAGGTCACCGGTTTCCAGCGTCGCAGCGTCATGGTCGACGGAATCACCTACTACTGGCATGAATACGTTTTGTTCAACCCCTACAAGGGCATCCGCTACCTTAGCGAGTACAACGGACACTGGAACGACATCAGCATTTGTAAGACGCTTCCCAGCGCGGATGGCGGTGGAGCAACTTATCTCGGGGAAGCTTACAAACACTTTCAGTCCGCCGATGCCAATACGGATTTCGTCCTCGGTGAATTTCCGTGGCAGGTTCGCGTCGGTGAAAAGGCTGGCGTCACGGACTACGTGCATCCTCCTCGCGTCCTCTCCAGCGAAAAACTGGAAAAGGAAGTCACCTGGTCCATCGGCGAGTACATGTATGGGAGAGAAATCTGGGATTCCTTCAAGCTGCCTGGCGATCCGCCCGAAGCCATGGGCGTGTACGAAAATCAGCCTTCGCCCGTTGCCACCAACGTCACCGGCATGTGGGTCGCATTCGCAGCATTTGCCGTTTTCCTCCTGCTGCTCATGGGCGTTTTTGATATGCGCGCGAAAAAAGAACCGGTCCTCCAGCAAACCTATCGATTCGATCGTGCTGAAGTGAAAGGCGAGCCTTCGTTTGTGAGTGATGAATTCGCGCTTACCGGCCGCACTTCAACCGTGGAAGTGAAAACCTTCGCTCCTGTCAGCAACCACTGGATTTATTTGAACTACGCGCTCATCAATCAAGACACCGGCCAAGCTTGGGACTTTGGCCGCGAGGTCAGCTACTACTACGGCCACGATAGCGACGGCTCCTGGACCGAAGGCAAGCAGAATGACACGGTGGTGATCCCCAGCGTTCCCGCCGGCCACTACTATCTGCGCATTGAGCCGGAGGCAGATCCTTCGCTTCCCAGCATTCCTTACACCGTGGAGATCATTCGCGATGTACCTGTCTTTGGAATCTACGGCATCGCTTTTCTCGCTTTACTCGTGCCTGTAGTCATTATTTGCTTCCGCGCTTACACTTTCGAGCGGTCCCGCTGGTCCGAAAGCGACCACCCACCTGTGCAATTGTCCAGTGGTTCGGGAGACGACGAATAATGTTCCGAAAACTCTATCTTCTCTATGGTGCTCTGGTGCTCAGCACGGCCGCTTTCGGCCAATACCGCGGCTGGAGCCTCGACACCGTCAATCAGGTCAAAAACGTTCCGAAGTCTGTCCGCGATAATCCCGGCTCGTACCGCTCGGTTTACGGCTTCTATCACCATTACACAGGAGGCAAATAAGATGAACCTTGTTCCGCTTGGCAACATCGTCGCTGCATTGGTCTTCGCGTTTGTCGGAATCCTTATATTCGTCATCGCCTTCATGGTGATGGACAAACTCACTCCCTATCATCTTTGGAAGGAAATCGTGCAGGAGCACAACATGGCGCTTGCCATTCTTGTCGGCGCTATGTCTCTCGGCATCTGCATCATTATTGCTGCCGCGATTCACTAGCCCATGGGCATCCTGGTGTTCATTTCCGTGCTGCTGGTCGCGGCTTGCGGCCTCATCTACGAGCTTGTCGCCGGCACGCTCGCAAGCTATCTCGTCGGTGATAGCGTCTTCCAGTTCTCCACCATCATCGGCACCTACCTGTTCGCGATGGGAGTTGGCAGCGCTCTCTCTCGCTTTATCAATCGCGGCTTGGCGAATCGCTTCGTGTGGATAGAGCTTCTTCTCGGCGTCGTCGGTGGTTTTTCCTCGGCGCTGCTAATGCTGGCGTTTGCCTTCACCCAGGGATTCGAATTGATTTTGTACGCGCTGGTCATCGTGATGGGCGTTTTAGTGGGGCTAGAGATTCCTCTGCTGATGCGCATTGTCCGCGATCGCTACCAGTTCCGCGACGTGATCGCACACGTTCTCACTTTCGATTATCTCGGTGCGCTTGGAGCCTCGCTGCTCTTTCCGATTCTTCTGGTGCCTCGCCTCGGCCTGGTACGCTCTGCGATGTTATTTGGGTTGATCAACGCCGCCGTCGCTCTCTGGAGTACGTATCTCTTCGCGAATCAGCTTTCCGCCACACGCGGATTGCGCGTGGCTTGTCTCGTTGTGTTGTGCGCACTGGGTGCCGGAATGGCGCAAGCGAGACAAATCACCGCCACCGCCGAAGACAATATCTACGCCGACGAAATCATTTTTGCCCGCGACACGCACTATCAGCATCTCGTCCTCACGCGCTTCAAAGACGACCTTCGACTCTTTCTTAACAGCCATCTGCAATTCAGCTCCCGCGACGAATACCGCTACCATGAAGCGCTTGTCCACCCCGGCTTGGCCGCAGTCTCGGCACCGCGCCGCGTCCTGATTCTTGGCGGCGGCGACGGCCTCGCCGTTCGCGAAATTCTGAAGTATCCGCAAGTCGAAAGCATCACGCTCGTCGATCTCGATCCCGAGATGACCAGGATTTTTTCCTCGAATCCCATGCTCACCAAGCTCAACAACAACTCTCTGCTTTCTCCTCACGTGCACGTTATCAACGCGGACGCTTTCCCCTGGGTGGATTCGAACACTGAAAATTTCGATTTCATCGTGATCGATTTTCCCGACCCCACGAATTATTCGCTCGGCAAGCTCTATACCACTGCCTTTTATCGCGCTGCCTCGCGCCACCTCAGCGCGCAAGGCTTCATGGTGGTGCAAAGCACTTCGCCAATGTTCGCGCGCGATTCCTTCTGGTGCATCGCGCAAACGCTGAAGCAATCCGGGCTGCAAACCTATCCCTACCACGTCTACGTCCCTTCGTTCGGCGAATGGGGCTTCGTGCTGGCCGGCACTCATGAATATGCGCGTCCCACTTCTCTCCCCGCCGGATTGCGTTTCGTCAGTGTGGACGGTCTTCCTGCTCTTTTTCAGTTTCCCCCTGACATGGCGCCGCTCCCCATGCCCGCCAATCAGCTCAATAGCCAGATCCTCGTGCGCACCTACGAGAACGACTGGAAGGACATCAGTCATTGAAGCTGGGCCGCCGCAAGTTTCTCGGTCTTGGCAGCGCGGCGCTCGTCGGTCTTTCCCTCAAAAGTGAAAAGAAGATCGAAGGCTCGTTCGTCAACGATTCTTTCCAGATGGGCCATTTGTTGCGCGACCGCGCCGGCTTTCCCGCCGCCAAGCGTGTCGAAAAAGTCCCCGTTGTCATTATCGGAGGCGGAATTGCCGGCCTCAGCGCCGCCTGGCGACTTCGCAAGCACGGCTTCAACGATTTCGTTCTTCTCGAAATGAGCGCCCAGCCCGGGGGCAACGCGCGTTGGGGAGAAAACGAAATCACCGCCTATCCCTGGGCCGCGCACTATGTACCCGTCCCCGGCCCGAAAGCCGCGTATGTCCGCGAACTTTTTGAGGATCTGGGCGTCTTGAAGAACGGCCAGTGGGAAGAACGCTACCTCGCCTTTTCGCCGCAGGAACGTTTGTTTCTCTATGGCCGCTGGCAGGAAGGTATCGAGCCTGGCGTTGGCCTTAAGCAAAAGGACCGCGAACAATTTCAGCGCCTCGAAAACTTGTTCGCCGACTATCGCAAGAGCGGCGCTTTCACCATCCCTCTCGAACTCGGCCTCTCCGCGAAATTTCAAGATCTCGATCGCATCTCCTTTTCCGATTGGCTCCGCCAGCAGGGCTTCGATTCCCGTCTTCTAAACTGGTATATGAATTACGCCTGCCGCGACGATTACGGCGCGCTTTCAAGCGACACTTCCGCCTGGGCCGGCATCCACTACTTTTCTTCCCGCGAAGCCGAAGAAAAAGGCCCGCTCACCTGGCCCGAAGGCAACGGCTGGATCACTCGGCGCCTCCTCGAGCGCGTCGGCGCGAACGTTCGCACCAGCCAGATGGTCCATCACATCGCGCAAACGCGCCGGGGCGCAAGCGTCTTCGCCGGCGAAACCGAATTTCAAGCCCAATTCGTCATTTTTGCAGCGCCAACGTTTCTCGCGCCATATCTGCTTGAAGATTTCCCCCGCCTCCACGATTTCGTCTATTCCCCTTGGCTCACCGCCAACCTCACCCTCGATCGGTATCCCGAATCCCACGGCGCCGAGCCCTCTTGGGACACTGTTTTCCTCGATTCCCCCACGCTCGGTTATGTTGACGCCATGCACCAGAGCTTGCGCACCTACGTCGACCGCACCGTCTGGACGTTTTACTGGGCTCTCGCCGAAGGCGCACCGGCGCAAAACCGCCAGCTCCTCCTCGAAAAGGATTGGGCCTACTGGAAAGAAGCCATTCTCCACGATCTTGAACGCGTCCACTCGGACATTCGTCAATGCGTTTCTCGTATCGACATCATGCGCATGGGCCACGCCATGATCCGCCCAGCCGTGGGGTCCATTTTTTCCGAAGAACGCAGCCGCCTGAAGCGTCTGAACGGGCGAATTCTTTTCGCCAACTCCGACCTCAGCGGCATTTCCATCTTCGAAGAAGCTCAATATCGCGGGATCGAAGCCGCCCAAAAAGTGCTCAAGCGACTGGACGGCTAGTCTCCCAACGGGCCCTAATAACGGTAATCTCGCATGTAACTTCTTCCCTGCCGACGACTCTCATGAACCAGGGCACCGGCGCGTCCCGTCACGCGAAAACGGTGTAGTCGGCCGCTGAAGTTCCAGCATCCAAGCTAAGCAAATGCACGTAAAATGACAAGGAAGCTGTAACGCTCTGGCAGACCGCGAGGCATCAGATGTTGATCCGCAACGCACCCGATTTGACTTATGCCGATGTCACACCCAAGTCCGTTTACCTGGGCCGCCGTAAATTCCTCCGCGCCATGGGCATTGTTGGTGCGACAGCTGTTGCCGGAAGAGGCCTCTTGGATCTGGCTTTGCCGCCGCAAACCGCCCTCGCCGCCACGCAGTTCACCGGCCTGATAAAAAGTCCTTTCAGCACTACCGAAAAGCAAAACTCGTTAAACGACGTTTCTCATTACAACAATTTCTACGAATTCGGCACGGACAAATCCGACCCCGCCAAATATGCGCAGAATTTTAAGACCAGCCCCTGGACCGTCTCCGTCGAAGGCGATGTCAGCAAACCTCGCAAATTCTCCATGGACGAAATCCTGAAACTCGCCCCGCTCGAGGAGCGCATCTACCGCCATCGTTGCGTCGAGCGTTGGTCCATCGTTGTGCCGTGGATCGGTTTCTCCTTTAGCGTCCTCGCAAAGCTGATCGAGCCCACGCCGAAAGCCCGCTATGTGGCCTTTGAAACTTTTTATGACCCGCGCCAGATGCCCCAGGCCAAATATGGCGGCATCGATTTCCCCTATGTCGAAGGTCTTCGTCTTGACGAAGCCATGAACCCGCTTGTCCTTCTTTGCGTCGGCATGTATGCCGAGTCGCTCCCTCCTCAGGATGGCGCGCCCGTGCGCATGATTGTTCCCTGGAAATACGGCTACAAGAGCATCAAGTCGCTCGTGAAAATCCGCTTCCAGGAAAAGGAGCCTCCCACTACCTGGAATCGCTACTCATCCTCGGAATACGGCTTCTACTCCAACGTCAATCCCAATGTTGATCATCCGCGTTGGAGCCAGGCCAGGGAGCGCCGCCTCGGCGAAATCTTCACGCACCCCACTATCATCTTCAACGGTTACAGCGACCAAGTCGCCGGCATGTACAACGGAATGGACCTGAAGAAATACCATTAAGGGTGGACATTCCGCGTGCGCGCAATCCTTGTCAGCAAATGGACTAAAGTCGCGGTTTTTGTGATCTGCTTGATTCCCTTCGTCGATCTGCTGTGGCGATTCATCAGCGGTAACCTCGGCATCAATCCCGTCGAAACTCTTCAGCATGGCACCGGTGATTGGACGATCCGTTTCATCGTCTTCACTCTTTGCATCACGCCTTTCCGCAAACTGTTCAAGGTCCCCGACCTCATCCGCTTCCGCCGCATGCTTGGCCTCTTCGCTTTTTTCTACGTCTCCCTGCACTTCCTCACTTATCTTGGCCCTGATCAGTCCTTCGATGTTTCTGGAATGTGGAAAGACGTTTACAAGCGCCCTTTCATCACCGTGGGCTTTGCGGCTTTCGTGTCCCTGATTCCTTTGGCGATTACTTCTACGGCGGGCTGGATTCGTCGCCTCGGCGGCAAGCGCTGGCAAATGCTCCATCGCTTAATCTATTTTGCGGCTGTCTGCGGTGTGATTCACTACTACTGGCTGGTCAAGTCGGACGTGCGCAAGCCGCTCTTCTACGGTACGCTCGTCGCCATACTTCTTCTCTGGAGATTAGGTGATTGGTTTTTCAAACGGCGGAACCAGGCGTCCGTTCGCGTAACGGCTCCAAGCGTCTCAATGAACGGCTGAAGCATCCTCTGCCGGTGGCGTTTCGACGAATTCCACCCCCCAGAAGCGCGGCGCTGGCGTCAGAAACTCCACTCCAACCCGCTGCCTGTCCCCGGGCTCGCCCAGATAAACGACGCGGCATTCCTGCTCTTCCTGCGTCTCCGGATTGGTAATCACCAGCATCTCGCCGTCATCCACCTCATGTTTCAGCAGCAAGAGGCCGCCATGGCCGCTAACGACCACTGTCTCGCAGGTCTCCTTGAATTTCTTCCGATCGTGCGCGCGGCCCTGCGCCTGTACACGCATCTTGTGAAACACTCGCGAGCTTCGCCGGGGTGAGGCTGCCGTGACTTCGCTCATGGCATCCATGTTCGGCCCTCCCCTCTATCCCGTCAATCTGTCCCTCCGTACAGGTATTCCGCAACCGCAACCTGTAGACGGCCGGTGGTCGACTCTTGGTTTCCTACTGAACCGGGTGAGCTTCATAGTGCCCTCGGAAAACCGCGTGATCGATGTCCGGCCAAAACTCCTTGAGGATGTTAAAGACTCCGTCAAGGCCGACTTGCGTCAGCCATTTCTGCCCGGTCTTGGTCCAGGTGCGTTCCGCTCGCGGGTAATAAAGGTCGGAAATACCCGCTCCTGCCCCGTTCCCAATAATTTCGGAGAAATTGAAGCCTCTTCCGCCGGAATCGGTTTTCGTAATCAGGAGACGGCTTACTGCATAGCCGGTCCGGCGGAAGAACCCTCCGTGGCCCAGGGTGTAGTAGCGCGGGTCTTGGCGTGTAGCGGCCGGTACTATGGCTTCCGTAAAGTAGTTTCCGACCGCTTGATCAGCAAACGAGTGCCAATAGTAGCGGCCATATCCCGCGGCTCCTTGATGGAATTCGGGTGTCGAATTTTTCGCCTGGGCACTGCCGGCCAGCATGCCCGCAACAATAAACGAGGAATAATCAAAGCTGTCCTGCGTAGCGAGCCAAAACTTTTGCTTGAACGCCAAGGGAGGAAGCTGCGTGTTTGCGCTGACAGAGCGATAGTTCGGGATTACCCAAAGGATGCGCTTGGGTTGCTTACCCTCTGAATTGTCCTTTGGCAAAACTGGGGCTGTCGGAGTGGCATCTGAAGTTTGTGGCTTAGTCGTCGCTTCTTGCTCTTGTGTTGAGGCTCCCCCAACACGATCCGGCGGAGGCTCTTGTTGCGTCTGAGGAAACGCCGGCCCCGGACCGTAAATTAGAACAGCACCGATTAGCAGCGACTGTACCGAAAGCCTTGAAGCCTTTGTAGCTCGGGCCATGAACATAGTCTCGCACACTCCTTCAAGCTCAGATGCATTCCAGGCCTCGATCGACACCTCGATGTGTCGTCAGAATTCAAAATCTAAACAAAACTGGATTTGGTTAGCGCCCGCTCCGGCGCGAAAGTTGCCCCGACAGTTGACCCATGCCATGGACCCAGTCCCAGGAACGCGTTTGCTTGTGCGCAAAGCCGTAGCGGCCCTAAAATAGAGCAGCGGTCGCGGGCAGGTCAATCGCAGTTCCGCATTCCGCCGCCGCAAACATTCGCATCAAGTTTTGCGTATTCATGTTGGAGAGGACTCACGTCCCCTGAGGCCCCTTATGAACCTTGCTGAATTTATAGAAGGTCAGCGTGACCAGCATCTGGCGGAGCTTTGTGAATTTCTGCGCATCCCCAGCGTCAGCGCCAAGAGTGAACACAAGCCCGATATCGAGCGTGGCGCGCGCTGGGTCGCCGATCATCTCCGCGCCGCCGGGTTCAAACACGTCGAGATCGTTCCCACAAATCTTCACCCGCTGGTCTATGCGGAATCTTTAGAGGCCCCAGGCAAGCCCACCGTTCTCTTCTACGGCCATTACGATGTGCAACCCCCGGAGCCGCTCGATCTTTGGACGTCTCCGGCATTCGATCCCGCTGTTCGCAATGGCAATCTCTTTGGCCGTGGTACCGCCGACGACAAAGGCCAGGTCCACATTCACTTGAAAGCGCTCGCTTCCTTGCAGCAAGTGAACGGCAAGTTCCCCATCAACGTGAAGGTCCTCATCGAAGGCGAAGAAGAAGTTGGCAGCGTCAGCCTCTGGGATTTCGTCCAGAAAAATAAAGAAAAGCTCAAAGCCGATGCGCTTATCGTTTCGGATACCTCCATGTTGGGCAAAGGCGTTCCTTCCATTACCTATGGCTTGCGTGGCCTGAACTACTACCAGATTGAGCTGACGGGCCCCGAGCGCGATCTGCATTCCGGTGTCTATGGCGGTGCCGTTCCTAATCCTCTTACCATCCTCACCGAACTTTTTGCCAAGCTTCATGACAAGAATTTTCGCGTCACCGTGCCCGGCTTTTATGACCAAGTCGCAAAGGCTTCCAGCGCCGAGCGCAAGACCCTGAATGCCTTGCCCTGGAAGAAAAAAGATTTCGAGAAAGCTGTCGGCGCACCGGGCTATTTCGGCGAGAAAGGCTTCACCACTGTCGAACGTCTTTGGATCCGCCCGACGTTCGAACTGAACGGCGTTTGGGGCGGCTACCAGGGCGAAGGCGCCAAAACCGTCATTCCCTCACAAGCATTCGCCAAATTCTCCACGCGCCTCGTACCCAACCAGGATCCCAGCAAGATCGCTAAGCTCGTCGAGAAGCACATTCGAAAGCTCTTGCCCAAAACGGTCCACTGCAAATTCGAAGTCCTGAGCATGGGCAAACCTTGGGTAGCTCCCTACCACGATCCGATTTTCAAAAAAGCGCAAGCTGCGTTGGAGAAAGGCTTCGGCAAAAAGGCCGTGTTCATTCGCGAAGGCGGTTCCATTCCCTTCGTAACCCAGATGTATGACACCTTCAAAGTGCCGTGCGTCCTGCTCGGCTTCGGCCTCCCCGACGAAAACGCGCACGCCCCCGATGAGCACATCGCCCTGGAAAACTACTTCGGCGGCATCAAAGCCATCGCCCACTTCTACGCCGATCTCGCTACTCCCTAAGCGGATCCTTGCTCTTAATGCGTCCGCCGTGCAGGACCGATTGCTCACAGTGCAAACATCTTCGTTCAATCCCGCAACCATTCACTTCGCCCCATAGCTGCAACGACTTCGCGAAAGCGGGGATACGTGTATAGTCGCGCGCTGTACGGGAAATGCCTCGAAAAGTAAATTTGGCAGGCAGGGTCGCGGGCCTCGAAAGCGTCGTGGGCGTGTCGAATCGCCTCGTCTTCTCTCGCTGCCGCAGATGCCGCCACGGCGAGCACCGCGGGTGGCGCATATTGGCGACGTGCCCGAGCCAGCATTTCGGCATAGACGGCGTCGGCATCGGCAGGTCTGCCCGAATCAGCGAGGGTCACGGCGAGGACCGCCATGGACCATGAATGGCGGCCCGACATTGCCAAGGCCAGTTCGCCGACAGCAACGGCATCCTCGAACCGCCCGCTCAAGTGCAGAGCCACGAGAAGACCGCCGCGTGCAAAGTAGGACTCCGAGTCGAGTTCCACGCCGCGTTCACATTCCTTTACGCCATAATCATACTTCCCGGCCAAGTTGTAGGTAAAACCGAGCACGGTGTGCGCATAGCTGGAAAGAGGATCAGAATCTGCCGCCAGCTTGGCTTGGGTCACACCCTCCGACAATCGTCCCTCAGAAAACTGGAGGTAGAACAAGGCATACCAGTCGCGCGCCTGGATATACCTTGGATTCAGTTCCAGCGCACGTAGAAACTCCCGCTCGGCCTCCGCTTTGTCCCAGGCGCCCATCAAAGATGCCATCGCCAAGGCGGCGCGCGCTTCGGCAAGCGACGGACCAAGGGTGACTGCACGTCGCGCGGCTTCCATCCCCTTCGGCATACATGCCTCGGGACGTGCGAGCCCATAATAGCCAAGCGTGGTGTAAGAGTCTGCGAGCCCAGCCCAGGCCCGCGCGTAATTAGGATCGAGGCTAACCGCCAGGTCGAAGCACTCCGCAGCGTGCGGAATGGCCCCGCCCCGACGGTAAAGAAGCGCCCTGCCTTTGACGTAGAGCTGGTACGCTTCCAGGTTCTCCGTTCCGGCCTTCACCAGCGCTTGCCGCTGGTCCCTTGCCAGCCTCACCTTCAACTTGTCTGCAATCGACTGGGCGATCTCGTCCTGAATCGCAAAAACATCTTTCATCTCCCGGTCGTAACGCTCAGACCACAAATGGAATCCGTCGGCTGCATTGACAAGCTGCGCCGTGATGCGCAGACAGTCCCCGGCTCTGCGCACACTTCCCTCAAGAACAGTTCGCACATTCAGCTGTTCTCCGACAAGACGCGGGTCGACGTATTTTCCTTTGAAGGAAAATGCGGAACTACGCGCCACGACGTGGAGTTGCGGAATCTGTGTCAGCGCATTGATGATCTCTTCGGTGATGCCGTCTGCAAAAAATTCGTCCTCCGGTTCCGTGCTCATGCTGGTGAAGGGCAGCACCACGATTGAGTCGACCGTAACGGCCGCTGCAGGCGCGGCAGGTGTGCGCGCTCCCTCTGCAAGCTCTTCTACGGAACTCATAAGGCGATAGCCGCGCTTGGAAAGCGTCTCGATAAAGCGGGGTTTTTCTGCATCATCCCCCAGGGCCTCGCGCAACTTCTTGACAGCGTTGTTCAGACCCTTGTCAAAATCGACAAACGTGTCAGCGGGCCAAATCCGGCGCTGCAGTTCTTCGCGGGTAACTACCTGACCGGCGTGCTCTAGCAAGATCTGGAGGACTTGAAAGGGTTGGACCTGGAGTTTGATGCGTATTCCGTGCTTGCGGACCTCGCCGCCACGTAAATCCACCTCAAACGCGGCGAAGCGGACGAACCCGTGGGATGGTACGAATTCACTCAAGGACTAAATAACCTGCCGTTGTGACGGGAGTATACCACCCGCTTTGTTGATCGCCACTGTGCTAAACCCTGTCCAGCGAACCCTTTCCCCGGATACATTTCGGCGGGAAAGAAAATATACGTGGGTGGTTGACCCGCAAGTGCCTTTGGTGCGAAGTGACCCGAGCAGGCCGACCCGCTTTTCTTTACGAAGGGCCGCCTGGAAAGCGATACCCACCAGGAGAACAATTTATGAAATACAAGAATGCTTTGAATCTTTTCGCGGGAATTCTTTTCGCCGCAGTTGCTCTAAGCGCAGTGCCCTCGGCCCACGCCCAACAGTGTTCGTTGGCAAGCGTCGCGGGAAAGTGGGGGTTTACCACGAGTGGAACGGTTGTCGGCATCGGACCCAGGGCGTCTGTGGGGATATTTACCTTGGACGGGGCCGGAAATCTGCTCAAGGGCAAGGCAACGGCAAGCTTGAATGGCGCTGTCACTGAGGAGACCTTTTCCGGAACCTATACGATGAATCCTGACTGCACGGGAAAATTGGCTGCGGACATTTTCGACGCGTCGGGGAACAAAATTCTCACAATAACGGTGAATCTCGTGTTTGATGACAACGTACGGGAGGCGCGCGGAGTCTTCACATCCGCGATGCTGCCCAACGGCACACCCCTCGGGACGGTCATAGCCGTTGAGGGGAAGAAGATTTTTACCCCCCAAGAAAACGACTAACGGATAGCAAACTCGGCCGGGCAGCGAAAAACATAACTGCGCTGCTGGGGGAGACGGCCACAAAGTCCGAATGCGAGGCTCGCGATGATTTCGAAGAATAGCGTCTCTTTTATGGCAATGCTGATTGTCCTACTTGCCGCGGTTAGCAATTCAGGGTGCGGCGGCGGCTTGGCAAGCACGTCACCTCGACGCATAAGCGTCTCCCTTTCCCAAACCGCGGCCACGGTACTGGCGGGTTCGACAGCGCAGTTTACTGCCACAGTCCTCAACGATTCGGCCAGCAAGGGAGTCAACTGGACGGTCTCCTGCTCGGCGACCGCATGTGGCACGGTCTCACCCACAGCGACACCGAGCGGCACTGCTACCACCTATACCGCTCCTGCGATGCCGCCGGCAAGCGATCTCAAGGTGACGCTCACCGCGACTTCTGCTGCCGATACCACCAAATCAGTTCCGGCAACCATCACTGTCCCCGCAATCACTACCTCTATTACGCCGACCAGCGCCACGGTTCAGGCGGGCACGACCGCGCAGTTTACGTCAACCGTTACGAACGACTCCACAAATAAGGGAGTGACTTGGACAGTCTCGTGCTCCGCTGCGTCCTGCGGCACGGTCTCACCCAGTTCGACATCGAGCGGGACCGCTACCACCTATACCGCTCCTGCAATGCCGCCCGCGAGCGGCCTCAACGTGACGCTCACCGCGACCTCAGTGGACGACTCGACAAAGTCCGCCTCCGCGACCATCACTGTTCCCGCCAACGCTACGATTACCGTATCAATCTCTCCGCAAAACAACACCACTTTAAACCTCGGCGCCACTGCTCAATTCACTGCGACGGTCACCAACGACGCGACGAACCAGGGAGTCACTTGGACCCTTCTCTACACTCAAAATGGCGGCCTCGTACCGTGCCCGTCTGCGACAGTATGCGGCTCAGTTTCGCCCACCACGACGGCAAGCGGGGTGGCCACGACCTACACGGCTCCCGCCACGCCGTTCGCGGGAGAGCTGGAAGTGGCGCTCACGGCGACCTCGGTAGCCAATACTGCTGCGTCGGCGCAAGCGTTCATTTTCGTGGAAGGAATCAAAGTTTCCGTCACGCCAAGCAATGTCTCTCTACAGGCCGTCGCGACTCAACAATTTACAGCTACCGTGAGCAATGACTCGACCAATCGCGGGGTCAACTGGACACTGACACAAAACGGAACCTCTTGTTCGCCTGGTTGCGGCACCATCGCACCGTCCGCTACGGCAAGCGGCAGTGCAACGACTTACACCGCGCCCCCTACGCCGCCAGCGAGCAACCTTTCCGTGACTGTCACGGCTACTTCGGTCGCGTTGCCCGCAGCATCGGGTACCGCAACGGTGACCGTCCTAGCCATCACCATTTCGGTCTCGCCAATCAGTGCTTTACTTCCAGGCGGGACGACTCAGCCGTTCACAGCTACAGTCAACAACGACCCGACCAAGAGCGGGGTCACATGGACGTTGGCGCAGAATGGAGTTGCCTGTGCGCCCGCCGCGTGCGGGATATTGAGCAGCGGTACCACCAACCCGGTCACCTTCAGCGCGCCTGCCACGGTATCAACAAGCGCTACGGTGGCGCTGACCACGTATTCAGCGACGGATACGACGAAAACGGCGACGGCCAATCTCCACCTCACGACCGGCACCGTCGAGATCGTTCCAGACAGCCTGAATTTTGGCCGTGTGCTCGTGAACAATGGCACTGCCGCTCAATCGGTGACGCTCACCAACACAGGAAGCACAGCGCTGAACGTCACGAGCATCACGGTCACCGGCGCCAATACCGGAGACTTTTCTCAGACCAACACCTGCGGCACAAACGTCGGAGCTGCGGCGTCCTGCACGATCACGGTGCACTTCGTCCCGAAGACGATTGGAGGGCGCAGCGCCAGCGTGTCGATCAGCGACAACAGTCCGGACAGTCCGCAACAGGTGAGCTTGTCGGGATCGGGCTTTACGCGGAATGCTGCGAATATGCTATCAGTTCGCTCTGCTTTAGCCAGTTCTGGGACGGCCGCCGTTCCCAGGCCGACGGGACCGAGCTCTGTCGGAACGCGTGTGATGGGCTTGCTTGACTCTGGACGAGACGATCCTTATTTGGCTAACGGCACCAAACGAGAGCTTGCCGTCCGATTCTGGTATCCAGCATCTCTGAATGAAGGCTGCAAGCCCGCGGAATACGCTTCGCCGGCAGTCTGGGAGTACTTTTCTCAACTGGTAGAAGTTCGGCCATTTCAGGTTGCGACAAATAGCTGCTTGAATGCTCCCATCACCGAGGGAGTGCATCCAGTGGTCGTGTTCACACCGGGTTATACGGCCACATTCACCGACTACACGTTCCTCTTCGAAGACCTCGCCAGTCAAGGCTATATGGTTGCTTCGGTTGCGCACACTTATGAGGCAACGGCTGTGGAACTGCGCGACGGAAACTTAGCCAAATCTGTTTTTGGCAGCCATCTCGGAAGCACCTGGCAAGGTGACGAGCAAACAGTGTCCTTCGCCACCTACGTACGGCTTCAAGATTTGGAATTCGTCCTGAATGAGCTCGAACGCTTGAATGCGCAACACAGCGGCCCGTTCGCCGGCCATTTGGATATGACCAGCGTCGCTATTGCCGGTCACTCTTTGGGCGGATTAACGGCGTTCCTCGCTGTCGAGCTGGAGCCGCGTTTCAAGGCCGGCATCATCCTCGATGGCTACGTACCCGAGGCCTTGATCAGCGCGACAAAGACGCCCGTCTTTATTTTGACCGCAGACCGGAAACAGTGGGATGCCAGTGAGTGCCGCTTGTGGAACAACCTCGAAGGTCCACGCCTCGCGGTGAACCTCCGCGGGACCGAGCACGTCGCTCTGTCCGACTGGATATGGCTGGCAAAAGATGCGATGGAGACCGGCCCCACGGGCCCCGAAAAAACCATGACCGCGGCGCGCGACTACATCGCCGCATTCCTCGACGCAAATCTTCGGGATAAACCGTTGGATCCACTGCTGACGGGACCGCCTTCTGAGTACCCCGATGCTGTAGTGATCACCCGGGAGCAACCCCTTTGTCGGCAGCCGTAGCCCTGGAGTTTCTGCTCGCCCGCAGAAAGCCACGGCCCAATGCGTCGCAGCCTGACTCGCAATGTTCTGCTTCACAGGTTGATTGCAACAACGCCAGTGGGTTCTTCCCCGCGCTCGTTCGAACCGCTGTTTTAGCGGTAATTTCCACATGCCGCTAAGAAATTCCGCATTTTTCCGGCCTTTTTTGCGATTTTTCCTTGCGTTCTCCATTTACCTTGGCTATAGTCCCTTGCGGCCCGGGTTTTCCGCAGATAAATGGGGGTAGTCGGCTCGCGGCCTGCTTCGATTCGAATCGGAGTGAAAAGAAAAATCAGGAGGATAAGCATACTAGATGGCAGCCAAGCCACTCAGCAAGACCAAGGTTGTGGGACACATCGCCGAGAAAGTCGGCACAGCGAAGAAAACCGCCGCTCAATTCTTTGAAGAGCTGTTCAAGCTCGCCGTGAGAGAAGCCAAGGGCGCCGCGGGCAAGTTCGTGATCCCGGGAATCGGCCGCGTTGTGAAGGCGCACCGCAAGGCGCGCATGGGCCGCAACCCACAGACCGGCGAAGCGATCAAGATCAAGGCGAAGACCGTTGTCCGCTTGCGCCCGTCGAAGGCGTTTAAAGATGCCGTCCTGAAGTAGGCGCAGTTTTATTTGAGTTTGGCCCCCGCGGCTTGAGTGCTCAAGCCTTCGGGGGCTTTTCTCTTTTTGCAACCGCTTAGAGTGTTTTCACGTAAGCGACGACGTCTTTGATTTGGGCGGGCTCCAGCGTGTCCTTCATGCCGGGCATCAGCGAGTCGCCGTTTTCGATCCACGTGGTCAAAGCTTCCGTCGTGACTTTATTGCCGTTGACCGTGAAAGTTCCGCGCTTGGATATGCCTTTGAGTCCGGGGCCGATTTTCTTTGCGTCGCTGTCGGCGAAATGGCATATGGCGCACTTTTTTTCGAACACTTCCTTGCCGCGCGTCGCGGAGCCCGCGGCGGCGTGACTCGATGCCTTTTTCGGCGCCGCTTTTTCCGGCGAATCCTGCGCCAGCAGTGCTCCGGCCACCGCCAGAGTTGCGATCCCAAGAATCAGGTAATTTCGCTTCACGATGCCCCCCCGTTTTAATGAAGTTGGCGTCGCCAAAAGATAAAGCCACGCTGAAACCTGACTATTCTCTCCATTTGTAGCTACAATTTCCACTTTTTCTCCCGCCGCTCTTCTTTCCGATGCTGGTTCCCCGTCACAAGGTACAGGTTCCTCTGCGGCACTTCCGGGACTTTTGTACTTTTGACCCGCGCAAAACCGTGTGTTAACTATGTCGCATGAGCATGGAAACCCTCACGCGGGCATGGGAAGTTCTGCAAGACGCATACCAGGCGCAGATGGAAGGCGACTACGATCGCGCAGTCGAGCTGTATCAGTCTTCGCTGGAGCTGCATCCCACGGCCGAGGCCCATACGTTTCTGGGCTGGACATATCATTTCCAGGGGCGCGTTGAAGAAGCCATCGCGGAATGCAGGCGCGCCATCGAGATTGATCCGGAGTTTGGCAACCCTTACAACGACATCGGCGCGTACTTGATCGAGCTGGGCCGCTTCGAGGAAGCGATTCCCTGGCTGGAACGCGCCACGGAAGCGCGCCGCTACGAGCCGCGACATTTTCCACATTACAACCTGGGCCGCGCGTACCTCGGAAAAGAAATGTATAGCCACGCGATTCGCTGCTTCCAGGAAGCGCTGGAAATCGAGCCGCGCTATTCGCTAGCGCAGCAGGCGCTGGCTTCGCTCCGAAGAATGGTGAATTGATTCCGGAATCGGCTCTTCGTATTTAGTGCTTAATTTTTGGTCGAAAGAAAACCCCCAAGAAAAAGCCTCACCCCTAAGGGCGTGAGCTACAGCAGTTTGGCGACCGATCATTGCGCAGGCTCCTGCCCGGAGGGTTTGACGACGCGGTCGTAAATCCAGAGCAGCAAAGCCGTCAAGACGCCCACGCCGGAAATCACCCACCAGACGCGCTGCGGCTGGTGCGCGACTTCGCCGAATTGGTGCATCACGCGCCCGCCGAACCATCCTCCAATCAACGAACCAATGCCAATGGGCAAGAATGCAAAGCCCATGTACGTGCCTTGCTGGCCGGGAGGTGCGAGGCGCGAAATGTAATCGTAGTAGCGCGGCGCCTGAATGATCTCGCCCAGCGCGACAACCACTAGCGTGATATAGACGGCGGTCACGCTGGAGTGAATCGCCAGAATCGCAAACGCCACCATGGAAATGACGGTGCCAAGTATCACCGCACTGAAGGGCGCCATTTTCTTTGTGGCCACGCCCATAGCCACTGTCAGGGCTATCACCACCAGCGGCCCCGTCGAAAGCATGCGGTCCGTGTTGGTTGCAGGATCGATGTAATCGTGAACGTAGAGCGGCAGAGAAATGAATTCCTGCCAGTAGACGATCCAGTATCCGGAGAAAATCAGCAAAAATGCCATGAATTTGGGGTTCCCGAGCACCTTGACGAAATTCCCCAGCGTCTCGGCGATGCTCGCGGTATTTGTTTCTCCGGAGCGCTGCGGTTCCTTGAAGAATACCAGCACGACAAAAAACATCAAAAAGACGCTCAGCGCCGCCATCCGGAACACGATGGCCGTCGGCAGGTGCTCGTTGATTACTCCGGCCAGCCAGGGTCCGATCGCGCCGCCGATGTTCACCAACGTGTAGTAGATGGAATAGCCGATGGAGCGCACATTCTCGTGGGAGGCTCGCGCGGTCGTCCCGACCACGCAGGGCTTCACCAGCGCGACCCCCAGGGGCGGCAGAACGAGAAGAATCGTCGCGAGAACCACCAGTGGCAAAAAGCTTCGTACCGGCGCAAGCCACGAAGAACCGATCGAACCGAGCAAGAAGTACGAGCCTGCCAGGATCAGATAGGCGAGGGAAAGAGCGCGGCGAAAGCCGAGCCGGTCAGCGATCGCGCCTCCAAAGATGGCCAGGAACCATACCAGGCCGCCAAAGAGCCCGGTCAAATTCGTAGCGCGCTCCGTCGGAAAGCTGAGGACTTCGTGAAGGTAGCGTGCCAAAGAGGCAAACACGGCGTAGTAGGAGAGACGTTCGAAGAGCTCGGTGATGTTGGCGACCCAGAAGGGCCGCTCGAAGCCCGTTCGTATCTCGTCGAAACGCTGGCTAAAGCTCATGACGCCTCCCGGGGACGCGAGGCGGGAATTGTACGTGAAGAGGCGACAGTTGAGAGTTGAAAGTTGAGGGTTGAAGGGAAGCACCGGAAGAGACGCCCAGGCCGCCCCGACCGAGTCCCCGAGAAGCTCGGGTCGGGATCTTCGAGTTCGCAAGCAACGAGAGAAGGCATGAAGTGTGAGATTCGCGCTGGAGCAAGGAAGCAAGGGCATAAGAGGCGCAGGTATACCCACCCCGGGTGTTTTTTGGCAAAGAGTGCGGAAGCGATTGAAAAGAAAAGGGTTGAGCTTTTGGGAAGTGCAAAAAAGAGCAAAAGAGTGCGCAAGAATGTGAAAAGAAAGAACTTGAGTAATGCAGCGAGTTCGCATCACCGCTGCCGATTGTCTTGTACCAAAATGGGAAGAATACCCTCACACCCCCAGTGTTTGCGTAAGAATGAGAAACAAAGGAGATAAGCCGGAGCAACGTACCGGTATGGTGGTACGACCAGTGGGGACGATTGCCAGCGGAAGGGAGAGTTAGAAGGACCGCGTGGCGGGCGGGCATGGCTTACGAGGGCGGAGAAGAATCTTGCCGACCTAACGAAAACCATCATAGCATATTTATATAATTTGTCAATACCCATTTTAAGTACTTTGTTTGCTGGAGGATGGCGAAACGCGTTTCAAAATGGGGTTGGGAGCTACGAAAAGAGTGGGCGAGGGGTCTGCGAAGTGGCGGGAGTCAAGGAAGTCGGCCAACGTGGGGCGGGATAACGTAAAATCCGGCGAGGAGAAAATGAAGGAAGAATCAAACCCCCACACGCTAAAACCCGCGTATGGGGCACCTGCTTGTCCGCCACGGCGCCCGTGAGGAGCGTGTTTCACTCTCTTCGTATCCGGTACATTGGGAGTGCCTAAGGGGTCGCAAGCCCCTAAGTTTATTTGCAAACAGGCAATACAATGCGTTGAGCTATACTATATAGTTGCGAACCGACAGGTAGCGACCTGTGTGACGCAGCGGATATGACTAACGCGGCAGCGCCCATAGCGTCGAAGATATGGAGGAGGATTACCGGTGTCGCCCTTAAGAATCCCCTCAGAACACCAAGCTGGCCTCGCGAAATTGCATTCCTTGTCTGACGACACGGCTTCTGCACTCCAAAGTGCAATAGCTTCCGCCGCCGTGAAGAAGGAGAGCGCCGAGTTATCAGTCGAAGACATCGAACCAATCGAGGGGCTCTCCCCGGCCGTCCTCGACGAAATACTCGAAGTCATAACCGGGTTGCACCATGCACGTGCGTACGCCGATGTTCCACTTGACGAGTTCGTTTCTGATGTTTCCGGGTCCATCCGGTCGACCGTCGATCCTGACTTCCCGACAACAGGACCCGCACTGGACCGATTCAAAGATCGCCTTAAGGCATTTCTGGGCATCGACGCGATTGCCCGTGCCGCGAAGAGCAACGTCCTTAGGTACGAACAGGAACGGACTGTGCACGGCGTCAGAATTCTCACGGACGCACGACCGATATTTGGAAACAGCGTCGAGGAACCGCCTGAGGCTATTGCGATAATCCATACACTCAAGATTGCGTACCACCGTGCCGGCAGATTAGAGGAAGAATTTTTTGCATTTGACGAGCACGATCTGAAAGAGCTAAAAAACGCCGTTGAAAGGGCCGAGCGGAAGGCAAACAGTCTCCGTGCTGTGCTCACCAAATCACAACTGAAAGTACTCAGCGAGGGGTAGGGGGAACTTTGGCCGAAATTCTAGACGAAGCAAAACTGCGTGCAGTGCGACCGAAAGAGTGGATTAGGACCTCTGGCCGGACGAAGCCTGATTCTCGGATTCTGGAGTGTTACCTCAGGCGGGAGAAGCACCCATTCGTGTCGTACCATTCAGACCTCCGTACCCGTTGCGTGACAAGAGTTAGGGTACTGGACATCAGGGAAGGCACGGCCAGACAGCGTAGCTCTCCAGCGCCCAGGGTCCCCATTACCACCGGGGGTTACGTTCAGACTGTTCAGACTCTAATAGAGCTTCTCGAACTGCCCGGGGGCTGGAATTCCTACAAAGCGAGCCCGATACGCAAAGAAAACGTGAATTTTGCTGTCGAGCTTTTGGCTCGCCTGATGCGTGTTGAGACTCCTGCGCCCAACGTTGTGCCAAAGGTGCGCGGTGGCGTACAACTTGAATGGCATACCCGTGGGGTCAATCTTGAGATCGCCATTGACTCCCCAGAGCATGTCACTTTTTTTGCCGAAGACAGTCAAGTCCACGAAGAGGCCGTGGAAGAAGATCTCAACGAGTCTACTCTAGCCAGATGGATCGATCGGATTTCAGAATGATACCTTGAGCCCAGAAAGATGACGTTCTGTTCCGAAAACTTTCCTGACGATCCTTCGATTCTGGGCGCCACAGATTTGCTTAGAAGAATTCCCCCGCAGCATTTTTATTTCGATCAGAATCTCAACCGCCTCCGCCCGAGCTCAGCAGCTTTCGAGGATGATGGCGACGGTGACCCAATGTCTGTTTACCTGTCATCTGTGCTAACTGCGGAGACTCGAGAGCCATCAACTGTGCTGGCAGGCCACGAAGGCTACGCGCTCGCCTCAATTACAGCCGCCCTCGCAAGGGAACATCTCCAGACTGTGCACCGCGATCCACTGCCCGAGGAATCCTCTCACGCGGTTGTATGTGGTGACAAGGAGTCCGGTAAGAAAAATGCTCCGAAGAGAAAGTTCGCGTTAGCCGCTAGATGGGTCATAGCGCCGCCGGCGCCAGCGGCCTAAAGGCGCATCGCGTGGTAGCCAACCTTCTCCGATCTTTTTGCTGTTCCAACTCATTCCCGTAGAAGCCCTTGTAGCGCTCTATCCGTTGGATGGCTGTGCATCCGCCTTTCTCGTTTAAGTTTCGCTCTGCTGACAGCATTGTAAATCAGACGTAGAATCGCGCAAGGATTGGAGGCTGCCGTGCGCCTACTTCTTGTTGCTGCACTGCTTGCACTGTTCTTTATTTGTTCGCGTACCAGCACTGGCTTTGTTTATTCCGCTGCTAGCACTGCGCCAAAGAGCGCACCGGAGCAGCCGGATATCGGCAGATCTGGCAGGGACTTCTTGGAAGTCTGTTCCAGCATAGACAGTGAAGGGAACAGAGACGCTGACCGCATAGGGCGTGATGCTACCTGTCTGGGGTGGGTTGCAGGCTTTGCGGATGGCTTCCTGGTGTATGGGGAACTGCTTAGTGTCCCGAGAAAGGACAGGATGGCTTGCGTGCCCCGTGGAGTGACCACGATCCAAATCGTTCGCGTAATTAAGAAATACCTTGCTGACAATCCCGGGAAAGCGCACAGGCCCACCCGTTACATAGCCTCGATTGCGTTGGCGGGAGCATTTCCGTGCAAAGCGGGAAAGTAGAAGAAGAAAAAGTCAAACCCCCCAGGTTCAAACGGCGAACCTGGGGCACCCAAACCCGCACCCCAGAAAGGGCGAAGAGCACAGCTGTCAGCGCCGATGCAAAAATCCCCATAGTGCCGGTTGAATTTTCCCCACCCTTTAACGTGGTAAACCGGAGACCACTCCATACGGAGGAGGTTCCGAAACTTGTTAAGGGGGCGCGACGTGCAAGA